>ULXE01062596.1_pt1 | contig 35593 bp, 34 predicted proteins | sample 1961001 | NCBI WGS metagenome assembly ULXE01 (sample SAMEA4835831, study PRJEB28245) | human gut metagenome | biome: gut microbiome; material: fecal sample | place: Denmark | collected 2008
CTTTGCTGCTCCTTTCTTATTTTGCAAGCTGTTCTTTTAAATAGTTTTCTGCTGCTTCCAGCTGAGTGTCTTTCATGCTTTGCAGGTCAAGCTCCACCTCAACATCAGGCTTAATGCCGGTGCCGTGAATGGAACGCCCGCTCGGCGTATAATATTTGGCTGTTGTAAGCTTCAGCCCTGTATTTTCGCTTAATTTATAAACAGATTGAACAGAACCCTTGCCAAAAGTCTGCACGCCGAAAAGTTTGCCCGCACCGGTATCCTGCACCGCACCGGCAACAATTTCTGCCGCACTGGCGCTGCCGTGGTCAACAAGCACAGCCAGAGGATATTTGACTTTTTCAAGGTTTGATTCTTCAACAAAGGTATTGCCGCTGCGGTCCTTAATAGATACCACCGTGCCTTTGGGAACAATGTACTGCGCAACTTTTACGCATTCGCCCAAAATGCCGCCGGGGTTATGGCGCAAATCAAGCAGCAAGGCCTGCATGCCTTCTTTTTCAAGCTCTATATATTTTTTGGCAAAATCGGCGCCGGTCTGTTCATTAAACACCGAAATGCGTATGTAACCGATTTTTGTACCGGGCAGCATTTGCCCGCCTACCGATTCTACCTTAATATCGCCGCGGATAACGCGCACGGTGCGCTCTGCGCCGTCTGCGCTTTCAAGAAGCAGCTCCACTTCCGTGCCCTGTTTGCCGCGTATTTTGGCAACAACATCCTCCAGCTGCATACCGTCAACATTCGTACCGTCAACGGCAAGAATTTTATCTCCGGCTTTTATTCCGGCTTCATCGCCTGGTGTTCCTTTCATTGGCGCAACTACAACAAAATCATCGTCCTTTTTGCCAAGAACCACACCAATACCGCCAAAAACACCGTCCGTCAAGTCAGTAATTTCACTAAAGCTTTTCTTGTCAAGGTAAGCGGAATACGGGTCGCCCAAAGCCTTAACCATGCCGGAAGTAGCACCGTCAAACAGCTTTTCACTGTCAACCGGCTCCACATAGTTATCGCGCACGGTAACCAGTGTTTTTAAAAACACCATACCGGCGGCAGAATTGCCCGCAGCCTTCTGCATTAAAGCCATAATGCCTGCAAATGTAATTACTGCCGTGCAGGCACATGCCAGCAGCAAAGTTATAATATTAAACCTTTTTTTCAGCATTTATGCCCTCCAATTGCAGCCCATTACGGCAGATAGTTCATCGGGTCGGTAAGTTCACCGTTCAGGCGTGCTTCAAAATGGCAGTGCGGGCCGGTAGACCAGCCGGTGCTGCCTGCAAGCGCTATCGTCTGGCCCTGCTGTACATACTGGCCTTCAGATACCCACAGTTCACTGTTATGCCCATACAAACTTACAAGCCCGCCGCCATGGTCAATCATTACGCAGTAGCCATAACCGCCCAGCCAGCCGGAGTATACAACCGTGCCGCTGTCTGCCGCGGCAATAGGCGTACCGGTGTCACAGGCAATATCATAACCGGAATGGTAACGGGTAGTGCCGAAAATAGGATGTGTGCGCCAGCCATAGTAGGAAGTAATTTCGCCCTGCACCGGCCAGATAAATTTGCCCGTGCCTCCGCCGCCCGGCATACCGCCCGCATTTTGCAGGCTACGCAGCATGCTGGCGATGTTTTCGCTGATAGCGGCAAGGCGGTCGTACTCGCCTTCAACCTGGCTGCGTTCTTCTTCGGCAGCATATAAAAGCTGCGCTCTTTCTTCACGCCGTGCTTCTGCTTCCTGGCGTTTTACTTCAAGTTCTGCCCTCAAAGCATCAAGCTCCTTCGTCTGGGCATCAAGTTCTTCCTGCCGCTTTTCAATTTCAGCCATTGATTTGTTAATGGCATCAAGCATTGCAATATCGCGGCTGATTATTTTTTGCAGCAGAAACATACGGGACGAAAAGTCAGAAAAATCTTTCGCACCCAAAAGTACGTCCAGATAGTTAATCTGTCCGTTGATATAAATATCGCGCAGGCGCTTTTTAAAAATGTTCATCCTGCGTTCAAGGTTGGCTTTTTCTTCTGCCAGTTTAGCCTGATTATCGGCAATGGCAGCGTCAAGTTCTGCCTGGCGGGCATTAATTTCGTCAAGGCGTATCTGCAGCTGGCGCAGTTCACTTACTACTTCTTCCATACGGCTGCTGGCCGCATCTGCAGCACGCCTTGCTTCTTCGCGCTGCGCTTCCATATCGCGCATCTGCTGCTGCACCCTGTCATATTCAGCTTGTTTTTCAGAAAGTTCGTCGGCGTAACCATGCAGCACCGGCAGGCCTGCAACACATGCCGCCAGAACTGCCGCCAGAACTTTACTTTTCAACATGCGCAGCCCTCCCGTCAAACGCGCAGGAATTTGCGCAGAGATACATAACTGCCGGCCGCGCCGATAGCTGTGCCGCTGATGATAATAAACAAATCAACATAAATCAGCATCGGGTAAGGAGGCAGCATCGGCAAAAACGCCAGCGTGGAATAAATACGCGAAAGCAGTGCCGAATAAGAAATATCTATTATGGTAATGGAAATAAGCGAACCGAAAAAGCCCAGCGTCATGCCTTCCAGCATGAACGGCCAGCGGATAAACCAGTCTGTTGCGCCTACGTATTTCATTATGTTAACTTCGCGCCTGCGGGCAAAAACCGTCAGGCGGATGGTATTTGCAATAATAAACAGCGTTGCAAAAGCAAGCAGCACTACCAGCAGAATACCGCCGATACGCAGTATTTTGGTAATCTGAAACAGCTGCTCAACAACTTCCTGCCCGAATTTTGCGGTTTCCACGCCTTCCATCTCGCCTATCTGCGGAGTAAGCTCGGCTATGCGTTCCGGAGCGTCCACTTCCACTTCAAAATAATACGGGAATGGATTATCCGTGCCAAGCGAGTTAAGCAGGTTCTGCTGTTCGCCAAGGCGTTCTTTAAAGCGTTCCAGCGCTTCTTCTTTGGTTACCGGAGTAACTTTTTCAACACCGGGAAGCCCTTCCAGTTTGGTACGCGTTGCTTCAAGCACATCGCCGTCTGCTTCGTCCTGCATATAAACGGTTATCTGTACCTGGCTTTCCAGATATTGGGCAAGGTTATTGGTGTTTAAAAATAATAAAAGAAACATACCCAAAACCAACAGCGACAAAGCAACGGTCGATACAGAGGCTACGCTCATCAGGCCGTTGCGCCGTATGGATTTATATGTTTCTCTTACAAAATATTCTTTCGTACTAAGACTCATAGCCGTATACTCCTTTTGCATCATCGCGCACAATATGTCCGTGCTCAATGGCTATAACCCTTTTTTCCATTTCATCAACTATTTCCCTGTCGTGCGTAGCCATTACAATAGTGGTTCCGCTTTTGTTTACCTCGCGGAAAATATCCATAATTTCCCAGCTGGTTTCCGGGTCGAGGTTGCCGGTAGGTTCATCGGCTATTAAAAGGATAGGGTCGTTAACAATGGCGCGTGCAATGGCAATGCGCTGCTGTTCGCCGCCGCTAAGCTCGGTAGGATAAGCATGCGCACGCTTGCGCAGCCCTACAAGGTCAAGCACATCGTTAACGCGGCGTTTGATTTTGCGGTACGGAGTTTCGATAACCTGCATTGCAAACGCAACATTGTCATATACGGTACGGTCAGGCAGCAGGCGGTAATCCTGAAAAACTATGCCCAGCTGCCTTCTGAAATACGGAATTTCCTTATCGGTCATTTTTACAAGGTCATGCCCGTTTACGATAACTTTACCGCTGGAAGGCAGAACCTCACGGAACAGCATTTTAAAGAAAGTAGACTTTCCTGCGCCGCTCGGGCCTACAATAAAAACAAATTCGCCCTGCTCAATACGGACGTTAATGTCCTGCAAAGCGACTGAACCGCCTGGATAAATTTTGCTTACGTCTATCATTTCCAGCATACGGCCTGCTCCTTTCATTCTTCACCGCGCAGCAGCGCAAAAGTTCTTTCCAAATTAAGCTGTGCCTTACTGCGCAGCTGCTCCATCCGTTCATTCTGTACAACCGGCGGTTTGCACCACGCGGTTTTAAGTACGTTTACAAGCTGCTCTTTCTTTATATCGTCCACGCTTCCGGCAAGCACACCACCGGCGGTATTTACAAATGCGTCAACCTTTGGGTCGTACGAAATTGCCAAAAGCGGCACCTTCATAACTGCCGCAAAAACAAGCGCGTGCAGGCGCATGCCCAAAAGCAGCTTAAAATTGCCTATCAGCGATAAAAATTCTTCCGTGTTATATGCGGAATCCAAAAAATAAATGTCTTTTTCATCCTTTAAAAAGCTGTTAACGGCAGCACAGCTTTTTAAATCCGCCGGATATTGAAGCGGCAACAGCACTATCTGCGCGTCATGCTCCGATTTAAACTGTTTTAAGGCAGCTGCAATTACCTTAAAGCAATTTATATCATTTGCCCACGGGCGCACGGAAATACCAAGCACCGGCCTGTTAATGTCGATACCGGCATTTTGCAGTATTTTCTGCCCTATGGTTTTATCTGCGACGGGCAAAGCCAGCACAGAATCGGCAGTTACAATAATATTTCTGCCGCTGATGCCCATTTTTAAGAGTTCAGTCTGTGAATCTGCATCTCTTACCGTAATTAAATCCGCCTTGCCGCAGACAATTCTTGTCAGCTTTCTTGCCAGCGTATTACGTATCGGGCCAATGCCGTGCGAATACAGCATAACCTTTTTGCCTGCTATTTTACCCATTAAAATAATGAACAGATAATAAAAAAGGCTGCGCAGGCTGGTTACATCCTGCAAAAGGCTGCCGCCGCCGCTTAAAAGCATATCGGCATTTTTTACAGCACTGTATATTTTAAAAAAGTTAAAACGGTAAATGCTTTTTACTTTATGTTTGGCAGATGTTTCGGCAGGATTGCCGGAAATAACCGTCAGGTCAATTTCCGGCTGTACGCCGCGCAAAGCCCTTACAATTGATGTAAGCATGGCTTCGTCACCCGCGTTGGCAAATCCGTAATATCCGGAAATGACAATTTTATTCATTACCCAAATATCTCCTTTGCCACTTCTGCAAATAAGGCATTAACAAATTAAGCACAACTACTGCTGCTATGCCTATTACGGCGCCAAGCCAGTAGCCGTCCAGCGCACGGATATAGCTCATGATAACCGGCGTGCGCATATGCGCAAAGGTCTGCACAAGGCTGCCCTGCCCGATAACCGCTCCTGCCACAAGTATCATCTGCCACAGGCGCGGAGCTTTGTAATAAGCCGCGTAAGCTGCTACAAAAAAGGCAGGATGCCCAATCATAAATTCTTTGGTACGCGGGCGTGCATACATCAGCTGTTCCAGCAGGGCACGCATTTTAAGCTCAATGCCCCAAACCGGCACACCGGAAGTATGGCCGCTGCGGCCTACAAAAATATAAGCTACAAAAGCCAGAACACCTAAAATGAACAGATGTTCCAGTTTGATATGCGTCGATAAAAGATAGCGGATATCGGCAATAAGGCCGCCGCCAGTTTTGCCGCCGAAAATATTAAAACGTTTGACATACCATAACAGCATTAATAATACCGGCATAATAAACGTTAATTTTACGCCGCGGTAAATGTCAATTTCCAAAAAGAAACGGATGTCGCCCAAAAGTGCGGAAATCATTGCCGCACCGCACAAGGACATGGCAACTGCCGCGCCAAGCTGTACGGTAGTGCGCATTAAAAACTGCACCATGCATTTGCAGCGTACTTTTACGCTCTCCCACCATTCCACAACTACAATCATTGAAAGTACCGGGAATACGCAGGCAGAAACAAATGCCAGAAGCTGCCTCGGCAAAGGCGAAGCCATTTTTACAACCAATGCAGCGGCTGCGGCACCAAAAACCGCAAACAGAATATACTGCAATTTACTGCTAAGCCCCAAAAGCAGTGCAAGATACATTACGCCTGCTGCAACAACGGCGAGTGCAGGCAGAACCAACAGCATTTTATCGGGGAAATATGCCTGATAGCCATTGGCATCCGCGTTAAACACACCGCTGGTGCCAAGCTTAAAGCCGCGCGACTGAACATCAGCGGCAATGCTCTTAACATAATCAAGGTTAAGCTCTAAAATATCCTGCCCGTTCTGCGGCAGCATAAAAGGTTTAATATAATTGATGCGGATATTGCGTTCTTCATCGGTAAGTGCCCAGCGGCGCAAAGCCTCGGGCATTTTCAGCTTGCGCTGCTCTGCCTTGTCGATAATATAAGAACGCGCTACCTGATAATCCATTTTTTCCGCCATGGGAATAAGTCCTTCCATAGGCGCAAACTGGAGCTGGGTATAATGTTCAACCATGCCGAAAACCATGTTATGGCTCAACAATTTTTCTGCCATGTAATCAAGCTTATCGGGGAAACCCACTAATTCCTTGCCGCAGCCGATATAAGAAACAACATTTGCGCCGGATTCATCAATACGGCTGAAAATGCTGTCTATCTGCTGTTCCGTTACCGGCAGATAATTTTGCGGGCGGACGATAACGTTAAACCCGGCAGCTGCAATCTGCCGCATTTCTTCGGTGGAAAGGCCAAGAGGCGCCTGCATCAGCGGCATTTTGGTATCGTAGTTGTCGCCTTCAATAATACGCGGGTCGCCCAAAACACGGATAATACGCGGAGATTCACTTACAACGGCAATACGTTCCGGCGCATAGCGCAGATAAAGGTCCTCTTCCACTTCTTTAAAAGTTATAGGTGATTTTCCTTCTGCAATATAAACAGCGTCGGGAATTATATCCTGCTGCTGCAAAGCCGCAAACTGCGTTCCAGCAGCTGCGCCGTGCAAAAGCTCACGCCCCGGAGCGGCATAAACAAGCCCTTTGTTGTCAAGTTTTTTCAGGGTAGTGTCAAAAACTATCAGCGAAGTAACACCGGCATCTTTAAAATCTTTCAATACGGAATCAAGCGGCAGGCCTTCCCAGTCGGCAAGCTGCTGCAGGCCTTCGTATTCCATAGCCATTTCTACGGTATTGTTTTTTTCTTCTATTTCATATCTGCTGTAATTAAGCCATAAAGCACAAACAAGCCCTATAACAATAACTGCCAGCAAAACCGGATTATAACGGCTTTTCATTGCTATCTCCACCCATTAGCCAGTTAAATTTTCTTTTGCTGCGACCTTAAATAAGCCTCAATAAACATATCCAGGCCGCCGTCCATAACAGCCTGCACGTTGCCTGTTTCGGCACCTGTGCGGTGGTCCTTAACCATTTTATACGGCTGGAAAACATAGGAGCGTATCTGGCTGCCCCATTCAATGTCCTGGTAATCACCGGCAATATCGTTTTTCAGCGCTTCCTGTTTGGCGCGTTCATATTCATACAATTTAGCGCGCAGAAGCTGCATGCAGCGTTCACGGTTCTGAATCTGCGAGCGTTCGTTCTGGCACTGTACAATTATGCCGGTCGGAATATGCGTCATGCGCACGGCGGAGCTTGTTTTGTTTACATGCTGTCCGCCTGCACCGCTGGCACGGTAAGTATCAACTTTTAAATCGGACGGGTCGATTTTAATATCGACGGTATCGTCAAGTTCAGGCATAACGTCAACAGCCGCAAAAGAAGTGTGGCGGCGTGCGTTGGCGTCAAACGGAGAAATGCGCACAAGGCGGTGTACGCCCTTTTCGCTGCGCAGATAGCCGTAAGCATTATGGCCGTTAATTTGCAGCGTAGCACTTTTTACGCCTGCTTCATCACCGGGCAGATAGTCCAGCATTTCAATGGCAAAGCCCTGGCGCTCGGCATAACGGGTAAACATGCGCAGAAGCATACTTGTCCAGTCTTGTGCTTCGGTACCGCCGGCACCGGCATGCAGGGTTAAAATAGCATTGTTGGCATCATATTCGCCGTTTAAAAGCATTCCCAGTTCCAAATGCTCTATTTCTGCTTTGGCAGCTTCCAGCCCGGCCTCCAGTTCTTCTTCCATGCCGGATTCCGGTTCCTCCAGAGCAAGCTCTACCATAACCTCAAGGTCATCAAGCCTTTGTTCAAGGTTATGTACAATACCCACTTCTTCCTTCAGCTGCGTAACAGCCTGGGCAGTTTTCTGCGCGGCATCCGGGTTGTCCCAGAAATCCGGCGCACCCATTTTATGTTCTAACTCAGCAATGCGGTCCTCTTTGGCAGCGACGTCAAAGAGATCCCCTCATTTCCTCTAATTTTTGCTTCAATGCGGATATTTCGGGTTTGTATTCCTCTATCAGCACTAAATTCACATCCCTTCGTAGGTAATTTATTTTAAATTTTGTTTTTATTTATCTTTGCCGCAGCAGTTTTTATATTTTTTGCCGCTGCCGCAGGGGCACGGGTCATTGCGGCCCGGTTCTTCCTTTTTAACAACAGGCTGTTTTGTGCCTTCGTCACCGGCGTTGGTAGAAGCATTTTCCAGACGGTCTTCCACCTTGGGCTGGGTAATAACGTTTACGCGGTAAATGTAACGTACAACGTCGTCCTGAATAGCGTCAATCATAGCCTGGAACATATCGTAGGCTTCAAATTTATATTCAACCAGCGGGTCTTTCTGCCCGTATGCACGCAGGCCAACGCCTTCACGCAGCATATCCATGGCATCAAGGTGTTCCATCCAGTGGTTGTCTACAACCTTAAGCATTACAAGGTTTTCCAGTTCGCGCATCAGTTCCGGCGTAATGGCGGCTTCACGTTCTGCGTAATGCTCGTCGGCAACTTTGTACAGATATTCTTCCAGTTCCTCGCGGCTGAGATTCTGCAAATATTCAACGGTTAAAAGTCCGCGCGGAGCGTAGAATTCTTCGGCATAGTTAATAAGTGCCTGCAAATCCCAGTCTTCGGAATATACTTCCGGCGGGGCATACATTGCCATGGTGCGGTCTACTACCTTATGCACCATTTCCATAATGGTATCGCGCAGGTTGGCCTGCTGCAAAATTTTGCGGCGCTGGCTGTAAATAACTTCGCGCTGCTGGTTCATAACGTTATCGTATTCCAGAACCTGTTTACGGATGGTAAAGTTGCGCGCTTCTACCTTCTTCTGTGCAGATTCGATGGACTTGGTTACAAGTTTATGTTCGATAGGCTCGTCTTCTTCCATGCCCAGCTTATCCATAATGCCGGAAATGTTGTCCGAACCGAACAGACGCATCAAATCATCTTCCAGCGAAAGGAAGAATTTGGAAGAGCCCGGGTCACCCTGACGGGCGCAGCGTCCGCGCAGCTGGTTATCAATACGGCGGCTTTCGTGGCGTTCCGTACCGATAATGTGCAGGCCGCCGAGTTCAGGCACGCCTTCGCCAAGCATAATATCGGTACCGCGGCCTGCCATGTTGGTGGCAATGGTTACAGCGCCGTACTGGCCTGCTTTGGAGATAATCTCCGCTTCTTTTTCATGGTATTTGGCATTAAGTACATTATGCGCTATGCCGCGGCGTTTGAGCATTGCGGAAAGTTCTTCGGACTGTGCGATGGAAGTTGTGCCAACCAGTACCGGGCGGCCGGATTTATGGCATTCTTCAATTTCCGCAACGGCGGCTTTATATTTGGCGCGTTTTGTTTTGTAAATAACGTCCGGATAGTCAATACGGATCATCGGTTTGTTGGTAGGAATAACAATTACATCCAAACCGTAAATTTTCTGGAATTCCTGTTCTTCCGTTTTGGCGGTACCGGTCATGCCGCTGAGCTTGTTGTACATACGGAAGTAGTTCTGGAAGGTAATAGTTGCCAGAGTCTGGCTTTCGCGTTCAACCTTAACGCCTTCTTTGGCTTCAATAGCCTGATGCAGACCTTCGGAGAAACGACGGCCGAACATCAAACGGCCGGTAAATTCATCGACGATAATTACCTGTCCGTCTTTTACAACGTAATCCCTGTCGCGGTGCATAATGGCTTTGGCTTTTAAAGCGCACATCAAATGGTGCGAAAAGTCTACGCCGTGTTCAGCGTCATAAAGGTTGGCGATGCCGAGCATTTTTTCTGCTTTGGCAATACCAGTTTCGGTAGGCGCAACGGTTTTTAATTTTTCGTCTACCGTATAGTCCTCGTTTTCGTTCATGTTGGCAACTACATGCGCCAGCACGCGGTATAAATCGGTAGATTTTTCGCCCGGGCCAGAAATAATCAGCGGTGTACGAGCTTCGTCGATTAAAATACTGTCAACTTCGTCGACAATGCAGAAATTAAGTTCGCGCTGCACCATCTGGTTTTCGTCAACTACCATGTTGTCGCGCAGATAGTCGAAACCAAATTCGTTGTTGGTGCCGTAAGTAATATCGGCAGCATAAGCAGCCTTGCGGTCGGGGTAATCCATATCATGCACAATAAGGCCTACGGAAAGTCCGAGCGCTCTGTAAATGCGGCCCATATCCTCGCTGTCGCGGCGGGCAAGGTAATCGTTGACGGTAACAACATGTACGCCTTTGCCGGTAAGGGCGTTTAAATAAGCAGGCAGGGTTGCAACAAGGGTTTTGCCTTCGCCTGTACGCATTTCGGCAATTTTGCCGCGGTGCAGAACAACGCCGCCTATAAGCTGTACATCAAAATGGCGCATGCCGGTAATACGGCGCGAAGTTTCGCGCACAACGGCAAACGCTTCCGGCAGGATATCATCAAGCGTTTCGCCTTTGGCAAGGCGCAGTTTAAACTCGCCGGTTTTAGCAGCAAGATTTGCTGAACTCAGCGCCTGCATCTCCGGCTCCAGTGCATTGATTTTATCGACAATGACCTGAATATTTTTTAATTCTTTGGCATTCGGGTCACCGAAAATCTTTTTTAATATGCTTTCGAGCAACACACTCACTCCTTAAAATTCCCTGTTTTATAAACACTATACTAATATAAAATTTTACCAAAAACCGCGCAAAAAGTCAAAAGCCCGGGCCTTTTGTCCCGGGCTTTTTTGTGAAATCAATGTAAAGATTATTTTAATTCAGGCTGCAGCAAACCATAGTTGCCGTCTTTGCGGCGGTATACAACATTTACTCCGCCATAATCGGGGTCAAAGTATACAAAGAAGTCATGGTCAAGCAGGTTCATCTGCAAAATTGCTTCTTCAGCCGTCATCGGGTTCATCGAGAACTTCTTGTTCTTGATAATCTTGAATTCTTCATCCGGAGCCGCTTCTACTTCGGGAGCAGGTACGGGCTCTACAAAGTTGCTGTATTTACGTTTAGCAAGACGTGTTTTATATTTATGTACCTGGCGTTCAATTTTTTCTACTACCAAGTCAATGGACGAATACATATCTTTGGTAGATTCCTGGGCTCTGATTAAAATTCCGCTGGCCGGAACGGTAATTTCCACAATGTGGTTGCCTTTTTCAACTTTAAGTACTGCACTGATATCGCCAACGGTTTTAAACTGCCTCGTGATTTTCGTAATTTTCTTTTCAACATACTCTTTGAGCGCCGGTGTTACAACAATGTTCTTTCCTCTTACGTTTACGTTCATAAATTATCCCTCCTTAATCCCGAGGTCCGGGATAACAAACTCTTTAGTTTGTTATTATTTGTATTCGCCATAATAATTAAAACTCCTGCAAAAAATTACAAAAACTCGTGCAAAAAAGTCTTTTTTCTGCACGAGTTTACAATCTGCTACTATTGTAACAGTTTTAATTATAAAATTTTGGAAAGGAAACTGCGGGTACGTTCTTCTTTGGCGTGTAAAAAAATGTCGTCAGGTTTACCCTGTTCCAGAATTTTGCCCCCGTCAACAAACAGCACCCTGTCGCCAACTTCGCGCGCAAAGCCCATTTCGTGGGTAACAACCACCATGGTCATGCCTTCGTTGGCAAGGCGCTTCATAACGTCCAGTACTTCTTTAATCATTTCCGGGTCAAGCGCAGATGTCGGTTCATCAAACAAAAGTGCTTTCGGCTTCATGGCAAGCGCACGTGCTATTGCAACACGCTGCTGCTGCCCGCCGCTCAGCTGGTCCGGGTAAGAATCAGCCTTGTCAGAAAGGCCAACCTTGCCTAAAAGCTCCATAGCAGTTGCTTCCGCGGTTTTACGGTCAATGCCGCGCACTTTCATCGGCGCAAGAACAAGGTTTTCAAGCACCGTCATGTGCGGAAACAGGTTAAAGCGCTGGAACACCATGCCTACTTCCTTGCGCACTTCGTTAATGTTGGCTTCGCCGTCCAGCTTAATGCCGTCAACAACAATCGTGCCCTCGGTTGGTTCTTCAAGGTAATTCATGCAGCGCAAAAGCGTACTTTTACCGCTGCCGGACGGGCCGATAATTACCACCACTTCTTTTTCGACAATGGTAAGGTCAATGCCCTTTAAAACTTCAAGGCTGCCGTAGCTTTTTTTAAGGCCTGTAATTTTAATCATTTCTGTACTCATTTTGTTTCAAACCTCCGCTCCATCAGCCCTACCAGGCGCGCAACCGTAAAGGTCATAATAAGGTAAATTACGGCAACTGCCAGCCAGATTTCAAAAGAAGCATAGGTACGCGCAATAATCAGTTGGCCACGTCTTGTCAGTTCTTCAAAACCGATAACGGAAACCAGCGAAGAATCCTTCAGCATGGCAATAAATTCATTGCCCAGCGGCGGAATAATGCGCTTAAAGGCCTGCGGCATAATTACATAGCGCATAGTCTGGTACCAGGTCATGCCCAGAGAGCGCCCGGCTTCCATCTGCCCTTTATCGATAGACTGGATGCCTGCGCGGAAAATTTCGGCAATGTATGCACCGCTGTTAATGGAGCAGGCGCAGATAGCCGCAAAAAACGGGTCAATGCGCTGGCCGATAATGGTAGGCAGCGCAAAATATACCAGAAATATTTGTACCAAAAGCGGCGTGCCGCGGATAAAATCTACATAAAAGTTAGCTGCATAACGCACCGGTTTAATGCTGGCAAGCCTTGCAACGCCGATAATCATACCTATTAATAAACCAAAGCCTACGCTCATGGCGGTTATTTCAAGGGTAATTCCGGCACCGGCCAGCAAAAGCGGTATCGCATCTTCAATAAGTTTAAAATTCAGTTCCATTAGGCTTGTCTTTCCTTCCAGTCAGCCTGCGCTTAAATAAATAAAATACGGGGCACACCTTCGTTGCCGTTGATGTTCCCCGCATTCAGGCGCAATGCTTATTTTTTCACTTCACCGAACCAGGTTTTGTAAATCTTGTCATATTCGCCGTCTTTTTTCAGTTCTGCCAAAGCTTTGTTAATATCTTCAAGCAGCTTGGTGTTGTCTTTTTTAACGGCAATGCCATATTGTTCTGCTTCCATAACATCACCAACGGTTTTGGCAACTTCGCTGCCGCCCTGTGCCAGATAATAACCGATAACCGGGCTGTCGTTGATAACAGCGTCAACGCCGCCGTTGGTCAGTTCCATTGCAGACTCTGTATTGGTATTGAAAAGGGTTACTTTGGCATCTTTAACGCTGTTTGCTTTGTCAGCGCCAGTAGTGCCAATCTGTGCGGCAATGCGTTTGCCGGCAAGGTCCTCAATGCTCTTGATGTCGTTGTTGTCTTTTTTAACCATTACAATCAAGCCGGAAGTATAGTAAGGGTCGCTCATGCCTACAGCCTGTTTTCTTTCGTCGGTAATGCTCATGCCAGCAATGGCAACATCAATATTACCGGTGTTCAGCGCAGGAATCAATGCATCAAAACCCATATTGGCAATTTCAACTTTGTAGCCGAGTTTTTTGCCGATAGCGCGGATTAAATCCATATCAAAGCCTGCCAGTTCATCGCTGCCTTCCTTCTGGAATTCAAACGGAGCAAAGGTCGGTTCAGTTGCTACTCGCAAAACTTTCTCCGGCTGAGCCTTAGCTTCATCCTTGCTGCCGCCGCAGCCTGCAACTGCCAATGCCACAAGCATTAAAGCAGCCATTAAAAACACCAAATACTTTTTCATAAACATAACCTCCAACAGCATAAATTTACAAACTTTTATCTGTTAAAATATTATAGCTCTAAAATACAGGTTAAGCAACAAAAACTTTCAAAAAACCTGTATAAAAAACCATTATTTAGCTTCGCCGAACCATTTATTGTAAATTTTATCAAATTCACCGTTCTGCTTCAGCTCATTAAGAGCCTTGTTAATATCGGCAGCCAGTTTGTCGTTGCCTTTCTTAACAGCAATTCCGTAATCTTCGGCATTCAAAACTTCGCCGACGGTTTTAGCGTATTCACTGCCGCCCTGCGCCAAAAAGTATTTCAGCACCGGAGCATCGTTAATAACAGCGTCAGCCGCGCCGTTTTTCATTTCCAGCACAGCACTGCCGTTATCGTTAAACGCAGTTACCTTAGCGCCTTCAACTTTTTCTGCGCGGAATGCACCGGTAGTGCCAATCTGCACGGCAATACGCTTGCCTTTTAAATCATCAATGCTCTTAATATCGTTGTTGTCTTTCGGCACCATTACCAAAAGACCGGATTTATAATACGGGTCAGAAAAAATTACCTGCTGCTTGCGCTCTTCAGTAATGCTCATGCCTGCCAGCGCAACATCAATGTTGTCTGCCTGCAAAGCAGGAATTAAAGCGTCAAAACCCATTGCGCTGATTTCCACTTTATAGCCGAGCTGTTTGCCGATAGCACGGATTAAATCCATGTCAAAACCGGTAAGTTCCTCGCTGCCTTCCGCCTGCATTTCAAACGGAGCAAAAGAAGGTTCAGTACCGACACGCAGTAATTTTTCACCGCCCGCCTGTTTCTCATCATTGCCGCCGCAGCCGGCCGTAACAAGCGCCATTGCCAGCATGGCTGCCATTAATAATGCCAAAAACTTTTTCATCAGGTTATCTCCCTCCAATATTCTGCCAACAGGCAGATTATAATAATGTATATTATAAAACTAAAAACCCTTCTGCACAAGCAAAAATATGCAAAAAAGGCTAATTTTTATAAAATAAAGCAACTCAGCTGACCTGGTCTTCGCCCCCACACCCGCCTGCTGGGAGGTTCGCTCCTAAGCAACGTGCTCCCCACTACTGCTCCTCTCGCTTTTCGCGGCAGGACTTACTTCTAAGCTGCGCCGTGCTCACAGTAATTTTTACTGCTTACGTGGATCGTTTCGCCCGCAACTGGCATCGACTTTCAACCACAGACCTGAGCTGCATTTTAATTATAGCGGCTAATAGATTTTTTGCAATACCTGCGGCTAAAAAATTTATAAAATGCTCTTTGATATTTTGCCGCGTTGTAGTATACTATTATGTGCAAGATTTGATTGGACGGATTTTTTACAGGATGGTTGTTTTATGATTGCTTTACCCCAGACACTGGATTTTCCACGCGAAAATAACATACGTGAAATATGCAACTCGCTTTTAACGCTGCTGCAAAAAAAGGATACGGGTTTATACATGCACAGCCAGCAGGTTGCCAACTATTCGGCTTGCATTGCGGCCAAACTCGGCCTGCCCGCCGCAGAAATCGCTTCCATTAAAAGTGCCGCTCTTCTGCACGATATCGGGCATCTTTCCGTGCCTAACACGATTTTAAAAAAATCGCCCTATTTAAGCACGCGCGAGATGGCTACCTATAAACGCCACTGCCAGGCAGGCGCCAGTATGCTCGAAAATATTCCGGAATTTTCGCATATTATCGACATTATTTACAGCCACCACGAAAAGTGGGACGGTACCGGCTACCCCAAGCGTTTAAAAGGCGTAAACATACCGCTGGGAGCGCGTATAATCGCCGTAGCCAATTATTACGACCGCATCGTAAACCCATGCACCCATTACTGGCAAAAAACGCCTATGGAAGCCATCAAGGAAATGAACGACAAAGCCGGCACCGATTTTGACCCCAACGTTGTCCGTGCATTTTTAGAATCGATAATACCGAGTAAAATAAGGTAAAACTTTACAAAAGTTTAAAGTTAATATTAACTCATCATCATTCAAGAAACAATCTCCCTCTTAATGATGATGAGTTTTTTATATTTTGCTAATTTTATTATTTTTCTTCTGATGACATCATAGCTCTAGCATATATAATTGTTTTAATATTCTCACGTTTCCCCATAATTAAAGTTTTCACTCTAAATCAATAATCATTAGTTTCTTTAGAATTTTGATGGAACTTTTCTTTTTCGTAAATCCAAAACAGTAATATTTATATACATTTGAATTTCATCAGTATAAACATTTTCGCGGATAAATTTATAAGCTGTATTATATTCACTATCTGTAAAACATGCAATTAAATAAAATGCATTTTTACAATTTGATGCATACATATATTTTGTTAACTGGTTTTCATAACCTTTTTTCAAATACGAACTGTTTGATCGTTTTACTTCTATCAAAATTTTTTCTTTTTCATTATCATTTTTTAATAATGAAAAATCAACTTTACCATTTCCAACTAAAGCTTCCCGCGTTATTTCAATATCTTTATTATGAAAATAAGCATCCATTATATTTTCTAAAATCAAATGAATTCTTTCTTCGTTTACCGGCCGATTATCTACCCAAAATAATTGATTCAAATTACCGTTATGAATCCTGTTTTCTATATAATCTAATAATGAAGAAATTTTACCACTCAGCGTAATGTGTTTTGTTTCATATTGTTTTTGTATATCTAAAGGTAATATTTCAAAATAATAATCTAAGTTTATACCTAATTTATCTTCAATAAGTGTACTGCCCATTTTATGATTATTATATATTAAATCTAAAAACAAAAAATCCATATCAATAAACAAATTATCAGCATAACTATTAATATCATAATACATATCTTCTAAATCTTTTAAATTAAAATCATCATCAATTTCATTCATATCATCTATTGCAGCTTTTTTAATCATTTTCCTTAATTTTTTATTGAAATACATTTTTTTAAATTTAGGACAATCACTTTGAATATCTGACATATATTCAAGAAATCCATTTAAAGCAATCTCATGAAACGCTGTCATTTCATGATAAAATTTATCATTAGTCCATTGGTACAATTCTTTTAAAATCTTAATACATTTATTATATTGTTCTCTATATAAATATTTGGGATATATACTTTCAGCCATATCAGAAATAGCTTCTTCATCTTCAATCCCAAATATCTCTATTTCTAAAAAATCATTCTCTTTCCTCCTTATATCACGATAATATTTAATTAAAACGATAGTTATTATAATCAATTTCAAAAATTATACATCATTATTACTAATTCAAATAACAATTTTTATAATGATTTTGTCAAGTTTTTAAGGTACGGTTGTCCCCACGTTGTCCCCAAAGAACGCCGACCATTTGTCCCCACACAAAAGGAAAAAGCCGTGGAAGTCACTCCACGGCTGAGTTTTAAGGTGGTGATCCAGGAGGGATTCGAACCCCCGACCCACGGCTTAGAAGTAGGTCTAATCAAAATATTTACGCTATAAGAATTTTAGTATAGTCCTCGCCGAGCCGCTCTATATGCGGATTTCCAACGCATTTTTCTTACACTTCTAAGCGAGCTTAATTATACCATGTTTTTACATCTATTTTCACCTATTTTTTGTAAATAAGGTGTCGATAAGGTGTTGGACTTATTATTCATTTTGCTTGTTTCTCATACTAATAAAATACAAGTGACATAAAATTCATTTATAACTTTTAATCTGCTATAAACAATAATCTGCCCTTTAATTAAATCAAATATATTCAAGAAAAGAAGCTGAATATCTTTTCCTTAATCGACACGGCAATGCTCTTAACGGTGTTATAAACGCTCTTTACAACGCTTTTAGATACCGTTGCTACCTTCTTTGTCGTTTGTACTACTATAGCTTTAACAGATGCTTTTACAAACAGTAATACTCCGACAGTTACAGCAATATTTAATGCTGGTACGATAATATATAATAAATCTAAACGCTTATATTATCACTATTTCTATTCAATTTTTTGTACAGAGTAACTCAACACTTTCATTTCTGCACTATTATTAATACTAATATATTTGTTTGTCAATGCTGATGCCGAACCTGATTGTATCACTTCATTCTTTGCATTCCACATTGTACCTTCCCCAACAAGTTCCGTTCTTTCAACATCGCATTCTAAAAATTTATAACCAGGTCCACCATTAACATCTTGTGTATAACAAATAAATTTACCATCTTGTTTACTATTATCAAATTCACCGCTCATAACAAAAATTCTACCACTTACATTAATGGTCGGAACAATTGCTTTATATTTTTCTAACAGCTCTTCATATTCCTTTTTTTCATTATTTAATTCAGTCTGAACTTTATTTATTTTTTCTCTAACTTCATCTTTCGGCAACCATACAACGTGCAAATCACGTTCTAATGATAGTAGTTCTCTTTCATCAGTTTTAATTTTATTTTCTAATTCCACTTTTCTATTACTAAGCGCTTTATTGTTTCCTAAATCAACCCAACTAACTAAATCTCTATAATCATAAATATTACCTTTACCTTCTCGTGCACCGTTTTTAAATTCTCCTTGTATTATAGAGTCATAGCTTAAATTTTGATTTTTTCTTAATTTTAAGCTATGCTGTTTTAGATACTGTGGATTAGTTTCATTCTCCTACCACTTAGATGGTTTTAAGAAGGCTCTAACCACAGTCTCTTTGTTAATTTGTTAATCAGTTAGATACCGCATGACGGTTTATGTAGAGCAAGGTTACAATCGCAGAGAGTACCCGTGGTTCTAAAACAGTATCAAAATCTATTTTAAAGAGGTGTTCTTCCATGATTTTAGTTGGTATTGATGTAGCCAAAGATAAGCACGACTGCTTTATCATGAATTCAGATGGTGAGATTTTAGCTAAGGCTTTTACTTTTTCTAATAACCTTGAAGGTTTTAATTTTCTTTACGAGAAAATCAAATCCGTATCTAAACCAAAAGATAAAATAAAAGTAGGGCTCGAGGCTACAGGACATTATGGCTATAACCTTCTTGGATTTCTACTTAACAAAGGTCTGCCCACCTTCGTTATTAATCCACTTCATACAAATCTCTTTCGAAAAAGCCTAACCCTTAGAAAGACTAAAACAGATAAAGTAGATTCCAAAACTATAGCTATGATGTTAATGTCTGATGTAGCTTTAAAACCCTACACAGACACATCTTACCACAACGAAGAACTAAAGTCACTATCTCGTTATAGATTTACTAAAGTTCAGGAACGCGCTAAGCTTAAAACTTCTGTTTCACGTTTAGTCCAGATTCTTTTCCCTGAGCTTGAAAAATTAGTTTCTACTCTTCATATGATTTCTATTTATAGTCTTTTAGAGGAATATCCTGGGGCTTCTTATATTGCTTCAGCTCATCTTACTAAACTTACTAATCTTCTGAACGAAACTTCTCATGGCCATTATGACCGTAATACAGCTATCAAATTTAGAGAAGCTGCCAAAAATTCCATAGGTTCAGTTATGCCGGCTAAATCCCTTGAACTTAAACATACTATTAAACTCATCAGGGAATTAACCATCGAAATTAACGAGATAGACGATGAAATAAAGAAGATAATGGATAGCATGGCTTCACCTATTACTACTATTCCAGGTATTGGTTAAAGCATGGGAGCTATGATTATTTCTGAAATAGGTGATTTCAACCGTTTTTCTTCTCCGGATAAGGTATTAGCTTATGCCGGGTTATCTCCATCTACTTATCAGTCCGGCAAACTAGATAACTGTTACTCTCATATGGAAAAACGTGGTTCAAGGTATCTAAGATATGCCTTATTTACTGTTACCCAGAAAGTATGTATTTAGGATAATACGTTTGCAGAGTATTTATCTAAGAAACGGGCCGAAGGTAAACATTATTATGTAGCCATATCTCACGCTGTTAAGAAGCTCGTAAGAGTTATATTCCATTTAGAAAGAACAAGACAGGCTTATCTAAAAGCCGCATAAAAATAGAATAATTAAATACTGTTTTTTTGAGAGCAGCGGCAACGATGCTCTATTTGTCATGCAATTTTTAAGCTGACTACAAAAAATTTAGAATTATTCATATTCTTTTAGATATAGCCGATTTATATCTTGATTCTTTATAGTTAGTCTTCATATATTATATAATTATAATACTTTTTATCCCATCCGGTTAAATCATAATATTTGGATAAGAACTTTATATCATCTTTAGTTGCTTCATTTTTTCTAACATCTGACGTTTTATTTTTTGAATAATTGGTAAATGTATCTGAATTATTTAGAAAAGTATTTGCTTTATTCGAGAAAAAATGTTTTAGACAATTATATTGAATTCCATAACCATTTAATTCTCCATCTTCAAAATTTCCAGCACATACTTTATAATCTACAGCTCCATCTTTAGAATAAATTATACCTATTCCATTAGGTCGATCATTTTTTATTTCTCCAATATAATAATAATCACTATTTATATTAGTTACCCTCCATGTATCACCAAAATTAAATAACATTTTTTCTTCAAGAACAATTTTTACAGGCTTGTACTCTTTACTTGAAATAATTGAATTAATTTTATTTATTAATTCATTATACTCATCTGTAAATTTATAAGCTTCTTCGCAATATTCGTTTAAAAAATATTTTTGATAGTTTTCAAAACAATTGGTTCATCTTTGTACTGAGCAAAAGAATTTACTTTTTCAGAACTTCCACATCCACTACATAAAACCATTATTACCGATATTAGCAAGAATAACAAATTTTTTCATATAATCTCCGCCTACTTATTTTGCTTTAACTAACTATTACTTCATAAATACAACAGCATATCTATCGAGGAATTTAGTTCTCTGATTCTCCGCTAATAATTTATTAGCGTCTTCAACCGAAATGATAACATCGCATTTATTTACAACTCTTGGTTTCAAGCCGACAATTTTTATTATCATAGGATTAGAACCAGCCCTTGTATTAGAATATGCAGCATTGCCATTATTATCTAAATACTCAACAACACCATTTACAATAGCGTAATTTTTATCTACATTATAAACCCCATAAATAGCTCTGCCATTAGTATCATAAATTGCCGGACAAAAAGTTTTTTCAAGTTCACTACCGGTAGCATCTATTACTAATCCAGAAAATCCATTAGTATCAGGAACATAATTGTCATAAAAATCCGTGCTGACTTCAGGAATTTTTACAGGTTCACTATTACCAAGTACCGCGTTATAAGCAATATCGGCAACACTACCAACGCCATACACCGGAACTTCCATAACGACATGATACAAACCATCTTCTGTTACTTCTTCAGTCTTAACAACTGCTCCTTTAATAAGACCGCTTACTTTAGTTTTTATTACATCATCTGTAAGCATAAAATTATTTACAGTAGTTTCTGAATCAACGGCGGTTCCCTGTATAATTTCCACAAGATTTCTTTGTGCATCAACAATAGCCGCCCTTCTAGCCATAGCCTTAGCGCGTCCAATCCCAATACCTGACGGCAACACACCATAACCATCAGCAGAAATTGTTTCTGCATTTCCAGCAGCAAAACTTGTAGAACTATTACCAAATACTAAGCCTATCATTACACCGCCCATAAATAATACGCATAATAAATTAAATAAAAATTTTCGAATCAACATTTTCTTCACTCCATTCTAATATGCCCCAATAGATAATGTGTTATATGAAATCCCCTTAAGAACAACATTAAAATCAACAGTTTTGTTTAACTGATTATATAAATTTTGCGGTGTTCCTGAATACTTAACAGTAATATTTGCTCTGCCATTAGAATAATTTGTTATATTGGCAGAATTTACACCACTAATATTTTTAATAATATTGCAGATTTTGGTAATTTTATTTATATCAGAAGCTATAACAGTTACCTCTAAATTTTGATTACTACTACTTCCGTAGTCAATTAATTTTTCTACAATATAGTCACCCATTTTTTCCCCTGCATCGTTTAATGCTTTTTTGGCTGCTATAAATTCCGTTAAATCAGCGGCAGTACCATAAGTACCATTAGCTGCAATTATTTGACCGCTTTTTACAATAAATATTTTAGCTTCAAGCCTAGCTTTACAGGACAATATTCCTACATTTTTTCTACCATTTCCTATAAATTTACCTACATCGCCAACACCTTGACTAAATGCCTCTCCAATAATTAAAATATCAACATTTAAGCTGTCGGCAAGACTTCTAAAATCATTACTTGTTAATGCAGATAGCTTATTTAATTGATAACGTATATTGCTAACATCAGTAACGTGGGAAAAGCCAGCTTCAGTCAGCTTCTTTATAACTGCCGTTTCACCAGCTGGGTCTGGAATACGTGCAGAAAAATGATATTCAGGAATAATAACAGCAATTTTAGGGTCACGTAATTGTTTATTTATTATCCCCAGTCTAGTCAATTCATTCATTAATTTTGAATCAGGCTTAGTATCAACATCTGCATTTATCGTAACTTTATAAGAAGTACCGTTATTTTTTCTCTCTAAAACAGTATAATTAGTTATATATCCCTTTGATTGAGTATATATTTCATCATTAACTAATTGACTGTTCTGCACTAAAGTTTGCGAGTCTACCATCAATCCTACAGCTTTTTCTACGGCATTTCTTAACGCATCACGTTCAGCATCTTCATAACTCGCACCTGAACCAGTCATAATAATTTCCTGCGCTGATACTAAAGAAAAATTAATCAAAGTAAATATAGTTAATATAATTGAGATAATAAATTTTTTCATAGATTACCTCTTAACTTTATATCCCGTTTTAAAAGGAAGCGCTTCTTTTTTTATTTTACCTACAGCATAATTAGGTTTAACTTCTAAAATTTCAATAGTTCCAATTGTATCCTCTTCTACACCTAATACTTCTCCGGTGACTGGATGTATCAACATTTTACCTTCTTTATAAACAGTGTAAACATCACCCAATTTAACACCATCGTCAATACCCAAATCAAAATAAACCATCTCACCACTAACGCTTATAATCGTGCCAGATAAAGGATTAAGATTGTTCATTTGGTCAAGAACTTTATGTGCAGCTTCAGTAGAAGCTCCTGTCAAAAGATTGCCAGCACTTACTCTTGCATTGCTTTGCTGCATTTCACTTTTAGTACCCTCAACAATATCAGACACTAAGATTACACCTGTTTTATTATCTACAATACGGAGCGAAAATTTAACTTTTGCTTTATATCCACTATATAAAATATTGTTAAAAGGTATTATATCAGCACTCACAACACTGCCAATTAAAGTATAATCAGCACCAGAAAGCTTACCTATCTCAATAGCACTACTACTATCAACTACACCAGAATTTTGCAAACCTAATTCTTGAAAAATTCTATCTAAATGAGCACGTTCAACCACTGTGTAATTCTTATTTTGAACAAGGCCATTTAAAACTTCATTTTCTAAATTAGTACATACAAATTTACCATAGTTATTGCCAACTGCATTAACGAAACTTGTTAATGCAACTTTTTTCGGTGCCGCTTCACAAGCTACACACATGAAAAACATTAATATCAATCCTATAAAACAAACTATTTTTTTCATCAAAACATAACTCCCTTTTCTTATCATCTTCATTAAATTATTATTTTTTATTTTACTATATTCCCTACCAATCGCAAAAAAAGCTGTAACTATTGATAAAATCGTACATATAATACCCCCAATGTTCCAAAATATATATGCTATAATTAAAGCACTCGCAACACTTTTCCAACCATATCTAACATCATCTATTTCAACTTCAGATTTGCCAATAAGTTTTTCAAAACTAATCGCATTATTATCTAACAATGTACTTACTTGCCTTCTCCGAAACAATTACCTCATACTGCTTCAAGTTTTCAATTTTCTATTCCTTTCAGCAAATCATCAAGATAATTATTAAGTTCGTCAACCGTATATTCTTTGTTACCAATCAGACGTTCGCTTCTACCGTAAATAGCGTTTCCCATAGTTTCAGCATTTTTCGCGCCTGTTAAAGCTATCTATATCCATAACAACCAAATCGTCTTCCCCGTTTTTTGTAAGTTAAACCGGTTCTTTAGTTTTTTGCACAGTTCCGACATTTCAGTTATAGTTCTGCCTGATGACAACAGACGGTCTTGCAATGCGCTTACCTCTATAGCATTATTTTAGTAATATTATACTTCTATTTTACTATGTTAGCAAGCTTGCGCACTCTTAATATTTATTAGAGAAAAGAACTATCAGCCTGTCATATTCTTAGCCTGTACTGCTTTCAGTAATAATCCATATTTTGCCATTTGAAGTATTATCTGCCCCTAAAACAATACAAAAATTTTTAACAGTTTCGTTATTGCTTTCGGTATCGGTTTCCAATACATCGCCCCAGTCAAATGATTTAAAACGGCGCCTTGCCTTATAAATTTCTCTTTGAAATTTGCCATTATGAATAGTTTCGGTTCTTATTCCAAATGTTTGAAATCTCTGTGCGTTATAAAATAAACTTATAATTCTTTCTCCTTTCATGTATAATCAAAACACACGCTATTTATATGCATCCAAAAACTTAGACAAAATAATTAAGCTATTCTTAAGGACCTGGTCTGGTATTTTATCGAGCTGAGTCCTTTTAACTTCGCCTTTATTCTCCTGTTATTGTAATAATCTATATATTCGTTTAAATTCTCTCTAAAATCTTCTATTAACTTAAACTTCTTAAAATAGAATAACTCTGATTTCAGCAGTTTAAAGAAATTCTCTATTAGAGCATTATCCAGACAGTTTCCTTTTCTTGACATGCTTTGGATTATGCCGTTTTTTTATATATTTCGATATGCCTTTTGCCGGTATAGCCATCTCTGGTCACTATACAGTATTAAGCCGTCTGTTTTACCTATATGCGTGACGGCTTTTTTTACCATATACTTTACCTGTTTTAATACAGGATCTTCAGATACTTTATAGCTTATTATCTCTACGTTATACAAATCTATAATTGCTGACAGGTACAGTTTCCTACCGAATAACAAAAACTCTATTATATCTGTTTACCATTTCTTATTTGGCTCATCTGCTTTAAAATCCCTTTGCAGAATATCGGGCACTGTTTTGCCCTGTTCTCCTTTATACGATTTATATTTTTCAGCCTTGCTTTACAGGTTAAGCCTGCCTGTTTCATTAGCTTCATTACTACCTTATGGTTTACTTTAAAGCCTTCGCTTTTAAGTTTTAAGGTTACGCGCCTAAATTCATACCTGCCTTTATTATATGTGCAGATATGTTTTATTGCTTCTTTCATCTTACTATATTTGTCGTCTTTATTTATGCTTTGTATGGCGATATAGTAAGTGCTTTTAGGCATGCCTGTATAGCCTAATAGCTTTTTCAGAGGATATTTCGCTCTTAATTCAGAGATTATTAACGCTGTCTTTTGCTTCTTCCTCTTCCTGCTGAATCAAGGCGTTGTACTTTTTTAAGAAGGCGTTCTCCATCTTGAGAAAAGCGTTTTCAGATTCCAGCTGTTCAAGATAAGTAGGTTCAGATTTTCGTTTTTTAGGTTTATATTTCATTGATTACCTGCCTTTCTTTTTTGGCAATAGCCATGATTTACCGTAGGCAAGGTCTTACTTTTCCCATTGATAGAGGAAGGATTAGGACTAGAGAAAAAGGCTGCCGTTTCTTTTAATGATAACCAATGCTACCAACTATACTCAAGGACTTTTTGTTTAAAATACGTGGAATATGAACGGTTTTTATGAAGGAGTTTGTTAATGCCGCCGTGGTTGTAGTGGTCTAACTAGTCACGTAAGGAAGGACTGTCAGGTATTCCTAATATTCTGCAAACATACTTTACGGCATTGCCATTTAGTACCATTTGTACTGCTTTGATTTTAAATTCATCTGAGTATTTAGTCATGAAAAAACTGCACCTCCAAAATTCTAACTTTTGGGGTGCAGTTCAGTAGCCGGTGGTTTGTCATTTACCGCCTTAAAGGCTATTCTACTAGCTACGCCTAAAAGGCGTTCATCGGTCTGCCACTTGCGATTATTCCTTACTTGTCACCCGTAAACGGCTCTCCGTAATCTACCACTAATTGTTGGTTTAGCTCATCTTCTTTGAGCTGATTCTTTATATATTCTGCTATCGCTTTCGTATTCTTTCCTACTGTATCTACGTAATATCCTCGGCACCAGAATTCTCTGCCTCGATATTTATATTTTAAATTCCCCCATTTCTCATATATCATAAGACTGCTTTTCCCTTTTAGAAATCCCATGAACCACGATACAGCCATCTTCGGTGGTATATCTACTAACATATGGACATGGTCCGGACAAACTTCTGCTTCTATTATGTTTACTCCTTTCCATTTACATAATTCTATTAATATTTTCCCCATTTCTACCTTCTTTTCTCCATAAAATACTTTTCTTCTATACTTTGGTGCGAATACTACATGATATTTGCAGTTCCATTTCGTGTGTGATAAACTATGAATGTCTTTCATGACAAATTCCTCCTTTGATATTTTGCGATTGGCAGACCGCAATTTTATTTTATCAAAGGAGGAATTTTTTATATATTTTCTTTATCGCTTAAGCTTCCCGGAACCCCGCGTCTAACGCGGGGTTTTCTTTATACAAAAAGCCGTGGAAGTCACTCCACGGCTGTGTTTTAAAATGGTGATCCAGGAGGGATTCGAACCCCCGACCCACGGCTTAGAAGGCCGTTGCTCTATCCAACTGAGCTACTGAACCATTTGGAGCGGGCGATGGGAATCGAACCCACAACATCAGCTTGGAAGGCTGAGGTTTTACCACTAAACTACACCCGCAATATAAAATTTTCTTCTGGTCGGAGCGGCAGGATTCGAACCTGCGACCCCCTGTTCCCAAGACAGGTGCTCTACCAAGCTGAGCCACGCCCCGAACACAACGTATATTATACCGTTTCAGAAGTTAAAAGTCAAGCATTTTCCTTTGCTTTTGTTTCTTTCAAATGCTGCTGGTAAAGTTTTGTTTCGGCAACAACAACGCCGCTTAAAGCCAGCAGAGCAATAAGGTTAGGTATTGCCATTAAGCCGTTAACGATATCTGCCAAAATCCAAATTGCTTCCAGTTTTAAAAACGGGCCGCAGGCAACAAGAATAATAAAGATAATACGGTAAGGCAAAATTGCTTTAACGCCAATTAAATATTCAACGCAGCGTTCGCCGTAATAGTTCCAGCCAAGAATGGTTGTAAACGCAAACAGTACAAGTCCTACTAAAAGCAGGATACTGCCGAAAGCAGGAAGACCCATCGAGAAAGCCTGTTCCGTCATTGCAGCGCCGTTAAGGTCACCTTTCCAGACGCCGGTTACTACCAAAGTAAGGCCGGTAAGAGTACAAATAATAATGGTATCAATAAATGTACCGGTCATAGAAACGAGGCCCTGTTCCGCAGGCCATTTTGTTTTTGCTGCCGCTGCTACAATCGGCGCACTGCCAAGGCCGGATTCATTGGAGAAAACGCCGCGTGCTACGCCGTTGCGCATTGCCATCATAACAGTTGCGCCAAGGAAGCCGCCGGTTGCTGCAGTGCCGGTAAAAGCACCGTCAATTACGCTTGCAAAAGCGGAAGGAAGCTGGTCGGCAAAGATAATTAAAATACCAACGGTTGTAATTAAATACAGTATTGCCATAAAAGGCACAATTTTAGATGCTACGTTTGCAATGCTCTGCAAACCGCCGATAGTAATTACTGCAACCAGAACGGTAATGGCAATGCCCGTGTAAGTTACAGGTATGCCTGCGGTAATCTGCGTAATTTCTACAATGGAATTTACCTGTGCAAAGGTACCAATACCAAAGTAAGCACACAAAACGCCAAACGCAGCAAACAAAATTGCAAGCGGCCTGTATTTTTTGCCCATACCTTTTTCAATATAATACATAGGCCCGCCGGAAATATTGCCGTTGGCGTCTACCGTGCGGTATTTAACGGCAAGCAGGCATTCGGCATATTTGGTTGCCATACCAAAAAACGCTGCCATCCACATCCAGAACAAAGCGCCGGGCCCGCCTGCTTTAATAGCAGTTGCCACACCTACAATATTGCCTGTGCCGACAGTTGCGGCCAGTGCCGTACAAAGGGCCTTAAAACTGTTTACATCGCCGTGGCCGTCATTTTTGGCAAAAAAGATAAGTTTTAAAGCATCGCCAAGTTTAAAAACCTGAAGCAGCTTTAAGCGGATGGTAAGCCAGATGCCGGTGCCAACCAGCAACACCAAAAGCGGCGGTCCCCATACAAAAGTATCAATCGTGTTCAATAGTGCAATAACTTCTTCGTTGTTAAACAATTTTTACTCCCTCTTCCCTGTTTAGTAAAATAAAAACCGCCGGACAAATCCCAAATCCGGCGGCAATAATAAGCAGGCAAATAATAATATAAATATATTATTTACGCTTAAAGCTCTGTCCTTTGGCCTGAGAGATAAGGGGCGTTGCTTCCCCGTGCACCTTCGGCACCCTTTTAGTGGGATTCTCCAGAGATGTGTCCACATACGGTTCTCACCGGCAACCCGGCACCTGAGAGTTTACTCCTTCGGTAGAAAAATTTCTTCTCCCATATGCTTCATTCACTGCGATATTCATTTCTAATTATTTTAACACAAACTATAATAATTGCAAGTAGTTTGTTTACAGTTTTTTAGATTTTTTATTTTAAATAATCTTTGTTTTCATCAAGATGTTTAAAATATAACTTTGTTTCTTTTACTATTACACCGGTTAAAAGAAGCAGTGCAATAAGGTTAGGCAATGCCATCAGTCCGTTGGCAATATCGGCGATAATCCAAATCATTTCCAGTTTTAAAAATGCGCCGCAGGCAACCATGGCAATAAAGAAAAGACGGTAAGGAATGATAGCTTTTACGCCTAAAAGATATGCAATGCAGCGTTCACCGTAATAGTTCCAGCCAAGAATGGTGGTAAACGCAAACAGTACAAGGCCAATCATTAAAAGCATATTGCCTAATACCGGGAAAACCATCGTAAATGCGCTCTGCGTCATTGCAGCGCCGTTTAAATCGCCGCTCCATACGCCGGACACGATGATAGTAAGGCCGGTCATGGTACAAATAATGATGGTATCAATAAAAGTACCGGTCATGGAAATAAGCCCCTGTTCGGCAGGCCATTTTGTTTTCGCTGCCGCAGCTACAATCGGCGCACTGCCGAGACCGGATTCATTGGAGAACAAGCCACGTGCAATACCGTTGCGCATTGCAAACATCATCGTTGCGCCCAAAAAGCCACCGGTTGCTGCCGTACCGGTAAAAGCATCGTGCAGAACCATTGCAATAGCTCCAGGAAGTGCATCACGGAACATAAACAGAATGCCCATGGTTGTAATAACATACAGCGCAGCCATAAAAGGAACGATTTTATCAGCAACCACTGCTATGCTTTTTAACCCGCCAAGGGTAATAACAGCAACCAATATGGTAAGCGCGATAGATGTGTAAAGTACAGGAATCTGCGCACCGGCGTTGGTAATTTCAACAATTGCATTTACCTGGGTAAATGTGCCGCTGCCAAAGCAGGCGCAAATTGTACCGGCTACCGCAAAGAAAATTGCCAGCGGGCGGTATTGCCTGCCAAGGCCTTTTTCAATATAGTACATCGGGCCGCCGCCGATATGGCCGTTAGCGTCAATAGTACGGTATTTTACGGCCAAAACACCTTCGGCATACTTGGTTGCCATACCAAAAAACGCAGCCATCCACATCCAGAACAGCGCGCCGGGGCCGCCGGCTTTAATCGCCGTTGCCACGCCAACAATATTGCCTGTGCCTACTGTTGCGGCAAGTGCCGTACATAATGCTTTAAAACTGTCAACATCGCCATGGCCCTCGTTTTTAGCTTTAAAAATCAATTTTAAAGCAAGCGGCAAACGTAAAACCTGAATCATGTTTAACCTGATTGTCAGCCAAATACCGGTACCCACCAACAAACACAAAAGCGGTGGCCCCCACACAAACGCATCAACCTCATTTAAAAATTCCAGCATAGTATCTCCCTTTCATAGCAAAATCATAAGCAGCTCAAAAATTAACATCTTGTAAAAACTAAGAGCAATTTTATCGCTATTATGTAAACACATTCTTTATTTTACAGAACAACTTATAACTTTGCAAGACTTTTACAAAAGTATACTTGTATGCAAAATACCGGTATGCGTTAAAACAAAAAAACGACCCTTCCTGCCGTTAAGCAGAAAGGGCTGCCCTGATAAATCAATCGTAATAATCAATGCCTTCTCCGTTTTTGTGGCTGATGAATTTGTCGTTCAGCATACGCACAGCCGTTAATACGGCTTTTTTGGCACTTGCCTGATAATGCTTTTCAATCATGGCGTTCAATTCATCAAGGCCATCATTCATATTATAGCCTACAAGCATTTTAGCGATAAAATCGCTGGCAAGTTTGGTTGCAAGCGTACATTCCGCCTGCAAAATACGGCCGGTATGCATGTCAATTTCCACCACTACGCCAATTACTTTATGCACTTCGTAGGCCGTAATTCCCGCCGGCAATTTGGCATAGGCAGAAAAAATAACACTGCTGCGCTGCGTAGCATCAAGCATCTGCAATTTCCTCCTTATTTGCGTACAGACAGACTGCGTACCGAAACATCAACAGATTTAACCTGCATTGCTGTCATGTACTCAACTTTTTCTTTTATTTTATTTTGAAAAACCTTTGTAACCTCAAAAACGCGCACACCGTAAAACAGCACTACTTCCACGGCAATGGCTATGCCTTTGGTATTGCTGCTGCGCCTTCTTACCCTGATGCTGTTTACCTTGTCAATGCCGAGCATCTTCTGGGCAACAATGTTTATTATATCCTGTATTGCGTAATCCGAAATAAAAATTTTGCCGTAATAGCTAAAAGCCGGTCGTACAATGGAACGGTCAGGTTCGGCATGCTTGCGCTCTTTTGAAAACAGATTGTACGGCAAATCGGCAAAATAACCGGTAAAATGCGGTTTTAGTTCTACCGTCGGCACAGGAACAATATGTTTACCGTCCTTCAGGCGCATCTGCTTGGCCTTTTTCATTTCCTGCTTGGTGGCAATCTGCTGAATATAAACAGTTTTTTCGGGCTTCGGCAGACCGAGGCGCAAAACAATTTTCTGAATCATATTGTCAGAAGTAGCCAGTATCAATAAACGGTGGATGCCGCCGGAAGCCAGAGCATTGCGCACTTCGTCGGCATGACTATCTTCCGTAAAAATTGCCCTTTTTACAGCCTGTATTCTGTTGGTTTCATTTTTAGCGGAAGTTCCGGCTAAAATTTTGGTGCCTTTAATTAAAAGCCCGTCATCAATAATTGCATCGCAGTTATTATTATGCGCCACGCCTATTGCACGGTGGCTTTTACCGGTTCCGCTCGGCCCTACAAATGCAACAACCTCCATAAACATTCCTCCGGCATTATTTTTATTTTAGCATTTTCTGAATGATATTTACCTTTTCAGCGTAAACTTTAAAAATTCCCAGCTGCTCCGGAAAGCGCCCTTCCACGCCGTGGAAATCGCTGCCGCCGGAAACAAGCAGCTTGTATTTCTCTGCCATCTGCAAAAAGCACTGCTGCATTTTTTCATCGGCACTCGGATGGTATACTTCAATACCGTCAAACGGAATTGTACTTAACAAGGTATTCACCAAAGGCAGATTTTCTATTTCGGCAGGATGTGCCAAAACAGCAAGCCCGCCTGCCCCGTGCAGAAGCTCCACCGATTCTTCCGGCGAAAGTTTCGGCTGCGGCTCATATCCCGGTTTTCCGCGTTTTAAAAGCACGTCAAAGGCTTCTTCCACCGAAGAAAAATAACCTTTTTTTACCAGTGCCTTGGCCACATGCGGCCTGCCGACGGCGCGGTTTTTCGGGTCGCACTGCTCTACCGTTATATGGTAACCGAGCGCCCCTATTTTATCAAGCATCCTGTGCAGCCTTTTTTCGCGGGCATGGCGCATTTCTTCAATTTTATCAAGCAAATTTTTATTGTGAATATCTATATTATAACCCAAAATATGTACGCTGCTTTCGCCAACCTGCGTGCCAAGTTCCACTCCTTTGGCAATTACAGGCGCGCCCGGCACGGCAGCGGCAGCATTAAGCGCTTCTTCTATACCGTTAACGGAATCATGGTCTGTAATGCCCAATATGCCTATACCTGCTTCCGCCGCCATTTTTACAAGCTGCGGCGGCGTATAACGCCCATCCGAAAACGTACTGTGAGTATGTAAATCTACAAGCATTTTACAATTCCTTTGCAATGTTAACAAACGTCCTTACGCCAAAGGCCGTACATCCTTTAGGCTTAAAGCCTTCTGTTTTGGCAGCGGTTGAAGTGCCGCCGATATCAAGATGCGCCCATAGCGTGCCTTCGTCAATAAATTCGCCTATAAACAGCCCGCCGGTAATAGTGCTTGCCGCACGCCCGGCGCTGTTGGTCAAATCGGCAATATCGCTTTTAATTGCTTCTTTGCATTCCGGCAGCGAAGGCAGGTGCCAGTACATCTCTCCGGCTTTTTTGCCGCAGGATATAATCTTTTCAATCAGTTCTTCATTATTGCCAACAATGCCGGCCGTTTCGTTGCCAAGCGCCACAATAACGCCGCCTGTCAGCGTGGCAATATCTATAACTTTGGCAGCCCCCAAACGGCAGGCATACCATACGGCGTCTGCCAGAACCATACGCCCTTCAGCATCGGTCGAAACAACTTCAATAGTTTTGCCAGAAGCAGCTTTTACAACGTCACCGGGGCGCTGAGCGCTTCCTGAAGGCATATTTTCTGCACATGCCATAATACCAATAACATTGCACGGTAGTTTTAACTGCGCAATGGCCTGCATGGCGCCAAGCACTACGGCAGCGCCCGTCATATCGTCCTTCATTTCGCCCATATTGGCTTCAGGCTTGATGGAAATGCCGCCGCTGTCGAAAGTAATGCCCTTGCCTACAAAAGCGGTATACGGCGCATCTCCGCCGCCGTTATATTTAAGCACAGCCATATACGGTGGGTTTACAGAACCCTGACCCACCGCAAGAACTGCATTCATATTTTTAGCCTGCATTTGCGCGGCGTCAAGAATTTCACATTCCATACCGCATTTTTCCGCCGTAAGCTGAGCCGCTTTTGCCATATCCAGAGGCGTAAGCATGTTGCCAGGTTTATTGGCCAAATCGCGCGCAAAGCATACGCTGCTGCTTACAATGCAGCTTGCGGAAACAACTTCTGCCGCACCGGCAACATTGGTAACAATGGTATAGCAAATATCTTTTGCCTGCTCCTGTTTGCCTTTACATTCACTAAAAGTATAACCGCCCAAAATAAGCCCTTCTGCCAAAGCAGAAAGATAATGCGGACGCGCTGCGTTTAAAAGTATCGGCGCAATAACAAGTGCATTTTCCGTTTTAAGATGTTTTAAAACGCGCGACGCTTCACCGGCTGCTTTGCGCAAATCATTAGGCTTGCAGGCATTTTCGCCGCCGAAGCCGCAAATAACCACCTGCTGCAATCCGTTTTTGCCAAGCATGGCAAAATGCGTAATTTCACCGGTATCGGCAAGTTTTTCGTTCTTTTTAAGCAGTTCGTCCACTGCTTTTACCAAATATTCAGGCGCGTTCATTTTCGGTAAAGCCGGAATACAGCCCTTGCATAAAAACAGCACTAAGGTTTCCGCACCGGCAATTTCTTCAGCAGTAAGGTTGTTTTCCCTTACTGCAAAAAGTTTTTGATAATCTTTCATCTTTTTACCTCTCGTTTATTTAAAAGTCATTGCTGTATTAAACTCATCCAAAAATCTGCCGCCGTTGGCACGCTGCAGTTCCAAATCGCTTACAACCACACGCATTTCCGTATGGCGCACGCCGCCGGTATAATGCGTTGCCAGTGCATGTATTGCATACGGCACATTGCTGGAAGTATCGACATACATTACGGCATAACCGTCCATATACAGGCACGAACCGGGCATTAATTTTTTTATCGCTTCCAGGCGCTGGTCAGATGTCATTCCTGCAAATTTAACGGCAGAGCCGGAAGTATTTTCCTGTTCATCGGCATTGCGCGGCAAAAATATGCCCATAGTGCGGTAAACGTTTGCAATAAAGCTGGCGTCGTCTATGCCCTTATGCGCGCCGCCCCAGCTGTAAGGCGCATTATAATATTTAAAAGCACCCCTTAAAACATTATTGGCAGTGTAAGGCAAATAACCTTTATGCAGAGCGGCATTTTTTACAACATTGCTGTTAACCTCCTGCAAAGTTCCGTTTTGCGCACGGATTGGCATTTTAACGGTGTAAATACTGCTGCCTTCCGTTACAAGCTGCAAACGCGTTCCTTCGTCACAATAAACGCTTTCGCCGGGTACCTTAACATTAAAGCTCTGCCCGGTTACAACAAGGAAGTTCTGCGGTTCAACATATTTAAGCCAGGCATCGCGCCCGCAAACGGCTACGTCAAAACGCGAAATCCAGCCGCGGTAGTTATAGCTCTGCACATAGTAAAAAAAGCCGTTGGCACTTTGATGCAGAATAATAAGCGGCTCGGAAACAGCAACAGCAGTTTCCTGCAAAGCATCAAAATTATTATCGGTAGGATAATAAAAAAGCCCTTCGTTGGTTGGCAGCACACGCAAATTGCTGCGCCTTACCGTAACACCATAACGCACATTAACCTGTGCCGGTATTTTATCTGTATTGGTTTCTTTAATTAAAATATTTTTATAGTTCTGGCTTACTTCTTTGCCAAGGCGGAATAACGGGTCATTAAGAACATCATACCCCGAAACATAACCCTTTACAGTATTTCCGGCAAGCGTTTGCGGATAAGCCTTTAAATCATAAACCGAAGGCGATTTATCTGCAATTCTTTTATTGTAAGCGGCAACTCCTGCGGCATCAAGTATAACCTGCTCTCCTGCCGGGTTATTTTTTACCCAATAATCCGCACTTATAAAGCTGCTGTAATTGGTAACACCGGCAGCATTTACCGCAAAGCACGGCAAAACCAAACATGCACAAAAAATAAAACAGCCAATAAAATCCTTCAAACGCATTTTACTCACTCCTTTACCCATATTATTTTCTATTTTTTCTGTTAAAATCCTGCCTGCAAAAAAGAAAAAGACCGTTTAAAACGGTCTTTAAAATTATTCAAGCGGTTTATAAATACCGGCTTCACGTTTTTTCTGTGCAGTTTTGGAAATATAAGTACCGGAAATAAATTTATAGCCTTTGCGTTCTATTATTTCTTTAATATATTCTTTATGCGGGCACGGCGGATTATGGTAATTATCAGACACAATGCAGCTTGCCAGATATACCGTAACGTCATCCTTACTGTCGCCCCAGCGTTTCAGCTTACGGTTTAAATCTTCCAGCTTTGCCGCAACGCCCATTCCGCAGCAGCCTCCGCAGGTTGTTGAAAGATAGTTTACGCCTTCTTCCAGGCCTGCAAATTTGCCTGTACGTGTTTCAAAACTTTTCATGCAGGCATAGCCAACACATTTTTTTGCAACTATATCGCACTGAATAATTAATGCTGTTTTTGCCATTATTTCATCAGCCCGTATTCTTTAAGCATTGCCGCAAGCTGCTCTTTATGCTGCGCTTCCAGCGGAGTCAGCGGCAGGGG
>ULXE01014569.1_pt1 | contig 33653 bp, 22 predicted proteins | sample 1961001 | NCBI WGS metagenome assembly ULXE01 (sample SAMEA4835831, study PRJEB28245) | human gut metagenome | biome: gut microbiome; material: fecal sample | place: Denmark | collected 2008
AGCTTGGGATATAGCCCGGTGAAGCGGCAGGGCATCAATCTCTGGTATAAATCGCCGTTCAGGGAAGAAACCGAAGCATCGTTCAAGGTGAACACCGAGCGGAACCAATGGTACGATTTTGCGCTCGGCAAGGGCGGCAACATCATCGCACTGGCTTCGCACCTCTATGCAACGGACAGTGTGCCGTACCTTTTGAAACGCATAGAGGAACAGGCACCGCACGTGCGTCCCGTCTCTTTCTCTTTTCGCAAGCAGTCCTTTACGGAGCCGAGTTTCCTGCAGTTGGAAACCGTGCCGCTATCTTCCCCTGCCTTGCTCGCCTATTTGCAGGAAAGGGGTATCAATCCGGTACTGGCGAAAAGAGAATGCAGGGAAGCACGGTTTACGCACAACGGCAAGCGGTACTTCGCCATTGCGTTTCCGAATATATCGGGCGGCTATGAGATACGCAACCGATATTTCAAGGGCTGTATCGCGCCGAAAGAAATATCCCATATCAGACAATCGGGAGAACAAAGGAACACGTGTTACGTTTTTGAGGGATTTATGGACTACCTCTCATTTCTGACCCTGCGGCTTGAAAGCTGTCCGCAATGCCCCGATTTCGACAGGCAGGATTACATGATTCTTAATTCCGTAGCCAATGTTTCCAAGGCACTCTACCCGTTGGGAAGCTATGAGCGCATCCACTGCTTTTTTGACAATGACCGTGCAGGAATGGAAGCCCTTCAACAAATCCGCAAGGAATACGACAGCACCCGGCATATACGGGACGCTTCCCAAATCTACTGCGGATGCAAAGACCTGAACGAGTATTTGCAGAAGCGCATGGCTGATGGAAAAGAGCAAATGCAATCCGTCAGAAAGAGGAGTGACACGCTATCCAAGAAACCGAAAGTCTTCCGGTTATAGCCCACTATAACTACACGCTTCGCTTTCGTAGTTGTGGGCTCTCCCGAGGGGCTTAGGACGCTGCCCTAAGAACCCGGCAAGGGCTTTCAGCCCTATGCAACCCGACCAAAGAGTGACCCTCTCTTTGGAAACTCCGCTTATGGGTCGCACCCCTAAGAACCCCTTTGCGGTTATGAGCGGAAAGCAGCAAACCAAATTAGTAATAACCGAATCAAAGATTGAAAAGATGGCAACAAAATCAAGCATACATGTCAAGCCTTGCAACGTGGCATCAAGCGAGGCTCATAACCGAAGGACTGCCGAGTATATGCGCAACATCGGCAAGTCCAAAATCTATATCGTGCCCGAACTTACAGCCGATAATGGACAATGGATAAATCCGGATTTCGGCAGTCCCGAATTGCAGACGCACTATGAGAACATCAAACGCATGGTCAAGGAAAAGACAGGACGCGCCATGCAGGAAAAGGAGCGTGAACGCAAAGGAAAAAACGGCAAGATTATCAAGGTGGCGGGATGTTCACCCATCCGTGAGGGAGTCTTGCTCATCAGACAGGACACCACTTTGGCAGATGTGCGTAGGTTTGGCGAGGAGTGCCAAAGGCGATGGGGCATCACACCGCTTCAAATCTTCCTGCACAAGGACGAGGGGCATTGGCTGAACGGTCAGCCCGAAGTGGATGACAAGGAGAGTTTCCAAGTAGGCGAAAGATGGTTCAAGCCCAATTACCATGCCCATATCGTATTAGATTGGATGAACCACGATACAGGCAAGAGCCGCAAACTCAATGACGAGGATATGACCGAAATGCAGAGTTTGGCATCCGACATCCTGCTGATGGAGCGTGGACAGTCAAAGGCCGTAACAGGCAAAGAACATCTGGAGAGGAACGATTTTATCATTGAGAAGCAGAAAGCCGAACTGCAACGCATGGATGCTGCAAAACGGCACAAAGAAGAACAGATAAATCTTGCCGAACAGGAACTCCGTCAGGTGAAATCGGAGATACGCACGGACAAGCTCAAAGGCGCAGCCACCGATGCCGCTACGGTCATAGTAAGCGGAGTGGGTTCTCTTTTCGGTAGCGGAAAAATGAAGAAACTGGAACAATCCAATGCAGAACTGCATCAGGAAATTGCCAAACGGGACACGGGAATTGATGACTTGAAAGCCCAAATGCGGCACATGCAGGAACAGCACGGCAGGCAGATACGCAACCTGCAAGGAATACACAAGCAGGAGCTTGAAGCCAAAGACAAGGAAATATCACGGCTGAATGCTATTCTTGAAAAGGCGTTCAAATGGTTCCCGATGCTCAAAGAAATGTTGAGAATGGAAAAGCTATGCTCTGCCATCGGCTTCACCAAAGAAATGATAGAGAGCCTTCTGACGAAGAAAGAGGCTATCAGGTGCAATGGCAGGATTTATTCCGAAGAGCACAGACGGAAGTTTGACATCAGGAATGATATTTTCAAAGTGGAAAAGAATCCGACCAATGACAGTAAACTGGTACTGACCATAAACAGGCAACCGATTGGCGAATGGTTCAAAGAACAATGGGAGAAACTTCGGCAAGGTTTACGAAAAACAGAAGAGCCAAGAAAAAGTAGAGGATTCAAGTTATGATGTAACGAGGGCTGAAAAAGCTGGGGGAATTGATCCTCCAGCTTTTAATTATGATTTTGAAATAGCATCAAGAATAGATAAGTCATGAATATCCTTATCCCGAAATTCATATCCCGAATGGAATATCTTTTGCCCTTTCAATGAAATACATGGAATAACCCTGCCATCCAAAGTAGTTTCACCAAAATAGTCCGACTGAAATTCATACCAACCACCTTGCAAATCCGCTTGTCTGGATGTACCATCCTCATTCAATATAAACGGGTGTATGTCTATATACCCTAATTCGACGCTGTATAATTCCATCCTCGCAGGAAGCCAGTCCGTTTCTATGACGAAACCATTTTCCTGAAGAAAGGCAATCAAATTGTCGGTATAACGGCTGTCAAAATCAATATCCACATCTCTATGGATTCTGGTTTGCCCTCCATGCAGGGCATCTACGCCCCATCCTCCATCGAGCCAATACTTCACGCCTGTACTTTCCAATAAATCCAATATTTGGAATAAGTCTGAAATCGTAATGTGTTCTTTTTTTGCCATAATAAACGATGTCTTTGTGATAAATATGTTATTGCAGAGATTTTATCGAAGAGATGAAACACGCGGCTACTCCGACCGCTCCAATGAGCGTCCCACAGATTACAAACAAGGTTGCAATACTCATGTTTTCAGCCAAATATCCCGATACCAATATCCCCAACAAGGAAGAGAGCGTGCTCAGACTACATATCAAAGAAAACGTGCGCCCGAGAATTTCCGAAGCGATATTCTGCTGGACAACAGCAACGAACAAGGCGTGATAAATGGCATAAGCAATACCCCCGGCAAACATCAGGCACATAAATCCTATGAACGCATCGACTGGTAAAAAACTTTTATACTCTCCCTTTATAATCATAAATAATACGAAAACACCCAACTTTACATTCTTGGGTGTAAAATCGGGTGTTTAATTTGTAAAACATTGATTTTCAATGTTTATTGCGGTGCGTACGGGACTCGAACCCGTGACCCCATGCGTGACAGGCATGTATTCTAACCAACTGAACTAACGCACCATTAAGTTTTTCGTTGCTATCTCTCTCGATTGCGATGCAAAGGTAGTGTTTTTTTTTGAATCTGCAATAGCTTCCCGAAAAAATATTCAAAAAAGTTTTACGCCTCATTTTTTAGAAAGCCACGCATAGGAGCTTCTTACAAAAACCTTGTCAGAAAACCACCATCACAGACAAACTTTTTGTCGCTTTTATTAGGAGATTGTTTATAATTCGTTACTTTTGCAAAAACTATTTTTTCTACAAAAAAACAGCACTGAATGAAAATTGCAATCATAAAATACAATGCAGGCAACCTCTTTTCGGTGGATTGTGCACTGAAGCGACTGGGTGTGGAACCTGTCATCACCAACGACAAGGAGACACTGCTCAGTGCCGACAAGGTGATTTTCCCGGGAGTGGGCGAAGCACGTACCACCATGGATTACCTGAAAGCTTGCCACATGGACCTTCTCATCAAAGAGCTCAAACAACCAGTATTAGGTATTTGCCTGGGTATGCAGTTGCTCTGCCGACATTCGGAAGAAGGTGATGCGGACTGTCTGGGAATCTTCGATGCGGAAGTCAAACGATTCCAGTCGACCAATCCTGAAGAGAAAGTTCCTCACATGGGATGGAATACATTGTCACATCTCCGCAGCCCGCTCTTTCAAGGTATGAAAGAAGAAGAGTTCGTGTATTTCGTGCATAGTTTCTATGTGCCGGTCAACGAATTTACAGCGGCCACAACCGACTATATCACCCCTTTCAGTGCGGCCTTGCATAAGGATAACTTCTATGCCACCCAGTTTCATCCGGAAAAAAGCGGAAAGGTGGGAGAATGTATCCTGCGCAACTTTTTGAATCTCTAATCACGAAACATTATATAAAATATGATAGAACTTATACCAGCCATCGATGTCATCGATGGGAAGTGTGTACGACTTTCTCAAGGCGACTATCAGTCGAAAAAGGTTTACAACGAGAATCCGGTGGAAGTGGCCAAGATGTTTGAAGCGCATGGCATCCATCGCCTGCATGTAGTCGACCTGGACGGAGCGGCTTCCAAGCATGTGGTAAACTATAAGGTACTGGAAGCACTGGCCGGACAGACTTCGCTGGTCATTGACTTTGGCGGAGGCATCAAAAGCGATGAAGACTTGCACATTGCCTTCGAAAGCGGAGCGCAGATGGTAACACTGGGCAGCATCGCCGTAAAGGAGCCGGATACGTTCAACCGATGGATGGAGGTATATGGCAGTGAACGGATTATTTTAGGAGCGGATGCCAAAGACGGGAAAATAGCCGTCAACGGATGGCTGGAGTGCAGCCGGCTGGAGCTGATGCCATTCTTGGATGACTATATAAAGAAAGGTGTCGCAAAGGTACTCTGCACGGACATCTCTCGCGACGGGATGCTCAACGGACCGTCTTTGGAGCTATACAAGCAAATCATGGAGGCGCACCCCGACCTACATCTGATAGCCAGCGGAGGTATCAGCGGCATGAAGGACATTGAAGCACTGAACGAAGCAGGTATTCCGGCAGTGGTATTCGGCAAGGCTTTCTATGAAGGGCGTATCACCCTGCAGGACTTGAAAGCTTTTCTTCCTTAACTCTTAACTCAAGAAACTGATTATGTTAGCAAAAAGAATCATACCTTGTCTTGACATCAAAGACGGACAAACGGTGAAAGGTACCAACTTCGTCAATCTGCGACAAGCGGGCGACCCGGTGGAACTCGGAAAGGCTTACAGCGAACAAGGAGCCGACGAACTGGTGTACCTTGATATCACTGCCAGCCACGAAGGACGGAAAACGTTTACAGAGCTAGTGAAACACATTTCCGCGGAAATCAACATTCCTTTCACCGTGGGAGGAGGTATTCATGAACTGAGCGACGTGGAACGTCTGCTGAATGCCGGAGCCGACAAGGTGTCTATCAACTCTTCGGCCATCCGGAACCCGCAGCTCATTGATGACATCGCCCGTCATTTCGGATCGCAGGTGTGTGTGGTAGCCATTGATGCCCGACAAACCCCGCAAGGCTGGAAATGTTACCTCAACGGAGGAAGACTCGAGACCGACCGTTTCCTTATGGAATGGGCGGAAGAAGCCAACAGCCGCGGAGCCGGGGAAATCTTGTTTACCAGCATGGACCACGACGGGGTAAAGGAAGGATATGCCAACGAAGCACTGGCCGAACTGGCCGACCGGCTTACCATTCCGGTCATCGCTTCCGGAGGAGCTGGCAAGAAAGAGGATTTCCGTGACGCATTTACGTTAGGAAAAGCTAACGCCGCCCTGGCTGCCAGTGTTTTTCACTTCGGTGAAATTCCAATTCCCGAATTAAAAGATTACCTTTGCAAAGAAGGTATCGCCGTGCGTAGATAACTGTTTAAACTAACTATATTATATAAAGTAAGATTATGGAACTGGATTTTGAAAAAATGAATGGCTTGATTCCGGCCATTATCCAAGATAACTATACGCAAAAAGTATTGATGCTGGGATTCATGAACAAGGAAGCCTACGAGAAAACCATGGAAACGGGTAAGGTGACTTTCTTCAGCCGTACCAAAAACCGCTTGTGGACCAAAGGAGAAGAAAGCGGAAACTTTCTGCACGTGGTTTCAGTAAAGGCCGACTGCGACAACGACACACTGCTCATCATGGTACATCCGGAAGGCCCTGTCTGCCACAAGGGCACAGATACTTGCTGGGGAGACAAAAACGAGCAGGACATCATGTTCCTGAAAGAGTTGCAGGATTTCATCGACCGTCGCCGTCAGGAAATGCCGGAGAAATCGTACACCACCAGCCTGTTCAATTCGGGAGTCAACAAGATGGCACAAAAGGTAGGTGAAGAAGCTGTAGAAACCATCCTCGAAGCCTGCAACGGAACCGACGAACGCCTGATTTACGAAGGAGCCGACCTGCTTTACCACTTGATTGTGCTGCTTACATACAAAGGCTACCGCATTGAAGACTTAGCCCGTGAATTGAAAGAGCGTCACAGCGCCACCTGGAAAAAACACTAATCACTATATATGGAAGAACAACCACTCATTTCTTACCAGCACGTAAACGTGAGCTTGCAAGGACAGGAGATTCTTTCTGACGTAAACCTGGAACTCCGGAAAGGCGAATTTGTCTATCTCATCGGAAAAGTGGGCAGCGGAAAGTCTACCCTCCTGAAAACCATCTACGGTGAGGTGGAGATTGATGCCGGAGAAGCATGGGTGCTGGGGAATGCCATGCGCACCCTGAAACGGAAGGACTTCCCTACCCTGCGCCGGAAACTCGGCATCGTGTTTCAGGATTTCCAGCTGCTGACCGACCGTACCGTACACGAAAACCTGAAATTCGTGCTTAAGGCTACCGGCTGGAAAAACCGTACCGAAATAGAACGGCGAATTGAAGAAGTGTTACAGCAAGTTGGCATGGAAAACAAAGGGTACAAAATGCCCAACGAACTTTCCGGTGGAGAACAGCAGCGCATCGTCATCGCCCGGGCCATACTGAACAAACCGGAAATTATCCTGGCCGATGAACCGACCGGCAATCTGGACGTGGAAACCGGACGGCGCATCGTGGAATTATTGCAGGACATCTGCCGTCAGGGTTCAGCCATTCTGATGACCACGCACAACCTCAACTTGCTTTCGGAATATCCCGGAAAAGTGTACAAATGCGAACATCACCGTCTCACGGAAACGACAAATTCATAAAAAAGACAAAGGAGTAAAAGGATTTTTGCCAAAATGACCCCAAAATAGGGTTTTTATTATTACATTTGCTCCCGAAATTAATTAATTATAGAACATTTAAAATTCGAAACGTAAAATGAAAGTTTTAAAGTTTGGAGGTACATCTGTGGGTTCTGCACAAAGAATGAAGGATGTGGCCAAATTAATCACTGACGGCGAACAGAAAATTGTAGTCCTGTCTGCCATGTCAGGTACGACTAACACATTAGTTGAAATTTCGGATTATCTGTACAAGAAAAATCCAGAAGGTGCAAATGAAATCATCAATAGACTGGAAGCGAAATATAAACAGCACATTGATGAGTTGTATTCTACCGAAGAATATAAACAGAAAACACTGGATTTCGTAAAATCTGTATTCGATTACATTCGTTCTTATACGAAAGACATATTTACTTTATTTGAAGAAAAAGTCATCCTAGCTCAGGGAGAAATCATCTCTACCAACATGGTGACTAACTACTTGTGCGAGCAGGGCGTAAACGCGACATTGATTCCGGCACTGGAATACATGCGCACTGACAAGAACAGTGAACCGGACCTGACTTATATCCGCGAAAAACTGTCGGCACAATTGGAAGCAAACCCAGGTTATGAAATCTATATCACTCAGGGATTCATCTGCCGCAACGCATACGGTGAAATCGACAACCTGCAGCGTGGAGGAAGTGACTACACGGCTTCTCTGATTGGAGCGGCCATCAATGCTTCTGAAATCCAGATTTGGACAGACATCGACGGTATGCACGACAACGACCCGCGCGTGGTAGACAAGACTTCTCCGGTACGTCAGCTTCACTTTGAAGAAGCAGCTGAACTGGCCTACTTCGGTGCAAAGATTCTGCACCCGACTTGTATCCAGCCGGCTAAATATGCCAACATTCCGGTACGTTTGCTGAACACCATGGAACCGACTGCTCCGGGCACACTGATTTCTAACGATACGGAAAAAGGCAAAATCAAGGCGGTAGCTGCCAAAGACAACATCACCGCTATCAAGATTAAGTCAAGCCGTATGCTGCTGGCTCACGGTTTCCTCCGCAAGGTTTTTGAAATCTTTGAAAGCTACCAGACTCCGATTGATATGGTATGTACTTCAGAAGTGGGTGTATCTATGTCGATTGACAACACAAAACACCTGAACGAAATCGTAAACGACCTGAAGAAGTACGGTACGGTAACGGTAGACCATGACATGTGTATCGTCTGTGTAGTGGGCGACCTGGAATGGGAAAACGTAGGTTTCGAAGCAAAGGCACTGGATGCAATGCGTGATATTCCGGTACGTATGATTTCATTCGGTGGAAGTAACTACAACATTTCTTTCCTGATTCGCGAATCGGACAAAAAACAGGCTTTACAGTCATTGAGCAACGTGCTTTTCAACGGTAAAGAAAAATAAAAACAACCTTTTATAAAAGCTAAAGGCGGAGGATACGGTCAGTAAAAACCGCATCACCGCCTTTTTTATTCTTCTAATATAACAACAATCACAACTAAACCCATTTTATGAAAGCTAATTTTCCAATAGAGCAGTTCCGAAAACTGGAAACGCCATTTTATTATTATGACACAAATCTGCTTCGTGAAACCTTGAATAAAATCAAGGAGGAAGCAGGAAAATACAATAAATTCTGCGTGCACTATGCGGTGAAAGCCAATGCCAACCCTAAAATATTAGGCATCATCCGTGAAAGCGGACTGGGAGCTGACTGCGTAAGCGGCGGCGAAATCAAAGCCGCCATCAAGGCCGGATTCCCTGCCAGCAAAATAGTATATGCCGGAGTGGGGAAAACAGACAAGGAAATCAATTTAGGACTGGATTATGACATCTTCTGCTTCAATGTAGAGTCTATTCCTGAACTGGAAGTCATCAACGAACTGGCTGCAGCAAAGAACAAGATTGCCCGCGTAGCTTTCCGTATCAATCCGGATGTAGGTGCACATACGCATGCCAACATCACTACCGGACTGGCAGAAAATAAATTCGGTATCAGTATACAAGACATGGATCGTGTGATTGACCTGGCACTGGAGATGAAAAACGTGAAGTTCGTAGGATTACACTTCCACATCGGCTCACAGATTCTGGATATGGGCGACTTCGTGGCACTCTGTAACCGTGTAAACGAATTACAGGAGAAACTTTTTGCCCGTCAGATTATCGTGGAACATATCAACGTGGGAGGTGGCTTAGGTATTGACTATGCACACCCCAACCGCCAGCCGATTCCTGACTTCGCAGAGTATTTTGCTACTTATCACAAGCACCTGCGCCTGCGTCCGCAGCAAACGCTTCACTTTGAATTGGGACGCTCAGTGGTAGGTCAGTGCGGTAACCTCATCACTAAAGTCATTTACGTGAAACAAGGTACCAACAAGCAGTTTGCCATCGTAGACGGAGGTATGACCGACCTGATTCGTCCGGCTTTGTATCAGGCTTATCACAAGATTGAGAACCTCACTTCGGAAGAAGCTGCAGAAGCATACGATGTGGTAGGTCCTATCTGTGAATCATCGGATGTATTCGGAAAAGCCATCGACCTGAACAAGGTACACCGAGGCGACCTGATTGCACTTCGTTCTGCCGGAGCCTACGGTGAAATCATGGCTTCTGGATATAACTGTCGTCCACTTCCGCAAGGATATACTTCGGACGAGTTAGTATAAGCGCAACTATATTTATTTATTGAATAATTCGAAGGTAAATTTACATCCCACGGAGGTAAATTTACCTTTTTCATTTCCGATAAAGACCCCCACATCAAACAAGTGAGTAGCAAAGCCGTAACCGAATTCCAGATAAGGATTCAAGTGCGGCATGAAAAGAACACCTGCATAAATGCGTTCCTTCTGTACGAAAGACAACAGACGAGTGACCGGATATAAGAGAATGAAAGGTGCCTCAAAGGTTAAATTCCCCCGTATGTAATGGCTGGAAGCATTGTACCAGCGACCGTCCAGCATCTGAAATGTACCTCCAATATCATCATTCCACCCCTGGGGAAGATTCAAGTTGGCAAAATGCGCATAATCCACAAAGTACATATCCGATTGATTGGTAAACATACCGGCTCCCACATGATAAGCCAATGAACGCACATTCTTCAAACGAATGATTTGTTCTACAGAACCTTCGATTCGTTCGTAGGTGCCGGAATTCTTCAAGACTTTGATACCCCGTTCGTAATCCAGCATAAAGGTAGGAAAGAAAGAGCCGACATTTATCTTTCGGTTGCCGTTCATATAATAATACATACCCGGTGTCCATTCCAGACGAATACGGGGAGCGAAACTGTTATAATTAGAACGTACACGTGCTTCCACTTCTGGCGTACTCTTAGTATAACGCCAATGCATAGCCAAACCTGTGCCTAACTTTAGTCCGTTACACAACTCAATGTTATGCGATATATCTACGTATACATCTTTAAAATAATCCAATTCAAGTCCATCGAAGGTAAACGCACTATCCGGAATCTGCTCCAGTTGGTCGAGTACCACACTACTATAGATTCGGTTACCATTTCCTCCGTGTACTTCAATGGAGCCCAATTTCCGAGGATTGTAGATATATTCCATATCCGCCTTGGCATAAAACTCTTTCTTTGTAAAGTTATAACCAATCTGAGGAACAATACGCAGCAAACGCCCGTCATGGAAAAGCTTGTTGTACTTAAATACCTGCCGATAGGATATTCCGTTCCGGTGGCTATAACTCACTAATAAGGGATTGATAATCGGAGAGCAATTGATGCTTCCCACTTTAGAGATGTCAATGTCATAGCTGCTAATCAAGGCATCTCCCAGCTGCCCTAAGAACACCATGTTCTTCTTCAATTTTGTAGGCTCTGCCTTTATCGTATCGGCCTCCCGCTTTAATCGCCGCTCATCCGCCGACCGGTAAAGCGAATCCTCATAAGCAGACAAAGGAATCGGACGGATGCGGTTGAACGAGTCACGCTCCACCACGAGCCGACTGGTATCACACGACAAAGTATAAGAATTCGACAGATTATGGTCGTTCGCTTTCTTGACAATCCATTCCTCCCCCGGCTTACGATAAACAACCGATGAATACTTCATCCACCCCGTGTACTTCATCTCCAGATGATTCTTCAGGAACTTGAAGTTCAAATCAAGATTCAGTAAAACAGGAAGATATTTCGTATCTTCCTCCTCGCCCATCTGCATGCTCAATTGGAACCTTACCAGGTCATAACGTCCCTTGAGATTCATTCTTCGGATAGTCCAGTCGGCTGATGAAAGCCACAGAAAACCTTCCACCAACTGCGTGCTCCGATAACGGGGTACGACACGAATGCAATACAATTCTCCTCCCAGCCGGTGTTCCACCCTTTCAAGCAAATAATGATAATGCACCTGCGCCTTTCTGTTCAGCGGTGAAAGTATCCTGTTGCCCATCAGTGAAGGAGCATAAATATTGAATTTCATGTAGTCCATAATGTCGAATATCTGCCCTCTGGTGCTGGAGAAGGTCGTAGATATTGCCCTGACCTTCCGGTCATAAATGGCAGGAGCCGTATATTGCAGCTCACTGATAGACTCATGAAAATAATCATTTATACCCTTCTCCAGACGAAACATGGAAGGCACATACTTGATAATCCGGTTCTGCTTATGTACTTTCAGATGACCTTTCAGATACAAATCGCCCTTGTATCCTTTCACCTCATGCGAATAAATGGACGCAGAATGAAACATGTAATCCAAAATAGAATCGGCCACGACAGGCTTTTTCGGAAGGTACGGAGCATTGTCGCGCGCCACCCCTCGCAGTGGGAAACAGCACAGCAAGCACAATGCCAGCACTCCCCACAAAGCCTCATATAAGCCTTTCAGTTTTCGCATATTCACAGCAAATATATAATAAAGCCCTTATCTGAGGCCATTTTTATGATGAAAAAAAAGAATATTTTCAATTTTTCTTCGTACCTTTGTGCTTAATAACATGGTTTTGGAACATTTTATGGTAAAAAAGGAATTAACAGAAGCTGAGATTGCCGAAAGTATACCAGATTTATGGCAACCATTAACACAGCAACAACGCGAACTGCTGGCACAGAATTTTACGATTCAGAAATACAAAAAGAACGAAACGATTTATTGCGAAGGTGAAACACCAGAGAATTTGATGTGTTTGCTGAACGGAAAGGTAAAAATTTACAAAGACGGCGTAGGGGGACGCAGCCAGATTATCCGAGTAATAAAGGACAAAGAATACTTTGCCTATCGTGCCTATTTTGCCGAAGAAAATTTCGTGACCGCTGCTGCAGCCTTTGAGCCATGTACCATGTGCCTGATTCCCATGCCCGTCATCGTACAGCTGATTATGGAAAATACGGAGCTTGCCATGTTTTTCATCAAACAGTTGTCGAAAGATCTGGGTATCTCCGACGAAAGAACAGTCAACCTGACCCAGAAACACATTCGGGGACGTCTGGCTGAATCATTGCTCTTCCTGAAAGATACCTACGGCGTGGAAGAAGACCAGTGTACTCTGAGCATCTATCTTTCCAGAGAAGACCTGGCCAACCTCTCCAACATGACCACATCCAATGCCATCCGAACCTTGTCTAATTTCGCCGCCGAAAAACTGATTATTATTGACGGACGAAAAATCAAGCTCATTGACGAAGAAAAATTAAAGAAGATAAGTAAGATTGGATAAACTTGCGGGTGAAATACCTCTTGTTTGTTCATTCACCGAGTGATATTGTTTCTGTGAGACATGCTTCAAGAGAAACAATATCACTTTTTTATTTCCTTAAATCCGAATACCAGCATTTTCAATTCCCCTCAGAAAAACTTGCCAAATTCATTTTACGAACGTACTTTTGTGTCAAAAGATCATTTATATTACATTTCTACTGACATGGAAAATACCACACACAAGGAAGAAACCCACAAGACTCCTTTCGCCCGGATGCAGCAAAGACTGAAAGAACGAAAGCGCCGGGTAATGCGCCTCATCGAATTGAAACGCCTCCGGAGAATACGTAAAAAGACCGTACCCGGGTACACCTATTGCAAGAATTGTGGTACCAAGCTGGAGGGAATGTATTGCCATTGCTGCGGACAATATGCCCTCGACATCTACCAGCCTTTCTGGAAATACCTCAGACAATACATTGAAAATGTCTATCAGTTTGATAGCAAAATCTGGCAAACCTTGTGGTTGATGTTCACTCGTCCCGGATTCCTGACCAACGAATTCAATGCCGGAAAAATCAATTCCTACGTGCACCCTTTCCGGCTTTATATGTGTATCTCCGTTGTTTTCTTTACTCTTTTCTTCATGATAGCTTCCGACAAAGCTAATCAGGCATTGCAGGCGGTAAGCTCCCTCAATATCAACGATGAAATCGTAGCCAACTCAAATCGTCTGCGACCCTGCCCGATACATGCGTATATGTATACCAAGGTCCTGAGTTAGTGAAAGCCTTTCAGGAAAGAGGAGTAGAAAAGGCCGAGGAGCTTTTCAAGGTACAACAACTGGACGACCGTTTCTCTCTTTCCTACGTGCGAATGCCCCGAATCGTGGCCGACTCCTGCCTGCATGAAACCACTCTCCGACAAAAAGACCTGAATACCATTCTGAGTCTCAAAAAAGTAAAAGGTGAGTACCTGGATGACTTTGTCGAGGAAGAAGAGATTACCTCTGAATCCCTGCAAGCTGCACGCCACTTTCAGGTAGACTCCACCGGTACCGCCCTAACTCCCGTATACGAATGGAAAGAAGACCACAGCGATGAAGCACAACAACTTCGTCAGGAGTCATTTCTCAACCAGTTTTTTGGAGACCTGTCCAAATGGACTCCGCTCTACATGATGTTCCTTCTGCCCTTGTTTGCCTGGCTTCTGCAAGGAATGTTCCGGAAAGCCAAATTCCCCTACATGTGGCATTTCGTACATGCCATCCACCTGAACACCGTGTTTCTGATACTGATTCCAATTCCACTGGTGCCCGTGCTGACAAGTGACACTTTTATGGAATCGTTTAAAGGAAATATGCCGATGTATACCCTACTTATCTTCGTAACAGGTATGTTCGTGTACACCTACATTTCCCTGCACACGGTATACCGCCGGGGATGGATACGTACATTTGTCAAGACAACCGTTTTTCTAGCTGTCTTTACCTTCATTTCACTGGCTATTGCGGCTGTGCTGCTCATTATGCTGCTGTCCTCGCTCTCAGAGACACTTTAACACTTTAAATAAGACTTGTAGCCCCGCTGTGATTTTTGTGGGGCTACATTTTTATTCTCCCGTCTTCACATACTCAGACGGAAGACAACCCATATACTTCTTGAAACTCGTTGCAAAATAAGACGGTGTATTGAAGCCTACCATTTCACTGATTTCCGTCACGTTGTAACGCCCTTCCTTCAACAGCTTACAAGCTTCTCCAAAGCGAATTTTCCGAATAAAATCCATTGTGCTTTCTCCGGTTACAGCCTTCATTTTCAAGTGTAGGGTCGAGCGTGACATATTCATTTCACTGGCAAAAGCATCGGCAGAGAAAGAGATGTCATCCAGATGACGCTTCACAGCCTCCATCGCCTTGCGCAAGAACTCTTCATCCAAAGGATTCAATGCCACCTTTTCCGGTTCAATCTCCATGGATTTCGAATAATGTTCCACGGCCTGCCGGTATGTACGGAGCAGGTTACGGACCTTGGCAACCACCATTTCCAGCAAGAAAGGCTTCGGTATGTAATCATCCGCACCTGTCTGCAAACCTTCCAACTGGTCTTTCACATCCGATTTGGCAGAAAGCATGATGAGAGGAATATGACAATACTTCAAGTTTCGCTTCACCTGTCTGCACAACTTTATTCCGTCCATCACTGGCATCATGACATCCGAAAGAATCAGATTGACTCCCTCATTTTCTTCCAATATTTCCAATGCTTCCTTCCCGTTATTGGCCCGCAATACCCGGAAATACGCGGAGAGTCCTTCAGACAAATATGCCTGAATGTCGGCATTATCCTCCACCAGCAACACACACGACTTCTTCCCTTCCTCCACTTCTTCCGGTTCCACTGATTCTCCGGCCTCTATCCTATCACCCCCGGCATCCATCAGATACATCTCCGATGTATTTGTTGAGTAATGGTAAGTTTCCGAACCTTCCCGAGCCACGTTCTCTATTTCTTCCGATGCATAAGCCGTTTCCAAAGCAGGCAATACAATAGAAAAAACACATCCTTCGCCCGGCTTGCTCTCCAGTTCAATCGTGCCGTGATGCAATTCTACCAGACGCTTCACCAGCGACAGACCGATTCCACTACCTACATGTTCCTGATCCACCTGATAAAAACGCTCGAAAATCAGCCGTTGTTTTTCTACCGGAATGCCTGCTCCTGTATCCTTCACTTCCAGCAGAAGATTTCCCGATGTTTCACGGGCCCGAAGCACGATACAATCACCGGCAGAAGTGTATTTGAAGGCATTCGACAGCAAATTATTCAAAATCAGTTCAATGTATTTTTCATCACACCACACGTCTCTCCCTTCCAAATCCGAATCCAGCCGATAATCTATCTGTTTGGATTCTGCCAGTCCGGCATATACCTGATATATGTTCTGAAGCACCGCATGCAACATAATCTTTTTTACCTTCAGACGAAAGACTCCCAACTCAGCCCGGCGGTAATCCATCAGTTGATTGACCAAGTGCAGCAATCGGTTGGCGCTGTCACTGACATATTTCAACTTCGACAAGATTTTCTTGTCTGTGATTTTTCCTATCACCTCCTGCAGCGGAGCTACAATAAGAGTCAGCGGAGTACGCAGCTCGTGCGATATATTTATAAAAAAGCGAAGCTTCATTTCATTCACCTCTTTCATCCGTTCTTTGTCAAGACGTTCCATCTCCAGCTGCACCCTCATGCTTTTACGAATCCATAAATAGCGGAAAATCAATGCTACGACTCCCAAAAACAATAATACGAAACATAGTCTCGCCCACCAGGTGGCATACCATGCCGGTAATACCACAATCCGAAGCTGAGTAGGTACCTCATTCCACAAACCATCCCGATTGGCCACCTTCACCATAAAGCAATAATCGCCCGGAGGAAGATTGGAATAAGAAACCCCGCGGTTCATGTGGTCGGTATATATCCACTCCTCTTCATATCCCTCCAGCCGGTAAGCAAACTTGTTGTGCATGCCCGAAATATAATCGGCCACCGAGAACTGCAATGAAAAAGTAGACTGTCCGGCAGGTAATTCAATCTGTTTCGTTTCGCTGATGTGGCGTGACAGAATTCCCGTAACATCTCCCGGACGAACCTGCCGGTTCAACACAGACAGTTCCGTAATCACCACCGAAGGGATATAAGGATTTTCCGGGAACACAGCCGGATTAAACACGGTAATCCCGTTCACTCCTCCAAAATACATCTGCCCGTCTTTCCCTTTGCAATAGGCATAAGACGTAAACTGATTGCTTTGAATGCCGTCAATATCCGTAAAATTACGGAACTCGCCGGAAGACGGAGAGTAGCATGACAACCCGCGCTCCGTACTGAACCATAGATGATCTTCCGCATCCTCCAGTATACCGTGTACTACATTATCCGGAAGTCCCTGATTTACGGAAAGATGACGCAGTTCTTTCTTCTGTTCATTGAAACAATAAACCCCGTTACGGGTTCCTATCCAGAAGATTCCGTCCGTTCCCTCATGAATTACATTGACCGAGGTATATTCCAACCCTTTGCCCACCGGTAAAGTCAGACAAACCGACAATACATCACCTTTCCGTTCATACACACGTACCCCTTCCTGCGTACCAATCCATATACGGCTGCGCGAATCACGAAACAAAGTGATAATGCGCTTCTCCAGCAACCTGCCGTCTGAAAATGACAGCCGGCGGAATTTACCCGTGCCGGGAACAAAAGCCACCATACTTCCGGTTACAGCTCCTAAAAGCAGCTCTCCGTCTGGTTCTGGAAGAATGCCATAAAAACCTCTTCCCGTCTGCAAGCCTTCCTCCGGCAAAAAGCTCAGGATACGCCCCGTCTTCAAGTCAAGCACATTCAGCCCACCCGAAGCGTGAGCTCCCACATACACCCTCTTCGCTTGCTCATCTACATAAATCACCTTGATGTCGTTCGACAGCAGTCCGTCTGCCACCGTATAAGAAGTAAACCATTCTTTCCCGAGGTCATACCGGTTTAATCCCCCATTGTTCGTTCCAATCCAGATATTCCGTTCATCATCCTCCACGATACAGCTCACCACATTATCATTCAGTGAATTATGATAAGGCACGTTCCGAATGTTATGAAAACGCTGACGAAGCGGATGGTAATAGTTCAGCCCACCAAAATAGGTTCCTATCCACATACCTCCCTGCGTATCCTTATACAGGCTCCGGACAGAGGTCTGCGACAAGCTTCCCTCTTTCATCGGGTTACTGTCATACACCACGAAACGGTCTGTTTTTTCGTCGTACACATTCAGTGAAGTCAATGTCCCCACCCACAGATTTCCTGACATATCCAGAGCCAGCGAACGAATGTAATTGGAGCTCAGTCCCCCTCGTCCGTCCTTGTATTTCCTACATTCTCCTGTCACCGGATTCAGGCAGTACAGTCCCTCTCCTTCCGTGCCTACCCACAAGCGGTTATCCTTTTCCTTCAGAATTGCCAGTATAAGTGACAAACTGTAGTCTCCCGTGAGAAGAGTACGCACCACTTCTTCTTTCAATGAATAGACAAACAAGCCCTGGTAAGAGCCTATATATACTTCATCCCCGTATCTGGCCAATGTTCTGGGACTTATTTTCTGTAATTCTGTCGGAATCTGCGTGCTGTTAAACACGCCGCTGCGACTGTCAAAATGCATCAGTCCGGCATCTGTAGCCACCAGCAAATTCCCTTCCTCCAGGCAAGCCACATCCAGCACCTGCTGTTTCTTCCCCTCGCACACACAAAAATAATTATAGAAGATATCCAGTTCAGGATTATATAAAGACAGTCCGGCTCCCGTTCCAATCCATATTTTTCCAGACTCATCCAAAGCCAAGGAACGGATGACATCACTGGCAATGCTCGACGTATCGGCATCGTTGTGATGATAAACCGTAAAATCGTAACCGTCATAACGGTTTAATCCGTTATGAGTTGCAATCCACATGTTTTCCCGCTTATCCTGAATAATGTCTACCACCGTACTTTGAGAAAGCCCCTGCTCCAGTCCAATGTGGAAGAAGTTGATTCTATCTGCAGCCCTCAGTCCGGCCATCGTCAGCAAAAAAACAATCAAGGAAATAATGATTCTCATAGTTTTACTTCTTATATTTACAGATACAAAAATAAGCGTTTCACTCATCCCGAAAGGTCATTTCTGTGGAATATATTATCAAATCTGTCTTATTTTCCATGAAAAACACGGATTTGGTATATTTTAAAACAGAAACGAAAGTCCGTACACTTAGGTAGAAGCTATTTTTGCAAACACATCTAAAACCTAAACAGTAGTTATCAAAATGAAAAAACACTCTTTACTTATTCATGGAATGGCATTTATCCTATGCCTCTCCATCTTGTACGGACCGGATAAAATCCAGGCACAAAAAACATCTCTTGTGCGAGTACATGAGAATGTGCGCGAAACTCCTTATCCGCAGAAAGAGCATCAGGTGTACATAAACCCTACTCCCCTGCTTGTTCCCAAAAGCATGAAAACGGAGGCACTGATACAATTTGAGTTAAGTAATGACTCCACTTTTCCTGCCGGAAAAACAATGACAGACACTCCGAAGCCGTGGCTGATGTTCAACCCTCACCGCATACTGGAAAAAGGTACCTGGTACTGGCGGGTTCGCTCCGTGACTGACAAGGGAGAGAAAAAAGCATGGAGTACAGTCTGGAAGTTCCAGATAAGCGGAGAAGAACCTCAGTTTGTGACACCTTCTTTCCAAGCTTTTTTCCAAAACCTGCCTAAGGGGTATCCGCGCTTATATTGCTTTTTAGAGAAGGACCTGAAAACGGCTCCTCAGCGAATCGCGTCACATCCCGAATACAAAGACATGACAAGCCGTGCGGCCACTGCCATGAAATCAAATTTCGATACTGACCCCAATGTGTATCGCTACATCCGCAAATATAATCCATACGTCGCATGGCTTCAGACTGCCTGGCTGCTAACCCGCGACACACAATACGCACAGAAGATGGTATCCTACACCCGCCATCTGCTCCGTACAAAACCCGACAAGGCACTATGGAAGGATGACTTCTATTCCGGCGAGCTGATTGAAAGCCTGCTGTATGCGTACGATTCCTGTCATGACCTGTTTACTCCACAGGAACTTCGGCAGATGGAACAAATGATTTTCGAAGTAGCCAAAGGCCATCACATGGTACAACGTTCTGGCAATGAAGAGACGCACATCTTCAACAACCACTACTGGCAGCACTGCTTCCGTCAGATGCTGCAAATTGGCCTGATGTTTGCCGACCGGAATGAAACGGCACGCGAAATGCTGGAATACTGCTATGAGGTATGGACCGCACGTGCTCCGGCATCGGGCTTCAACCGCGACGGAGAATGGCATAACGGCACAGGATACTTCACTGCAAATACGCATACATTGTATTATGTACCCAGCTTGTTCTCTTACCTCACAGGCACAGACTTCTTGAAACACCCGTGGTATCAGAATGCCGGAAAAGCCTTGCTCTACACCTTCCCCGTAGGCACCATGAGCGCCGGATTCGGCGACGGGAACGAACGTCAGCCGGTACCCGACCGCCAGCGTCTGGCCTTTGCCGATTTTCTGGCCCGTGAGACAGGCAATCCGTATGCAGCCTGGTACGTCAACCACTGCCAAAGAGACCTGAGAAGAGACTTTGAGCTCCGTCTCTACCGCATGGCACGTAGTGAAAAGACTTATTCCGACAACAAGCAATTGCCCGAAGACCGAGGCAATGCCCTCTGGCTGGAAGACATTGGAGAAGTAGTGGCTCATTCTGCCCTTCAGAATACCAACCGGAATCTTTTCCTGAGCTTCCGTTCCAGCCCCTTCGGTTCGGGAAGCCATACCCTGGCCGACCAGAACAGCTTCAACCTGCACTTCAGAGGAGTACCGGTGTACCGTTCCACAGGTTACTACCTGAATTTCAGCGATGCACATAACCTGATGTCCTATCGTCACACACGGGCGCACAATAGTATCCTTGTGGACGGTATCGGACAGCCCTTTACCACACGCGCCTACGGAAAAATCACCCGTATGCTGAACGGTGAGACCATCACCTATGCAGTAGGCGATGCTTCGAATGCGTACTGCGGTGTCAGCGAATACCCCATGTGGATAGAAAACTTCAAGAAAGCCGGCATTACCCAGACACCTGAAAACGGATTCGGCGAAACTCCGCTGACCAAATACCGTCGCCACATCTTCCTGCTGCATCCGGACATCGTACTGATTTATGATGAACTGGAGGCATCCCGTCCGGTACGTTGGGACTGGCTGCTGCATAGTCCCGTACAGTTCCAGATTGACGAAAAAAATGCCACACTCACCACGCGTTATGAGCAGAAACAATTCTCTTCCGTGGCACAACTGTTCAGCAATCAGCCGTGCGAAATCACACAGACCGACCAGTTTGTGTGCCCGCCCGACCCGAAAAAGATGAAAAAAGGGCAGGAAAGCAAATATGTCAACCAATGGCATCTCACGGCTACCTTCCAGCCAAGTGCCGCCAACCGCATCCTGACTGTGATTCGCATTCTTCCTGACGGACAGAAAATGTCGGAACTTATCCGAAAAGGAAACACCTTCACCTGTGGCCGATGGAAAATCCAGGCAGAACTGGACCCGACACAACCGGCTTCACTTCAGGTTGTCAATACCCGCAACAATGCCACATTCAGTCTGGGAAATAACGACGTACAGATTGGAGGTACCACCTACAAACGGCTGGAAAAAGGTTCTTCCGTATTATACGATAAGATTGACGGAGAATGGCTCGTACATGAAATGTCAGACTATGAACCTCAATTTACAGGTGCAGGACCTGCCAAATAACTAATACTAATAGATTTTATTTATGAAAAGATTCAACCTAATCACCGGAACCGTAATGGCATTAGCCATTACGACCGGAACAGTACAGGCACAACAGTTCGTAGACAAAAAACAAACAGATGTGCATGTAATGTCTAAGACCTATACCTGGCCTCAAGACCAGGCAGTACTGCAAAAGCTGGACCAATGGCAGGATTTGAAATTCGGGGTATTGTTCCACTGGGGACTATATTCGGTAAAAGGTATCAACGAATCATGGCCGCTATGCTCTGAAGAACGATTCTTGAAACGCCGCAAATCCATTCAGCCTCAAATGAATTATGAAGAATTCAAGCAATGGTACTGGGGACAGATCAATAATTTTAACCCCACAGAATTTAACCCCGAAGAATGGGCCGACATAATGAAAGACGCAGGGATGAAATATGTAGTATTTACCACCAAACACCACGATGGATTCTGCATGTTCGACACTCAAACCACTTCGTTTTCAATTGCTCATGGTCCTTTTAGCAATAACCCCAGGAAAGATGTGGCCTACCATGTGTTTGATGCCTTCCGCAAAAAAGACTTTATGATAGGAGCCTATTTTTCCAAGCCGGACTGGCATTGTGAATATTATTGGAATCCGGACATGGCAACCCCAGACAGAAACGTAAATTATCAAATAAAACTGCATAAAGAATGGTGGAGGAAATTCCAGGAATATACAGCCAGACAAATAGACGAACTGACAACCCGCTATGGCCAAATAGATATTTTATGGCTGGACGGAGGCCAGGTACGTCCTGACAACGGACAAGACATCCACCTGGACCGGATTATTGACAAGGCACGCCAGAAACAGCCTGGTATGCTTGCAGTAGACCGCACAGTGCCCGGACGCAACGAAAACTATGCGACCCCTGAAATGAGAATCCCTTCCACACAACTGAACTATCCTTGGGAAAGCAATCTACAATTAGCTAACGGATGGGGATGGAGAAAAAACAGTATATATAAATCTCCACAAACCATTATCAATAACCTGATTGAGATAACCGCAAAAGGGGGAGCACTTCTGCTGGGAGTAGGCCCCACTCCACAAGGTACCATAGAAGAAAAGGCTGCCATCTGTCTCCGACAGGTAGGAGAATGGCTGAAAAGTTATGGAAAGGCAATCTATGCAACCAGAATCACTCCTCACTATAACGACGGAAATGTATGGTTTACGACTTCCAAAGACCACAAGACGCTGTATGCGCTGTATGCACTTCCCGAAGGAGAAACACTGCCTTCCACCATTACCTGGAAAGGCAATGAACCCAAAGGAGCCATACGCCTCATAAAAGGAAATCGTAAAGTAAAGCATACCTGCAAAAACGGAATTATAACCGTAGAATTGCCCAAAGAATTAAAAAATGAACCGATAGCCTTCTATTATAACAGAAAATAAAAAGCTTTATCTGCCTAAATAGAAAACATATAAAAAAGAAGATTCGACCCTATAAAAACCTGTCGAATCTTCTTTTTTTGCAATCAGCTGAATAATAATAGTTTATACTTTCTCATTTCATTATTTCAAAACGCACTTGCGTTTTGTTTGAAACGTACTTGCGTTTTCAGAAGGCGGCTCCGGAGCGACTTGAAACCGGTGTGCAATCAGTCATCTCGCTCACCGTAAACTCCCCGTCCACCTCATCATAAAGCAACGAAGAATTACGATACTGACGATAATAAGGCTTTCCTCCAAGCCACGGACTGGAGGAACCGTAACTATAGACCGCTCCACATTCCGTATTCGTCACACACAGATTTTCCGGCTTTTCGGAAGACAAATTAACCTCTATTTTCCAAGGACCACAAAGAAGGCAGTCACCCTCCTGCGTTATTGGCTGAACAGATTTTGCATCCGGCTTTACCTGTACCAGTGTCAAAAGGCGACACTTTGCCTGCCCTGGCACAGAAACCGTCAAATGCCACTGATTCGGATACTGCGGGTCATTGGGTACAGAGGTAGGAGGAACCGCAAAAAGATCAGTTTGTGACACTTCACAAGGATGCTCACAAAACATCGCAGCCACAGCTACTCCTCCATCTTGCAAATGCGACGTAAACTGTTTCTGTGAGTCTGTCCATTCGAACGCCGTCAGGCTATGCAGCAACCAGTCCCATCGTACCGGGCGGGATGCCTCCAGCTCATCATAAATCAGCACGATGTCCGGATAGAGCATGATCATCTGACGACGATATTTGGTCAGCGGAGTTTCGCCGAATCCGTTTTCAGGTGTCTGCTCAATACCGGCTTTCTGAAAACTTTCTATCCACATAGGGTCTTCACTGATGCCGCAATATGCATGCGATGCATCCCCCAGACAATAACCGATATGTTCTCCTCCGGCTGCACGCAGCAGCATGCCGTATCCTTCGGTAGAAAAAGGCTGTCCGATGCCATCTACAAGAATGCTGTTGTGTGCCCTTGTATGACGATAAGACATCAGGTTATGTGCATCGCTAAAATTCAGATAATATCCCGTGTGATAATATACCTCCTTCCCTCCATACAGCAGGTTAAAACTGTTCTGGTCGGCCAGCGTATGACTTCCCGAGCCGAACGTACTCGAACGGAAAGCAAGACTGAGATTATTTTCCGTCGACGCCAGGTTACTGTGCATCACCACCTCACCGATGTCCTTATACCATTTCAGTTTCGGAGCAGAAGCAGGAAAGTCTGTCGCATACGTAGCCGGATTTACCATGCGATACAAGCGCAGTTCCACATCCTGCACGACGTCTTTCTGACATTCTCCGGCATACCATCCGGCATACGCATCGCCCGTTTCGCGAGCCAGAAAATCAGCAAAAGCAGCACGCTGTCTTCCTGGTTCCTCTCTCTTCTCGCTGCCATCTCCAAATCCGGCACTTTTCGAAGAAGGCGGCCAGCTATAAACCATCGACTGCCCGGCTTGCTGATACCAGGGATGTTGCAGAAAGTCGGCAAGCGACACATACGAAAGTAACATGGGCATATAAAACAACGTACGGACATTCGCTTCAAAATATCCCGTTCCGTTAATCCAAGCTCCATCGCGATTGAATCCGGAAGCCGGAGCACGGGCTGTCCATAACTCATAATAGTACGTCAACATACGTAAAGCCTGTGCGGCATACTCACTCTTGTCATACAGGCAAAAAGCAATCTGAAACAATACACGCATATTCTGCTGCCAGAAATGGTTGTCGAAAATATGATTTTCCTGCATGCCGCAATAAGCGTCAAAATAATACGTGGCCACCCGCCACAGCTGTTCTTCAACCCGACTGCGTACATCCGTTCCCAACTTGTCATACAACATGTCATAGGGAGCCAGAAAACTATAGGCAATGTCCGTAGAAGCAAAATTCCCAGCAAACAACTCCGTATCCGTGAAAGGATGCTCCAGCAGCACATTCAGGATTTCTTCCATCTTCTGCGCATAGTTTCCACGCTGAGTCAGATGAAAGGCCTGATAAAGATATTCCACATTGGCTGCCACCGTTTCCATGTGGGAGGCGCTATACGGTGCAATCAACGACTCATAATCGGCTTGCAAGGCATTCTCCGCGCGATTTTTCAGTGCCTGATATTCTTCGTGGGATGTCACGTGGCGACGAGCCTCATCTATCTTCGAATCGAGAAAACAATACAACCGAGGATGACGCAGAGGAAGTCCCTGACGAAAATCGTCAAATGCAGGAGTCACAAAAACCGGCGTTTCCTCCTTTACCTCAAATTCAATGGGTTCACTCCATGCTTCTTCTTTCCCATCTTCAGCCACATTCCGGTAACGCCAGAACCAGCGTCCCGGAGCAAGTTTCACATGAGGATTGAACATGCACCATTCCTGTTGTTCTGAAAGTTGCGTAGATGCTTCGGGAAAACCGGCATCCTGCGACAATGCAAACCGAAGGAAAGCACCTGTTTTCAGTGACTGAGGCACAATCAATGGAGGCGGATTCAAATATAACTCATTGGAAAGTTTGGGATAAGGCTGCGTACGTGTCTTGTCATGCCAAGCCTCGGGCATTTCAACTTCCTGGGCTTCTTCTGGTGAAGCAGCGGGTACCTCCTCATCTGCACAAGCATACCCTAACAGACAAAAGCATCCCAATGTCCAATATAAAAAATTCATCTTCATCATATCCTATAAAAATTCATTAAAAACAAAGAGTGCTTTCTCCTGTGCCGCCTGCCCAAAACAGAACACCACAACGAAAAAGCACTCCTGATAAATAATATTTATTTGAAGTGATACTATTTATTAAATATGGTAAGAACAGGACGGATGGCAAATGTAGAAGCCTTTTCATTTACATTTACTCCTAATGCTTTTGAGATAGTTTCCTTTCCATCTGCATAGATTGTCTGTACAGCCATAATCTGGCCACCTGTATTTACAGAACTAGACATCACATTAGAGGCAGAAGTATGAGTTCCAAACCAGGACGATTTTCCTTCATTCATCAAATCAGCTAAACGTGATGCAAACTGTTCATTTTGAGCAACAACATCTATACCTTCTCCTCCAGCATATCCTAAAGTCATTCCCATTACATCCAATAACTGACGAGCCGATGGAATATACCAACCACTGACATTCGTTATTTCAGACACTGAATTAGTTGTTTTCCATTCATTATATGCTGGCATCAAGTCTGTTCCTAAACTAGCTGTTGCAGCCTCCAACTGTTGTGTATATACATATCCATTATAATCGTCTGCAGCCCATGGAGATGCGATTCCATAACCGGTTAAGTCAAGTGGTGTCTCAGCTGTAGTCAAAGCAGCACGTTTCACACTGCTCAGCCCCATGGCATATCCCCAAATCTTCGTACCATCCGATTTTCCGTAATTCGTTGCCACATCACCTCCTTTAGGACCTGCGGCAAACACAATGGCAACAGAATTTTCCGCATCATACGTATCAGAGAAAGAACCGTTTTTCTGGATAAACTGGCCTACCTTAGGTGCATGAGGGTCATCATACTCGTCATCAATGTCTACATCCACATCTACATTGCCATCGCCCGATGCAAAATCGATACTTGCCGTAATGTCGTAATTCTGAGTCAGCACCAGTGAGGCTGTTTTAATCATCACATCGTCCTCACCTACCGTCATCAGAATATCACCAAGCAACTTATTCACATTTGCAGGAGCGAATACATAATTATAGAACCAAATATCGTTATCTTTATCAGCTGGAGCTGATGCAGTCAGTTTGATTTCTTGATTGCTGTTTCCAGAAACCGTGTTATCTTTCACACTGAAACCTGAAGGTACAGTATAAGTCACGCTCAGTGAAGAAGCATCCTGCACAGTTTTATGATTCTTGTCTTTAAAAGAAAGCTTCACAAACGGACGCTTCAACACGGCATTGGAAGAACTTGCCAGACTCTTGCCAAAGAAGGCATCGCAAGCAGGATTATTGAACACGGTGTTGTCTGCAACCTTATAGGTCACGTTGGTCAAATCGGCCGTATTATAATATTTGTCGGTATACTTACCATCCGACACTGCTGCTCCTTCATCCACATAGTCAGCCCAGAAAAGACAGGTATAATCTTCTTCTGCCGGAGTAAAGGTAAAACGGAACTTTTCGTTGACCATCGTCTCTCCGGCTACCTGCTCCATACGCACATCGTCTTCCGTATTATAATCTACTACCATAATACAACGAAGCTGATGGCCTTCGGGGGCTGCAGGCAAAGTACGTGATTCATTGCCGGACAACGCTCCGGGAACTTCTACAGACACCGTTACCGGAGTACCGGTTACAGTTTCCACATCCGACATATCTTCCTGATTACATGACAACAACCCTAAGCTCAGGGCCATTGCCGAAAACAATAAACTCTTTTTCATGATAATAATATTAAGATTTTTATAAATAGCTTGTTTGAATCATTTTATTCTACCGGTAGTTCAACTTCCTGATCTCCATCAAATCCGGGATTGAACCCGACTCCATCCTCCGGACTTGTTGTCAGAAAATCAAACTGAATGTCTTTATTCTCTCCCTGGGCACACGACAGGCGGAAGCTGGAACTGGCAAGAAGTGTCCCTTTATCCGCATCTTCCACCAGCAAAGTGACTGGCACGGAAGTATTTCCTTCCGAATCAGCAAATACATAATCGAACATCAAAGGAAGTGACGTAGCTCCGTCTTTCGGCAGGGACACCGTACGACTATACTGCAAATATTTAAACGCGTGTTTGGTAATCCCATCCAAGGCATTAAAGCCTTTGGGTAAATAATCGTCGTATTTCAGCGTCAGACGAACTTGCGTCACTTCAGGATACTCCCGCAAAAACGCCATCACATCCGTGGCTGTCAGTTCATAGCGTGCTAGCGGACGTTCAGGAGTGACTTCCAATGGGAATTCTGCATTCCATTCGTCTTTATATCCCGTCAAATCAATCTCCTTACTGCTATAAAAAGCATCCTTATACTCCGTATTCCCTGTGTAACCCTCGCGACCAATGATGCTGGCAAGTCCTTCCGGACCGTCTATGTCGTAAAACGGTTCTTCTCCTTCCTGCACATAATCGGCCCACACCACCAACTGGTAACGACGGGCATGCAAACGAAGACGCACCTCAGTCTGCAAGCGGCTGCTGGCAGAAAGGTCCTCATAAATCACCTCCTGCTGTACCAGCTGACGGTCTTCATACGCAGCTACCACAATGCGGTGACTATAGGCTGCTTCTTCATCCTCGGCACGCGCCAGCCGGCCTGTTTTCTGTGCAGCCAGACTTTTCAAGTCAATCAGAATCTTCGCTTTTACAGTCACGGATGTAGGGTCTACCCCCAGCTCACCATCTGCCGTCATTTCCGGATACTCCATCAGGCAACTGCTCATCAGTGCCGGAAAAGCCAGCAGCATTCCCCAGCGCAGGAGTTCTCTTTTCAGTCTATTCTTTTTCATGATATAATGCTTTTTCAGTGCTTAAAAACGGTAAACTAACGATGCCCCCACGCGAGTCACTCCCCAATAGTTATAGGTTCCGGCATCAAACTTTGCCCCATTGTCAATGTTATAAAAACGGTCGTACTTCATATTGACATAGCCGGCCCCGATGAGGAACTCCGCACCCCAATGCTCATCGAACGAAAGTGAATACCCGTAGGTAAGTCCGGCTCCGAGCAACGGACGGCCTGCCACCTGATAACGGTCTTCGTTCCATTTCACGTTGAATGCTCCTACATGTGCATGCACGCCTACGAAATGGCCTTCACCCACACCCTTCATCCACCAGCGGGCTTCCGGCTGGAAGAGAACGAGACGCACACCGTGCTCCCGCTCAATGTCCCAAAGGCTGAAATCCAGCGGCAACTCTAACGACACATGCTTGTGCAGCTTTACCTCGGCCGCAATGTTTGCAATGGCACCGGCCCAGTACACTGCATTGGTCTTTATCGCCACATAGCGTGAAGAAGAAGACACCTTCTTAACAGATTTCTTGTCAGACTTCTTAGCCTGCGGCTTCTGCTTGTCCGCCTTCTTTGCGGCAGGCCGTTCTGCCTTGGGCTGGATTTTCAGACGGGTTTTTGTACCTTTCGGTTTGTGAGGTACCTGCCACACCTCTGTGCTGTTTTCTGTTTCCTCTACAAGCGCCGAGGAGTTTGCCGATGCCGTTCCTGCCAAGAGAGACAAGTAAAGCATCGCACCGGCCATAATGTATTTCCTTCTCATGATATTAATTTTTTCAGTTTTTACCTTTTGGAATATATCTTAAATAAGGCAACCCTCCTTTTACCGGATGCTTTTTCATCCATTCTTCCAACATCCGGCGGTATTGCTCGAGCACCGGCGTGTACTTCTCCTCTACGGCAAGGTTGCGCATCTCGCCACGGTCGGACGTCATGTCGAAGAGCTGCTCACGGTAAAGCCCCATATTGTAGAGCACGTATTTGTAGTTTCCGCTGCGCACCATCCATCCCATGGTTCCTCCTCCGTTCTCGCTGAAGTCCGTTTCGGAAACCACATACGACTGTCCTTCAACCGACGCATCGCCTTTTTCCACTATCGGACGGATGCTCACCCCCTGACGTCCGGCAGGCACTTCCACTCCTGCCCAGTCGCACAGGCTCGGCATCAGGTCTACTCCGTTGTTCACCAGCTGAGGAAGCACCTTTCCGGCGTGCTTGCCTTCGGGCAGGCAGACGATGAAAGGCACGTTGACCACTTCTTCGTAAAGCACCGACTTCTGGTTCCACTGGTGTGCGCCCTGCCCGTCGCCGTGGTCGCTGGTGAAAATAATCACCGTGTTCTTCCACAAGTTCTGACGGTCTATTTCGTCGACAATCTTTCCAATTTCGGCATCCACAGCCTCCACAAGGCGGAAGTATGCGTTTCGGTAACGCCGCCAGTCGTCGGGCGTATAGCTCCGCGTGGGATGCAGACGATATTTCAACGACTTCTCGTAGGCAACAGCATCCGCGTCATAGGGAGCGACATAAAAGTTGTCCGGCAAGTTCGGGCAATCCTCAATGCTTTCCGGCTCGTCAATTGTGGCAAAAGGAAGCGGCTGCTTCCGCGCATATTCGCAAATGTTATGCGGATTGTCGAACGAAGCCACCAGGAAGAAAGGCTTGTCATGCTTCCGTTGGAGGAACTTCACACAGGCTTCCGCCAGCCCGTAGTCGTTATGCTCATACAAGCGTTCGAAACCAAAGGCATGCGCTGATGGAAGCGAATTGGTATGTACGTGCCACTTTCCTCCGTAAGCACAAGTATATCCACCTTCATTCATTACATCCCCCAAAGTCTCCGTCCGCAACGAATCGGGAAGCGGAGTACCGTTGGCTGTCAGTCCGACCTCACCCGGCATATACCCCGTAAACATAGAGGCACGCGAAGGGCCGCTCAAAGGCAGCGAACAATAAGCATTTTCAAACCGCACCCCCATAGCGGCCAGACGATCCATATTGGGCGTATGCAGGTCGGCATTACCCGCACAGCTCATGGCGTTGGCCGACTGCTGGTCGGTCATGATATAAATGATGTTCGGACGATGCTGACGCGCCCATGCAGCGAAAGGAACCATCGCCCCACAAATAAAAAGCAGTCTATAATTCATAGCAACTTAGTAATTAGGGTTATTCTTATTTTCCAGACAATAATTCACCTGTATTTCATCCAGTGGAATGGGGAAAAGCTCATGTTTGCCAGACACAAAGTTGTATCCGGCCAAAAAAGATTTTTCCGCAGACTGATTGACCACCGTTTTTGAAGCCATCAACTGTAAGGCATCTCCCAGTACTCCCCAGCGCAACAAATCAAATCTGCGCTGTAATTCGAAAGCCAGCTCAAAGCCCCTTTCCCAATAAAGTGCAGTACGAAAACGTCCGGCCTCATCTCCATCCTCTATGAAAGGAAGATCGTATACCTTCGGCGACTTCATCAGGGAAGCATAGTTAGCAGAAGTTATCTCCGTTGCTCCGGCACGCTGACGTACCCGATTAAGCAACTTCCAGGCCTGTGCAGTTTCTCCCGTTTCGTTATAAGCCTCTGCCGCCATCAGTACCACATCGGCATAACGCAGGCTGCAATAATTGACATCGGTAACATTAGGGTCTTTGTATCCCAAAGGCATCCATTCCCTCCGCCATTTGCCAGGATACCAGTTTTTCTTATTCCTGATATTATCTTTCTTCACATGGTTGTAAAGAGTTTTATCCCAATCATACTGATACGTACAAATCATTACATCCCGACGTACATCCGATTCCTCAAAGAAGTCTCTCCATTCCGGAATTACGCGAAACAAGGCATTGGCACGCCCCATAAACTTGTCCGTTTCCGTAGCCTCTATTCCTGGAGCTGCGACCAACGGACCGTTGTACGTTCCCCAATATCCCCTTGCTCCCGTACGACCATCTACCGTATAAAAGGCCACTTCAAAGATACTCTCCTTCGAATGAAGTTCTCCAGCTGAAAACGACTTAAACAGTGCTTCATAACCTCCCTCATAGAAATCATGGTAACCGTTTTCCTGGAAAGCCTCCCATTCATCTATCACCTTTGCAAAATAGGTCTGCCGTAATTCTTCTTCCGGACGAGTCATTGTACCGTCCATCTGCAAGGAATATCCGGCACGCTGAAGCAATACCCGCATCAGCAAAGCACGGGCTGCGCCTTGAGTGGCACGTTCTGGCGAAGAGGCCTCATTGGCCCAGCTCATACTTCCTTTGGCATCGTCCAAATCGTCCACAATCTGATCATAAATCACCTCACGCGAAGTACGGGGCTGATAAGCTTCCTCATAACTTCCGGTCGATGTAGTCTTATAAGGTACATCTCCCCAATACTTTACCAGATTAAATGAAAGAAACGCACGGAGAAATTTTGCCTCTGCCACCAGTGATTGCAGTTTCTCGTTTTCTGCAAAACCTTGCATCTCCTGAATACCTTCTATCATGTAGTTGGCACGTTCAATTCCCTGATAAGTGGCCTGCCAAACAGCTTCCACGTACTTATTGGTTGTAGACAACATATAATGCGCAATGTCGCGTCGAGCGTTATCCGTATTGGTACCCGATGCGTAATACGTGTCGTCTGAAGCACCAAAAGCCATTTCACTGTCGCCATACAAGGTGGGCAATACATTATAAATGCCGATGACTCCCATCTCGGCTTTCGCCTCGCTGGTGAAAAAATCTTCTTTTTCATAATAGGAATCAGGATGCTCCGTCAACGCATCCTGACAAGCTGTCATCCAAAGAAGCGTTCCCACTCCCATCAAAAATATCTTCAAACTCTTTATCATGGCTTCATTAATTATAAGGTTAAATTCAATCCGAACACAAACGAACGGCTACGTGGATATGCACCAAAATCAACTCCGGGAGTCAGGTTATTTCCCTTGGTAGACACTTCCGGATCAAAACCGCTGTAAGGAGTCCAGATAAACAGGTTACTGCCGGTAAAATATAGTCTCAGTTTACTGATTCCCCATGGTTTTATCCACTTCCGAGGAAATGTATATCCCAAAGTAAGGTTACTCAATCGCAAGAATGAAGCATCTTCTACAGCCCAGGAATGCACATAATAATCACCGTTCTCCAGGTCGGCTACCGGAGCAACCGTCTTACCGGAATTCAGTTTTGTCAACACATCCGGATCTGTCACCTCATTTCCATCAGAATCGATGGTCATCCAACGGTTGGAACTATTGGCCACATCCAGTACGTTCTTATTGGTTGAACCCGCCAACGTATTACTCAGTTTTGTAGCATTCAGCACTTCAGCTCCATAGCTGAAAGTAAAGAAGACACTTAAATCGAAATTCCGGTAAGAGAAACTATTGTTCAACCCTCCATAGAAATCGGGATTGGCATTTCCAATCACCGTACGGTCATTGTCGTTTATAATGCCGTTTCCATCTACATCCTCAAACTTCCAGTAACCGGGTTGTACCCCTTCGCGGTAAGGCACATTCTCTTTCAGCGTATAGGTCTGAGTAGAAGCATCATAATTAAAGTCATCCACCTGATACAAGCCAATGGTCTTAAAGCCATAGAACTGTCCGACAGGACGACCTACCTCAATCTTATGGGTGTTCTGATTAAAGCCGAACTGTGCTTCTTCCAGGAAATAATCTTCACCCGACAAAGCCTCAATGCGGTTCTTATTATACGACAAATTGAAGTCTGTGGACCAGGTAAAATTCTTTCGCTGAATATTTACCGAAGAAATGGTCAGGTCCATACCGATGTTCCGGGTCTTTCCCACGTTACGCAACATAGTCGTATAACCGGAAGAAGACGGAACTTTGGAGTTCAGCAGCAAATGAGAACTCTTGTTCAGATAGAATTCCGGAGAAATAATGAGGCGTTGCCCCCAGAAGCCCATATCCAGTCCCACGTTCAATGTTTTGTTTGACTCCCATTGCAGTTCTACACTTGGTATACCCGAAGGTGCATAACCAGGCGATACGGTTTCTCCGCTTGGATAGCTGGCCGACTTCAGAAGATTCAAGGAAGCATAACTAGCAATACGGTTATTTCCGGCCAATCCGTAGCCGGCACGCAACTTCAAATCAGAAAACAAATTCAGTTTCTTGATAAACTCTTCTTCGCTCAACCGCCAGGCAGCCGATACGGAAGGAAAGAATCCCCATTTATGATTGGCACTAAATTTAGAAGAGCCATCGGCACGTATAGTAGCTGTCAGCAAATAACGCTCCCCCCAATTGTAGTTCA
>ULXE01021347.1_pt1 | contig 30774 bp, 18 predicted proteins | sample 1961001 | NCBI WGS metagenome assembly ULXE01 (sample SAMEA4835831, study PRJEB28245) | human gut metagenome | biome: gut microbiome; material: fecal sample | place: Denmark | collected 2008
TGATCCGATTACTTCCTATTTTGTATTGTCATGCTGTATTAAACCAGCTTAGACATTTAGATTTTAATTTTTAATTTTCGCCAGAACTGTCCGATTACTTCCTATTTTACGTTATCATGTTATATTAAATCAGTTTAGATATTTTGATTTTCACTTTTAGTTGCACTTTTGCATCAGCTTTTCCGTTCCTTACTTTCGTAAAACAAGCGGTATTTTAAGCGGATCAAAGATCCTTATATTCTATTCCGGCAGATTGCAAATCAGCCGGCACATTAGTCTTGTTGGTTATTATCAATTGCTATGCATTGGCAATAGCCACAGGACATTTGGATTTTTCACTCTTCGTTCTTCACTCTTCACTTAAATATGCTCCTAGCTCACCTTAGTGAGCGATAACTACTTTAACTCCAAATGACAATACCCAACAAGAAACGCTGTTTAATTCTTAATTTTTACTTTTTAATTTTTAACTGCGCTTGCGCTTTGCGCCTGCTCTTCGTTCTTCACTTAAAATTATATTATCGTCATTCCCAATTCTTCACACTCTTTTCTCATCTCTTCGGGCCATATGCTGGCCTGTATCTCGCCTAAATGGGCTTTGTGGAGCAGCACCATGCACAGGCGGCTCTGCCCTATTCCGCCGCCGATGCTCAACGGCAGTTCACCGGCAAGGAGCTTTTTGTGGAAATACAGACCCGACCTGCGTTCCTGACCAGTGAGCTTCAACTGGCGCAGCAGTGCTTCTTTGTCAACACGTATGCCCATTGACGACAGCTCGACGGCACGGGCGAGCGTGGGATACCAGATAAGGATGTCACCGTTGAGACCGTTGCGGCCGTCGCTGTTGGGCGTGGTCCAGTCGTCATAGTCGGGAGCGCGACCATCGTGCGGCTTGCCGTCAGACAGGTTGCCGCCGATGCCAATGATAAACACGGCACCATACTTCTTGCATATCAGGTCTTCACGTTCTTTCACGCTCTTGTCGGGATACATCTGCAGCAAGTCTTCGCTGTGGACGAAATGGATGTCGGAAGGCAGAAACGGCTTAAGGGCCGAATAATGCTCGCACACAAGATACTCGGTGCGGAGGATGGCGGCATATATGCGGCGGACAACGCTTTTAAGGAAGTCGAGATTGCGTTCGGCGCACGTCATAACCATCTCCCAGTCCCACTGGTCGACATAGAGCGAATGAAGATTGTCAAGCTCCTCGTCGGCCCTGATGGCGTTCATGTCGGTGTAGATGCCATAGCCCGGCTCAACGGCATACTCAGCCAGGGTGAGCCGTTTCCACTTGGCAAGCGAGTGGACCACCTCTGCCTGAGCGTCGCCAAGATCCTTAATGGGAAACGTCACGGGGCGTTCCGTGCCGTTGAGGTCATCGTTTATGCCAAGACCTTTAAGCACAAACAGCGGCGCTGTTACACGGCGGAGGCGAAGCTCCGTTGAAAGATTCTGCTGAAAAAAGTCTTTTATCATTTTTATGCCCTGCTCCGTCTGCCTGACGTTCAGCAGCGGCTTATAGTCTACAGGCCTTATCAATTTGCTCATATTCTCTCTTATTAATCATAAAATACGGCAGCAAAGATAATAATTTATTATCAATATGCAATAATAATAGATAATTTATTGTCATTATTCCAATAAATACACAAACAAAACAGCACAAAGATTACAGAAAAGACACAAAGAAAGCATAACCGTAATTTATCTTACATATTGATTTAGCAAGATGAGATTAAACGGCGACAGAATAAGATTTAAGTGAAACAGTGCCATTTTTTGCGCAAAATTGTGTGCAAAAATAAAATGCAGCACATCAGAAAGATATAGAGACATAATGCAGGGATGTGCAACAAGAGGAATGACGACGCCGTGCAAAAGGGCACAAACGGGAAGCCGAAAGACCGCAAATCAGAAGGCGAAAGACGGCATAACGCAAAGCGAAATGTATAGTAATAAAACGGCAAAAGCATACCTTTTGCAGACCGACGGCCATAAACCGGCACTCAAAACGCATGAAAACAGGCAGCAAAAGGCGCAAAGCGGACTTATCAGAAGACTAATACGGCAACAAAAGCGCACATACACAATATGTCATTATGAAAGAACAGCACGCCATTTACTTACATTTTAACATCACACAAATCATCAGACAACAGCCCCCGACAGCCTGAACCGCATACACAAGGCGCTAACCGGGCGCAAAGACACAAAAAAGGGCCGGGGGCTGAAAGCCCGGCCCTGTCATCACAAGAAGAAAATTCAGCAACGCTTTGCTTATATTATGCAAAAAAAATATCTGTTCACGGCATTAAGCCTTGGCACAAGCCACATGACGGCAGAGCCGCTGTCTACTTGCCTATCCATCCGAACATCCTGTCGGGATAGTTGGTTATGATGGCATTCACGCCCGCCTTAACCATCTTCTGCGCATCGGCCTTTGTGTCTACGGTGTAAGGAATGACGCGCATTCCGGCAGACTTTGCCTTTGCTACGAAGGCAGCGTTGACCATGGGATAGTCGGGACCGACGGCATAAGGCACAAAGCCGAGCTTGGTCATGGCAGCATCATAGCCGCCCGACGTATTGTCTATCAGGTAGAGCAGGCGCATCTGCGGATACTTGGCATGAAGATACTTCAGCGTGCGCACATCGAAGCTCTGCACAAGCAGGCGCGAACCGAGGTTGCGGGTACTGAGAGCCTTTACACACTGGTCGGCAAAGGTCTTATAGTCGGGCGTGAGTTTGCCGTCGAGAGCGGCGTCAGACTTGATTTCTATGGTGTATCTTACAGGCGCAAGGCGGTGCTGACGGCAGTAAGTTTCAACAGAATCGATGAGCGCCGTCACCATAGGCACATGGGTGTAGAGGCGCTTGCTGTCGGGGAAGGCAGGGTCTTTTACGTTGCCGATGACCTTTGCCGAAAGCTGTTTCCATGTGAGCGAATAGATGGGATACTTCTGTCCGTAGCCTTTGATATAGGGATCGTGCGAAACCACCACTACCCCGTCCTTGGTTACGTGCAGGTCCATCTCAAGGTCGGTTACGCCGAGCTTCACGGCATTGAGCATTGCCTCGATGGTGTTCTCGGGATAAAGTCCGGCACCTCCGCGGTGAGCTATGACAGAGACGCGAGGTCTGATGACGTCAGAGACGGTGCGGCCGAAGCGGTTGGTCATAACCACCTTTATCTCCTTATAGTTGCCCACGGGCTTGCATCTGAACAGGTGCGACGTGTTGGCGGGGCGTCCGGCAGCAAGCGTGCGCGAGCCAAACTCAAAGTCGACGCCCGTGAAGCGCTGCATGGTGCCCATCAGCTTGCCGTCCTGATACCACTCAACCTTGCATGCAGGGTCGTAGTCCCAGATGTTGGCAACGACATATCCGGGCTGCGTGCCGAAGTCACCCTTGTCGTAGAGCGTCATCTGGCGCGAGAAGGGGAAGCCCGTGGCCTTATACTGCCACTCGACACTGCTTCCGTTGACATCTACCACCATATATCCGTTAGGCGCTCCGCAGCGGTTTAGCCATCCGTTCCACCATGCTCCGCTGGCAGCTCCTATGTTGTGCTGATAGAGGTTGCTGTTGACCACCACGTTCTGAAAGTAATGGGTATGGCCGCAGAACACATGCACCTTGTAGCCCTCGAGCAACTTCTGCAGCGAGGCAGCCCCGCGCATGTTCTGGGCAGGGTCGTCCTTGTTCCATGCGGCAGCGTGCATGTTGAGGATGACGAGCGAGCCCTTGGGCACAAACTTCAGGTCGTTGGCAAGCCAGCGCAGCTGATTCTCCGTGAGCGTCTCAACATACGCCTTGTTGCCCTTATAGTTGATGTTCTTCAGCGTAACGACGTGCGCCTTGCCTATGTTGAACGAATAGTCGGTAGGTCCGAACACAGCCGCATAGGCCATCTCGCCGTAGGCTCCGGCACCAAGGCGCGCGTTGTTGAGTCCCTTGTAGCGCTTGTCGAAGTCGTGGTTGCCGATACACTGAAACATGGTTATCTTCATGTTCTTGAACGACGCGGCATAGCTGCGCAGCAGCGGCAGGTTGTCGAACACGATGTCGCCCACGGTGATGCCCACCACCTCGCGCGTTTTGCTCAGCGAGTCGACCACGGCACGCATGTCGGGCACCAGTTCGGTGTTCCATCTCTTCATGTCGGCAGCATCAAGCATCTGCGGGTCGGATATGGCTATGTAGCTGAACCTGTCGGCAGGCTTGGTGCGCTTTTCGAGCACAAAGTTGCAGCTCTTAGAGCTTACGGCCGTCCTGACGGGCACGTAGAAGCCGGAGGCTATGCCGTTCTTGGAAGGCAGCTTGTAGGCGGCCGGCGTGGAGATGCTTATAAACTTGCTGACAAACGTGTCGGTGCGCAGCGTCCAGTAGCCCTTGGCGTCTGTACGGGTGAAGGCCATGCCGTTGTTGACCACCACTCCGCTGATGCCTCTGCCCGCCTTGTCGGTAACGCGGCCCTTTACGGTAAACACGTTCACACTGGCCTGACCATTGCTCAGAAGCATCATGGTGGCCATAAGGAATAAACATATTCTCAACTTCATAGGCTTTATGTTTTTGTTTTTATACGTTCGCTCTCTGTTATGCCGCACCCGTCATCGGCAGACAACGCCCTGCAACGTGCCGCTGCATAGGCAAAACACGCACACGCCATACTGCAAAACTGCGGCTGCGGGCGGCGCAAGTCCGGCGGCTTGTAAATTTTTGTACAAAATTACCAAAATATGTTTACATTGATGATGCATAAGAGGTTCAATTGCTTTAAAAAAGTATAACAAAAACATTTCTGCCGTGAAAAAGCCGTCAGAATGACCGATTTTTATGTCTGTCAGGCACATAGGGGCACTGACGGCACGGCACAACAAGGAGCAGAGAAGATGAAAACTGGCTACGGAGGAGAAGAAAAGCACGCATTGTTACAATAAAAAATTTAAAGTTACATTAATTAATATGATTACAAACCTAAAATCTGAGCGTCATAACATAAACAAGAAAAACTGAAATGAGAAAACTTTTTTTGTCTGCCATCGTTATGTTGACAACGACGGCACCAAATCTTTCTTACGCGAAAGACATTTACGTTTCCACATCATTCCATGAGCCGGCCAACGAAGGCCTGCGCTTTATCTACAGCTATGACGGACTGAGATGGGACACCATACAGGGCACATTCCTGCGCCCGGCGGTAGGAGAACAGAAGGTGATGCGCGACCCTTCGATAGTGAAAGGACCCGACGGCACGTTCCATCTGGTATGGACATCGAGCTGGAAGGGCGACAAGGGTTTTGGTTATGCATCATCAAAAGATCTTATCCACTGGAGCAAGCCAAGACTGATAAACGTCATGACAGACCCTACAACGGTGAACGTATGGGCACCGGAACTGTTCTACGACGACGTGAAGAAGCAGTACATGATAATATGGGCATCATGCATACCGGGCAAGTTTCCCGACTATAAGGAAGACCACTACAACAATCACCGTCTGTACTACGTTACGACAAAAGACTTCAAGAAGTTCAGCAAGGCCAAGGTGCTTATCGACCCAGACTTCAGCAGCATTGACGCCACTCTCGTAAAAAGAGGCAAGGACGACTACGTGATGGTGCTGAAAGACAACTCGAGAGACCAGCGCAACATCAAGGTGGCTTTTGCCAAGTCGCCCTACGGCCCATGGAGCAAGGCGTCGGAGCCGTTCACAGAGAGCTTCTGCGAAGGTCCGTCAACGGCAATGGTCAACGGATGGTATTACATCTACTACGACTCTTACCGCCACGGCATATACGGAGCGGCAAGGACAAAGGACTTCAAGAACTTCCAGGACCAGACAGGTGCCGTAAAGTTCCCTGTAGGACACAAGCACGGAACGGTGTTCATGGCCGACGAGGAAATTGTGAAGAACCTGATAAAGGAGAACCGCGACGCCGTTCACTACACCGGAACGACCGTGGCAACGCCTGCACGACATGACGGCGGACTGTCGCCCGTGGTTGGCGTACACAGCATTCAGACCATGAGAGGCGAACAGGGATGGCTCTATAACCATCAGCCCATGATGGCATACTGGAAAGGCAAATTCTACATGCACTACCTGACCGACCCGAGAAGCGAGCATGAGCCGCCCGGAAAGACCATGCTGCAGACTTCTGTAGACGGATACAAATGGACCAAGCCCGTTGAGCTGTTCCCTGAATACAACGTGCCCGACGGATACACCAAACCGACATGGCCGGGCGTTGTGGCAAAAGACCTGAAGGCCATCATGCACCAGCGCGTGGGCTTCTATGTGTCTAAGAGCAACCGCCTCATTGCAATGGGCAACTACGGCGTAGCCCTCACTCCGAAAGACGACCCCAACGACGGCAACGGAATAGGCCGCGTGGTAAGAGAGATAAAGGCCGACGGCACATTCGGTCCTATATACTTTATATATTATAACCACGGATTTAACGAAAAGAACACCGACTATCCTTACTACAAAAAAGCAAAGGACAAGGAGTTTGTTAAGGCCTGCGATGAGATTCTGGCTAACCCGATGTACAGAATGCAGTGGGTTGAAGAGGCTGACAGAAACGACGAGATACTGCCGCTGAAGACTCCCTACAAGGCGTTCAGCGGATACACCCTGCCCGACGGACGCAAGGTGGGACTGTGGAAGCACGCGCTGACAAGCATAAGCAGCGACGGCGGAAACACATGGAGAGAACCGGCAAAGAGAGCTCACGGCTTTGTGAACTCTAACGCGAAGATATGGGGACAGCGCCTTTCTGACGGCACTTATGCCACTGTATATAACCCGGCTGAGTATCGCTGGCCGCTGGCTATATCGCTGAGCAACGACGGACTGGAATACACAACGCTCAACCTGGTGAACGGCGAGGTTACGCCTGAACGCCACTGGGGCAACTACAAGAGCTACGGACCGCAGTATACACGAGGCATACTGGAAGGCAACGGAACACCGCCGGACAAGAACCTGTGGGTTACTTACAGCAACAACAAGGAAGACATGTGGGTGTCGTGCATACCCGTGCCTGTAAAGATAAAGGCTACAGAACATGCAGGAGGCAGCTTCAGCAAGTATGCCAAACTCCAGGACATGAAAGACTGGAACATCTACTCGCCGCTGTGGGCACCCGTAACGCTCAACGGCGAATGGCTGACGCTGAGCGACAAGGATCCGTATGACTACGCCAAGGTGGAGAAACTGATACCGACTACGAAGGAACTTACGGTAGACTTCGACGTTAAGCCCGCACAGAACGACCACGGACAGCTCAACATAGAGTTCCTTGACGACAAGGGCAACATGTGCGCCCGCATCGTGCTCGACTCTGCCGCAACAATGAAGGTAAAGGGCGGAGCGCGCTATGGCGGCATGCTGAAGCACTATGACGCCGGACAGACATATCATATCACAGCCAAGCTGTCGGTTGACGGACACGTGGGAACATACTTCGTGAACGGCAAGAAGGCAACGGCACGTATGTTCGACACGCCCGTTGACGCCATAACACGAATAGTGTTCCGCACAGGCGACCTGTTCACAGAGCCGAGCATTGAGACTCCTGCCGACCAGTATGTTGACATGCCACGTGCCGACGAGCAGGACAAGCTGGCATCATTCTCTATTGCAAACGTGAAGACTGCATCGGCAGACGCCGACTCAGCATCAACAGTGCTGAAGTATGACGACTTCGCACACTATGCCGAATACTTCAACAACATGGAGGACGAGAACATCGTTACGGACATACCCAACAGCAAGTCGTCTGAATGGATGAGCAAGAACATCCCTCTGTTTGAATGTCCCGACAAGGACATGGAAGAGATCTACTACTTCCGCTGGTGGTCGCTGCGCAAGCACATCAAGCGTACTCCTGTAGGACTGGGCATGACCGAATTCCTCGTTCAGCGCTCTTATGCCGACAAATACAACCTCATTGCCTGCGCAATAGGACATCACGTGATGGAGACACGCTGGCTGCGCGACTCGACATATCTGCACCAGATACTGAACACATGGTATCGCGGCAACAACGGCAAGGCAATGCAGAAGATGAACAAGTTCAGCTCATGGAACCCTGCTGCCATATATGAGGCTTACAAGGTGCTTGGCGACACATCGTTCGTAATGGCACTGAAGCCGTCGCTCGAAGAGGAATACGCACGCTGGAAGAGCACCAACCGACTGAAGAGCGGACTCTACTGGCAGGGCGACGTGCAGGACGGAATGGAAGAGAGCATCAGCGGCGGAAGACGCAAGCAGTATGCACGTCCGACAATAAACAGCTACATGTACGGCAACGCAATGGCTCTGGCAGAACTGAACAAGCTGGCAGGCGACACAAAGAAGGCGAAGGAATACACAATGGAGGCCGACACGATAAAGAACCTGATACAGACAAATCTGTGGAGCGAGAAGCAGTCGTTCTTCGAAACTATGAGAGGCGACACTCTGGCTGCCGTGCGCGAGGCCATAGGATTTATTCCATGGTATTTCAACCTGCCTGACGCAAAGAAATATGACGAGGCATGGAAGCAGGTGGAGGACGAGAAAGGATTCTCAGCTCCCTACGGACTTACAACGGCAGAGAGAAGACATCCTGAATTCCGCTCACACGGAGTAGGCAAATGCGAATGGGACGGCGCCGTATGGCCTTTCGCAACAAGCCAGACGCTTACAGCCATGGCAAACTACATAAACACATATCCCGAGCCTGTTGTTGGCGACTCTACATTCTTCAAACAGATGAAACTGTATGTTGAGAGCCAGCACCACAGAGGACGCCCGTATATCGGCGAATATCTCGACGAGAAGAACGGAGCATGGCTGATGGGCGACCGCGAGCGCAGCAGATACTACAACCACTCTACATTTGCCGACCTCGTGATAACCGGTATAGCAGGACTAAGACCGCAGGCTGACGGCAGCATTGTTGTCAATCCGCTCATACCGGAAGGCACATGGAACTACTTCTGCCTGGACAACATAAGCTATCGCGGAAACAACATAGCCATCGTCTACGACAAGGACGGACAGCGCTATCACCAGGGCAAGGGCCTCATGCTCTTCGTTAACGGCAAACTGGCCGCCAAGAGAGACGGTCTGGGTAAACTGACTTATAAAATAAACAAGAAATGAAACGTGTTATAATTCCGGCACTTATGCTACTGAGCATGAGTGCCGGAGCTCAAACTTTTGAAAACAAATTTACAAGACCGCTGAGCGACGTGCTCAACGACGTGTCGGCGAGATTCGGAGTAAGACTGAAATACAACGTTGACACAACAGGACTGAAACTGGCGTATGCCGACTTCCGCGTGCGTCCTTACTCTCTCGAAGAGACTCTCAACAACATATTGTCGCCCTTCGACTTCAAGGCTGTTAAGCAGAACGACAAGCTGTATAAGATAAAGCCTTACGAATATCCGCGCAGACAGCCCGAAGACGGACAGAAGATGATAAGCTGGCTGACATCGCTTTACAGCAATAAAACAGAATGGGAGGCACGACGCGACACGCTGCGCAAGGAAGTGAGAGAGCGCCTCGGCATAGACAAGCTGCTGCCGCTCTGCTCAAAGGAGAAACCCGAATACTCGAAGATAAGAAAGTTTGACGGATATACCGTGCAGAACTTCAGACTGAAGACAGCGAACGGCCACACTGTGTGCGGCTCTATCTATGCCCCGACGAGCAAGGGAAAGCATCCGCTGATAATATGCCCCAACGGACACTTCAGCAACGGACGCTACGGCAAGGTGCAGCAGCTGAGACTGGGCACGTTGGCACGCATGGGCGCGATATGTGTAGACTATGACCTGTGGGGATGGGGCGAATCTGCCGACGAAGTTGGCAGCAAGGCACACCAGACACCAGAGGCTCACGTGATGCAGGCATTAAACGGTATAAGGATACTCGACTGGATGATACAGCGCAAGGACGTAGACACCAAGCGCATAGGCGTGAACGGAGGCTCGGGCGGCGGCACTCAGACCGTGCTGCTGACGGTGCTCGACGACAGATTTACGGCTGCCAACCCTGTGGTGAGCGTATCGTCGTGGTTCGACGGCGGATGTCCGTGTGAGAGCGGAATGCCGATACAGCTGGCAGGAGGAGGCACATGCAACGCCGAACTGGCTGCAATGTTTGCCCCGAAGCCGATGATGCTGGTGAGCGACGGCGGCGACTGGACATCTACGACGCCCGAGCTGGAATATCCTTACCTGCAGCGCATATACGGATTCTATGGTGCTACAGACAAGGTGAGCAACATACATCTGCCGAAAGAGCGCCACGACTTCGGCGACAACAAGCGCAACGCTGTATATAAATTCTTTATTGACACCTTCAAGCTCGACGCATCAAAGCTCGACGAGAGCAAGGTTACGATTGAAGACGAGAACGCACTAAGATTTACACCTAAGAAATAAATGAAAAAAACACTACTAAAGACAACATTGCTGGCGGCCGTATGCCTGATGACAACAACAGAGGGAATGGCCGAAAACAAGCATGTGCTGTGGTATGACAGACCGGCATACACATGGACAGAGGCCCTGCCGATAGGCAACAGCCGCCTGGGCGCCATGATATACGGCACGCCGGGCTCTGAGCGTCTGCAGCTCAACGAAGAGACAATATGGGCAGGAAGGCCCAACAACAACGCCAACCCGGAGGCAAAGGAGTATCTGCCGAAGGTGAGACAGCTGGTGTGGGAAGGCAAATACAAGGAGGCGCAGGACCTGGCCACGGCACACGTGCAGGCAAACACCAACAGCGGTATGCCTTATCAGCCGTTTGGCGACCTGTATATCAACTTCCCGGGCAACGGCGAGTACACCAACTACTACCGCGAACTGAGCCTTGACTCTGCCCGCGCCATAACGAGATACACAAGCAACGGCGTGACATATCAGAGAGAATACATTTCGTCGTTCGACGGAAACGTAATAGCCATACACCTCACTGCAAGCAAGAAAGGCATGATAACCTGCAACGCGCAGATGACATCGCCGCAGCAGGACGTAACCATTAAGTCGGAAGGCAACGAGATTGTGCTGAGCGGCATAAGCGGATGGCATGAAGGACAGAAAGGCAAGGTTACATTTACCGGCAGGGCTACGGCTACAGTAAAAGGCGGAAGCATGAGCAGCCGCGACGGCGTATTGCAGATAAGCGGTGCCGACGAGGCTACAATATATCTGACAATAGCCACAAACTTCAACAGCTATAAGGACATCAGCGGCAACGACACGCTGCGCTCTGAGACGGCTCTGAAAGAGGCACTGGCAAAGGACTTCAACACGATTAAGGCCGCACACGTAAAGAAATACAAGTCTCTGTATGACCGCGTGAAGCTCGACCTCGGCAAAGACGCATTTGCGTCAACCACAACCGACAAGCGCGTGGAGCTGTTCAAGAAGCAGACCGACCTGCATCTGGTTGAGACCTACTTCCAGTTTGGCCGCTATCTGCTGATATGCACATCTCAGCCGGGCACACAGCCGCCCACGCTGCAGGGTATATGGAACGACAAGATGCTGCCGTCGTGGGACAGCAAATATACATGCAACATCAATCTTGAGATGAACTACTGGCCGGCAGAGTCGACCAACCTGACCGAACTCAACGGTCCGCTGTTCAGTCTTATCAAGGACGTGAGCGAGACAGGACACAAGTCGGCCGACATAATGTATGGTGCCGACGGATGGGTGCTGCACCACAACACCGACATCTGGCGCGTAACGGGAGCCATAGACAAGGCTCCATCGGGTCTGTGGCCTACAGGCGGCGCATGGATGTGTCAGCATCTGTGGGAGCATTATCTCTACACAGGCGACGTTAAGTTCCTCGAGAGCGTCTATCCGATAATGGAGAACGCGGCACGCTTCTTCAATCAGATTATGGTGCGCGAGCCTAAGAACAACTGGTGGGTTATCTGCCCCAGTCTGTCGCCCGAGAACCAGCACCCCTACAAGGCAACAACTGCCGCAGGCGTAACGATGGACAACCAGCTGCTCTACGACCTGTTCAACCACGTAATTGACGCTGCCGACATACTTGGCAAGACCAAGACGGCTACAATAATCGACAGTCTGAAGCAGAAGCTCACAGAGATGGTGCCCATGCAGACAGGCCGCTGGGGACAGCTGCAGGAATGGATGGACGACTGGGACAACCCGGAGGACGTGCACAGACACGTGTCTCATCTGTACGGACTATTCCCGAGCAATCAGATTTCTCCGTTCCGCACACCTGAACTCACAGCCGCTGCACGCAAATCACTCATACACCGTGGCGACCCGTCTACAGGATGGAGCATGGGCTGGAAGGTGTGTCTGTGGTCACGACTGCTCGACGGCAACCACGCATGGAAGCTAATCGGCGACCAGCTGACACTGGTGCGCAACGAGAAGAAGAAGGGCGGAACATATCCTAACCTCTTTGACGCTCACCCGCCATTCCAGATTGACGGCAACTTTGGCTGCACGGCCGGCATAGCAGAGATGCTCATGCAGAGCCATGACGGCTTTGTCTATCTGCTGCCTGCCCTGCCCGATGCATGGAAAGACGGCTCCGTAAGCGGACTGAAGGCGCGCGGAGGCTTTGAGGTGAGCATGACATGGAAGGACAACAAGATAACAAAGACAACTGTTAAGTCGGAACTTGGCGGCAACCTGCGCATACGTTCGGCTGTGCCTCTGAAGGGCAAGGGTCTGAAGGCTGCAAAGGGCGAGAACAAGAACAGACTGTTTGAAACTCCAACGGACATCCGTCAGAAGATAAACTATCCTGACGCCATCGAGAAGATGCCGGAGGCTGAGAAGACATATCTGTATGACATAAGCACCAAGAAGGGCGCTGTGTACACATTTGAAGCAGAATAATATATGTGGCGGAATATGGGAAAAACAGAACAAAGCCCATATTTCCGCCACTTTACGTATATAAGCCGGGCATGGCCAAGCGGCACAAAATCGGCCATGAAGTAACCGGCTCTGCAACCTACTGATATTCAACGGGTTGCAAAAGGCTACCTTTAACATCGCAAAAGGCGGCCTTTTGGCGTGTAAAAGACCATGTTTCGCAACGCGATATGCCGTCTTTCACAACGCAACGGCGATAAGCTGGAACATTAAGAGGCAAAAGCAACTTTACAAAACTAATTGAAAAGTGATTGCAAACCTTATGAATTAACCGAGAAAAAGAATAATATTAACTAACAAAAATCAATAAAAAAGTAGTATGAATAAAAGCAGAATACTATTTATCGCAACCCTGCTGCTCAGCACTTTGGCAATAAATGCGGCAGGCAAAATCTACAAGCCGTGGAGCAACGGACGGCTCGTGGTGTCTGAGAACAACCGTTACATAGTGCACGAAAACGGACAGCCGTTTTTCTGGATGGGCAACACGGCATGGCTGCTGCCCGAACGTCTTAACCGCGAGGAGGCCGAATACTTCCTCGAGAAAGACCGCCTGGCAGGATATAACGTAGAGCAGATACAGGTGCTCAACGCCATCCCTACGTTCAACGTGTATGGTCATGCTGCCAACAACGCCGAGTTCGACTTCAGCAAGGTGTCTAAGCCGGGTGTCTACGGCTACTGGGAGCATCTCGACTATATCGTAGACGTGGCTGCCAACAACGGCATCTACATCGCCATGGACTGCATCTGGGGCTCTATGATCGACAAGATGGACGTAAAGAAGGCTGCCGCTCTTGGCAAATTCCTGGGCGAGAGATACAAGGACAAGCCTAACATTATATGGATGATCGGCGGCGACATAATGGGCGACAAGAAGCCTGAGGTGTGGGACGCAATGGCAAGAGCCATAAAGAAAGTGGACAAGAACCACATCATGACCTTCCACCCGAGAGGACGCACAACATCGGCATGGTGGTATAACGACCGCGAGTGGATGGACTTCAACATGTTCCAGAGCGGACATCGCCGCTACGGACAGCGCAACGGCGACGGCGACTACACTATTAAGGAGAACACCGAAGAGGACAACTGGCGCTATGTTGACATGAGCTTTGAGAAGAAACCGCTGCGCCCTGTTATCGACGGCGAGCCTTCATACGAGGACATTCCGCAGGGACTTCACGACTTCTCGGCTCCGCGCTGGATGGACTACGACGTACGCCGCTATGCTTACTGGGCTGTATTCGGAGGAGCTTTCGGCCACACCTACGGCCACAACTCTGTGATGCAGTTTATACGTCCGGGCCTGAAGGCATCGTTCGGCGCTGAGAAACCTTGGTGGGAGGCAATGGAAGATCCGGGCTACAACCAGATGAAGTATCTCAAATGGCTCATGCTTAGCTTCCCGTTCACAGAGCGCGTGGCTGACCAGAGCATCATCTCTGGACAGAACGGCGAGCGCTACGACCGCATAATAGCTACCCGCGGCAACGACTATCTGCTCGTATACAACTACAGCGGCAAGCCCATGAGCATCGACCTGACAAAGATAAGCGGCGCAAAGAAGAACGTATGGTGGATGAATCCGGCCGACGGCAAGCTGACTTATCTCGGCGAATACGACAGCAAGGTCGTTGAGTTTACTTACGATGCAGCCTATCTGCGCGGCAGCGACCGTGTGCTTATTGCCGTTGATTCAAGCAAAAATTATATCGGCAAGACAGACGTAATGCTGAAGGAAAAGAACTAAGAATTTAAGAAGTAAGAGTTAAAATAAGTGCGCTAAAGAGAAGAACAAAGGAAGTTAGCGGATTGAAGATCCTCATATTTAATTCCGGCGGATTACAAATCCGCCGGAACATTAGCTAACGTAGTACGTGCGAGAATAATTTAATTAACAATGCTGTTGGCGGATTAATTCTATTGATTGTCGGCTGCGCCCGGCATAATCAAATAAGATTTGCTTCTGCTCTCACTTGCACGGCAATTGCAAATCCGCCGGCACATTAGCTAACGTAGTGCTCGCAAGAAAAAGCTACAAGGCATTTGGATTTTTCACTCTTCACTTTTCGTTCTTCACTTAAAATAGGCATTTGACTTTAACTCCTAGCCAACTTGTTGGCGATAACTTCTTTAACTACTTTAACTACAATATATAAATATCATGTTTAGAAAAATATTATTGGCGGCCCTGGCCTTGTGTCTGTGCATGACAGCTCCCGCGGCAAAGAAGAAGAACGGACGTAAGGCGTCGTTCCCCATTGCCGTGACCGGACTGAAGACGGAGCGCATGGTCAATCCGATGAGTATCGACACATCTACGCCGCGGCTGGGATGGATGATAACATCGGACGAGAACGACGTGATGCAGACGTCGTGCCGCATAATCGTAGCCTCAACACCTGAAAAGGCCGCAAAGCTTGAAGGCGACCTCTGGGACGCAACGCTCGAGGGCGACCAGTCGCAATGGATAAGATATGCGGGCAAGGAGCTGCGCAGCAACACGCCATGCTACTGGCGCGTGAAGGTTACAACGACAAAAGGCGAGTCTGACTGGAGCGAGACGGCAATGTGGAACGTCGGACTGCTCAACGAAGCCGACTGGAGCGGACAGTGGATTGGTCTGGAGAAGGCCATGCCGTGGGACGTTGAGGACGTGCACAGCAAGCTCAGCTCGCGCTATCTGCGCACCGAATTCGACCTTGACAAGCCCGTAAAGCGTGCTACGCTCTACATCAGCGGACTGGGCATGTATGAGGCATACATCAACGGACAGAAGGTGGGCGACCAGGTTCTTGCGCCAGCTCCTACCGACTATCGCAAGACTGTGCTGTATAATGCGTTCGACGTTACACAGATGCTGACCGAGAAGAACGCCATTGGCGTAACTCTTGGCAACGGCCGCTTCTACACCATGCAGCAGAAGAAGAAGCCTTACAAGATAGCCAACTTCGGCTATCCCAAGCTCCGTCTTAACCTCGTCATTGAGTTTGCAGACGGCAAGAAGAAGGTTATCTCGTCGAGCAACAAATGGAAACTGAATCCCGACGGTGCGATACGCTCCAACAACGAGTACGACGGCGAGATATATGACGCCCGCAAAGAACTGGGCGCATGGACCTCTGTGGGCTACGACGACTCTAAATGGATGGCGGCAGAGCGCGTGGGCATACCTACGGGAACGCTGCGCGGAGCGATGAGTCCCAGCATGAAGGTGGTGAAGACCATGAAGCCCGTGAGCGTAACTAAGCGCGGCAAGGGCTACATCATAGACATGGGACAGAACATGGCGGGCTGGATCAAGCTGCGCATCGGCGGAGTAAATTCCGGCGACAGCGTGAAGATTCAGTATGCCGAGAAACTGAACGAGGACGGAAGTCTGTTCACAAAGAACCTGCGCAACGCGTTTACAACCGACTATTATGTTGCTGCCGGCAATGAGGACGGCCGCTGGTGGGCGCCAACGTTTGTATATCACGGTTTCCGTTATGCCGAAATTACAGGTCTTGACAACGTAACTGCTGACGGCATTGTAGGCGAAGTGGTAAGCGACGAGATGGAGTTGACAGGCTCGTTTGAATGTGCCGACACCATACTCAACAAGGTTTACAATAACGCCATGTGGGGCATCCTGGGCAACTATAAGGGCATGCCCGTCGACTGTCCGCAGCGCGACGAGCGTCAGCCGTGGCTTGGCGACCGTGTGCGCGGATGCTTCGGCGAGGCTTTCATATTCAACAACAACGCTCTCTATGCAAAATGGGCACGCGACATAACCGAGGCTCAACGTGAAGACGGCTGCATACCCGACGTGGCTCCTGCCTACTGGAACTATTATTCTGACAACATAACATGGCCTTCAGCCCTGCCCTTCTCGCTCGAGATGATGTATAACCAGTATGGCGACGCCGAACCTATGAGCCGCTACTACGGCAACGTGAAGCGCTGGCTCGGCCACATGAAGTATCAGTATGGCAAGGACGGACTGATGCCGCGCGACAAATACGGCGACTGGTGCGTGCCGCCTGAGGACATAAAGCTGATACACAGCCGCGACCCCAAGCGCGTAACCGACGGCACTCTCATTGCTACGGCCTACTATTACAGACTGAACAAGATGATAGAGAGGTTTGCCAAGATTCTTGACAAGCCGGCAGACGCTGCTGAGTTCAGCGCAGAGGCTGCACGCGTGAAGGATGCCTTCAACAAGAAGTTCCTTACCATAAACCGCAACACGGCCGAGGTGCCGGGCCTTATGCTCTATCCCGACAGCACGTTCTACGGCAACAACACGGTAACGGCCAACCTTCTTCCGCTGGCGTTCGGCATGATTGACGACGACTATGTGCGCGGCGAGGTTGAGAAGAACATCATACACAACATCATCACCCTTAACAAGGGAGCCATATCTTGCGGCGTGATAGGCGTGCAGTGGCTTATGCACGGACTAACCGACATGGGCCGCGGCGACATGGCATGGCTGCTGGCAACCAACAAGAAGTATCCGAGCTGGGGCTACATGGCCGAGAACGGAGCCACAACGATATGGGAACTGTGGAACGGCGACACTGCCAATCCGTGGATGAACAGCGGCAACCACGTGATGCTGCTTGGCGACCTAGTGTCGTGGATCTATGAGGATGTGGCAGGCATAAACTCTGACGAGAACAAGCCGGGCTTTAAGCACATCGTGATGAAGCCAGCGTTCAACGTCGACGAGATTGACGACATCAACGCGTCTTACAAGTCTATCTACGGCACAATAGTAAGCCGCTGGCACAAGAAGGCAGGCAAACTGATATGGCACGTCGAGATTCCGGCAAACACCACTGCCGAACTGCACATGCCCGACGGCAGCATCAGGAACATCGGTTCGGGCAAATACGACATTACTGCCGATATGCCCATGACCGGCAAAGCCGTAGTTTCTGACGAGTTTCTGTATAAGTCGGCATCATTCCCCGAGTGCCATTCTGCCACGATAGCAGAGACAAGCAAGGGCGACCTTGTGGCAACTTACTTCGGCGGAACAAAGGAGCGTAACCCTGATGTGTGCATCTGGGTGAGCCGTAAGCCTAAAGGCTCTACAGAATGGCTGGCGCCTCAGCTCGTTGCCGACGGCGTGTTCAAGACAGGAAGTGAGGAAGCCAAACTGGCAGGTCTGTCTGGACTCGACAGCACCAACGCCCCGGCTGCCAAAGGACCTATACTCGACAAGAAGATAAGAAAGAATCCTGAGGGCTATCAGCGCAAGGCCTGCTGGAATCCGGTGATATATCAGATACCCGGAGGCGACCTTGTTATCTACTTCAAGATTGGCAACAAGGTGGCCGACTGGACAGGCTGGATGGTGCGCTCTAAGGACGGCGGCAAGACGTGGAGCAAGCGCGAGCCGCTGCAGGAGGGCTATCTCGGTCCGATAAAGAACAAGCCCATAATGAGCAAGGGCCGCATCATTGCGCCTACAAGTATTGAGGAAGGAGGATGGCGCCTGTATTTTGAATACTCTGACGACATGGGCAAGACATGGAAACGCACCGACTTTGTCGAGGCTGACGAGGGCGTGAAGGCCATTCAGCCGGCAATAATGGTGCTCAACGACGGCCGACTGGCAGCCGTGGCACGCACACGCAGCGAGCACATAGGCATAACCTACAGCTCTGACAACGGACTGACATGGAGCAAGCTGCAGCTTATTGACACTCCAAACAATAATAGTGGTCTTGATGCCGTTACACTGAAAGACGGCTCTCATGTGCTTATCTGCAACGACCGCCCGATACCAAAGGGCATAAAGAACGGCAAGGGAGCGCGCACTCCGCTGTCGGTGATGAAGTCTGACAACGGCACCGACTGGAAGCACTGGATAACGCTCGAGGAGTCGCCCATAAGCCAGTATTCTTATCCTTCGATAATCCAGACATCCGACGGTAAGATTCACTGCATCTACACATGGCGCCGTCAGCGCATCAAGCATGTGGTGATAGACCCTAAGGTGTCTGCCGAATAAGTATAAAGACATACCCGCAACCGCGAGCCATGGGAATGTACACGAGGCAGACGGCCGCAGTGATATTGCACCATGCCCGGTGCGGGTTTTCTTTTTATCTAAGCATCAATTTAATCAGCATAGCATGAAAAAGATTTTTCTTTTATTATTGTTGTTCGTCTCGCTGACGGCCGGAGCCTACAAAGGCTCTTCTGTGGCAGGGCTATTCCCCCTGCAGGGCAGCGGACGCGTTATCTACAACTTCAACCAGGGCTGGCGCTTTCATCTTGGCGACGCCCAGGGTGCCGCTGCTGCCGACTTTGACGACAGCCGTTGGCAGGTGGTGTGCGCTCCTCACAGCGTAAGACTCGAGCCTGCCGAGGCAAGCGGCTGCCGCAACTATCAGGGCATTGCCTGGTATCGCAAGCATTTCACAGTGCCTGCCGACATGAAGGGCAAGGACATCACGCTGCACTTTGAAGCCATAATGGGCAAGCAGGAGGTGTATGTCAACGGCAAAAAGGTGAAAGAGCATCTGGGCGGATATCTGCCCATAACCGTCAACCTGACCGAACAGGGCGTAAAGGCGGGCGACAAGTGCGTAGTGGCGGTGAAGGCCGACAACAGCGACGACAAGACTTATCCGCCGGGAAAGAAGCAGACGGCTCTCGACTTCTGCTATCATGGCGGTATGTATCGCGACGTATGGCTCATAGGCAAGTCGCCCCTGGCAATAACCGACGCGCTCGAGGCCAACAAGGTGGCAGGCGGCGGCATTTTCCTTCATTACGACAACATATCTGAAAAGAGCGCCGACGTGTTTGTTAACGTCGAAGTGGGCAACACATCTGCCTCAGCGGCTCAGCCCACGGTGGCCGTGGTGGTGAAAGACAAGAGCGGAAAGCGCATCAAGTCGGTTACAAAGAAGATTAAGGTTGGCGCCAAGTCGAGCGCTACGGCATATCTTGCCATGAAACTGAAAGACCCTGAGCTGTGGTCGCCCGAGTCGCCCTATCTCTACAACGTCGAGATAAGCGTAATGCAGGGCGGCAAGAGCGTAGACGGCGGCATGGTGCGCATGGGCATCCGCAAGGCCGAATTCCGCGGAAAGGACGGCTTCTGGCTCAACGGCAAGCCTTATCATCAGCTTGTCGGCGGCAACCGTCATCAGGACTTTGCTTACGTAGGCAACGCCATGCCCAACAGTCAGCAGTGGCGCGACGCCAAGCGTCTGCGCAAGGCCGGCATGGTGATAGTGCGCTGTGCCCACTACCCCATGGACCCTGCCTTCATGGATGCCTGCGACGAGCTTGGATTGTTTGTCATTGTGCCCACTCCGGGCTGGCAGTACTGGAACAAGGATCCGCACTTTGGCGAGCTTGTTCATGAGAACACGCGCAACATAATACGCCGCGACCGCAACCACACCTGTGTGCTGATGTGGGAGCCCATACTCAACGAGACGCGCTATCCCGAAGACTTCGCCATCAAGGCGCTGCAGATAACCAAAGACGAGTTTCCTTATCCCGGCCGTCCTGCTGCCGTGGCCGATGTGCAGTCGGCTGGAGTGAGAGACAACTACGACGTGGTGTACGACTGGGCCGACAACATAGGCAAGGGCAACTGGCCCGAAGACAAGTGTGTCTTCACGCGCGAGTTTGGCGAGATGGTAGACGACTGGTATGCACACAACAACATCAACCGCGCCGCGCGCTCATGGGGCGAGCGTCCTATGCTCATGGCAGCCCTCTCGCTCTGCGACACCTACGGCGAGATGTATCACGGTCAGCGCCAGTTTATAGGCGGTTGCCAGTGGCATCCGTTCGACCATCAGCGCGGCTATCATCCTGACACTTACTACGGAGGCATATACGACGCTTTCCGTCAGAAGAAATACGCCTTCGAGATGTTCCGCTCGCAAGACCGCAACACCGAGCCTATGGTGTTCATCGCCAACGAGATGACTCAGTTCTCCGACAACGACGTTACCGTGTTCTCCAACTGCGACAGTGTGCGCCTTACGATGTTCGAGGGCGACAAGGTGATGACTCTGCCTGTTGTTCACAACGACAACGATAAGCCCTGCGCCCCTGTGGTGTTTAAAGACTTCTGGAACTTCTGGGCTGCACGCGAATACAGCTACAAGCAGCGCAACTGGCAGCGCGTGTCGCTCCTGGCAGAAGGCATAAAGGACGGCAAGGTGGTTGCCGTACAGAAGAAGATGCCGTCGCGCCGCTCTACCAAGCTGCGTCTCTATGCCGACGACATGGGCCGCAAGCTCAACGCCGACGGCAGCGACTTCATTGTGGTTGTGGCCGAAGTTACCGACGACAACGGCAACGTGAAGCGTCTGGCCAAGGACAACATATACTTCACCGTTGAGGGCGAAGGCCGCATAATAGGCGACGGCGAAAACATCATGGCCAACCCGCGCATCGTTGAATGGGGCTCGGCTCCCGTACTGATACAGGCCACCGACAAACCGGGCAAGATAACCATAAAGGCGCGCTCATACTACGACGGCGTGTATGCTCCGGCTGCAGCCGAACTGACAATAGAGAGCATAGCCCCCACTCTGCCGGCATGCTACACCGACAAGCCCACGGCAACCGTAAGCAAGCCTGTGCGCACAACAGGCGAGACAAAGCAGACGATGACCGACGAGGAGCGTCAGCGCACTCTCGAAGAGGTGAACAAGCAGCAGGCTGAGTTCGGCGTACAGTAAACACTAATGTAAAGCCTGTCACGTTTGTGGAGGTTAACACCTAAACATTTATCTCATAAGTAAAAGCCCGGCCAATATCTATTTGAGGATATTGGCCGGACTTTTGTTCATGAATAACATATAAAAATATGTCTAATGGAAGCATAACAACCACTTTGAGTTAAAAAAATAAAAATTAAAAATATTATTTTGTATCAAAGATACAGCATATCATAAATTTGTCTATCTTTGTAATGCATTATATAAACCAAATCATTAATAATCAACATGTTAGGTATAAAGACAAGGCGCGTCCCAATAGGGAATGACACAGCAGAAAAAATCCGCAGTGCCGTTGTCCGTGTCACTACCGGACAACTTAATGAACGCGAAAAAGCAAGTGCAAGACGCTCAAAAGAAATGTTGAGTCAATGTAAAATTAAATGGATTGGACTAAATGGAAAATGAATACGAGTTTAAAAGGGTTGATGACACATCAGCCCTTTTAAATTTTAAATGCGGCATTGAACCGATAGACAAATTTATTGAGGATAAAAAGAACGGATTAGATAAATTCATAAAACTTCACCTGTCTAATCTATGGATTGTCTTTGAAGACAACGAAGCTGTGGCACTATTCGCTCTCAGTAAAGATGCCATCGTGTTGAACAGCGAGGACCGACACAACATAGAAAACGATAATCAAGATGTTTCATCATTTGTATCACCAGATGATGAAGAAAAATTCTGGGAAAAAGAAAGATTTCCGGCTATTGAGATAGATTATCTTGCAGTGCGTAAGGATAAAAGAAATGCAAATCTTGGTACATTGATTATAAACGCAATATCAGAAAGGGCTGCAACCGATGAACTTTCTGCAACGATATTCCTTACTGTTGAGGCATACGACACAAAAGAATATAGTGCCGTCAACTTTTACAAGAAATGTAACTTTGAATTTAGTGATAAGTCCAATCCAAGCTTTATAGCTTTTTCTATTTCGTTAGATTCCTTGGCATGAGTTTTCTTGCCTCCTTTAATTTCTTATAGTTGCTGGGGTAAGATATCTACGGAAACGGATTTATATGCTTGCTCTTCACTTATATCCTTATCGGTAAACAAGTGTACATCAAAAGACTTTTCCTCCGCTGTAAAACTCTTGTAAAAACAAAAACAGTCATTCCTTCGGGCTTCTAGGTTTATCCTCATTACACCTTCTTCTTCGACCTCATCTATGGTGATATGTATTATCGTCCTATTCATTTTCTTATTTCTATAGTTGTATTATGTCAATTTGTCATATATAATTATTTATTGGCATTTAATTTGCGACTACTTAACATATGGTAATGCATACCTTTTGAAATTTGTTAGGATATGCGACAGGCTTTTATAGACTTTCTCCCCTGCAAAACTGAGAATAAGAGAAATATGAGATGATAAGTGTTTTCAGGATTACCTTTCATTTTCATTCACAAAATCCTTAATTTTAAACAAAAGAAAGGAGAAGCATATGGCTAAGAAAGTTACTTCAAAGAAAGTTGCTTCAAAAGCATCAAAAGCATTGCAAGATAAACGTTCAAGTGCCAGAACAAAAAGCATTGCAGGTAGTGCTTTATCGCAACGCGAAAAGAAGAAATAAGGATATATTTCTTTAAAGTTTATGTCACGGCAGGTTCAAGACTTGCCGTGATTTTCTGCCATATTGGCAACTCTCTGTTATATTTATTAAACGCTGTATCACATTACCTCATATACGATTTTCTTTGTCGTAATTTAGGATTAAACCCCATAATCTCATCTAATACTTTCTATTTATAACTTTGTAAATAAGTTGTATGACATTTTGACAAACTTAATAATCTTGCATAGATGTTGTTACACAGAAAATACCTCCCTCCATTTTGCGAGCGAAAGAGGTATAAATTGTTTAACATAATAAATTTAACAAATATGGTACAAATTTTAAATTGAACTTATCCCATCGAGAATAAAGAGAAAGCATATTCGGGCAGAGAAGTGATTGGCGATAAACTTGCTCTTACTGCAGATTATACTCGTTTATACTTGGGTATGTCCAAAGTCGAAAAGATAAAGGACTGCAATGTGTTATTTGAACTGGAAAAATGAAATTATTTTAAATATTGTAATATGAGAAAAGAACGGTATTTTGAAGAGGATTTCGAAGGTTTTGTTGAGGATTTGATAAAATTTGATCGTTTAGATGACAAAGAAGCTGGTATAGCTAAAAGGATGTTGGACAAAGGATATGACAGTTTGTCCCCAAAACAAAAGTATGTTTTTGACAAAATGATTGAGAATAACTGCATAGAAGAATGTAAAAGGTGTGCATGCGACATTCCTTGGAGCGAAATGCTTGAAGCCTTTGACAATGGCGGTTATTGTAATTACTGTCAACATATGATGGAAAAGTTGGAAAAAGAGTAAAAAATAACGGGAATAGCTATCTATGTTATTCCCGTTACTATTTAATCATTTGTCATAAATGATATAAAACTCATTAATGGTATTGTTTTATATATTCACCATTTCTATTACACGCCTAATGTACAAAATCATTATACCCAATCAATAATTTTGGCATACACGACCAAGATTAACCTTCGAAAATTATAATATAATACTTCATAAGCAATATGTACCCGAAGCAACACTACTATAATCAATTTGCATAATAAAACCCCATGCTGCTTAAAGACCGGATTTTGGTTATTTTATAGTCTACAGACACCCCACCATGCACTCATCTGCCCAACCGTCCGCGGCATAATTGTCCGTCAGCAATCAATCACTCAAACGTTCTGCCAATTCCTCAAAAAATATTTATATCTTATTTTACAAAGTTGCAAAGGGGGTGTGTAAAAAATAAAAAAGAGATAGAAGCAGTATTAAATAAAAAGAGCGTATTTATTTTAACATACAGCATACCCGTTGGAGTTCTACAAAATAAAGAATATCACGCGTTATTTACCTATTGAAAACTTATTTATTAGAGTGATTATCCGTATTGTCAAGAGAAAAACCATCACAAATAAAAATCCAAACTCATTACTGAGTTTGGATTGATTTTATTGTAGAAGTAGGAATTGAATCATTTGTAGAAATTTTAATTTCTAATTGTTGGGGAGCAGACTGTTTCTGAGTAATACCTAGATAATAAAAGAATATTCCTAAACCTGAAAATATAAAGGAAGCAATAACACTCCAAATTATATTTTGCCACCAAGGAGGCAGACACTTTTTTATTCTTCTCTCATAATCCGCAAGCATTTCTCGTTCATAACGTTCCAACTCTTCATTGGTTGTATTTGCAACAACATCAGACAAGATAGATTGAGCATCATTTCTATACTTGACGAGTTGACTTTCTGTAGTTGAAGCATCAAAGAATGTTTTACATTCATCATCAGTTGGTTCTCGTCCTTCCTTCTCTTTGATACGAGTAATAAATTCAATCTTATGCTTTTTGTAGATAGCATAAGCAATAAGTCCTACCAAATCATCTTCTGATTTGACAAGTTGCTCATAAATAAAATTATAAAACCGTCCCATTATTTAGAATATCTACGAAGTGCAGCCGCACCAGCTTTCTCAACGGCTTTGTGAGAAACATTAACTTTAAAACTACCGAATGAGGTTCTTACATTTGCCGTTATTCCATCTCGATTACTTCCTGTAACACAAGAGCGTCCACATCTTACGTTATAATTAGCTCTCTTTACGCTTTCTATGGAAATTGTTCTTGGCATATGAGTAATATTAAAAAGTCAGTAATATAAAAAATTAGCGTAATATTAGAAAATATTTTAATATAAAGAATTATGATATAATGATTTTCATGTTTCTAACCAAACTTAATTTAAGTGTGCAAATATAATATTTTTCAACAACATAAACAACTTTATTTCATTCTTTCAATCTATTTTTATAATTATTTATCATTAATGTCCACAAAAATATCAATGGCGGTCTTTGAAAATATTGAATTTCAATTTGTTATAAGCTATTTTGTCTTTTGCCATCATAAATGCCCGAAGGGCTGTACTTATCCTACAAATATGTGAAAGGTAAACGACAACACGCACAGAGTAATAGCATCAAGTATTACAAACATCCAAGGCGGTTATCGCTCTACTGAACATCAAGCCTTTTAGCTATCCATCCATTCCTAAAAAAACTCTATTGTTTTCAATTAAAAACTCAGCCGCTTTTGATGCAAAAGTGGCCCATTTACGGGTCGTAAACCTATCACTAACAGTTTGAAAGCTGCAAGACTGATTTTGCTTAACAAACAGCTTTATAACAGATAATTTAAATGCTGACTATAAGGAAAACAGCACGAAAAAGTTTCAGATTTTCGAAGTATTTTTATCATGGCTACATTTTGTGGACAAAAAACATTGGACGCACCTTGAAACTGTGCCGTTCCGAGGTGCGTCCAACATCAATATTATTATTTCTTCAATTATTCTTCTGAACCGATTTTTACATCAATACAGCAATGATATTTTTCAGTTCGCTGTCGATACCTTCAAGATACGACACCACATATTTATCTTCGCCAAATCCCTTGTATTGCTGCCACGGGTCTTCATCAATATAGGCATCAATGTTTTCGTACGCATTAGGGTGCTTGGCATAAGATATTCAAGCACTAAGACTATCTTTATTCATACAATTTCATCATAAAGCCATAAGAAATAAGCTCTCCCGACTGCATTTTGACATTCTTTATCTGTAGCCATTTATCATTCAATGAGACATAAGAAGAAAGATTTAACTTTAAGCATAATTTATTATCTTTCATATCAAAAAACACTTTATCGACCTTGTAATAACCATCAATACATTCATCAACGATTGGGAGAAAATACTCAATATCCATTATGTTAATCGTCGTTGGTATTGTTTCCATTGTATAAGTTTTAGATGTATGTTTTGCAAACATCTCAAAATCACTATCTGTAGTTCTGACCAGGCCAGTTAAAATATTCTTTTTCTCTTTAGATTGTCTATCTAAAGTTCCAACATCCTCTACGTTATCAATATGGAAATTTGTTCCAAGTTTAAACGGATTACTGACATAAAAATAACTTTGAAGAGAATTCAAAAGTTCATTATTTTTAGTCACTTCTCCTTCAACAGTTTCGACTTTAACATTAAGTGATTTCCAAACCTCAGGTTCATCATTTTTTATCATTGCAAGAACAAGATAGTTACAATTAGCCTTTGGACGATATAACTTACCATTCAACTGCTGAAAATTATTCTGGATAAATTGGTAACAATCCATACCTTTACGTGGCTGAAGTGTTCTGAATGAATATAATCTGTTTAATGTTTCTTGAATTTTACGTCTAAATTCCTTACGGACATATTCTCTCCAGATAGCTTGTGCGTTTTTATTGCTACGACCATATAATGATACAATATACAAAAAATTGACATCATAATGACACAACAAAAGAGTGTCACGGTCAAACAGACGGTTTTCAAATTGACGATTAAGTTGAATTCCTCCTTCCTGTGATTTCAATTCTTTATCATCAAAAGAAAGAAACTTATCTTCACCATCGCGTTTATTTGGAATACGTGCGCTTATAAAAAAGTTAGGAATAGGATTATATCCTTCTGTCAAATTATCTCTAAGCTGTGGCTGGTCACCATTATCATCACCATCCAAAAACAGATTCATGTTCCATTGGATTACATTTCTGGCATAGGTGTATTGTTTATAAATAGATTTGTCCCCAAGTTGTATTTTGCCATTCTTTGAACGCTTATAATACTTGCTGTCGCCTATATAATAAGTTAACTCTGTTGACAAATCAGACTGTTCAATAAGTCCCTGTCCGATAAACATATGATCAACAAGTTTACCGTCCTTCTGTTCTACAAGTTCTTTAGGCAGTTTCTGCTTGTCATCACCACCAACAAGCGTGTCTACCATCACTTCAAAAATATGCTCAAAGTCTTTAGCCAATAAAAAATCCTCAGAATTTCTGTTCATCGCAACCTTATATTCTCTGTCAAAGAATGCATAACATAAATCCCATATTCTTAAAGCCTTATCTGAAAAATACTTATATTTAATCTGCTTCAATCGACGGCATCCATAGTTCTTACCAATATAGACGGTCTTCAATTTATCAGGATTAATAAATTGGTAATGAATATTCATTTCGAAAGAAAATCCATGCGCTTCATGTATATAATTCAATATTGAGAAATATATAACCAACAACTCTTCATCAAAATTTACCATCTTTTTTCTATTCACAGGTTGAAGATAAACAGGAACGCTATTTTGGATAAAAACTTGTGAAGATGTAACGGTTTTACTCCAATTAATCTTATTATACCCGGAGTGAACGTTTTTGACAATAAATGTAAAATAGTTCTGATTGCTCTTGTTGAAATCTTTTAATGCTATTATTACATCAAGCAAAGTATTATATTTTTGTTTTCTACCTCCACTTTCAGCCTGATACTCCTTACTTTCAAGTATATTGTCATCATGAGTCTGTTTATATACACTTATAGTACGGTAAATCCATATTGAAAGCGTCGACAGGAACTCTTTATATTCTTTACATCCCTCTTCTGTAAACTTTGACTTTACCCTTTCTGATTCGAAATCAATAATATCTTGTGGCGAAGCACCAAATATTGTATCTGCGTTATTTTCTTTATTTTGCTCACCTGTAAGCACTACTTTCGGTAAAAAGAAAATAACATCATTAGCTGCTTTACTATAACAATATCCAACGTAACCAAAAGCGTACTGTTCTTCCTTAACGGGAATAGCTACAACATCTTTTAGCACATCACTGACTGTCAGGTTATCTCTGACAATATCGTTCAAATTGTATGGATATCCTTCGATAAATAAAAGCATTTTGCTTATTCTATAGTCACTAAAAGATTCAAAGATAATTTATTGCTTATTTCCAAAAGTTGTTTTTGCTTAACTGCATTAGTTGATTTCGTAATAACATAATAACCATTCTCTAATATTTTCTGGGAATAGCCATAATTACTTGTATCTTCGTCAACAGTAATTTTATGTTTAGAAACAAATTCAAATCCAGACATCATAATACCCAAATTTGCAACCTTTTCAGGTCCAATTTTATTTATTGTTTCGACAAGTGTTTCAATTGAATTATCCGAATAAAATACAGTATTGTCAGGAAATACTACTTTCAAATGTTTTTTTGTTGATTCATTAAAGCCATCATTTATGCCATCCTCTGCTTGTGCATTTGCATCATCATAAGACCTTTGGACACCAAGATATTCCATCATACTAACAAGTTTCTGTATACCGTCATCACCATGTAAATCTGAAAATGAAATATTCTCAGTATCACTCAACTTAAATATATCGCCTTCACCATCTTTACATACATCATTCCAAAGATAAAACAGGACTTTATTAAGAAACATCTTTTCTGTTATTACCTTATTTAGGGGATTAACAAAATAATCTCCTAACATCTTATCCTCAGAGCTTGTGGCATCAAATATTCTTTTATTTATTTCCTTTTGAAAAGAGATCCATGAATACTTAATGCCATGAATATCTATCACCCAGCCTGTATTCTTATATTTTATCGGCTCATAATCCCAATCCCAACGTCTTTTGAAAGCACTGTCAATAGGAAACAAAGATTGATCTGAAGTATTCATTGTTGCATAAATATAAAAATTAGATGGTAAACATAACTCTCCGTCCTTTATGCCGGGATTATCAGCACCTAAATTTTCTTCTAAAAATGCTCTCAAATCAGCATCTGCTTTAATTGTATATTCAGAATATCCATCTTCATCTCTGTCTAACAATTGAAACAAATCTCCAAAAATCTGCGCACAATTTCCTCTATTTATTTCTTCTATTATAAGATAAATCTCTTCATCCGGCTTTCTGTATGCCTGCATATAAGCATTAAGGAATACTTGCGGAATAAATCCATAAACAATTTTAGACTCTTTTGATTTCTTAAGCAAATCCTCTCCTATGGCAATTCCTTTTACTATTTCAACAGTATAATTGTCAGATAATCCACATGCCGATAGAATATCTTTTATATCAGCATTAGAAAGTTGCTTCAAAGAGTACCAATATTTAGCACCAAATTTGTGTGGAGAATAAGTGATACCCTGCTTTTTCATTTCGTTTAATTTACTTATTAGCTCATTTTTATTAAACAGATGTTCACTTATTCTTTCCATTATTGGCTTATATGTTCCCACAAACGTAGAATAATCACTATCAGGGTGAAATGTTGTTCTAAAGATATTTTCTTTTGGAACTTTATTCAACTCAAGAAACTCTTTTACCTTATGCGACTTTCCTGTACCAGGCGCTCCATAAAATATCTGTTGAAACGGATGTTCTTCATGATTTAACAGAGATAAATTCTTCTTACTCATTTCGGCCGAATTATCCAAAACCATTTTGGCCATAATCATTAAGGTTGACGCATACCCGTATTCATATTTATCAATCTCCGTTTGTCCGCTCAATGTGTTTCTTGCATCATTAGCCGTAGCATCAGGATTTGCAGCGTAGAACGCAACAAATTCATCGAGCAATTGTTTAGATATTGTTCGTAATCCTGTTGCTCCTTTACTTATGTTCCTAACTAAATAGCACAATCTATCTTCATCTACGATTTCTACTTTTCCATCAATTGAGATATCGCCAATATTTAATTTTCCAGACATCATTTATTATTTTAATTCGTAATCCATAATATCGGTTATTCGCTTAATATCAGTCGAAAGCATTTATTCGGTTTCTATCCTGAAAACATTCTAAGTCTATTTTACAATCAGGACATACCACGGAATATTATATCAACAGTAAAATCACAAACCGACTTATTTTGCAAAATTATAAAAACACTTTAATAATATCGAATTATTCTCATAAAAGCATTTATATTAAAAGCAAAAAAACTAAAGAATAAAGTAATTCACCATACTGTTCATTATAAATGATTACAGTTTTCAAATCTACTTACATTTTCCATTTTACCCCATAACTCCCCAACAATCTACCAAATATTTCTTACCTTTGTATGCCGAAGACAATATTTGC
>ULXE01061627.1_pt1 | contig 29616 bp, 20 predicted proteins | sample 1961001 | NCBI WGS metagenome assembly ULXE01 (sample SAMEA4835831, study PRJEB28245) | human gut metagenome | biome: gut microbiome; material: fecal sample | place: Denmark | collected 2008
CCCCGGGCCTCCATTCATTCCATTGTTAATATTCTGTTCGTTCATCCCAAACCCTCCATTTTTTCACCTTGAACCACTTTGAGCTACTCTACAAGTGCCATCTCATCAAGCCCCACGATCCTGTCCATACACACCGGTGCTGTCAGCCTGTAGGCAAAACTTGCAGACTCGAACAGGCAGTATAATTTGCCATTATACGAATATATCTGCTCCAGCTTCTGCGGGAGCTTAACCACCTGTCTCGGTGTCTCTGTTCCGTAATTCACACTGGACAGCTTGCCTGTATCTGTATCGTATACCTCTATCCTGGATTCATCTATACCATAGGATATAGAGAATATTATCTCATTTTTGTACACCTGAAGCCCCTGCACCCTTCCTGGTATATAGAAAGCCTCGTCCTCCTCCGAGGATATGGCGGTGCCGCCATTTACGATCTCGTAGCTGGCTGCCATGCTGTAGCTGTTCTTATCCTTTCGCCAGTAGCCCGCATATATATGTCCGTCATATATCGTGATAAATGACGTTGCAGGGAACATGACGCTACATGTGTTTCTGTATTTTATCGGCTTTCCCTGAGCCACATCGTATTTCTCTATGGAGTCCAGCGTAAGACATGATATGGATGCCTTCCTGCTCCTGTCCTCATCCTCATCGATCATGTACGAGGAAACCCACAGCACATTATTCTTCGTATCATACGCAAGTCCTCCGGCATGTGTCGTGTCCTTGAGAACCAGTGTTTTAATATATTGCCCGGTCTGTGTATCAAGAACAAATATCACAGATTTGTGTTTCTTCGTCTTGCAGTAAGCACTGACAAATGTATACTCCTTCGTAACTGCCAGCCCCTGTGGCGTCATGGACGTGCAGTTCTCTATCTTCCTCGACTCACTGCCTATCGTATCAGCATACGCAAGTCCCGGAATGATCATCATGCCATAATCGGTATCCCTGTTCTGGGCATACATACCCATATGATAGAATTCCGGTTCAGTCGACATCTCCCATATCTGCGAAAAATTCGACTTGTTGTCAACCGCATAGGTGCTGGTTCCGGAATCATTTCCCGATATCTCGAAGTTTCTGCAGTACACTCCGCCATACAGCCATATCACGCAGATTCCCCCGACATAGCACCATGCAAATATCTTCACAAGTATCCTTCTCGACTGGACCGTCGACAAAAGTGCCGCCATGACCATCTGACTGATAATCGTTATGAGCATCATGGCATTTGTCAGCATATCTCCATGGCTGACTATCTGAAGCGGTACGCCTATCATCATAATCCAGTAGGCCTTCTGTTTCACCTTAATTCTTATTACACCATTCCAGCCTTCCCGCTTCATGCCCCACACCTGCAGTGACTGCCATACAACCACAAGGCCATATACGATGCACGCCACAAGCAGAAGCTGCCTGAGCACAGCAACAGCCGTTATCTCAAGGGCCTCACCATTTCTGTAAAATGCCATATAGTACACACCCTGTGCGAGCTGCCATATCCTCCACGCCATCATGGCGAACATCGCAAGCGCTGCAACAAATGCAAATGTGTTGGTAGCAGTTCTTCGTCTGACACCCTCACGATGTTCCTTCATCTGTTTGCGCAGACGTTTCTTTGCCCTTCCCAGCTCCTTTATGTGCTTTTTACACTTTCTGATCCTTCTGCGTTTATAGAACAGCACCTTGTACGGTGCGCGTCTGTTCTTCAGCTCTTCATATTCTTCCCTGAGTCTGTCATACCGTTCCGACTCCTCATGAAGATCCGTTCTGGTCGCCCTGAGTGCAGAACGACACATAACGTATCCCTCAAGATCTATCTGTGCCTGTTCTTTCAGCTTTTCAGCCTGAAGTTGAAGCTTCTCTTCTCTGTTCAATTTCTTAGCCCTGTCTGTCATGAAAATCCGCTCCTGTCCATCAGCCTCTTTACTCAAAGTACCGTTTTATTTTGTCCTCCACCAAATTCGAGCCGATCACAATTATGATCTCCTGCCCGTTCTCTATAGGTCTCACCTCGGTCTTTTTTGCCGTGGCGTTGAGCTCTATCCATCCGGTGTCATTTACAGGGAGAAAACCCTTGATTCTAAAGACATCTCCGCATTCCTTATCCGCAAATATATCCCTGACTATCGTCTCAAGCCGCTCCTGAGGCATGACCTTATTCATGATATATACCGAGTTAAACACATCACTTTGTTTGAACCATAATTTTACATAGTCGTTTAATTTGTATCCGGTTGACATAAAACCTTCAAAGTCATCGTCCGTGAAATCATCCCAGTTCTTCTCCAGAACATCATCGCCGAACTGACGCTTACACTGAAATTCGGTGAGCACTTCATTGATATATTCTATTGTGCTCCTCTTCTCATCCTCCGATGCATCCTGAACCTTGCTCATCACCAGAGTTCCACAGTTCGCAACCTCAGACGCAAGCACATATCTGGACTGTCTGCTCATATCCCGGTCAAGTCCGGCATCGACTATGGAAATGATGCTTCCCACCTCATACCATCTGTCAAGTGGCTCCTCGTGGAGGACGTCAAAGAATTCATCCACATCAAATATTCCGGACGGTTCAACAATGACTCTGTCATAGCCGCTCATCCCCATCGCTATGAGCTTTGTCTTGAACCTTCTCTTGTGACAGTCCTCGCCGCAGCCACCTGCCACCATCTCAGCATGACAGTTCTCGCCCATCACATCCTGAAGAAGCATCATGTCCACGTTGACTGCACCATAATCATTTTCAAGGATTCCGACATTATATCCTTTGCCAACAAGGTAGCTCACATACTTCTTAATAAATGTCGTCTTGCCTGAGCCCAGAAAGCCCGTTATCAAATCTATCTTTACCATATGTCCACTCTCCTTATCTACGCGCGTTACCAGCTTGATCTCACATGAAATCCGCTGTCATTCTCCAGAGGTATCTCTCTGACATCCATATCCTCTATAAATATATATCTGTCATTTCTGAGAACTGCTATCACCTTGTCTATAGCCTCAGGCAGCCCCTGAGCCTCCATCTCAACAGAATCATCATATCTGTTGCACACCCAGCCGGTGACTCCGTACATGGATGCAGCATAGCTCGCCCTGTATCTGAAGCCAACTCCCTGCACTCTTCCTCTGAATGTATAATGTCGTCTTATCTTGTCCATATCTATATGTCCCATCTCTGTTATGATCTTCTCATATCTTACATTTTATATCCTGCTGCCCGCATCTTACACATCATGTTCAGCATCGTACTTTTCTGCGTCATACACGATATTTCCACCACAGATTGTATAGTGAACCCTTCCCGGGAGAGTCCATCCGGCAAATGGACTGTTGGATGCCTTTGACGCAAAGCTGTTCACTGTCCACTGCTCATTCTCGCCAAATATGACTATATCCGCAGGAGCTCCCTCTGCTATCTTGCCCGGTTCCATGCGGTAAAATTCTGCAGGATTCCTGCTCATTAGTTCCATGAGCTTCATGAGTGAGATATATCCAGGCTGTACAAGGGAATATATTCCAAGGGCAAGAGATGTCTCAAGCCCTGTTATTCCACTTGGCGCCTTGTCAAGCGGTCTCGCCTTCTCCTCACTGCTGTGCGGGGCGTGATCCGTCACTATCATATCTATTGTGCCATCCTGTATTCCCTCTATGATCTGTCTTCTGTCTTTCTCGGTTCTGAGTGGAGGATTCATACGCGCCATGGTTCCGTACTTCAGCACAGCATCCTCTATAAGGGTGAAATGATGTGGAGTTGCCTCCGCATGTACGTCCGCTCCAAGCTTCTTTGCAGTTCTCACTATATCCACGGAATTGCCTGAGCTTATATGCTGTATGCACACTGATGCACCTGTGTGAAGTGCAAGGACGCAGTCCCTTGCAACCATAATATCCTCCGCTGTGCGGGATGCACCGCCGTATCCAAGCTTTTCTGATACTTTTCCCTGATTCACTCCCGGCTGTACAATGAACAGCGGATCCTCTTCATGAAGACTCACCGGAAGATCAAGATCCCTTGCCTTATCCATAGCCTCAAGAAGAAGCTTCTCATCCATGATTGGGATTCCGTCATCGGTAAATCCTGCTGCACCTGCAGCCGCAAGACTGTCCATGTCCACGAGTTCCTTGCCAGCAAGGCCCTTTGTGACTGTGGCTGTCTGAACTACATGTATTCCGGTCTTTGCACCTTTATCCTGTATATACTTGAGAGTCTCAAGGTTATCCACCGCCGGCTTTGTATTCGCCATACATACCACCATCGTGAAGCCCCCTCTTGCAGCGGCGGCGGCACCTGTCTCGATGTCTTCCTTGTACGTAAATCCCGGATCGCGGAAGTGTACATGTGTGTCTACCAGTCCCGGTGCAACTACAAGTCCATCTGCATCGATGACCTCCGCACCCTCTGCCTCCAGATCGTATCCTGTCTTAACTATGTGATTGCCGTCGATGAGCACATCCATGACCTCGTCTGTATGGGTGACCGGATCAATGACTCTTCCATTCTTTATCAATAACATTTGCCTGTTCTCCTCTATATAAATATTTTATTACTGTCTGTATGTGTTCTGCGGATCATACTGTGATGACTGACCGTAATGTGGCGGCTGACCGTAGCCGCTATACTGATTATTCTGCTGTGACTGCCGGCCATACTGGGTCTGCTGGCTGTAGCCATTCTGCTGATCGTACCGCTGTGGCTGACCATAGCCACTTGACGGCTGATTGTACTGTCCTGGCTGTTGAGTATAGCTGCCCGGCTGGTTGTACTGCCCCGGCCGCTGACCGTAACCATTCTGCTGACCATACCGAGGCTGCTGGCCATAGCCACTCTGCTGACCATACCGAGGCTGCCGGCCATAGCCACTCTGCTGATTATTGTACTGATCCGTCTGGCCGTATGCATTTGGCTGGAAGGTGTTCTGCCGCTTGCCATATACATTTGGCTGATTGTACTGCATGTTCTGTCCGTACATATTTGGCTGATTATATCCACCCATAGGTATATATCTGAAGTTATACGGATTCACCCATATAGGATTTACCGCTATGATATGATCGTTCTTTGCCGCATGGGATATGAGCAGGAACATCAGAACCACCGACAGGATCAGAACCAGTATGCACAGGATCACGCTGGTGTCATCAATCGACAGCACAAAATCATACAGTCCGTGTATTCCCATGGCGCTAAAATACGCTATCAGCATATTGCCTGCGGCACCCTCGCCCTTGTTCGCATTCTCTCTCGCCTTTGAGTAGAAATATCCCATGATAACGCCGCATGAGCAGTGAAGTGGGATTGCTGTCACAGCCCTCAGAATTCCGAGTCCTATTCCACCCTGGAATACATACAGGATATTCTCCAGTGTTGCAAATCCGAGCGACGAGCACACGCCATATATAACGCCGTCATAGCTGTGGTCAAAGTTCTTATTTTTCCATGTAAGTATTAACATTCCAAGGAATTTGCCCAGTTCCTCGATCATCGCCACTATAAAGAAGCAGTTGACCAGCTCATAAACCGCCGTTCCGGATTCCAATCCCATGTAGTATAACAATACGCCCCCAACCAGCTCCACGACTACTGCCGGTATCGTGCTGACAGCTCCCAGAACCGCAAGCCATACTAGCAGGCTCATTGGATCCCTGCTATTCTTATTTCTTCTGACTACAAATAACAGCAGTAACACCGAAGGTAATACTGCAAGTCTCAATGCAAATGCACTCATCCTTTACTCTCCCTGATATTTTCTTCCGTATAAATATATATACATATTAAAGATACCATTTTTAGCGTGAATCCACAATAAGCAGAGGCCTTTACCGACATTTTATTTCATTAATTAACTTTAATTTAGCCTAAATACAACTCAAGGCAGGTCATTCCATTTCAGAAGACCTGCCTTGAACCAATTTTCAAATGTATTCAGTTACGACTTACTGTGTGACATCAATATCTCCGCTACTAGTCTCGATATTGCACTTTCCATCTGCTTCCTCAACCGAGTCCGGTACATTTACATCACCGCTGGATGTCTTTGTATTGTATTCATACTTCATTTCTGAGCCAATGCCGATCGATACATCTCCACTGGTTGTCACGACATTGATCTCAGAAGCATCACAGTCTCTAATCATTACGTCACCACTTGACGCACGACCGTTTATACGTTTTGCCTTTATACTGCCAGATGTGATATTGCCACTGGAGGTCTTCAGATCAATATTATCCATCACCACATCACCAAGACTGACGTCACCACTGTTTGCTGATATTCTTGTATCCTTTGACGATACACTGTCAAGCTTAATGTCACCACTGCTGGTCGCCACCGTCAGAGCATCTGCATTTGCACCATTTACGATCACATCGCCGCTGGCGGCCTCTATATCGATATTGCCTATTGCCAGATAATATTCCATATCCACGTCACCACTGCTGGTCACAATCTTCAGATCATCGTACTCCGTACCAGCCAGATACACCGTCACGGACGGCCATGCTCCAGAGTACACACCAATGGAAATGTTAAATGCTGCGTTCCTGCTGTCGTCTGCGGTTATCCTGAGCACACCATCTGATATATCTACATGATGCGTCAGATTCTCACTGTCATAATACTCCACATAACTTGTATCTCCACTCGCCTTCTTCACGGCAACATCCACATCTGATGCGCTTTTTACATCAATTGCAGTGAATTTATCTTTTATATCAACAGTCTTCTTTACGTAGTTCACCGGCTCCGATGTCATGTGGGCCAGATTAACTGTCACATTCGGCCATCTGAATCCATTTACAGCAAGTGCTGAGATCACAGTGATAATGCCTGCCACGATCATGACCGATGCAACAATAACAGCTTTCTTTGTTCTACTCATGACTATTTCTCCTTTACAAACATTCTCTTTATTCCATTCACACTGGCCTTGCAGACCTTAAATATACCAACCGTAACAGGCTTAACCGATACAACAAACAATATCGCTATACCAACTCCTATGAGTGCTGCTCCGAGCATTAGAACTGCTGTGTAAGGGCTGTGGGCCACGAACAGAGGTATGGTACATATCAATCCGCCTATTCCCGCAACCACAAAGCTGAGCACCACCGCATAGAATGATATAAGAAGTGCAAATGCAACTATCCACAGTGTGAGCAACAATACCGCCGCTGTAATGAGAAGTGGTATCCACACCGGAGAACCAAGTACTATGAGTACGACCTCCCATGCCTTGAGCTCGTGCTTTGGCTTGATCTTCTCCTTCACAAGCTTTGTAAGCGGCATATCTTCAAGTATCTGCTCCACTGCTGCATCAGGTGATCCCATATCTGCCACAGCCTCCTCCTCGGAAAGGCCATCCTCCACGCGGTCATCTATCATCTCGCTATAGTAATCCATAAACCTGTTCACATCATCAGCCGGCATCGCACTGATCCTGCTCCTTATCGACTCAAGATATTCCTGTTTGTTCATCTCTGACTTCCTCCTTCACAATAAATCTGTATATGGATTCCAGTTCCTTCCACTCTTCCTTGAACTCTTCTATCCTGGCTCTTCCGGCATCCGTAATATGATAATACTTTCTGAGTCTTCCGTTGTGCTCCACGGAATGAACCGTAAGCAACGCTCCCGCCTCAAGTCTTCTGAGGATAGGATAGAGTGTGGACTCTGATATCGTCACATACGGCTTCATATCTTTGATGATCTGATATCCATAGGAATCCTCGTCCTTGATGGCCGCAAGCACACACACGTCGAGCATTCCTCTCTTCAATTGTATATCCATCGCTATACCTCCTTACGCAGTATACTATACGTCGCATAGTATCATATGTCAAGTAGTATTTTCAGCACTCTACAAAAAGGAACAACAATGGGGTCAGGCACCTTTTACATAGATTTTACATTAATGTATATGAAACATAACAAACAGGGCGGGACATCTCACCAATGGGATGTCCCGCCCTGCTTACAAATTATATTCTGCTATATCTTAATCTGACACATGATATGTTTTCCATTATAGTATGTCGATGACATACTCCTTGCTGAACGAATGGCCAGCCTCAAGACTGTTTGAATACTCACGGTCCGCCAGATCTCCGTCATATCCCTCGCGGTCACACCTGCCAAACCAAGGCTCTATGCAGACAAATGGCGCATGTTTCTTTGCAGGAGACCATATGCCTATCTGCGGCACATCAAATCTCAACTGCAAAACCGGCGCATCAGATGAGTCCCTTAATGTAATCGTATTTATACCCTTACCATCCATGATCAGGGCATCCTCATCAAACATCTCATCACGCAGCTTTAAGACTCCATCTGTCAGTCTGTGCGTAACTGTTCTATCTCCAAGAACTCCATTTGCTGTCAAAAGACCACATTCAATCTCGTTCTTACCTGTGTGCATATCCAGAGAATAACCGCCGATGCCTCCCTCACATGCAAATGCAGGATGGGCACCGATAGAAAAATGAATCGTGTCAGTTCCCTCATTCACAACGGTCCACATAACATGTACAGATGAACCTTCAAGTCTGTATCCTATACAAAGACTGAAATCAAACGGATAGCTCTTCTGCCATGTATCATTCTTCTCAAGCACAAACAGCAGTGTATCACCAGTCTGGCCACCCACTACAAACTCGCTGTCCCTTGCAAATCCGTGCTGAGGTATATTCTCATAAACAACCCCGTTATGTCTGTAACGCTGTCCTTCAAGCTTTCCCACAAATGGAAACAGCACAGGAGAAACTCTTCCCCAATATGCCGCATCTCCGCACCACATATACTCTCTATCCGTCTCGTTACTCTTCAGGCTCACAAGCTCAGCGCCGTGAGTATTCACCTTTATAGCGATCTTATCATTTTTTAATTCAACAATACCCATCATGTCCTCCTATACTCCAGCCAGTCTGGCTGATCATAATTTGCAAATAATATTACACACTTTTATAACATTATAACACAGGTACAAAAAAATACGGTCGCTTAATGAACTAATAAGCAACCGTATTTTATATAATTAAGCAATAGTCTCTGTCAGGGTTCCAAGTATCACATGAAGACCCTTCTCCTTTGCCTTGCTGATGACATGATCGAAGAACGAAAAGTCATACTGCCCCTCCGTCTTCTCCATGATATGCCATGCAAACTCCGCTATACGGATGACATTGCATCCAAGCTCTACGATATTGTCCATATCCTCATCGATCATGGATATGTCCCACTGCTCTGGATAATAATCCACACCTCGTTATCCAAGCGCGATCATTCTGTTGATGCAGCGGGATGCTCCCTCCATCACCTCATCAGAAAGGACTATCTCTTCGCCACCTGTGCCCTTTAATACATTCAATATGTCAACCAGGGTAGTAAGTTTCATATTATGGCACATCAGCTTTGAAGAAATTGGATAGAACATTTTGTCAGGGCACTCATACTGAAGATGCTCCACAATACTGTGCTCTGTACCGATGATAAATTCTTTTTTCTCTGACTTTCTGGCATATGCCATGATTCCTGTGGTTGAACCTACATAATCAGCCTCTGCAACTACATCCGGCCTGCACTCAGGATGGACAAGAAGTTCCGCATGTGGATGTAACTCTTTTGCCTTCAAAGCATCATCTAGGGTAACCGCAAGATGTCTAGGACATCCGCCGTTAAAAAATGCAAATTCCTTTTCCGGCATCTGCTTTTGAACATAGTTTCCAAGATTCGGATCTGGAATAAAAAGAATCTTGTCGTTATCAAGCTTGCTACATATCTGAACTGCTGATGAAGATGTCACACATACATCACAGGCAGTTTTCAATTCAGATGTCGTATTTATATAGGCGACAACCGCATATCCCGGATACTTCTTCTTCATCTCATCCAGCGTTTCAAGGTTCATCTGCTCAGCCATCGGACATCCGGCTTCAGGGTTAGGCAGATACACATTCTTATCAGGGGACAATATCTTACATGTCTCCGCCATAAAACGCACACCACACATTATTATATTTTTGCGGGAATCCTTGCTCGCCTCAACGCTAAGTCCATATGAATCTCCCATATAATCTGCAACTTCAAGAATCTCATGTCCCTGATAAGCATGTGCCAGTATGCAGAAATCTTTCTCTTTCTTCAGTCTGATTATCTCTTCCTGTATCTCTTTTATCGTCATTTTATTATCTCCAAATCATTTTGTATTATTTCTCCCACTCCTGCCACGGAACAAGGAAACCTGTCTCATCAAGTTTCTGCTCTATGTTGTCCAGGATCTCTTCACTTGGAGCCTCTATCAGATGGTAATGATATCCGTTCGTAGCATTTCCAAGCAGGGACGACTGGCTATTTTCCAATTTTTTCATAAATTTTGCCACGTCGTATCTGGAAGCAATATTCATCTTTGCAGTAACACGATTGTACACCGTATGACTTATACTTACATTCTTTACAACACCGCCATAATCAACTATGATCGTGAGTTCTTCCTCAGTCCTGTCATAACCGTGTTTTACTTTAAACTCTCTCTGACATTTTGATTCATTCTTGTATATATAACCCCTGTTAGTTGCAATTATGCCATCATCAGCCGCCCTGATCACTGCAATATCCTGCACTATTATCTGTCTGCTGACTTCAAATTCTGACGCAAGCTTATTTGCCGGAACAGGGACATCTGAATTCTTCACAATGTCAAGTATCCTTTCCCTTCTCTCTTTTGCCTTCACTTTATCCCTCCGCATGAAGATTTTTCATCGATATATCCATTATAGGTGAGCTGTGTGTAAGCGCACCGCTTGATATATAATCCACTCCCAATGATATCAGGCTCTCTATGTTCTCTTTTGTAACATTGCCTGAACATTCTGTCTCCGCACGTCCATCGATCAAATCGATCGCAGCCCTCATCTGATCCGTTGTCATATTGTCAAGCATAATGATATCGGCTCCCGCTTCAACAGCCTCTTTTACCTGATCCAGTGTCTCAACTTCAACCTCTATCTTGCGAACAAATGGTGCATACTCCTTTGCCATTCTCACTGCATTGGTTATACTTCCCGCAGCGCCTATATGATTATCCTTAAGCAATACTCCATCCGACAAATTGTATCTGTGATTGCTGCCTCCGCCGACTCTGACTGCATACTTCTCAAATATACGGCAATTAGGTGTGGTCTTTCTGGTATCCAGCAGAGTAGTCTTGCTTCCTTTAAGAAGTTCTGCAACCTCATGGGTATACGTAGCTATACCACTCATACGCTGGAGATAATTAAGCGCAACCCTCTCGCCAGAAAGAAGAACCCTGATATCACCAGTCACAATTCCCATAAGCTGTCCAACCTTCACCTCATCGCCATCTTTGCAGAAGAACTCAACCTCAGTGCTGTCATCTAAGAGGGTAAATACTCTTGCATATACATCAAGTCCTGCAATGATTCCATCCTGCTTGCATATCAGGTCTACTTTTCCTTTCTGTGCCTTTGGCATCACCGCATTTGTGGATACATCCTCACTTGTGATATCCTCCTGTAAAGCCATCATTATAAGCTTGTCCGCATTCAATTTCATTGTTATCTGATTCATTCTCAGCCTCTTCTTTCCGTTTCTGTCAAAACTATATTCTTATATTCTCTAAACAAACCATCTATATCTTCATATTCAGACAGATCTATGTTGTCTTCTCCACAGCCTCTGTGCTCTCTGCTGAACATGATATCATCTGCCGCCCTCTGTGCAAATACAAGCGACTCAAGTAACGAATTGCTTGCCAGTCTGTTTCTGCCATGCACTCCATTACATCCGGCTTCTCCTACCGCGTACAATCCTTCCATGGATGTCCTTCCGGCGAGATCTGCCTTCACTCCGCCCATGTGGTAATGCTGAGCCGGCACAACCGGTATTGGTTCAACAAGCACATCATACCCCTCATCCTTGCACTGCTTGTATATATGTGGAAAATGCTGCAAGATCACATCTCTTCCAAGCGGTCTCAGATCTTCCCACACATGCTCCGTTCCATCTATCTCCATCTGTTTCCATATTGCATGGCTGACTACATCACGAGGCTGCAGTTCATCTGTAAACCTTTCTCCCGCCTTGTTAAGAAGCCATGCGCCTTCGCCTCTCACAGATTCAGATATCAGAAACCTTCTTCCCTTATTCCGGCTAAACAGTGTTGTCGGGTGGATCTGCACATAATTCAGATTCTCTACCTCTACACCATGTTTTAAGGCAATTGCTATGGCATCACCTGTTATATGGGCAAAATTTGTTGAGTTCTTATATATGCCTCCGATTCCACCACACGCCAATACAACGTTGTTGGATCTAAGTATGCTTATGTTCTTCGCCTCATCAGCTATAACCACGCCACCACAGGCATTGTCATTGCAGATGATGTCGAGCATAGTCGTATACTCATATATCTCGATATTGGATTTTTTCTTTGCACACTCCAGCAAAGTGGATGTAATCTCTTTGCCGGTAATGTCCTCGTGGAACAATATTCTTGGCTGGCTGTGAGCTCCCTCCTTAGTGAAGGCAAGCTTTCCGCTCTCATCTCTCTCAAATCTAACTCCAAGCCTTATCAATTCTCTGATAACAAGATTCGATGATCTGATCATCAGATCGACTGTCTTTTTATTGTTCTCATAATGACCGGCTCTCATGGTGTCTTCAAAATAATCTTCGTAGTCTTCCTCACCCCGCAACATACATATGCCACCCTGGGCCAAAAAAGAGTCGGACTCATCAGCCCGCCTTTTTGTGATAATACAGACCTTTTTTGTCTCTGGAAAATTCAACGCACAGAACGAGCCTGCAGCGCCAGTTCCAACAATAATAACATCATATACAGTGTTCATCATTTCTCCTCTTCAAGTAGGCATCATATTATTCTTTATAACCTGACTTGCATATAAACATAACATATGTAAACACATATGTAAAGATATATGTAATGTTATGTGTAAACTTTTGATGTAAACTTTTGAATTAGAGTTTTCTGTATACCGTCTCTACTTTAAGACTTTCTTTATCTGTTTCTCTGTGGCAATCGGGTAGATATCATCCATATGCTTCACTATCCTCTCCCACGATTCCTCAGGGCTCTCACCATATGCGGACGTCACGTGGTCATATCCCCACAGCTTCTCCGGCATGGAATACACAGCCACATTCCATCCGTATTCCGCGCCCTTCTTGTTCAACCGTTTTCTGAAGTCACATGCACACAGATAGGTCTGCATCTGAAGCTGTGTCATCGTACCCTCAAAGCCTTTCTCTCCGCCCTTGCCAAATCCGGCAAGCTTCTTTATATCGAATGAAAAAAGTTCTGTATTGTACATACTATCCAGCTTTTCTGCTGCAAATTCCACATCGCTCTCCTCGTCTATCCGGTCATCCATGAACAGATCCATGATCTTCTTCTGCCTGAATGATGCAAGCTCATCATCCCATCTGGCATCGAAATCATATCCAGCTCTTCTATAATTTGCAAAATACGGGAACCATTTCTTTGAGATAAATCCCGCCTTATTGTGGAAAAATTTGCCGTATGCGATGTCGCCTCTTCTGGCTATGATCTCACGCCACACCCAAGGATCCCTCTGCGGGTCTTCACTCCACCAGTATTTCTCCGTGGTTCGCTCTTCCACCGAAAATCCAGGTATCTCATTCCGGAAAAGAGGCAGAAATCCCACTTCCTCTATATATCCGATAAGTTCGTCCACCGTGTGCAGGCACTCCGGATCATCCTCTGAAACGCCATACATAATCCATGTTCCGTCTTTTGATTCCATAAACTCTCCTAAATTATTCGCCCCTCAAGGTGATCCATCTCATGGAGCACTATCTGGGCTATATATCCGTTGAACTTCATACGCTTTTTTGCAAATGATGCATCCTGAAACTCTACTTCTATGTCTCTATACCTTGTCACCTTTCTCGTGCCGTCCAGAGACAGACATCCCTCCTCTGTCTCGTAAGCCCCCGACTTTGACAGGAGTACCGGATTCAGCATGACAACATTGGCAAATCCCATACTGACGATGATTATCCTCTTCTTATATCCGATCATGTTGCCCGCCATGCCGACGCATCTCGCCTGATTTGCCGCTAATGTGTCCTGCATATCTGCTATGATTCCCGCATCCATAGTCGTCATCGGAGATGACTTCTGGCTGAGAAACATCTGATCTCTTACTATCTGTTTTACCATGGTCTATTACCTTTCCTTATCTACTCACCATTCTTCACGTACAGGAATAATTTCGACTTGAGCAGCTTCTTCGGCGTTGCCGAGATCTCGCATATCTCCTCGTATATGCGGTTGCACACGATAAAATACGCAGCCAGGGCAGTCAGCACATTCTTCTGATTTGCGCTCTGGAAATTGTACTTTCCCGTCTTCTCATTCTTCTCGCTTCTGGCATGTTTTACCAGGTTATAGTCATTCCACCAATCCGCGATCCTGCCATCCACAAATGCGCTGAACGGCTTCAACTCGATATCTTCAAATGTGTCTATCGTCCTCACTGCGTCAAGCCTAATAGCCGGGAATTTCCTAAGCACAGGAGTAAGCCTGTCATGTATATTGTACTTCTTCCTGTAATCGTTCTCCTCTACCATCTTGCAATATATCTCAATCAGAGAATCAATATTGCTGCAGATGTTCAGAAACATATTTATGTATCTGCTTGAAAATGTCGGGAAGTTGCTCTTGTGAATGTCCACATACTCCGAACTGATCCTGACATCCTTCTCAATGATCTGGTATTGCTTCCAGAAAATGTTCAGAAATTCCTTCTCAGTTATGACAACTCTGGTCTTCTTCACCAGAACATTTACCCACAAATGTCCCTGACCTATCCTGTCAAGCCTGACATCCTGACTCGTCCATACATCCTCAAGGACCGCGCCTGAAACCGAATACACCATATCACAAACCTTTGTCTCGGTATAATTGGCAAATGTTCTTCCATCATCCCGCGTCTGCTCACCTTTTCCATACTTCCACGAAGCATAAAATACACCATCAATCTTAAGTGCTTTCATAACCTTCGCAAAGATCTTGATCATATCACCCTTGTCAACATGGAGCATCGAGGCACATGCCCACACAGCATCAAATTCATTTTCGTAATTCATGTCCTCAATGCGCTTATGTACAGCCTCTTTTCCCGTCAGCTCCTGAGTTTTCCTGCACATAGCCTCAGACGCATCCAGAGATACGACATCATATCCCTTGTCCAGAAAATATTTGCTGTCACGGCCACTGCCGCAGCCAAGATCAAGAATCCTGCTGCCCGGCTTGAGATGTTCCTCAAATCGCTTGTAAATGTCCGACATGTCAGCATTTCTGGTGATCTCTGAATATCTGTCAGCATATGTATTGTAATATTCTATCGTTGAAATTGATTTTTTCTTATCCATTAAAATCTGACCTCTTTCGGTTCATGTGTGGTGAGGGTTCGAATCCCTCATCACCTTCATATGTATCTACAGATTATTTGCCTTTCGCAGCAGTTTCTCAAAATACTCCGCAAATCTCTGGTCATCCTCTTCTGTCCTCTTCCTCGGCCCTTTGATATGATTCCTGCTCGATGCCCTTCTCGCTTTTTTGTTCAGATGCCTCTCCATAAGCATCTGATCGATATTCTCATTTGTATACCATTTGCCCGACTGATGAATTGCATACGCACCTTTGCCAAGCGCCATCGCCGCCACGCCATAATCCTGCGTAACCACTATGTCGCCCCTGTGACAAATGCTTATCAGCTTGTAATCCACGGCATCCGCCCCGGCCCCAACCACGATAACCTCACTGTAATCAGATGTGAGGACATGGTTCGTATCGCATAGAAGCGTTACCGGGATGTTGTATTTTGTTGCTATGTCTTCTGCTATGCCTACTACGGGGCAGGCGTCGGCGTCTATGTATATGTTCATGGGTAAGTCCTTTATATTACTTTGTTTTTATATTATGTTATTATTTTACATTTCCCGTGGCTATAGTTCAATCTCTATAATATTTTATTGAAAAAACTATATATCATCTATAAATCACTATGTATCTATTAAATCCATCACGAGCTAAATACGGCAACAGGAAAGTTGTTGATTTACATTCCACTATGTATCTATTAAATCTTAACCAGCTTGATGCGGGAGACTTTGAAACATATTAATTTACATTCCACTATGTATCTATTAAATCATAAATCCACAGATAATTAGTCAAGCTAAGTCACAGAATTTACATTCCACTATGTATCTATTAAATCTGACTCTCTTCACAAATCTGGTACTGCACTGGAGTAATTTACATTCCACTATGTATCTATTAAATCTCAGTATGCTGCAGTTGATCTTACAGAGGGAGATCCTGATTTACATTCCACTATGTATCTATTAAATCCAGGGAGTAATTGAACCAAATATTGACTTTGCGACATTTACATTCCACTATGTATCTATTAAATCTTGAAACGCCTATCTCCTTTTCCAGCATTTCCATGATTTACATTCCACTATGTATCTATTAAATCATGTGTACGGTAAAGGAAATGACCGTTTTTCTAAAATTTACATTCCACTATGTATCTATTAAATCCAAAAACATCACTAGGGCATTTTATTATTCACCTTAATTTACATTCCACTATGTATCTATTAAATCTAACTGAACGAAGTAAATTTTAGGAGGTGAAGTAAATTTACATTCCACTATGTATCTATTAAATCGATGTTAGCGGACACAGATATATTTGACTACACAATTTACATTCCACTATGTATCTATTAAATCCTGACTTTATGCTTACGTTTTTTTCGCTGACTCTTCAATTTACATTCCACTATGTATCTATTAAATCGGGAGAGCAAGGAGACAGGCAATGCACTGTCTAAGCTATTTACATTCCACTATGTATCTATTAAATCAGAACGGCGTAGACCAGCCACAGGCACAGAGGACTGATTTACATTCCACTATGTATCTATTAAATCGGTAGTTGATACGCTGCGTCCGAATTGTCTTAAACACATTTACATTCCACTATGTATCTATTAAATCCGTATGTGAACCCGGGCGCAAAGGTACCAAACGAGAATTTACATTCCACTATGTATCTATTAAATCGGTGTTGTGACAGGTAAAAACCCAAACGTTGTCATATTTACATTCCACTATGTATCTATTAAATCCGGAGTAAGTACAAATAAAAAGTGAGGTAAAAGTTAATTTACATTCCACTATGTATCTATTAAATCCGCATACCCGCTCACACAATGTGTAAGTGAGTTTAATTTACATTCCACTATGTATCTATTAAATCTCATACTCATAGTATGTATGTGTTTTTGACTGTCCTCATTTACATTCCACTATGTATCTATTAAATCTCATCTAGCAAAAACGGGGTAACTGTTAATAAAACATTTACATTCCACTATGTATCTATTAAATCCGTCGATAGCCGTTTTAAGTTTACTGTTATTTGCCACATTTACATTCCACTATGTATCTATTAAATCTGCGTGTACCTCAACAATAATGGGGGGTGTTGCCGGATTTACATTCCACTATGTATCTATTAAATCAGGGTTAACTAAATGTGTAGAGCCACGTATAACTTTATTTACATTCCACTATGTATCTATTAAATCCCACGCTACAGATATACCATCTATAAACGCTGACAATTTACATTCCACTATGTATCTATTAAATCCGCTGCCTACCACTGATAGACAACAGATAGTCTGATTTACATTCCACTATGTATCTATTAAATCTTTCATACGCATCTAGTACATTTTTTACAACATAAGATTTACATTCCACTATGTATCTATTAAATCGCTAATGTTGCGGGTGTTAATATGACGTCAAAAACATTTACATTCCACTATGTATCTATTAAATCGAGCTTACGATAACTCTTGTGAAAGCAGATGGAACACATTTACATTCCACTATGTATCTATTAAATCGGCCTGTGCTGTATGGGGAAATAATAATTTTACTCCATTTACATTCCACTATGTATCTATTAAATCTGAGTTGTCTACGTGTCATTGACTTAGTAATCATAAATTTACATTCCACTATGTATCTATTAAATCGCAATCATGTCACTGTACAGCCTGCTCCGCATGGCGATTTACATTCCACTATGTATCTATTAAATCATTTGTGGGATTCCTTGCGTTATTTGCACCAAAAATATTTACATTCCACTATGTATCTATTAAATCATATATATATAATCATGCTTTTAAGGGTACTAATATTTACATTCCACTATGTATCTATTAAATCCCAATTGATACTACATATAAAATCCACAACTTTTATTTACATTCCACTATGTATCTATTAAATCGTAAATTAACTGGTATTAAACATGATACCGTATGGGACATTTACATTCCACTATGTATCTATTAAATCTTTGTTTTTCGAATTTAACAATTAATATTTGATTAAATTTACATTCCACTATGTATCTATTAAATCACACAAGCGCCTTATAAATGAGCTTTTCACAGTCTAATTTACATTCCACTATGTATCTATTAAATCGTTATCCGCACTGTAAAACCCTCGTTTCTTCAATGATATTTACATTCCACTATGTATCTATTAAATCTCACTCACAGAATATATTATACAATCCTCTTTTTTATTTACATTCCACTATGTATCTATTAAATCGTCTGAACAACCTTGCCTGTAAGTGGCTTTACTTGATTTACATTCCACTATGTATCTATTAAATCACATATAAGCAATATAACATGCATGATGTTGATAAATTTACATTCCACTATGTATCTATTAAATCTCAAAAGTGACTAGATCCATATCCCAGTTTACAAGATTTACATTCCACTATGTATCTATTAAATCGGTTAGCACGTCAATGCTAACCCCCTTTTCATTAACTATTTACATTCCACTATGTATCTATTAAATCTATTTGTACTCCATATAATGTACGGTACTACCTTGATTTACATTCCACTATGTATCTATTAAATCCAAAAAACATTTTTTTTATTATGCACAATGTACAAATTTACATTCCACTATGTATCTATTAAATCGCACCGCCATATTCAAATGTGTCTTTGAGTATAGCATTTACATTCCACTATGTATCTATTAAATCGTATAGTGTTGCTAATCTACGTAGTAAATCGTCAATTTACATTCCACTATGTATCTATTAAATCCGTTTCTCTTTATTCTTGAGAGCCATTAACATAGTAATTTACATTCCACTATGTATCTATTAAATCATCATTGATACATTGCATCCGTGCTGTCTTGAGGACATTTACATTCCACTATGTATCTATTAAATCGAATTTATACCTGCAAGTTTTTGGACTGTGGTAATATTTACATTCCACTATGTATCTATTAAATCCAAGATACAAAGTGATGATTTTGATTGGTAGCGCAATTTACATTCCACTATGTATCTATTAAATCGATTGATATGGCATTAGTGTATTTTATAGTCTTTAATTTACATTCCACTATGTATCTATTAAATCGCTAAAGCCGATGGAAAAGACGGCAGACCAAGCGGATTTACATTCCACTATGTATCTATTAAATCACGAGCTTGGTTTCGGTGATTTTACCGAGATTACATCAATTTACATTCCACTATGTATCTATTAAATCTAGTAAAGGCAATGACCGTTTTTCTAAATGGCTTATTTACATTCCACTATGTATCTATTAAATCTCTTGTGCAACATTATCTTTATAACGTATATAAGCATTTACATTCCACTATGTATCTATTAAATCTCGTCCGTGTCATCCTGTTTATATATGTTGTATCTCCAATTTACATTCCACTATGTATCTATTAAATCCAGGCCACGAACTGCTGCTAAATCCATAAGTCCATTCATTTACATTCCACTATGTATCTATTAAATCGACTTCCAAGCGAACTTGGAACATGGGATTTAAATATTTACATTCCACTATGTATCTATTAAATCCAGTGTAGAGGAGTTTGACTGTGTTTCTTACGTATGCATTTACATTCCACTATGTATCTATTAAATCCTTGTAGCCACTCACTTCTATCAGGTCGCCATGAAATTTACATTCCACTATGTATCTATTAAATCTGAGATCAATAAGCAATCTATGAAATATGCTTCTTAATTTACATTCCACTATGTATCTATTAAATCGTGCCACGTCCTGAGCGTTTAGCCACTCAATAAAGATTTACATTCCACTATGTATCTATTAAATCGCATAATTGATAGCCACATTTAGCTGTGACAGGTATTTACATTCCACTATGTATCTATTAAATCCTTTCTCGGGTGTAGCAAATACCACATATCTGAGTGATTTACATTCCACTATGTATCTATTAAATCAAATCGGATAGTAGAGTCAACTTGTTCTCTTCGATATTTACATTCCACTATGTATCTATTAAATCCATTCTATGATTCGTACAATTTTTGGGTTAAATTTATTTACATTCCACTATGTATCTATTAAATCCAAAAGTATCCTTAAGAATTGCGGGGTCAAGGTAATTTACATTCCACTATGTATCTATTAAATCATTTTTATCTGCTTCGTCAATATCCCGCCCAACGTCATTTACATTCCACTATGTATCTATTAAATCATATATGCTATTTAAAAACACCTTTTCGTTCATATACATTTACATTCCACTATGTATCTATTAAATCCCCGTTTTTATATCATATATAGTAGATTTTAACGAATTTACATTCCACTATGTATCTATTAAATCAGCTACATCTATAGCCGTTTTAAGCTTTCCATTATATTTACATTCCACTATGTATCTATTAAATCCTTAAGATCATCAAACCTAAATACGACTCCATCTTGATTTACATTCCACTATGTATCTATTAAATCTGGATGGAGACAGTCCACTTCCATCATTAAATGAATTTACATTCCACTATGTATCTATTAAATCTGCATATATGTAAATATCCATGATGATGATAGTTACAATTTACATTCCACTATGTATCTATTAAATCGACTCTATATTGCCATCTAAATTTTAAATGCATGTATTTACATTCCACTATGTATCTATTAAATCGGTCATCGAAAAGTCTAACACTCGTCTCAGGCTGAATTTACATTCCACTATGTATCTATTAAATCAATAGTGTCGTAATATGCCGCACATACTGTGCCTGAATTTACATTCCACTATGTATCTATTAAATCTTCTAGTATCCACTGAACAAATTCGACATATTCACATTTACATTCCACTATGTATCTATTAAATCTTCAGAAACTGTGATTTTGTACTCAGCATACATAAATTTACATTCCACTATGTATCTATTAAATCTGCACGGCTTTTGTCCGGAAAATAGGTGGTAATAGATTTACATTCCACTATGTATCTATTAAATCGGTAGAATTTATGAATATATTCAGGAAGAACTATCATTTACATTCCACTATGTATCTATTAAATCAATATGATGCGGTGCGTCAAGCTATAGCAGATGCGCATTTACATTCCACTATGTATCTATTAAATCAGATAGACACATCAGAGATAGACACATCAGAGTCAATTTACATTCCACTATGTATCTATTAAATCCCAGCCCTGGCACTCAGCAGGACATACACATATGCATTTACATTCCACTATGTATCTATTAAATCCCTTAAATGTAATATGACCTATCTGTTTCAAATATATTTACATTCCACTATGTATCTATTAAATCTGGGCTTATATATTACTGATTGCCCTATCCCTGCTGAATTTACATTCCACTATGTATCTATTAAATCCACCTTGAGGCCGTATGCCTCAGAGTGTATTCTGTTATTTACATTCCACTATGTATCTATTAAATCTAAATGGCTATGGGGTTATATGTACGATTCTAAAAAAATTTACATTCTACTATGTATCTATTAAATCTATAAAACGCAAGCTCCGACCACTCCACCAAAGGGATTTACATTCCACTATGTATCTATTAAATCGCTTATATATTACTGATTGCCCTATCCCTGCTGAATTTACATTCCACTATGTATCTATTAAATCTATAATCCCATGATAAAAATATTCCATCTCGTATGGTATTTACATTCCACTATGTATCTATTAAATCAATCACTGATTACTCAAATTGTAAGAAGTTTTTAGAATTTACATTCCACTATGTATCTATTAAATCTCTGGAACAGCAGAAATTATAAGGATAACATATCTAATTTACATTCCACTATGTATCTATTAAATCTATTTGTACTCCATATAATGTACGGTACTACCTTGATTTACATTCCACTATGTATCTATTAAATCGCCGTAGGAGAAGTGACAGCAACATTATATAAAGAATTTACATTCCACTATGTATCTATTAAATCCTTTAATCTTCGGCATCTTCAATCTCCGTATCATCATTTACATTCCACTATGTATCTATTAAATCTGAACTTGTTGCACTTGTTGCTAAAGTGGTTTTTTAATTTACATTCCACTATGTATCTATTAAATCATAAGGGGTTACCATCCTCAATAGATGTTGATTACAATTTACATTCCACTATGTATCTATTAAATCCTTTTCCGACATGTACTCATATGTACTATCAACTGATTTACATTCCACTATGTATCTATTAAATCAATCCCACATAAGCCCGATAACGTTTGACTTGCTATATTTACATTCCACTATGTATCTATTAAATCGCGTATACAATTACATATTCCAACATGTTTCCGAGATTTACATTCCACTATGTATCTATTAAATCCATGTGTCGTTCTCCGTCCGGGCTGAATGTTGGGCATTTACATTCCACTATGTATCTATTAAATCTGATACCATGTCAAGTCCCATGTTCCCAATTCCTCATTTACATTCCACTATGTATCTATTAAATCTAGCCGAAATATTAAAATGTTCTCCATCATATTTAAATTTACATTCCACTATGTATCTATTAAATCCCCTACGATATCATCACGACCTCTATTCTCGTATATTTACATTCCACTATGTATCTATTAAATCTATTTTCTTGTTAGTTCCTTTGACCTTTTCATAAGAATTTACATTCCACTATGTATCTATTAAATCTTAACAAGTTTTCCCACAGTTGCATAATGTTCTACATTTACATTCCACTATGTATCTATTAAATCTGAATATAAAGACTATTATATCCATTACAGTTTTATTTACATTCCACTATGTATCTATTAAATCAGAGTATGTGCATTTGATATTTCAAAAGCTGTCGTATTTACATTCCACTATGTATCTATTAAATCGCTATGTCCTTGATATCAATATCAATGTATTTTTCTGATTTACATTCCACTATGTATCTATTAAATCGATGTACTAGGTAGCGGGCAAGTGGTGTCACCTGTATTTACATTCCACTATGTATCTATTAAATCGTAATCTCCATTACCGTACATATCAGCAATATCAAAAATTTACATTCCACTATGTATCTATTAAATCGGATGAAATGAGAAGGGAACTTAAAGACAAAAGAAATATTTACATTCCACTATGTATCTATTAAATCAAAAGTTGCCACCTCAGTAGGAATGCTGAACAGTATAATTTACATTCCACTATGTATCTATTAAATCCGCGCGTGCCATCAAGCCGGATATCCTCAGCTAGTATTTACATTCCACTATGTATCTATTAAATCCATCAACATATACTAAAGACATAGGCTCACTAATATTTACATTCCACTATGTATCTATTAAATCCAGTATATACCGAATTGATAATTATCCGATTATATATATTTACATTCCACTATGTATCTATTAAATCTACAGATGCTTGTATGGGGCATGTATGCCCCATAATAATTTACATTCCACTATGTATCTATTAAATCGCGCACGCGCCCTTTTGCCGTTCCTGGTGGGTTGATTTACATTCCACTATGTATCTATTAAATCCAAGATGCTGCCAGTGACGAGACCACCTTTAAGGCATTTACATTCCACTATGTATCTATTAAATCGATGTTACAAAACTGGACGGTGAGGGCGTTTATACATTTACATTCCACTATGTATCTATTAAATCCGCGACGTAGGAGCGCCAACATCGGGAACAAAAATGTATTTACATTCCACTATGTATCTATTAAATCGCAAAGCAGTAAACAAAAAACTATCGCGGAGACAAATTTACATTCCACTATGTATCTATTAAATCGCAAAGCAGTAAACAAAAAACTATCGCGGAGACAAATTTACATTCCACTATGTATCTATTAAATCGCAAAGCAGTAAACAAAAAACTATCGCGGAGACAAATTTACATTCCACTATGTATCTATTAAATCACATGTACAGCTACCACAACTACTTATTTGATTTAATTTACATTCCACTATGTATCTATTAAATCGCAAAGCAGTAAACAAAAAACTATCGCGGAGACAAATTTACATTCCACTATGTATCTATTAAATCCAAAATATCCTCCTTTCTTTGATTTTTAATTAGTTACATTTACATTCCACTATGTATCTATTAAATCTGTGGGCCAGCTTTCATCATTTGAAAAATGTTAATATTTACATTCCACTATGTATCTATTAAATCACATATAAGCAATATAACATGCATGACGTTAACAAATTTACATTCCACTATGTATCTATTAAATCCACTAATTGGCACTAGTGATAAAATTTCAAACATATTTACATTCCACTATGTATCTATTAAATCATGTTCGGGGTCGGGTATTACCCTATTACTATCGAAATTTACATTCCACTATGTATCTATTAAATCGGTAGAGTACCCCCACCCCCCTATTACCCTAATTTAATTTACATTCCACTATGTATCTATTAAATCCTATATCGCCATGTCGGCAGCAGGCAAGGAGTACGAGAATTTACATTCCACTATGTATCTATTAAATCGGCGGCTGTCTTCAAGTGTAGGTTATAGGTTCCATATTTACATTCCACTATGTATCTATTAAATCCAATTGCGTGTATCGTTGTCGATTGATATATAAGATTTACATTCCACTATGTATCTATTAAATCTCTTCCTTGTGTGTTTTTGATTCACCGCCTTTATATATTTACATTCCACTATGTATCTATTAAATCCTATAGACAATGCGTTTAACTATCGTAGAGATAAGCATTTACATTCCACTATGTATCTATTAAATCTGGACTGTCTGGACGTAACGGCATATTATTGTCAGAATTTACATTCCACTATGTATCTATTAAATCGAACCAGCGCAGAACCTTGTACGTGTCAACGGTGATTTACATTCCACTATGTATCTATTAAATCAAGAAATCTGTGGATGCTATAGCGAGGGAAGTATATTTACATTCCACTATGTATCTATTAAATCCGTGAAACGTGAAGAAAGGAGTACATCATGACAGAATTTACATTCCACTATGTATCTATTAAATCGCAAACGAGGATGTAATGTATATCAAAACCACAGAATTTACATTCCACTATGTATCTATTAAATCGCAAACGAGGATGTAATGTATATCAAAACCACAGATATTTACATTCCACTATGTATCTATTAAATCCAAGCTTACAATCAATGAATCATTAGCGAGGAACTTATTTACATTCCACTATGTATCTATTAAATCTTGTAGCCAATCACGGAAATCTGTTTTTATTAAAAAAATTACATTCCACTATGTATCTATTAAATCTACAATTCAGTTTGTGAATGAGGGTGTCGCTTGGGTATTTACATTCCACTATGTATCTATTAAATCTCCATTTAAGCAAGCGCAACTGTATTTACCTCATATATTTACATTCCACTATGTATCTATTAAATCTAATCCCATGATAAAAATATTCCATCTCGTATGGTATTTACATTCCACTATGTATCTATTAAATCGATATACTCATCATCACCTGATATGTCAACGCATAAATTTACATTCCACTATGTATCTATTAAATCAGCTACGGCGGGTGATGCGGGCTTTCTGACTACGCACATTTACATTCCACTATGTATCTATTAAATCCATTGCCGCAGTCACTGACAACAAAGATGGTATATTTACATTCCACTATGTATCTATTAAATCATGACGGGAGCTGGAACTATCCAACATTGTTCGATCATTTACATTCCACTATGTATCTATTAAATCCATTTCTCCATTTCTAAATTTTTGCATTGCTGATATTTACATTCCACTATGTATCTATTAAATCCATATAAAAGTGCAGGGAAATTGCACTGGGAATGGATTTACATTCCACTATGTATCTATTAAATCAAACCGTTGTGGAGAATTTCATTTGTAACGTCTTCCATTTACATTCCACTATGTATCTATTAAATCTCTCTTTCCTTTTCTGTTATCTGTCCGTCAAGAACATTTACATTCCACTATGTATCTATTAAATCAGGTTAGCAAAAGGAATGAGTATGAGGGAACTTGCATTTACATTCCACTATGTATCTATTAAATCCTGTATCTTCGCTTTATAGTATGCGCCGTGAAATAAATTTACATTCCACTATGTATCTATTAAATCAACTTTTGAAAATGTTAAAATGTCAAAAGTACTTTCATTTACATTCCACTATGTATCTATTAAATCGGGCATCATATACGTTGAGGATAGTTCCTCCCGGATAACCGATTTACATTCCACTATGTATCTATTAAATCCATGTGGAATTGTCAAGGCGCTATCTCTTTGCTAATTTACATTCCACTATGTATCTATTAAATCGGCGGTTGGCTTAATTGCGATACAAAACAGGGAATAATTTACATTCCACTATGTATCTATTAAATCCACATTTTATTGTATTCCTTTATTGCCTCTTGATCATTTACATTCCACTATGTATCTATTAAATCGGAATAATCTTCAAGAGCAGATGCGTCAATAGCCTCATTTACATTCCACTATGTATCTATTAAATCGAAAGTTACTCCGAATGAATGGAAAAAACTCAACAATTTACATTCCACTATGTATCTATTAAATCACAAATTCTGTGGACAGTTTGTGAGATCATCAATATTTACATTCCAATATGTATCTATTAAATCTAGCAAGTGAGATAGCTTCAACCGTACCACCTGTATTTACATTCCACTATGTATCTATTAAATCTACATATCTATCTCATTGTCAAATATTTCTACTTCCATTTACATTCCACTATGTATCTATTAAATCACGCGTTTATTTGCGTTTTAAGACTTTATGAATGTGATTTACATTCCACTATGTATCTATTAAATCCCGCTGGTGTCTGGTGGATAGCAAGGCAGAAAATACAAATTTACATTCCACTATGTATCTATTAAATCTATTGCAAGGGGCGAAGGCTTTGAGGACTGTTCAGATTTACATTCCACTATGTATCTATTAAATCCAGAGTAGAGCAATGATAAATGTTACTGCAAAATATAATTTACATTCCACTATGTATCTATTAAATCGACATATCCACAAACACTTTGAAGCGTTGGTATAAGATTTACATTCCACTATGTATCTATTAAATCGAATATGACTACATAATGAAACACAAGCAGGAATAATTTACATTCCACTATGTATCTATTAAATCGCAGATTTTTTAGAAATCTTTTAGAAAATCATAAAAATTTACATTCCACTATGTATCTATTAAATCCTAAAACAACTAAAAAAGAAAGGAAAAAGAAAGTAATTTACATTCCACTATGTATCTATTAAATCCAAGACAAAAAGAGAAGCAGAAGAATATTTAAAGCGATTTACATTCCACTATGTATCTATTAAATCTTCCACAAGAATGGACAAGAGCGAAAGCCATCTTTATTTACATTCCACTATGTATCTATTAAATCCTATATTCAAGAGCTTATAAGAAAGTAAAGCTAAGAAATTTACATTCCACTATGTATCTATTAAATCCGCTGATTGTTGTTGTACAACACAGAGAGCTATTGAATTTACATTCCACTATGTATCTATTAAATCCAGTATGAGCTGGTGCTGAATTAGGAGGTTAAAAAATTTACATTCCACTATGTATCTATTAAATCACCTCACTTGATGAAGCATCCGTGCTTAGATCATTATTTACATTCCACTATGTATCTATTAAATCAGGATCCCAGATCTTTTCCAACGTGACAAAGTTCATTTACATTCCACTATGTATCTATTAAATCAGAGATTTCCAAAGTATTTAAACCTACTGAAGAAAATTTACATTCCACTATGTATCTATTAAATCTCAAAATCTTGCATTAGTAGTTGAGAAAATCTAAATTTACATTCCACTATGTATCTATTAAATCTTCTTTGTGTGCTTTTGATTCCCCGCCTTTATATATTTACATTCCACTATGTATCTATTAAATCATCACATTCTATAGTTTCATTCCATCCATTAACAATAATTTACATTCCACTATGTATCTATTAAATCTAATCTGCTCTAGGATGTTTCCACACGCAAGCTGATTTACATTCCACTATGTATCTATTAAATCTCAAACTCCTCTACACTGACAAGGCAAATAAGAAAAAAATTTACATTCCACTATGTATCTATTAAATCGATCAGGCATCTTTCAACCTGCCTGAACATATCATTATTTACATTCCACTATGTATCTATTAAATCATCACAGGATCGAAGAATTGGAGGGCGAAAAATAAATTTACATTCCACTATGTATCTATTAAATCTAGTGCCCTTAAAAGCATGATTATATATATATATTATTTACATTCCACTATGTATCTATTAAATCCGACAGAAGAGGTTAAAGCATTTAACAATTTCTTGATTTACATTCCACTATGTATCTATTAAATCCAAAGGTTGTACTATAAGTGGTTTTTGTAAATTAACATTTACATTCCACTATGTATCTATTAAATCCTCCTGAGCAAGATAAAATTTGTCACGCTCAAATATATTTACATTCCACTATGTATCTATTAAATCTTTTTCCTTCTCTGCTGTCTCTTGTAGCAGTCGTATTTACATTCCACTATGTATCTATTAAATCACATTCGACCGCCCACGCTATCTCTAATTCGTGAGAATTTACATTCCACTATGTATCTATTAAATCATTGACGACTTGCAAGAGCTTGCCGCCGGTGTCTGGATTTACATTCCACTATGTATCTATTAAATCGCTTTCCTCAATATGCAACTGCTGAAACTTGCATAATTTACATTCCACTATGTATCTATTAAATCTCATACTCGCCTAAATGTGAAGCACACCTCTCTAAAATTTACATTCCACTATGTATCTATTAAATCTGCGGCTGGGGTTACAATCATTCGTGTTGACTGCAAATTTACATTCCACTATGTATCTATTAAATCTGTTTTGTCGGATTGTCGCAGTGGGAAAACATGCATAATTTACATTCCACTATGTATCTATTAAATCTAATGTACAATTTTGCCGTGTTCTATGTGCGTTATTTATTTACATTCCACTATGTATCTATTAAATCGCGCACGCGCC
>ULXE01002899.1_pt1 | contig 29414 bp, 12 predicted proteins | sample 1961001 | NCBI WGS metagenome assembly ULXE01 (sample SAMEA4835831, study PRJEB28245) | human gut metagenome | biome: gut microbiome; material: fecal sample | place: Denmark | collected 2008
TCCTCTTCATGCGTTTTGGCTTGCTTGTATGCTTTTAAACATTTCCTTTTTCATGCGCTCTTGTGCCTTTTCATATTGTATATTCATATTTATGTCTTTCCTTTTCATGCGTTTTGTTCTAGATGCCGCAAGAGGATATGCAGCCCGTAGGGCTTCACTTCTGTAACCGGGTGTGGCGCAGCCTTGCTAAGCCACGCCCGGATTTCCCCTATTCGTGGTGATGTGCACCCGAAGTGGTGCTATTTTCGTGTTATCTTTATTCTTAATTATGAAGTATCACCGCTTCGGGTGATGCCTCTTTGGGGTGGTTGAATCCGTGGGTGTGCCACCCACGGTTACTGAAGTGCAGCCCCTCGGGCTCGTGGTGCGTGCGTCTTTTGGAGTTCTTGCTTCATTCGCTTTGCTGTTCCTTTCGTGTTAGAAGTGCATACTTGCCGTCATACCACTTCATTCGTTTTGGTTTGTTTGTATGCTTTTAAACGGTCTTCTCTTCATGCGCTCTTGTGTCCTTTCATATTGTATATGCATACTTACGGTTTCCTTTTCATGCGTTTTGTTCTGTATGCCGAAGAGGATATGCAGCCCGAAGGGCTAAACTTTCGTAACCGGGTGTGGCGTAGCCTTGCGTAGCCACGCCCGGATTTCCCGATGTGTAACGATAAGCACCCGAAGTGGTGCTACTTTCGTATTATCTTTATCCTTAATTATGAAGTATCACCGCTTCGGGTGATGCCTCTTGCGTTGCTGCATCCGTGGGTGGCACACCCATGGTTATCGAGGTGCAGCCCTTCGGGCTCGTGGCGTGTGTTGTCTTGCTTTATAATTTGCTCTTTTACATGCCAAAGTGTCATTTCGTTTTTGTACGGATTTTCTGACGAAATAGAAAATAATGAGCCATGCACGGCCGTGTTTTGGTAAACAATATTTACATTTATGTCCAAACGGGCAGCTTTTTCTGAATAACTCGGCCACTTTTGCGTCAAAAACAGGCCGTTTCAGACCTTGAAACCACCCTGTTTTTTTATTGAAATAATGGCTTTTTTGTCCTAATTGGGACAAAAAACATTGCACACATTGCCTTCATCCGGCGTAACGCCTTATGCCGTAGGGCGTTGCGCTTGCACACGAAAACTGCCCGTTTTTGCGGCCGGATGATTTTAATTTCTGAATACTTCAGTATGAGAACGTCAGCCTGAATCACATTGTAAGCGTATGCTCTAATATTCTTTCATTATGTCATTCTGTCGCTGCATATGCTTACGCAAGCCGAAAATGTGCGTGATGATATATTTTTGTTGGCTATGCTTGATGTATGTAAGTATTTTTTTTCTTGCCTGATGCCTGCATTTCCCTGTATTTAAGGCAAAAAAGTATATTTCTGACACCAAAACTTTTTATTGAGAAAAAGTGCCTGATTAATGATTTCTAACACTAAGAGGGGGTCCTTTGTAATTACTTATTGTTATTTTTGCAATTGAAAAGTTTTAAGATAAATATTCCTTAAATAAGGTGTGTTTTTTACAAACATGCTGCTTGGAATAAGAACTTTAGCACAAAAATGTCGAACGAGCTTAACCTTAAATGGTGCCAGCATTCGAACGACTAATGTGAAAAACCTGTAATCGGTAAAAATAACATATACGAACCTGTCAGCATGAACGGCCGCGCAAACATGGCTGTAAACTAACTGCTAACTGAAATTGTCATAAGGCAACAACACAGTCTGAGAATGCAGTTTTACGATGTGAAATGATTGGTCAACGATGCTATAATAGCATCTGCTGAGATAATATAACTATGAATAAAAACAAGATTCCGAGAAATAGAAAAAACTAAAATATTTACAGGATTTATGATTAAACGCATATTAAGTACAGCACTATTTGTGTTGGCAACTTCAGCCACAATGCTGTCACAGAACGTGGCGTTGAAGACCAATGCATTATACTGGGCTACCACAACTCCTAACTTGGGAATTGAAGCCTCAGTAGGTAAGAAAAGCACGCTGCAGCTGTTCTATGGTCTTAATCCGTGGAAACAGTCGGGCGGCGACCAGTCGAGTCTGCGCCACTGGCTTGTTATGCCTGAATACCGCTATTGGTTCTGCGAGAGCTTCAATGGCTGGTTCATCGGTGCCCACCTCATGGGCGGACAGTTCAACGCAAGCAGCGTTGAGTTGCCTTTCGGGTTCTTCCCCGAGCTTGAGGACCACCGCTATGAAGGATGGTATGCAGGCGGAGGCGTAACGGCAGGATATCAGTGGGTGATGTCAAAGCACTGGAACTTTGAGGCATCCATAGGCCTGGGATACGACTACATAAAGTATGACAAATACAAGTGCGGAACCTGCGGCGAGAAGCTCAAGTCGTCGCACACCAACTATTTCGGCCCGACAAAGGCCGCGCTGAGTCTTATTTACATCTTCTGATACTATAAACCACCAAGGACATGAAAAGATTATCTATATATTGTGCATGCCTGCTGGCCGCGCCGCTCGCGCTGCAGGCACAGAGCGTGGAGCCTAAGCTGGCCGGACGGACGGTGACGGTAGAGAATATCAAGGTAGAGAACACTAACCAGACTATGGTGGTTGACCTCGACCTCAATATGGACTCGCTGAAGCTGCCTTCTAACATGAGGCTCGTCTTCACGCCCATCATCACTAACAACACCGAGGAGAGGCAGATGCCGCAGATAGTAGTGAACGGACGCAAGCAGGACATCTCTTACCGCCGCGGCGGACATAAAGACTTTCCGGCAAACGTGGTGGCCGTAAGACGTAAGAACAACACCGACCAGACGCTCCACTACAGCGCCGTGCTGCCCTATGAGCCCTGGATGAAGAACTCTAACGTCATCGTGGCTGAAGACCTCTGCGGATGCGGCGACGTGAAAGACCAGAATACCGTTGAGCTGAAGCGCCTGCGCACGCCGTTCATGCCGTATATGCGCCCGGCAGCCGAGGCACAGAAGGTGCGCCATGAGGAAGGACGCGCGTTTATCGACTTCCCCGTTGACAAAATCACTCTCTATCCCGAATACCGCAACAACCCGCGCGAGCTGGAGAAGATTGTGAACACAATCAACCTCGTGAAGAACGACAAGAACACAACCATAACAAACATCGAAATCCACGGATATGCTTCGCCCGAGTCGCCTTATGAGCATAACGCATATCTGGCACAGAACCGTGCCAAGACGCTCAAGGACTATGTGCGCAAGCTCGTGCATATAGAAGACCGCCTCTTCACCGTATCGTCTACGCCTGAAGACTGGGAAGGACTGCGAGAGTATGTCGTTGAGGGCAATCTCGACAACAGCGACGCCATACTTAAGCTCATCGACGACAAGACGCTCGACCCCGATGCCAAAGAGTGGAAGATTAAGTCTACTTATCCTACAGACTACCGCTTTATGCTCGACTCATGGTATCCCGCTCTGCGCCACTCTGACTATGTGGTGAGCTACAGCGTGCGCCCGTTCTCGGTAGACGAGGCAAAACAGGTGCTGAAGACCAAGCCGCAGCAGCTTTCGCTCGAAGAGATGTATATGGTGGCACAGACCTACGAGCCGGGCTCGCGCGAGTTCAACGAGGTTATGGAGACCGCCGTGCGCATGTATCCCGACGACCCTACGGCCAACATCAATGCCGCATGCACACGCATGGAGAGCGGCGACCTTGAAGGTGCTAAACGCTATCTCAGCAAGGCAGGCAACTCGCCGCAGGCTCTGCACGCCAAGGGCGTGATGGCCATGCTCGAGGGCAACACAGGCCAGGCACGCCAGCTGCTCAATCAGGCTAAGCAGGCCGGAGCACAGGGAGTGGACAAAAACCTGCAGATACTCGACATGTAAAAACACGAGAATTGATAAAAATATTTTTTAAACCAACTCAATTTTTTAAATTATGAAAAAAGTAAAATTATTTTCCTTCGCATTGGCAGCGCTGATGCTGGGAGCTTGTTCAAGCGAAGATGGCATTGACAATGGCGGACAGGGAACTGTATTACCTGGTGAAAAGGGCTATATCAGCCTTGCAATCAATCTGCCGACAACACCAAGTACACGTGCAAATGACAACTTTGATGATGGCCTTCCTGTAGAGTATGCTGTGAATAATGCTACATTGTTAATATTCGAAGGTACTGATGAGGCATCGGCAAAATTTGCAGGAGGATATGACCTCGGCACTATAACTCCGAATACTGTCGGTGGTAATATCACATCAACATTTAAAGTGACCAAAGAAATTAAAAAACCGGTAAATGGTGATCTTTATGCTTTGGTAGTGGTTAACCGCGGCGATGTTTTAACTACGGAAGATCAAGGTGCTACATGGAAACTGAACGGAACAGAACTTAGTGCGTTAACCACCTTGTCTGCCTTCAATGCGACTGCACAGGAAATTGCTGCTGAGAAGTTATATGATACGACGGATGATGGCAATGGCTTCTTCATGACCAATGCCCCGCTTTACAGCGTTCCTGGAGGTACTGTTCAGCCATCCAATGGTAACTTGTCAACTCTTACGTTGATTAATGCTGAAAATGTATATACTACAGCAGCTGAAGCTGAGGCTAACCCTGCCGCAAGCGTTTATGTAGAAAGAGCTGTTGCTAAGGTTACGGTGAACGGAACTAACGGAAACCTTGGAAATAACGCAGGTATGACTTACACGATAAGTGGCTGGACATTTGATGTTACTAATAAAAAGACATACCTTGTTCGCAACATGACAGATGCTAATACTTGGTGGAATTATAATGTAGCTGGCGATTATCGTTTTGTAGGTTCTGCCGCTGTTGGTCCTAATCTTTATCGTACATATTGGGGTGTTGACCCGAACTATAGCAGTTACATAGCAGGGGACTTCAACATCTTTGCAGGACAAACTCCAGCTGACTTAAATCCTGTTAATGGAAATGGATATTGCCTTGAGAATACATTTGATGTATATAACCAGAATCAGAACCAGACAACACGTGTGATTGTGGCTGCGACGTTGAATGCTGGTAGCACTTTCTATATCTTGGATAATGATAAGGGTAAAATATGGAGCAAAACAGAAGCTGAAGATGCTGTAAAGGCAGAATATCTTGGCAATCAGGCTGTAATAGCAGCGTTGACAGCAAATTTGGACGGTGCAGATAAAAAAATAACAGGAGACGACCTTACTGTGACATTTGATAAAGCTGCAGGTGATTTGACTATTACAATGATTGAAATATCTGCTGATAAAGCTGGTGACTTTAAAGGTGGTGAAATTCCTGATGCTCTGACACCTGGTACAGAAGCTAATAATGCTATTTTGGCAGCAGTAAATGCTGGTAAGAAAGTTTCTTGCTATGCAAACGGTGTTGCTTACTATCCGGTAATGATCAGACATTTCGATGATAACCAGACTCCATGGAACAATGTTGAATACGGCGGAAATGAAAATAACTTCCTTGGCCGTTATGGCGTTTTGCGTAACAACTGGTATGAGATAAACGTAACTGGAATAAAGGATATCGGTTATGCAGATGTACCTGATGTTTATGGAACTCCTGACGATCCAATGGAATCTTACATTTCTGTTGAAATCAACGTTCTCTCTTGGGCTAAGCGTTCTCAGAATGTAGAATTGTAATAATACAGAACTTCATAAAAGTTAATTGACAACATCCGTGTGCGGCCGGTATGGGCCGGCCGCACATTTTCTTAAAAAGGCAGAAGCCGCAGAGGTGTGGCCTGCATGTAAGTCTGCCCGCAGAGACACCATGAGATACGGCGGGGTGCAGCTCCGGCACAGAGAGAGGAGCCGTTGCGGAACAATGTTGCCGCAAACCAAAACTGACAACAACGAGGCACGACGCTCAAGGGCAAGTGCCCACAACATAAACAGCGACAGCCCAAGGCTAAACATCTGCTTAAGCAACACAGACAGATAGGCATCCGGGCTGGCCCGGCGAGGACAGACAGCAATGTCGCCGCGCAAAGACAATGCAACAATTAAATATGGATAAAGGAAATAAAAACAAAAAATATATATGCTTATGAAGTATCTTTCAATAAAGCGTCTGACTTGGCTGTGCATTGCGGCTTTGTCGACACCGGTGTTCACATCGTGCGACATGATGACCGAAGACAGAGACGATTGTCCCATGGGGCTGTATCTCAACTTCAAGTACGACTACAATCTTGAGCGCGCTGACATGTTCAACGACCATGTGGGAGCTGTAGATGTCTACGTGTTCGACGAAAACGGCAAGTATGTCACACGCCAGTCGGAGGCCAACGTGGGCAGCTCGCTGCCGCTGGCCGTGCCTACATACTCAATGAAGATGGACCTCGACCCGGGCAAGTATAAGTTCATAGTGCTTGCCGGACAAAACTCTTACTCTGAGCAGATGGAGTCGGGACGCGCACGCTTCGTCCGCTCTGACCTTACTGCCGGAGACGACATGACGGCACTCGACGTAAGACTCGAGACAACACAGCAGGGCAGCGACATGCTCCTTGTTGACAACCATGGACTGCCGCTCGACACTCTGTGGCACGGCATGGAGGTTGAACCTGTTGAGGTGTTCGCCGGAAAGCCTACTTACCACACAATCTCGCTCATGCGCGACACCAAGAAAATCAACGTGACAATGCGCGAGCTCGACGACCCCACACAGATGGACGTGGCAAACTATGACATGACCATCACCGACCGCAACTCGCACATCCTCTGGGATAACTCGCTCGACGAAACCAGCACCGTGGTTTATACGCCGCACGCAACATGGAACACCGACGACCGCACGCCGGCCTTCGACCATAACGGCGACCCGATAGACGGAGTGGGCAAGATTGCTCATGCCGACTTTATGACATCGCGCATATTGTATCATGCCGATGCAAAGGACGACGGCATACTGTCTATAGTGAACAAAAACACCAATATGGAAGTGGTGCGCGTCAATCTGCCCGACCTGCTCAGCCGTCTGCGCACGAGCGAGGAGATATACCGCTACTCGGAACAGGAATTCCTCGACCGCGGCTACGACTATCAGCTCGACTTCTACCTCAAGGGCGACCGCCTGGCTTACGTAAACATCAGCATCAGCGTGCTGGGATGGAGCAAGCGGGTGCAGTTTGAGGAACTGTGATTTAAACAGCCAACCAACCTAAAAATCACGAATGTCTATGAACAAGAATATATTACATACAGTTAAGGGCGTTGCGGGATGCCTGCTTATGGCATCTCTTGCGGCCGGCTGTGCGCAGGAAGACATCGACACCGCTCCGACGGGCGGAGGCGGCATGTCGGCATCTTCTTATGTCTCGCTCAGCTTCGCATCGCAGCAAAGCACGCCTACGCGCTCTAATCCTACGGGAGGCGAACAGGGCGACGAACAGGAAAAAGGGCAAGCTAATGAAAATGAGATAAAGTCGGCCGTGGCCTTCTTCTATCAGGGCAGCGGCACTGACGGAGTAAACAGCGACGGCTCAACTAAAATCATGGCTGTAGCAACATTTAACGTTGGAAGCTATACCGAGCCGGGCAACGGCATCGACCGCAAATATACAACAACGCCGCAGCAGGTAGACCTCGACGACGGAACATACAACGTGCTCGTGGTGGCAAATCCGGGCGCAGACTGGTGGACAGGCCAGTCGCTCACGCTCGCCGACGTGCGCAATCATATACAGACCACGGCATGGACAGCCTCAGGCTCAGACTATTCTGACTTCGTAATGACATCAGCAGCCGACGCCACGCTCACGCTTAATTCTAACCCGGAGAGCGACCCCGCAAAAGCTACGGTAAACGTAGAGCGCATGGCAGCAAGGCTCGACTATAAGGCCGAAGCGTCTTATACTTGTACCGACCCGGCATATACTGGTGCCACAGTTGAGATAACCGGCGCAGCTCTGGTGAACAATCTTACTGCAGGCAGCTATATCATAAAGCGCGTTGCTGACGATGTTAACGGCACCAATCTGTCTTATCTCGGCAATGAAACTGCTGACGAGAACGGCGCAGCAACAAATTACGTGCTCGACCCATGGACGGCAAGCAAGAATGGAAATCTTTACGGAACATGGTTTATGAACGGTTCTTCAGACCCCAACTGGTGGGCAGGTTACGTTCAGCCGGGCACTCCTGTCTCTGACGGAGCCGAAACATGGCAACGTATAGGCTATACCCTCGAAAACACTACGGCAGCCGATGCGGCAGGCAGCGATTACAGCACGGGCGTGGTGTTCAAGGCAACATTCCATCCGAAGGGCGTGGCAAATTATCAGAACGGTGCAACATTCTTCGCCCTCGGCACTCACCTATTTGCATCAATGGAAGACATGATGACATACGTGTATGGTGCCGACTTCAGTCAGTTTGACGATAAAATCGATGCCTGCGACAATTGGGCATCAGTAAAGACTTTTGCGGCATCGCTGCTCGACAACGACCCGTCAGGCTATAAGGCTTTTCTACAGAGGCAGGACGAAGCACAAGACCTTGCACAGGTTAAGGAAAGTCTTAAATGGAGCGCATATATGCTCAGCAATTGCGGCTATTCGGCAAGTCTGAACGAAACTTATAAAGTTGAGCTCGACCAGAACGGCATTGTTACCCGTAACGCCTTGCAGTCTTACGGAGTGCGTACATACGAAGACGCCACATGCTATTACACATGGTGGGTGCGCCACAGCAATGACAACAATGATGAAACAAAGGGCATAATGGAGTATGCCATTGTGCGCAACAACATCTATAAACTCACGGTCAACAGCATCTATTCGCTCGGAAACGACGTGCCCGGCGAGGACGAGAACATCATTCTTGATGTTTACGTAAACGACTGGATGCTGCTCAATCCGGAGACTCTGCCTATGTGATAAAATGACTTTAACGAAAAAACACTGACGTTATGAACAAAATGAAACAACATATATATAAGGCTATGTTATGGCTGCTGCCATGGCTGTGCGCCGTGCCTCTTGCCTCATGCTCGTTCGACGACGACATCGACCAGGGTGGCGACGGCACCGCTACGCTGCAGCTGAGCATTACGGCACGTGAGGAAGGCGACCTGAACACAAGGGCAGACGAAGTTGGCACCAATGGTGAGTATATGCACAACCTCTGCGTGCTAATTGTAGACGGCACCAAAGTTGTTACCAAAAAACTGTTGCCCAACACTGATGATGAATTTGTCGGTAACACCGCAGCACAGCAGGGCAATCTGAAGTCGTGGGTGTCAGACCCCTTCACGCTTCCAGAAGGCACTTACACCGTTTATGCCTTTGCCAACATTGATACTTATTATGATAATTTATGGGGCAGTCTTACAGGATTGCAGAGTGGTGTTTCACTCACAACTCTGAATGTGGATATAGATAATATCGTGCTTGAAGATCCTGCTGCAAAGCTTAACTTTGCTGAGGGAAAGTTTATCCCTATGAGTGCAAAGCAGACGGTTGTGGTTACGGCTGCCACCAAGAGCATCTCTATCGGTCTCGACCGCCTGGTCAGCAAGATAAGAATGAGCATATCAGGCAAGGCCAACACAAAGGTTACAGCCCTGTCGTTTGGCGGATATGCCGACAAGATAACTCTCTTCTCAGAGAAACCTTTGGAAGGTGAGGCATACTCAACGACAAAGACAATAACTGTTCCTGAAGGCGGTTGGTCTTTGGATAATGATGGTAAACTTACGATTCCTGACTTTTATGTAAACTCTTCACCGGCAGACCATAAATTTAATGTCAGCGTTACTACTGACGAGATGAACGGAATTACATACGAGGCAACCACCGTAAGAGGCGAGCTTCCGCGCAACAGCATCTTCCCGCTTACGCTGCAGCTCAACGACTATGGCCTCGACCTCGCAGCGCAATGCTGGGTAAGCCCGATAGGAAGCCTGCCCGTGGAAGTTCAGATTACAGGCTTTGATAATACATATCAAATAGTAGTGCCCGAAGGATGCCAGTTTGAGTTTACCGTAAATGGAGTGAAAAATAGTGGAGGAACAACCACTGTTACTAATCCTGAATGTAATTGGAATATTCCAGAAGGTGTTGACGGCATAATCTTTGAAAGCCAAACTACTAATGTGAAAACTATTAAGGGCCATGTTACGGCATCTGCCGGCAAGACTTTTGATCTTAGCCTTTTGGTTACGTGGCAGGATAATGGCGCAACATATAACCGCACATATACAGTAAAGGTAGTTACCGACGACATTACTAACTTCCCGTTTAAGAGCAAAACGCGTACACCGGAGTTCGGTCTCGACTATCTGCGTCATGAAATGCTTAATATGTTCAAAAAATAAAAAGGAGGACATAAGATATGAAACAAATACATAATTTATATAAACTTCTCATTCTTTTCTGCGCAACATTCCTTGCACAGAATGCTGTGGCGCAGGAGAAAGGAAACAAGTATCTGATGATAGACGAAAATTCTAAAGTCAGTACATATGATGCTGATATTACAGCCAAGACATCAGGAGGAACTAATGCAAGTGGTGGGTATGGAATAAATAATGCATTTGATGGTAATGATAATACTTGGTGGGCTTCAAGTAGAAACGGGACGATAAATATTGATATAGATTTTAATACATATAGAACAATACGTGCTTTTCATTTCCTTAGTGGAGGAAATACTCAGGAAAGAGAGAATGAGTTACACGTCTATTCGTCAACAAATGGTTCTCAATGGACTCTTGTTGAAAGTTTTGTTGGTGATAGAACAGTACAGCAGCATGATTATTGCTTGAAAAATGCGATTAACACGCGCTATTTGCGTTTACAATTAGTTCCTGGACGTTCAGATTATGCACTTGCTATGAACGAAATAACATTGTATTCGAATGTTGTAGACTATTCAAACGTAACCATTTATCATAAATCTGCTAAATGGTTTGATTTACGTTCAAACATATCAGAGGCAGCAAAGAATATGGATACGTTTAATGATGAGACTGCATGGTATTCCGGCCCGAAGGGCGATATACAGGCCAGCCATGTATATATGGATACAATATATGTTCATAAAGGAACATCTGTAACATTGGCTGTGCCTGACAGATTGTCAAATTCTAGTGTTGTATCTTATCAGCGTTGGTACAGCTATCGTACTGATGGAACTTTCCGCACACAAAATACAGGTAGTGACGAGGTATGGGATCTTTTGACACCTGCAGGTACTACGCCATGCCGTTTTGCTAATGGTTATGTGGGCAAGCCGCTTACTACATCTGATGTTATGGATATGAAATTTTATGTCCCGACAGATGAAGAGTTTAAAGCATGGTTTGGCGAAACGGCAGCTCAGACCTTTGACAATAATTATTATCTTGTGGGGTGTGATGTGTCAGGATATACAGACTTTACTAAGAGTTATAGCGACGCTTCCGGCTCATCTTCATTTTATCCGTCAAATCAGTCAGACGGACTGACGTATGAACCAACGCTTACTCACCGTATAATTTACTATATTATTGCCGTGGATGGCCGCGATACGGGAGAGGGTGCCACCGTGACATGGCAAAATGGTATGGGACGCCTGAAAAATACGGCTTATCAAGGAGGTACTACAACAGGAAAATATTTGGAGGAATATGACATCTCATTCCCGTTTACACGTATTTCAAATAATACGAAAGAACTTGTGGCATTGTCAAAGGACGCCCGGTCGTATGCTATTCCTGATGCAGCGATAGATGACGACACTGATGTATTAGATGTAAAACTGGTTGATAATAATTCAGGAATAATGTTATATAAAAAAGATGGAGATACAGAGATAACATCTTTATCTTTATCTTTGAGCGGAACGTCACGTATAATCCAGTTTGACTATCCAAATCCTAATTATTCGGATGGTACAGAGTATGTTAATGCAAATAACAGTACTGCAACTATTTATGTTACAAAAACAGTTTCCGGTACAACATATAATATTGCGAAATATAATTTGACTTTTGTGCGTGATAACAGATTGCTGACACAGACACAATTAGAGCAAATTGAAAACGGCACTATTCAGGACAATAACTTGAAGTATTATCAGTTCCGTACAGATAAATATTTGAGTGAGAATTATCAGTTGCTTACCAAGCTAGATTTCGATTACGATCCAAGCGTATCTGAACTTTATGGTCAGCCCGATTTCTATCAATTCCCATTGGATTGGACTTCAAGCAGCTATTCGTTCTACGATGGTGCTGACGGTACTGATTTCAAAGGGCAAAGCGGATATTTCCCTGAGTGGGGATATTATTCAATCATGAATGGATTTATAGAAGATAAATATTGGACTAGTGGTACGCTCAATCATGCAGGAAAACTTCTTCCAAACAGTACTTATCATATGTTTATTGATGCTTCTGACCGTGCCGGAGTTATTGCCCGATTGCCATTTGAACAGAAATTGTGTTCCGGTTCGGAAATGTTCGTAACGGCATGGGTTAAGAGTGCAGGATATAGTTCTACAACTCCTGATGCCGGCATGCTCTTCTCTGTGATGGGTGTAAAAAAGGATGAAGCTACAGGTCAGGATGTGTATGTGCCGATATATCGTCATGCCTCAAGTCAGATACGCCGTACAGACTATCTGACAGGAGGTATGCCCGGAACGGGAACAGGAACAAACGAATGGTTACAGATGTATTTCTCTTTCATTGTAGAGAATGATGCACTTTATGACTCTTATGTTCTTCAGGTTGATAACAACAGTGAATCAACACAAGGTGGTGATATGTATATTGACGATATCCGTGTATATTTGGCAACACCAAGCGCTGAGGTTAAACAATTGGAAGCTACATGTACGAGTGAACGAACTATGATGAGTATTAAGCTTGATTGGGATCGTCTGCTTTCACGTTTAGGTGAAAAAGAAGGAACTGATCAAACTGATGCTATAGATTTTTGTTTTATCGACAAGGCAAAGTATGAGGATTATTTAACACAACATAGTGGAGATTATGAAGGCGCAATAGAATATTCTGTTGTTGAGGTAGGTAATAATAATCCGGATTTGGGCGGAGAGTATTATAACCAAAAATATAATACACTTTATTTCAAATTAGATTTTGACTCGAATACAGATTATGATTTATTGCCACATCCACGTTTGGCAAGAGATAATGGTGATGGAACGGGTAAGTATTATTTTTACCGTACAACTGATGAAGCCGGCACAAAATCATTGGCTGTAGATTTCTACTCGGCATTGACTCCGAACCGTTCTTACCTGATGCTAATTCAGGTAAATGACGGTAACCAGGCTACAGCTGCGGATTTTGCTGAAGATATAAATGATCCGTGTGGTATAAATACACCTTTCCATGTTACAGCGCAGACATTGCTTCGCGTTAATGGTGAGGTTGTTGACCCGACAACAGATTTCTGTGCCGGACAGATATTCAATTTCTCAGCCCAGATGCGTGTGCCTGTATCAGAAGAAGACGGAACAGAATCTTATATTATAATAGATAAAGGTGTTTATTTCGACTGGTTCTTTGGTACGGAAGATGAATTCTTGGCTGAAAATCCAGATTATGGTAATGTGACATTATTAAGCGCACTTACTACATTCCGCGACATTTATCCAGACAAAGAAGATCTTACGGATGTGACGGCAGGTGACCATGAGACAATTGACGGACAAACGGTTAATCTGTCGCAGAATATGATAAATATAATCAATTATTATATTACAACTAAGACCTTTGAAGAAGGTATACATGCAAGGCTTATCCTGCATAAGGAAAACCTTGATATAACTCTTTTGAAGTCTGGATTACAGTTGGTTATTCAGCCTATACCTACACTTAAATCGCCTGATGGAAGTATCAGTGATGATATGTGGTCAAAAGTTTGTTGGTCGTATATACCATTGGAACTTAATGCTTCAGGTGACGCGCCACAATTGCATGCAGGTTTTAATTCTGTAAAGTATCCTGCAGATGATTTTAATCCTGGATTGCGTATAGGCTTGAGCCAAATTGAATCTACTTCTGTCAATCAGCCGATAAAAGTTAATTTGCGTGGTGCTCAATTAGTGTCAGCGGGTGCAAGTTATATTGGTATGATTACTTCTATATCTCCAGATGCTTACAGCAAAATATATCTTGTGGATACTGATGATCCTGAATATAAGAATGATACCTATTTTCCTGCAGATTTTAGTGAATTTTCGTTGCCGATAGGTACATTAAAGTCATTGTATGCAGAAGAATATGATGATCAGTCTTCTTTTGAGGACTACATGGAAATATATTTTGATACGCAGACTACGCAGGCAAATGGTTTCCATTTCCAACCTAAAGAAGGATATACTTATACCTTTGCTGTACATTTTGAAGAGCATGGTGATAATACTACAAATGCTTGTTTCGGAAGATTTACGGTTGACATGAAGGTGGTGCCCGAGAATCTGGTATGGAGAGGAACCGGTGCTACAAGCAACTGGAATAATGATGCCAACTGGAAGCGTGCTGATAAATCTGCGTTGAAGAAGGCTGATGGTGACAGCTATCTGACTAACGAGGCTAATACCACTGAAAATGGTTTCGTGCCGATGCTGTTCTCTAATGTCATCATGCCGAAAGACAGCAAGGCTGAACTTTACATAGCAGGATTTGGAGATGGCGGTAATGGATGGGTAAATACGAGCCGTCCGGATTATATGGAACTGCCGACAGAGAACATCCAATATGACCTGATGGCTTATGAAAAAGACGGAGCGCTCACCACTCAGCGCTACCGTGTGAATATCTGCCGCGACATCCACTTTGAATTGGGTGCACAGATGCTGCATGCCGAGCAGCTGCTCTATAATAAGGCATGGACGGACGTGGAGATTACTCCGGGACAATGGACAGCCGTAAGCACACCGCTGCAGGGCGTTGTTGCCGGCGACTGGTATGCTCCTACTGCAACAGGAAGACAAGAGACAGAGTATTTCAAGGATATAAAGTTCAATACAACAGACTATAGCCGCCTGAATCCTGCCGTTTACCAGCGTAGCTGGAGTACAGGAGCAAATATCGTTGAAAACTTGCAAGGTACGAATACTCCTGTATCATTTACTACAGAATGGAGCTCTGCATACAACGACGCAAGCGTGCCTTATGTTGCAGGTGGCGGATTCTCAGTTAAAGGAATCTTGAATCAGGGACAACAGCAATCTTCTACAGAAAAATTGCTGTTCCGCTTCCCGAAGGCTGATACAGAATATAAAATAAGTACTGCTGAAAATAAAACAGTTGACCGTACCAATGCAGGCAAGCTGCTTGTCAGCAACATGGTTGATCGCAGAGATCCGTATACGTATGTTCATTCTGATAAAGTTACAGTTACGCTTACTCCGTCTGCTGACGGCAAGTATCTGATGGTAGGTAACCCGTTTATGGCTTCGCTCGATGTCCAGGCATTCGTTGCTGCAAATAACGACGTGCTGGCACAGAAATATTGGATTAACTCTGGTTTGACAACAACGGCTGTAACTTATGATGGTACAGGATGGTCAGAGGGCACATCTCTTATTGCACCGTATTCAGTGTTCTATGTTGAGGCTAAAACTCCTTCTACAGCAGGTGTAGAAGTTAAATTCACTGCTGACATGCAGAAGTTTGAAACAACTTCAACAGGTGAAGGCTCACAGACCGTTTCTCTCAAGATAACGGCAGAAGACGCTGAAGGCTCAAGCAGCGCGGCTGTGCGCTATGCCGCTTCGGCAAGCAACGGCTTCGGCATGGAGGATGCACAGATGATTAGCGGACTGACAGGCAATGCCGACAACGCTCCTAAGGTTTACACCGTAGCCGGCAACACGGCAGTGAGCGTCAACCAGCTGAAAGACGCACAGCGCATACCGTTAGGCGTTACGGCAGCCGACGGCTCAGTGGTAACTCTTACGTTCAGCGGCGTGGCAGCCGTTAAGGATGCCGCTATCTATGACGCCGAGCTGCAGAGCGAGACACCGCTCTACGAAGGCTATCAGCTCACGGTGAACGGTCCGTCATACGGCCGCTACTTCCTGATAGGTCACGGCTCGGGCACAACGGGCATAACCGAAACGGGCGCCGACGGCAACGTCAGCGTAAGCTCTATCGTTCCGCGCCAGGTTGTCGTTACGTCAGACACGGCTCTGCGTTCAGTGAGCGTATGGTCGGCAGGCGGTGCACTTCTGAAGAAAGTAACGCCCAACGGCAACTTCACCTGCACTCTCAATGGTGTCGACAGCGGCATGGTTGTCGTGCGCACAGAGACAGAGAGCGGCTCGCAGGTGACGAAAATAAGAGTTAGGTAAGTTTTTTATATTTTGACCGACAGGTCAAGTTGCAGGAGAGAATGGGAGTGTCCGTGAGGATGCTCCCATTATTTTTTTATGCCAGTTGTGAGGACATACCGGAAAGAACGGAGATGGGACATATGACTGCCGGTGAGTAGATGACGATGCCAAATTTGCCGTTTGTTGACTATTTGTAAGATATATGTACTGCTTTTTAGTCTGTTTTACGCTAATACGTGCGTTTGATGTGTTAAAAACCTGATAATGTTTGGCACAATGAAAAGTTAGCACTATCTTTGACACTGAAAGGAAGGAGGCAGAACATAATGCCGAAACACCTTAATAATATAGTAAAAACACATAATTGAAATATAAACCTTAAAACTATGAATTCAGAAAAGGTTACACGTATGGAGCACGACCTCCTCGGCTCACGTGAGATTCCGGCAGACGCATTGTATGGCATACAGACATTGCGCGGCGTTGAGAATTTCTCAATCAGTAAGTTCAAACTCAGCCAGTATCCTCTGTTCATCAACGGTCTGGCATACACAAAGTGGGCTGCTGCTGAGGCAAACCATCAGCTCGGGCTGCTTACCGATGCTCAGTATGAGGGTATCAAGGCTGCTTGTCAGGACATATTGGCCGGCAAGTATCACGACCAGTTCCCCGTGGACATGATTCAGGGCGGAGCAGGCACCAGCACCAATATGAACGCCAACGAGGTTATCGCCAACATTGCGCTGAAGCACATGGGCTTCAAGCCGGGCGACTATGAGCACTGTTCTTCTCACGACCACGTGAACCGCTCACAGTCTACCAACGACGCATATCCTACGGCTATCCACATGGGCATGTATGCCAGCCATCTTGCCCTTGTTCCACATATCAAAGAGCTTATTGCGGCATTCCGCAAGAAGTCGGAAGAGTTTGCACACATCGTAAAGATGGGACGCACACAGCTCGAGGACGCTGTGCCGATGACTCTCGGACAGACCTTCTCAGGCTTTGCAAGCATACTCGAGGCAGAGCTGCTGCATCTCGACCAGGCTGCAGCCGACTTCCTTGAGGTAAACATGGGCGCAACTGCCATAGGTACGGGCATCTGCTCTGAGCCGGGCTACGCAGAGAAGTGTGTTAAGGCTTTGGCAGAGATTACCGGATGGGACATCACTCTCGCAAAAGACCTCGTGGGCGTAACCTCAGACACATCTTGCATGATAGGCTATATGTCAGAGCTGAAGCGCATCGCCGTTAAGATGAGCAAGATAAGCAACGACCTTCGACTGCTGGCCAGCGGTCCGCGCTGCGGTTTAGGAGAAATCAATCTCCCGGCACGTCAGCCCGGTTCGTCAATAATGCCAGGAAAGGTAAATCCCGTTATTCCTGAGGTTGTAAGCCAGGTTGCGTTCAAGATTATCGGCAACGAGCTTTGTGTCACCATGGCCGGCGAGGCTGCCCAGATGGAGCTTAACGCCATGGAGCCTGTCATGGCTCAGTGCTGCTTCGAGTCAGTAGACCTTATGGCCAATGCATGCGACACCCTGCGCACGCTCTGTGTTGACGGCATTACAAGCAATGAGGAGAACTGCCGCCGCGAGGTTAACCGCAGCATCGGCATCGTTACAGCCCTCAACCCCTATATCGGTTACGAGCATTCTACAGAGATTGCCAAGAAGGCCATGGAGACAGGCCGCGGCGTTGTTGAGCTTGTGCTTGAGGAAGGAATACTTACTCAGGAAGATCTCGATACCATCCTTGATGCCAAGAACATGGTTCGCCCTGTTAAGCTCGACATCCACCCGAAATGCTAGTTTTGATGTTCCTGCTTTCTGCCTTTAATTTCGTTTAAGGGCTAAGTTGATATTTTCCGTGCCGTCCGGTTCCTTTCATGGGAATTTGGGCGGCACGTCCTTTTGTCATCTCTTATGGTGCGCAGCGTCTTTTTCGCCATGTGGCAGGCTGTGATACATGCCTGCTGATGCCTCTCTGCATCTTCTCAACAAACTACTCGCCAAAACATGAAAATCAAAAGGCCGGTTTGGCCTTGAAAAACATGCCACTTTTGGGTGAAAAGTGGCCGAGTTACGATGCGTAAACGATAGGTTAATGATTTGAAACATGTACGTCTGATTTTGGTTACAGTTTTTATTTTTAAACCTTTCTTCTTGAATGTTCTTTAAGCATAATCGTGTTTTCTCCTTATGATTTTTTGCGGCTGTTAAGGCAGGTGTTGTCGCTGTCTGTCTGTTACCCCCAAATCAGTCATTGGATTGCACGTAGCTTTATCAATTTTGCGCATTCCAGTTTTCAGCCCGTCTTTTTATTTCTATCGGTGCAAGGCGCTAAGCGCATACCAAGTTCAACGCAGGCAAATTAAACAGCGTTTCCCGATAATTATTGTATTACAATGGTTTACGATAAAATGGAATGTTTGATGATATGTGGACGCACCTGAGGGCGTCCCTACATTGCACTACTTGGAGGCTCCAAAAGTCTTGTTGCTTCTTGTCGCAAGCACTACGTTGGCATTTGACTCTAACTGCTTGAACTCCTTTAACTTCGGCGTAGCCAGTTATAAGAGTGCTTGTGAAAAATTTAACGAAAATCTGCTCAAGATAAAACAAAAATCCCGACCGAATCTTAATAACAGATTGGGGTTTTAATGTGATTCAAGTATAAATAGCCGGAATGTGAAATCTTATTCAGCGAATATTTTTATCCGTGGCATATAAATGAGAGGCGTGGCTTCTGATGTTCACTTTTGACATATTTTCAAAAAACATTGCATTGATTTTGTTAAACCAATGATTTGCGTTATCTTTGCATAATATAAGCTGCATCTCGGCATAACACTCAAACGTATCTTGGTGGCTTTGTTGACGGGTTGCGTTATCATTCTGTTAATGACATGTTTAATTTTAAACAATAAAATATGGAACAAAAGTTTTTTATATATAACACTCTGAGCCGCCGTAAGGAGCTCTTTGTGCCTATCCACAGCCCCAATGTGGGCATGTATGTGTGCGGCCCTACAGTGTATGGCGATCCGCATCTGGGCCATGCACGCCCGGCGATAACCTTCGACATCCTGTTCCGCTACCTCAAGCATCAGGGCTATAAGGTGCGCTACGTCAGAAACATCACCGACGTGGGCCATCTGGAGCACGATGCCGACGATGGCGACGACAAGATTGCAAAGAAGGCACGTCTGGAGCAGCTCGAGCCTATGGAGATAGCACAGCACTACACCAACCGCTATCACGACGCCATGAAGGCGCTCAACGTGCTGCCGCCAAGCATTGAGCCTCACGCCACGGGACACATCATAGAGCAGGAGGAGCTGGTGAAGCAGATTATAGACAACGGCTTTGCCTATGAGAGCAACGGCAGCATCTATTTCGACATCGCAAAATATAACGAGAAATACCACTACGGCATACTGTCGGGACGCAACCTCGACGACGTTATCAACGCTAGCCGCCAGCTCGACGGTGTGGGCGAGAAGCGCAACCAGGCCGACTTCGCCTTGTGGAAGAAGGCGCAGCCCGAGCACATCATGCGCTGGCCGAGCCCCTGGAGCGACGGTTTCCCCGGATGGCACTGCGAGTGTACGGCCATGGGACGCAAGTATCTCGGCGACCACTTCGACATACACGGCGGAGGCATGGACCTCGTGTTCCCGCATCATGAGTGCGAGATAGCGCAGGCTGTGGCAAGCCAGGGCGACCAGATGGTGAAATACTGGATGCACAACAACATGATAACCATCAACGGACAGAAGATGGGCAAGAGCCTCGGCAACTTCATCACGCTCGAGCAGTTCTTCACGGGCAACCATCCGAGCCTCGACAAGGCTTATTCGCCCATGACGATACGCTTCTTCATCCTCTCTGCCCACTACCGCGGCACGGTAGACTTCTCTAACGAAGCCCTGCTGGCAAGCGAGAAGGGACTGGCCCGACTGATGTCAGGCATCGCCGACTTAGACCGCGTGCCCGTGTCAGACAAGTGCGACGCGCAGACCGAGGAGTTTGTGAAGAACCTGCGCCAAAAGTGCTACGATGCCATGAACGACGACCTTGCCACACCTCAGGTTATCAGCTATCTGTTTGAGGCCTGCGGAGTGGTCAACAAGCTGCTCGACCACAAGGCCACTATCTGTGCCGACTGCCTGAAAGAACTTGCCGACACGATGCGCCTCTTTGCGATAGACCTGCTCGGACTGAAGGAAGAGAAGGGCAACTCGTCTGACGCACGCGAGGAAGCCTACGGCAAGGTGGTAGACATGGTGCTGAGCCTCAGGGCAAAGGCAAAGGCCGAGAAAGACTGGGCCACAAGCGACCGCATACGCGACGAGCTGGCTGCTGCCGGATTCGAGGTGAAAGACACCAAGGACGGCTGCGTATGGAGACTCGACAAATAATGTTGATGTCATGTTACTGAAGCCTGTGATGTGTATGTCAGTCGTGCCTGCCAAATTCTTTGGCTGCGTTATGCCGACCTGTCTGCGGCCAGCCCGCAGCTTCAGCAGGGCATCCGTATGATGCTTCTGTTTACACATCTTATATAATATATAAAGAGCAGCGGCATGTTGGCCGCCCGTTTTCTAAGGCATGCGTGCCGCTGCTCTTTCTTTCAAAAAAGTTTTTTATCCAATGCAGGATAGCCTCTTATGTGAGGCATTAACCAACAGAGGTCAGACTATGAAAAATATTGCTTACGTTTTGTCTTTATTGATGTTAACGCTCATGACGGCCTGTTCCGACCGTAAGGAGTATGTTATAGCCATGTCGCAGTGCAGCGAGGACATCTGGCGCGAAAAGCTCAACACCGAGATGCTTGCCGGCACTTATCTTTACGACAACGTCACGTTGAGGGTGGCCTCGGCCAACGACGACAACGTAAGGCAGACTGAGCAGATAAACGGCTTTGTAAACGATGGCGTCGACATCCTTATTGTCGCCCCAAACCAGATGAACACCGTTACGCCGGCCATCGAGAACGCATACAACAAAGGCATACCCGTAATACTTTTCGACCGCAAGACCGGTTCAGACAAATACACGGCATTTATCGGCGCCGACAACGTAAAGATGGGGCGCACCATGGGCGAGTATATCGCGTCGCGCCTTGGCGGCAAGGGGCGTGTCTTGGAGATTACGGGCCTTAAAGGCTCGTCGCCGGCCATAGAGCGCCATCAGGGCTTTGCCGACGCCCTGAAGCACTATCCGGGCATCGAGCTGGTGGCCGTGAGCAGCGGCACATGGATGCTGCAGAGCGGGCGCAAGGCCATGGAGGCCATGCTCGACAGCGTGGGCGGCAACATCGACTACGTGTTTGCGCACAACGACCGCATGGCCCTAGGTGCGCGTCAGGCAGCCCAGGCACGCGGACTGGCAGGCCGCATAAAGTTTATCGGCATTGACGCCCTGCCGGGCAAGGGCGGAGGCATCGAGCTGGTGCGCGACGGCGTGCTCGACGCATCATATATCTATCCCACGCGCGGCGACATGGTAATGCAGCTGGCCATGAGCATCCTTGAGAAGCATCCCTACCAGCGCGAAAATCTGATGAAGACAGCCCTCGTAACTAAAGACAACGCCGAGGTGCTGCTGATGCAGGCCGAAGAGATGAACAAGCTAAACGACAAGCTCAACATGATGCACGACCGCGTGAACATGTATCTCACGCAGTACAGCCATCAGAAGGTCTACCTCATGATGTTCATCATCATCCTTGTGCTGCTGGTGCTTTCGTTTGTAGCCTTCTACCGCACCATCGTCGTAAAGCGGCGCATGCGCGAGGATGCTGCCAACGCCAAGCTGGTGTTCTTCACCAACATAAGCCATGAGTTCCGCACACCGCTCACTCTCATTGCCGACCCCGTCATGCGCATGCTCGAGGCCGACAACCTGACCACGCAGCAGCGCTCCATGCTCTGCCTGGTAAGAAAGAATGTCGATGTCATGCTCAGACTTGTTGGCGAGATTCTCGACCTTCGCAAGATTCAGAACGGCAAGATGCAGCTCACCGTGAGCCGCTTCAACCTGTCGGACAGCGTAGGGCAGTGGGTGGCCAACTTTGCGCCGCTGGCCGACAGCAGGGACGTGGAGCTGAGCGTTGACTGCGGCCACGACATAAACATAGAGGCCGACCTGTATAAGATGGAGCGTATATGCTATAATCTTATCAGCAACGCTATAAAATACAACCGCAAGGGCGGCAGAGTGAGGATAAGTCTTGCTGCCGACGGCGGCATGGCGCGCCTGACCGTAAGCGATACGGGCATAGGCATACCGCGCGACAAGATTAACCACGTGTTCGACCGCTTCTTCCAGGCATCAGCCGAAAACCGCGGAGGCACGGGCATCGGGCTTGCCATAGTAAAGGCCTTTGTAGACCTTCATCACGGACAGGTTACGGCAGAGGCCAATGCCGACGGCGGGGCAACGTTTACGGTGAGTCTGCCGCTGACGCAGCCCGGAGAAACCATAGTGGAGCAGCCTGATGCAGCAGCTTTGGAGACAGACGACAGCGTTCCGGCAGACATACCTATGAGCGGCGGCGTGGAGATGATGACGGCACAGGACGACGGCGAGCGCAAGTCGATAGTGGTGGTAGACGACAACAGCGACGTTAAAGACTATATCGTCAGTCTGCTCTCGGCCCACTACGATGTCAAGTGCGCGTCCGACGGCCGCGAGGGTCTCGCCTTGTGCGTCAAGTATGTGCCCGACCTGGTTATCTGCGACGTGATGATGCCCGTGATGGACGGTCTTGAGATGTGCCGCCGGCTGAAGGCGGAGACAGCCACGAGCCATGTGCCCGTCATACTGCTCACTGCCCGCACCTTCGACGACCAGCGCGCCGAGGGCTACGACTGCGGCGCCGACGCCTACATAACCAAGCCCTTCAGCAGCAACGTGCTGCTGTCGCGCGTGCGCAATCTGCTCAATGAGCGCATGAAACTGAAAAATATCTATTCGGGTGCCGAGGCAGAAGAGGACAAGGCTGCCGACGATCCCGATACACGCTTTGTGGCCGACTTCAGGCATCGCCTGAAGGAGCATCTGTCTGACTCAGAACTCAATGTGGAGACTCTTGCCGCCGAACTCGGCCTTAGTCGCGTGCAGCTCTACCGTAAGGTGAAGCGGCTCACAGGTTCGTCGCCCGTTGAGATAATACGCATAACGCGTCTGAAGGCTGCCGAGCAGTTGCTGCGCACCACATCGAAGACCGTGTCGGAGATATCCTACGACGTAGGTTTCTCGTCGCCGTCTTATTTCACCAAGTGTTTTAAAGACTATTTCGGCTATCTGCCCAACGAGGGCCGCGGCGTGTAGTCGGCTTGTCAGATAAATATCAGTAAAAAATAATTATTGCGTGGTGTGTGTCAAAACTCCATTCTTAAAAAATATGAGCTGATAATTTGAAACTTGAGCATCTCCAAAAAGCTAAATAAAGGGTCGTATAATTACTCAATACAGAGTTTTATACGACCCTTTTTAGTGCTATGGTTATAATCTGTAACTTTGTAGAGTGCCCATTTTAGTTTTGACACACTCTCTTTTCATTCCCGGTGCCAACCAGACAAAACAAAACTTCTTAACCTCATATTTATCTTCGGGATTCGTCTGCATTATTGTTCGTCCTGTCTGCTCATTCCTGCCCTGCCGCCGTGTCCAGCCACGGCATATCTCTGTTGCCGCATCAAGGAATATAAAGAAAATGTTAATAAGTTTGTAGCCCTTTTAGGCTTTATTGGCCATGAAACGGGCAAAATAGGCCACAGAAATCGTACAAAGTATGTAAATTTTGTTACATGAACGAAATTTTTAATTCATTGGTATAAAATTGTTAACAGAAATTTCATAATCTAAATAATTTTGCTAGCGACAAAAGTCACGATAAACAATTTATTAAACCATAAAAACGCAGTAAAAATATGAAGAACATTAAACTAATGCTATCAAGCGTAAAGCGTATTGTGCTGTTCTTCGTCTTAATGAGTTTCGGCTTGTATGCCACGGCTCAGACAACGATGGAAGTCAGCGGTACGGTGAAAGACGATCAAGGTGAGACGGTTATTGGAGCCAGTGTGCTTGAAGAAGGTACGACAAACGGTGCCTGTACCGACATAGACGGAAACTTTAAATTAAAGGTGAAGGAAGGCGCCAAGATCAGAATCTCTTATGTAGGTTACAACACAGTGACGCTTCCGGCGCGTCAGAACATGGTTGTAAAGCTCGAGGAAGCCGGAAACATTATGGACGAACTTGTTGTAACAGGTTATACCACTCAGCGTAAAGCCGACCTTACAGGATCTGTGTCTGTAGTTTCGACAGACGACCTGAAGACAAGTCCGGATGCCGACCCGATGCGTGCATTGCAGGGCCGTGTTCCGGGTATGACTGTTACAGGCAACGGTTCGCCAATAGGAACAGGAACAGTAAGAATACGTGGTATCGGTTCGTTCAACTCTTCACAAGACCCGCTTTTCGTAATCGACGGTGTGCCAACAACAATGTCTCTCAACTCTCTTAACACTAACGACATTGAGAGCATGCAGGTGCTTAAGGATGCGGCTTCGGCTTCTATCTATGGTTCGCGCGCGTCTAACGGCGTCATCATTATCACGACAAAGCAGGGTAAGAAAGGCGGCAAGATGAAGGTTGACTTCTCTGCAAATCTTACGGCTTCGTTCTACACATCACAGTCATTGATGAACCTGTGTAACTCTGCCGAATATGCCACTGCAATGGCTCAGGCAGCCCTGAACGACGGAATAGACCCTGTTACATATGCAGCCAACTACGGACTTAATCTCAACGCCGCCAACGGAACCCCTATCACGGTATGGAATCCGGCAACAGAACAGTATGAGAATTATACTGTAAACGGCCGTTATGACGGATTTATCAACAGCGCAAAAACAATGAAATATTCAGATACAGACTGGCTTGACGAGATTTCGCGTACAGGCTTCTCTCAGAACTACGACCTGTCTATATCTAACGCAACAGACAAATATTCGGCATTATTCTCTTTAGGATACAAAAAGAACGAGGGTATATTGAAGTATACTTCGTTTGAGAATATTTCTGCCAGAATGAATTCTTCTTACAACATTAACAAGAATCTGACAGTAGGCGAAAACTTCACCATAACATGGTCGAGACAAGTTGACTGTGCGCCAATGGAGAATGCCTTGAAAATGGCTCCTATCGTGCCGGTATATGAGACTGACGGAACAACATTCGGTGGTCCTGTAGGAAGCATGTCCGACCGTCAGAACCCGCTCCGCGAGATGTATCAGAACCGTGATAACCATCTTGACTACTGGCGTCTGTTCGGTAATGCATACGTAGAGCTGAAGCCGATTGAAGGCCTTGTGCTCCGTTCAAGTTTCGGTATCGACTTCTATACATCTTTTATACAGTCGATGAATCATACATTCCATTCAGATATCGTCAACAACAACGTTGCAAGCACAACGCTCTCTAACAAGAATGATATGAACTGGACATGGTCTAACACAGCCACTTACAACTTTACGCTTGCCGACAAGCATGATTTCTCTGTTCTGCTTGGTGTCGAGTTGTCAAAGCAGAACTCTATCGACTGGTCAGGCTACAATGAAGGCTATGCACTCGAAGATCCTGACTATATGTGGCCTAACGCTGCAACAGGCACAGCCCGCGTTGCCGGCGCAATGGTAGGATACAGGCTTGCTTCTTTCTTCGGTAAGGTTGACTATAATTATGATGATCTTATCTTGGCTTCGTTCACGATGCGCCGCGACGGTTCTTCACGTTTCGGCAAGGGCAACCGCTGGGGTACATTCCCCGCAGCCACATTAGGCTTCCGTGTATCCAAACTGCTTGAGAAAGACTGGTTAGACGACTGGAAAATACGTTTGTCATGGGGTAAGACCGGTAACCAGGCTATAGACAACAACGCACAATTCGGACTGTATGTCGCTGATTATGGATTAGACCGTATAACCTCTACAGCCTATGACCTTTTCCTTCAGGGCTCGGGCACATTCCCTTCTGGATACCGTGCCACACAGCTGCCTAATGCAAACCTGAAGTGGGAGTCGGCCACACAATATAATATAGGTACAGACTTTACGCTGTTCCACAACATGCTCTATGGTTCTATCGACTGGTATATCAAGGACGTTGACGACATGCTTATCAATCCGGCATATATCGGTACAAAGGGCGAGGGTGGTGCAACATGGATGAATGGTCCTTCGCTGCGCAACTGGGGTATGGAGTTTATGCTCGGATACCGCAAGACACTGCCATGCGGACTTGGACTCGACATCAACGCCAACGCCGACTTTTTCCGCAACAAGGTTACATCACTGCCCGAAACAGCAACAGGCTCTTATGCTCATACGTCTAAGGAGAATCTCGTAGAGTCAGGACAGCCTTATGGTTCAATAGTAGGATACGTTGTTGAGGGACTTTATCAGACACAAGAGGAAGTTAATGCATCCGGTCAGGCCAATGCGCGTGTAGGCGGACTTAAATACGCCGACCTCGACAAGAATGGTGTTATCAACTCTGATGACCAGGATTGGATCTACAATCCCGTTCCTAAGTTCTCTTATGGCATCAACATAGGTCTTACATATAAAGGTTTCGACCTGAGCATGTTCTGGCAGGGCGTTTACGACAAGGATGTTTATAACAACCAGAAATTCCAGACAGACTTCTGGGCTGTTACTGACGCAGGATCTAACAAGGGTAACCGACTGCTCAACGCATGGAACACCAACAATACCGGCTCAACCATCCCGAGGCTGTCAACGACCAATACAGCCGACGAAGGCCGCGCATCAAGCTATTTCGTTGAGAACGGATCTTATCTGAAACTGCGTACGCTGCAGGTGGGATACACATTCCCTTCAAGTCTTATTTCAAAGCTTAAGATGACAAGTGCACGCGTTTATCTTTCAGGCCAGAACCTGCTTACAATAAAGAGTTCAAGCCTTACATGTCCTGATCCGGAGAACCCGGACTGGAACTATCCGTTGTCAACATCACTCTCATTCGGATTACAATTAAGTTTCTAACATTTTAACGATTTATCAAAATGAAAAAGATATATAGCATATTAGCAGCATGCGTCCTGGGCCTTACGCTGACAAGCTGTGACGATTTTCTTGACTATACTCCTACTGCTGTGGTAGACGGGGATAAGGCCTTCTCTGATCCTGAAGGAATGGTTACCTCTGCTTACGCCATGCTCGGCGACTGCTGGTTCTCATATCCGTTTAATCTCTTTCCTTATGGAGACATAACGTCTGACGACTGTCTTAAGGGCGGAAGCGGACCTAATGATACAGGATATCATGCCATGGATATATGGACAACACTGACTTCTACCACTCCGGGTGAGATGGACGAGCTGTGGTATCGTCTTTATTGTGCCGTGTCTCGCTGCAACCGTGCATTGCTGTCACTTGAACGTAACGGCGAGAGCAAGCTCGGAGCTGAGACTACACGCCAGCGTGTGGCTGAGGTTAAATTCCTCCGTGGACATTTCTACTATAAGCTGCTCACCGTATTTCGTAAAATACCTTGGATTGATGAGAGGGTAGAAGATGACGGAACACAGGAGTCTGTAAGAAATGACCAGTACACTTATGAAGAACTCTTCGGCAAGATTATCAGCGACTTTAAGGTTGCTTACGATGTTTTGCCGGTAAAAGAACCGGGCCAGGACGGCCGTGCCAACAAGGTGGCAGCCGCTGCATACCTTGCAAAATGCTATCTTAACCTCGCATGGGGTAACGGATATGAAGCAGGTACAGGTGTTGACCACATCAACACAAACTATATGGACAGCGTTGTGATATACACCGACGAAGTTGTCAACTCTGATTACGGTTATCTCGAGGATTATGGCGACATTTTCCTTCCCGAATATAAGAACAGTAAAGAGTCTGTGTTTGCAGTACAGTGTTCTGACTATGAGGATGACCATACTACTTACGGCCGTGCCAACTGGTCGGTAATGCTTAACGGCTGCTGGGGTATGTGGTCTTGCGGATGGGATTTCCACAAGCCTTCTCAGAACCTCGTAAATGCCTTCAAGACAAAGGACGGTCTGCCAATGTTTGACAATTACAACGACAGTGTTGACTATCCTATCAACGGACAGCCTACTGCACAGAAGTGGGATCCGAGATTGTTCCATACTGTAGGAATGCCATCTTTCCCATACAAATACGAGAAGGAATATACGCAGACTATGGCTAACTCTCGCGACGCTACCGACTATGGCTATTATACATCGCTTAAGGAAGTTCCGCAGCGTTCTAAGGGTGAAACATTCAATGATTCATGGCAGGCTTTTGCAACAAACGACTATGTAATACGTTATACAGATGTCATGCTTATGCGTGCTGAAGCACTTATCGAACTCGGCCGTCTGTCTGAGGCCCGCGTCATCATCAACGATATCAGACGCCGTGCTGCCAACTCTGTGAACAAGCACATTGAATATGCTGCCGACCAGTGCCAGATAGCAGAATATCCTGTTTCTCCGTATTTCGACAACAAGGAGAACGCACGCAAGTGCCTGCGCTGGGAGCGCCGTCTTGAGATGGCTATGGAGAACGGACGCTTCTTCGACCTGCGCCGTTGGGGTGTTGCTTCTCAGACACTTAACGCTTACTTCGCAAGCGAGCAGAACTCTACATACAGCTTCTTCGACCACAACGGCAACGTGATGGAAGGCGCGCCAGTATCATACGATGAAAACGGCAATGTTACAAGTGCCAGGGAACAGCATTACGGACAGTATTACCGCGATGCTCACTTTACGGCAGGCAAGAACGAGTTCTTCCCGATACCTTATAATCAGTTGTTCTACATACCTGGATTATACACCCAGAATCAGAATTATGATTAAAGGATAATTGCCGGTTGCATTCATGGAATAGAAGATGATAGGTATTTTAAGTTGATGAAGATACATCCGGCGGATGTGCGATGTATTTTGCATAAGATTTCGTGCGGATGTATCTTTTAAAGGTAATAAGATTGTTTTTAAAAGGATATTGCCAATATTGTATACATTGGTAAAATTATAATGACGGCGGTCGTGTAGG
>ULXE01067216.1_pt1 | contig 29266 bp, 18 predicted proteins | sample 1961001 | NCBI WGS metagenome assembly ULXE01 (sample SAMEA4835831, study PRJEB28245) | human gut metagenome | biome: gut microbiome; material: fecal sample | place: Denmark | collected 2008
CCAGGTTGGTACAATGTACAGCACAAACGCTAAGGGCGTTCGTTACATGGAAATGGCTGAAGGCTATGTTCTCAAGACAGCACTTGACGAGAACGATGAAGTTATCGGCTATCAGTTCGTAAAGCTCGGCAAAATGCTTGAGGACATTCGTCACGGCGTTGAGCCAAACGAAGCATACAAGAACAACATCGGTCAGTACGGTCGTTTTGACGGCGCAGCTAAGTACATTGACCCTCGTGAAGAATAATTCGGTAAGGAGGACACCATAATGGCAGTAACATTTGAAGGTATGGAAAGAAGAATGCCTAAAATTGAGAAGTGCCTTGCCGAATACGGTATTGCAAATCTTGAAGAGGCAAGAAAAATTTGTAACGATCTCGGTTTTGATCCCTACGACATCGTAAAGGGCGTTCAGCCGATCGCATTTGAAAACGCAGGCTGGGCTTACACACTCGGTTGTGCAGTTGCAGTTAAGAAGGGCGCAAAGACTGCTTCAGAGGCAGCAGAAGCTATCGGTATCGGTCTTGAGGCTTTCTGTATTCCCGGCTCAGTAGCTGAGCAGAGAAATGTTGGCCGTGGTCACGGTAACCTCGGCGCAATGCTCCTCAGAGATGAAACAAAGTGCTTTGCATTCCTCGCAGGTCACGAAAGCTTTGCAGCAGCAGAGGGTGCTATCGGTATCGCTCGTAACGCTAACAAAGCAAGAAAAGAGCCGCTCCGTGTTATCCTTAACGGTCTTGGCAAGGACGCTGCTTACATTATTTCAAGAATCAACGGCTTTACATATGTAAAAACTCAGTTTGACTATTTCACATCAGAGCTTAAAATCGTTGAAGAGAGAGCTTTCTCAGACGGTGAAAGAGCTGCAGTTCGCTGCTACGGCGCTGACGATGTTCGTGAAGGTGTTGCAATCATGCAGCATGAAAATGTAGGTGTATCTATCACAGGTAACTCTACTAACCCGACTCGTTTCCAGCACCTCGTTGCAGGTACATACAAGAAGTGGGCAAATGAGAACGGCGTTAAGTATTTCTCGGTTGCATCAGGCGGCGGTACAGGCCGTACACTTCACCCCGATAACATGGGTGCAGGTCCTGCATCATACGGTCTTACAGACTCAATGGGCAGAATGCACGGTGACGCTCAGTTCGCAGGTTCATCTTCTGTTCCTGCTCATGTTGAAATGATGGGTCTTATCGGTATGGGTAACAACCCGATGGTTGGTGCTACAGTTGCTTGCGCAGTTGCAGTTTATGAAGCTGTTAACAAGTAATTACCAATCTTTTCAATAAATTAAAAAGGGGTCGGCTCTTTGAGTCGATCCCTGATTTTTTGTGCAACGAAAATCCCCGATTGTATCAGCATTCTGACAAGTTGGAATTGCAAATACAAAAATATTAAGCTGAATGATTCCGCCACCCCAATCGTAATGGCGGAAAATTTTATGCATTTTTGCTTTAACGAGTTTATGTTTACGGATATTCTTTACAGTGTATATGTCACTTATTTGCAGATTCTTTTTTTAACCAAAAGAATCGACTGACTACAGTAACAGCTTACTCTTTCAGCTTGTTAAGCTTTTCAATATGCTTCATGCGCTTGTAGCGGTAGAGAATGTTTTCTGCCCATTCACGGTCAATTTTAAGAAATCCCTTTAATTTTTTGTCCTTATATGCAAGCGAATCGACAATTTTCTTCGATTTAACATAAATTTCAAGTCTTGCTGTCTGAACATACGGCGTATGCTTTTCACCCGTAAAATATGTAAATCCCATTGTGTTGCGTTCACGATCGTACATTGAAAGGTATCCGTCATGAATTTCCGCACCGTTAAGCTTTTTTGAAACTGTTTGGCTGATTGCAAGCTTTGTAAGCTCAACCGACATATCGTCAAGTCCCGACTCAAAGATAAAAATTTTCTCCTTGAACGAATTGAAGGTCGGAACAATTCGTTTGCTTATGTTGCGGAGATTGCTGTATTTTTCTTCAAGCTCGTTGTCGCAGAGCTGAAAATGATCAATTTTGGGAATGAAATACACCATAAAACGATTCTTCATATCATTGTAGAGAATCGGATATGTGAGCCTTGCGGAGTATCCGCATGACGGACATTTCCACGCAAAAAGCTCACCGTCAAGCGCTCTTCTGCGCACACCCTTTGTTACGGACGGGTTGATGCTGGTGTAAACATCAGCCTTGCTCATTTCACCGCACATTGGGCAGACGATTGCCTTGGTAATTTTCTTTTCAGGCATCCAAACCACCTCTTTAACACTCTATGAAACTAATTATAGCAATTGACCGTGATTTTAACAAGTAAATTTTAAAAAAATGTTGATTTTATCAAAAAAATCTGTCATAATAATAGAAATAAGTTTAATATTATTCGCCACGGCAGAATGTGTCAGAGTGTTTGTGCCAAAGCGGTTTTAAAGGAGAAATTTACTATGACGATACTTGACAGTGTAAAAGGAACAGTAAATACAGCCGTTGATACAATTTCATCGGTAGCTCAGACAATAGTAGAAAAGAACAGAACAAACGCAAAGCTCAACAGATTAAGACTTGTTATGAAAAGCGAAAGCGAGCTTATGAACAGAGCATATATTGCTCTCGGAAAGATTATGTACGACAGCAGAAAGAAAGGCACTGAAATTAATGACGCCGAGTGCGAAAAGCTTTTGAAGGTTATTGATACTTCAAAGGCCAAAATCGCAAAAGCAAGAGAGTGTTACAGAAAGATTGTCAACAGCTCAAACGATATTTTCTACGGCAATCCCGAGGTTGCTCCCGAGGTTAAAGAGGATGATATTGTTGATATTACAGTAGCTTGCTCAAATGAGGGCGACTACAAGTCATCTCCTTTTAAAGAGGAAAAGCCTGTTGAAAAACAGCCCGAGGCTGTTACCGAAGAAAAGGCAGAACCCGAGCATCTTACAAACATCTGCGACCTCAAGGCAGAGCTTGAGGCAAAGCGTGAAGAAGGATTCTCCGAGTCCGCAGATTCAGACGAGGCAGATGACGGTGAAGCTCCTCACGGTGAACTTTTCTGATAATGTAAATACTTAAAGCTAAAGACCTGCCGATTTCGGCAGGTTTTTCTGCATTTTTAAGATATATTAAAGTCGGAACAATGCTCCGCTTTGCTTTTGAGGGCAAATTATATGCAGTAGATTATACATTATGCCCTTTATGTGTATTGAATTTTTGTGATAAAAATGGTAAAATTCATCAAAGGTGAAAATATTCTGAATTAGAATTATTTTCTTGGCAAAAAATACTATAATTAACTAGATATGCACAATGAGATTACTATGTATTGATTTCGGAGGCACAAGTTGAAATTAGGATTGGATATTGGCTCAACAACAATAAAATGTGTTGTGCTTGACGACGAAAACAAATTAATATACAGCACATATGAAAGGCATTATTCCCGAATTACGGAAAAGATTGCAGAAATTCTTGCACTTGTACGGACAAGGATTGACGGCGTTGAAAATGCCTCGGTGGCTCTTTCGGGTTCTGCCGGAATGGGTGTTGCCGAGTCTGTCGGCGTTGATTTTATTCAGGAGGTTTACGCAACAAGAGTTGCCGCCAATACTTTTATTCCGGGTACAGATGTTATAATTGAACTCGGCGGTGAGGATGCAAAGATATTGTTTCTCACAAACGGACTTGAGGTAAGAATGAACGGTACCTGCGCCGGCGGCACGGGTGCGTTTATTGACCAGATGGCAACACTTCTGAATGTTAAGCTTGAGGATATGGACGAGCTTGCAAAACAGCACGAAAAGACATACACAATCGCATCAAGATGCGGTGTGTTTGCAAAGACCGATATTCAGCCGCTCCTTAATCAGGGTGCGAGGAAGAGCGACATCGCAGAGAGTATTTTCAATGCGGTTGTAAGCCAGACTGTTGCAGGTCTTGCACAGGGCAGAGAAATTGAAGGTCAGATTGTATATCTCGGCGGACCTCTTACATTTATGAGCGAACTGCGAAACTGCTTTGACCGCACGCTCGGAACAAAGGGCATCTGCCCCGAAAATTCACTTTATTATGTTGCCTGCGGTGCGGCTTTGTGTGCCGAAAAGACTATTGATTTTGACGAGGTTATCGAAAAGGTAAAGAACTACCGTGGCAGCGGTAACTTTGCGTTCAATCAGCCGCTCTTTAAAAACGAAGAGGAGTACAGAAAATTCTGCGACCGTCATGCAAAGGCTGATGTTAAGCAGAAGGAGCTAAAGGGCTACACTGGCAAGGCTTATATAGGAATGGACGCAGGTTCAACAACCGTAAAGGGTGTTGTCCTCAATGATGACGGTGAGCTGCTCTATTCAAAATATCTGCCATCAAAGGGAAACCCCGTTGAGATTATGAAGCAATTCCTTGACGAGGTTTACGAAATAAATCCCGAAATAAATGTTGTTTCTTCTGCCGTAACAGGTTACGGAGAGGACATTGTAAAGAACGCATTTGCGGTTGATTACGGCATTGTTGAAACAATCGCCCACTTTACCGCCGCAAAATACTTTATGCCCGATGTTGAATTTATCATCGATATCGGCGGACAGGATATCAAATGCTTTAAGATACATAACGGTGCAATTGACAATATATTCCTTAATGAGGCTTGTTCATCGGGTTGCGGAAGCTTTTTGCAGACTTTTGCAAACGCTCTCGGATATGAGATTGCCGACTTTGCAAAGCTCGGACTTTTTGCAAAGCGTCCCGTTGACCTCGGCTCACGCTGTACTGTATTCATGAATTCAAGCGTTAAGCAGGCTCAGAAAGACGGCGCAACAATTGAAGATATCTCGGCAGGTCTTTCACTCAGCGTTGTAAAGAATGCCCTTTACAAGGTTATTCGTGCGTCAAGCCCCGACGAACTCGGCAAGCGTGTTGTAGTTCAGGGCGGCACTTTCCTTAACGACGCTGTTTTGCGTGCATTTGAACAGGAAATGGGCGTTGAAGTTGTCCGTCCTAACATTGCAGGACTTATGGGTGCTTACGGTGCGGCTCTTTACGCAAAGAAAAAGTCAAAGGGCGTTGGCAAGAGTACAATTACCGACAAAAAGGGACTTGATGAATTCGTTCACGAAATCAAGGTTGCAAACTGCGGTATGTGCAACAACAACTGCCGTCTTACAATAAATTCATTCGGCAAGGGCAGAAAGTTTATTGCGGGAAACCGTTGTGAAAGACCAATCACAAAGAAAGCTCCTGCAAACGATATGAATATGTATGCCTATAAGCTGAATCTCATTGATTCCTACAAGCCTGTTGAAGGCATAAGAGGTAAGCTTGGAATTCCTATGGCGCTCAATATGTATGAGCTTTATCCGTTCTGGTACAGATTCTTTACAGAACTTAAATTTGAGGTGTTCCACTCACCGTATTCAACAAGAAAGCTTTATCAGAGAGGTCAGCAGACAATTCCGAGCGATACCGTTTGCTTCCCTGCAAAGCTTGTTCACGGTCACATTCAGACTCTTATTGATATGGGTGCAGAAACAATTTTCTACCCCTGTCTTTCCTATAATTTTGACGAGCATCTCGGAGATAACCATTACAACTGTCCTGTTGTTGCTTATTACCCCGAGGTTATCAAAAACAATATGAAGGATATACGCAAGGTTCACTTCATAAAGGAATATTTCGGTATTCACCGCCCGAACGATTTTCCTAAGAAAGCCTATGAAAGACTTTCGTTCCACTTCCCCGACCTCACTCTTAACGAGGTAAGAAATGCGGCTAAGCTTGCATATCAGGAACAGGAGAATTACAGAAAAAAGGTTATTGACAAGGGCAACGAGATTATTGCCAAGGCTGAAAAAGAGGGCAAAAAGATTTTTGTTCTTGCAGGCAGACCATATCATATTGATCCCGAAATTAACCACGGAATCGACAGACTTATCTCAGGCTTTGATGTTGCAATCGTCAGCGAAGATGTTATTTCTCCGAGAGTTGAACATTTCCGGACTCATGTTCTCAACCAGTGGACATACCACGCAAGACTTTATGCGGCGGCAAAATATGTTACAACAAGAAAGGACATGGAGCTTGTTCAGCTTGTATCCTTCGGCTGCGGTGTTGATGCGATTACAACCGATGAGGTAAGAGAAATTCTTGAAAGCAAAAATAAGATTTACACTCAGATTAAGATAGATGAAATTACAAACCTCGGAGCAGTTAAAATCCGAATCCGCAGTTTGCTTGCTGCGCTTGAAAACGATTGATGAAAGGAAATTCTGTTATGGCAGAGTTGAAGTATGACAAAAAAACAGGTCGTTTGCTGTTTACAAAGCAGATGAAAAAGGAATACACAATCCTTATGCCCAATATGGCGCCTATTCATTTTAAAATACTTGAAAAGGTGTTCAACTACTACGGCTATAAGTCTGATTTGCTCGACACAACGGGTCCGGAGATTGCGCAGACAGGTCTTAAATATGTTCACAACGATACCTGTTATCCGGCTTTGCTGGTTATAGGTCAGTTCATCAATGCTCTGCAAAGCGGAAAGTATGATGTTCACAAGGTTGCCCTGATGATTACTCAGACAGGCGGCGGATGTCGTGCGTCAAACTACATTTTCCTTTTGAGAAAGGCTCTCAAAAAGGCAGGCTTTGAGTTCGTTCCCGTAATTTCGCTTTCATTCGGTATGGAGCACAACAGCGGTTTTTCGCTCACACTTCCGCTTATCCGCAGATTTGTCGGCGGTCTGGTGTACGGCGACCAGTTAATGCTGCTTTCAAACCAGACAAAGCCCTATGAGGTGAACAAGGGTGAAAGTATGGCGCTTGTTGATGAGTGGACGGATAAGATTTCCGATATGCTCATACAGGGTAAGGGCTACACTCTTGAAGAAATTGACGAAACTCTTGATAAAATTACAAAGTCATTTACAAAAATAGAGCTTAACAAAGTGCCGAAGGTTAAAGTCGGTATTGTCGGCGAAATCTATGTAAAATACTCCAAAATGGCTAACAACGGTCTTGAGGACTTTCTTGCAGATCAGGATTGCGAGGTTTGCGTACCTGGTCTTATGGGTTTTGCATCATTTAAGGTTGATAACCGTATTGAGGACTACAAGATGTTCGGAGGAAGCAGAGTTAAATACAAATTCTGTTCGATGCTTCTTAACTACCTCACAAAGCTTGAGGGACTTATGGTTGATGCCGCTGAAAAGTACGGCTTTGTTCCGCCTCACAGATATGCTCACACAAAGGAGCTTGTAAACGGTGTTATCGGATACGGCAGTAAGATGGGCGAGGGTTGGTTGCTGACAGCCGAGATGATTGAGCTTGCTGATACAGGTTATGAGAATATCGTATGCACACAGCCTTTCGGTTGTCTGCCAAATCATATCAACGGTAAGGGCGCAATCAGAAAGATTAAAGAAATCAGACCGAATGCCAATATCGTTACCATCGACTATGATCCGGGTGCGCCGAAGGTAAATCAGGAGAACCGTATCAAGCTGATGCTTGCTGTCGGCAAAGAGGAACTCAAGAAAAAGCTTGAGGCTGAAAAAAATGGCGAAAAAGCCGAATCGTCAGAGAAGTCAGAGAAAAAGTAATTTAATATCAATGCTTATGAGTCATCGCAGATGGCGGTGGCTTTTTTATTTTGCGGTAATATCAGGCAGAAAAAGCTAATACAATTTTACAGGGGTTTATCTCGTTTTTAAGGAAAAAATAAGTGTAAAAATCGGGGGATATTATGAAAAAACGACTTAAAGGATTTTTTCAAAGGCTTGCACGGTGGCTGAATGTGCGTGAAATGCGACAGCACAAGGTTAAGGCAGGCGTTTACATCATTATAAGGCTCATACTTGTGTCACTTTTGACTGCCGGCATTTTAAACGGAAAATGGGAGAATGTCATGACCTGCGTGTTAACGCTCGGACTGTTGATGCTTCCGTTGTTCATCGACCGAAAGCTGTCGGTAGCGTTGCCGAGTGTGCTTGAAACGATTGTTGTGCTGTTCGTGTTTGCGGCAAATGTTATGGGTGAGCTCGGTGCGTTCTACGAAAAGATTCCGATATGGGATTCATTGCTCCATACTGTGAACGGCTTTATCTGTGCAGGCGTTGGTTTTGGACTGACCGATATTTTGAACAGAAGCGAGCGGGTGAAATTGAGCCTCTCGCCCATGTTTGTGTGCCTGTTTTCGTTCTGCTTTTCAATGACAGTCGGTGTTGTGTGGGAGTTTTTTGAGTTTGGTGCGGATATGCTTTTTGAAAAGGATATGCAAAAGGACACCGTAATCACGGCAATACATTCGGGTTTGATTTCGGGCAAACCGAATGTGATAATGCACATCAGAGATATAACATCAACCGTTGTGAACGGTGAAAATCTCGGTATTAACGGTTACCTTGACATCGGTCTGATCGATACAATGAAAGATTTGCTTGTTAATTTTGTAGGAGCGGCAGTTTTTGACACCATAGGTTGGTTTTACCTGAAAGGAAGAAGTGCAGGATTTTTGCGGAATTTTATCCCCGTTAAAAAATAATGACGCAATGTTTATGTGAAATCAAATTATATAAATGAGTTGCACACGAACGGGCGAACACGGTTCGCCCCCTACAATTTTTCACTTTTAATTTTCAATTAGCAAGAGGGCAGTCACATTGCCGTGACTGCCCTCTTGCTTTTGGTGATATTCTTATATTAAAATTACTTATCTTCCTGGAGTGTGATTTCAACCTCACCGTCGCCCGATGATGAGCTGTAATATTTAACCTTGATTTTGTCCCCCGGCTTGTGGGTTTCAAGAATCGCATAAACATCTGCAAAGCTTGTAATTGTTTCGCCGTCAACCTCTGTGATGATATCGCCTTCTTTAAGGCTTGTGCCGTCACACGGACCGCCCGATACGATACTCTGAACATAAATGCCCTGCGGAATGTTGTAATTTGATGCCTGATCGGAGGTTACTGCAATGCCCGAAATGCCGATTTTTACTCTGCCTTCAACATAGCCGTTCTTTACAAGTGTGTCAACAATGCTTTTTACTGTCTGTGACGGAATTGCAAAGCCCATACCTTCGTAAGTTTCGGAAACAATCTTTGAAGTTGTAATTCCGACAACCTGACCGTAGTAGTTTACAAGCGGACCGCCCGAGTTGCCCGGATTGATTGCGGCATCGGTCTGAATGTACTTTGTAAGGCTTGATGTTGAAAGTTTTCTGTCAAGCGCCGAAATAACGCCCTTGGTTGTTGTGTTCTGATAGTCAAGACCGCCGGGGTTGCCGACTACGATAATATCCTGACCAACCTCAAGCTGTGACGAATCACCGAACGTTGCAGGAGTAAGTCCCTTTGCATCGTCCATTTTGAGAACCGCAATATCGGTTCTTGAATCGTAACCTACAACACCTGCCTTGTATACCTTGCCGTCAGATGTTACAACTCTGATTGCATAGGCTGTTTTGCTGTTGCCGATTACATGAGCGTTTGTGATAACATAGCCGTCCTGTGAGAAGATAATTCCGCTTCCCTGTGAAGATGCGGTTGTTGTGTCAGCCTGATCGGGTACATCGTCCGAGTAACAGAGAATGCCGACTACCGAGTCGGAAACCTTTTCTGACGCTTTTGCGGCTGTGTAGCTGTTGTTTGTTTTTGCGTCTTTCGGATTGCTTTCAAGCTTCATACCCGAGTAATCCTTGTTCACCTTGTCACTGTAGTCAGACTCATCGTGAGTTTTACCCTGCGAAGAGGTGTCGGGAAGGGTTTCAAACGGTGTTGTGCTGTCTTTATTCGGAAGTCTGAATGAATTGCCCGAATCACTTCGGTCGCTGTTCAAATCTTCTTTTATGTCAGCCGAAAATCCGTACACCATCATGCCGATAAAACCGATTGTAAGAAGTGAACAGAGAACGATAATCAACGCAATTATTCCGCCCTTTGTTTTCTTTTGGGGGTACTGTGCGAACATCTGCGGATTGTATTGCTGATTGTATGTACCGTTGTTGCCGTAGGGAGGCTGTCCGTACATATTCTGCTGATACGGCGGTACATTCTGATTGTATCCTGTGTTGTTCTGATACTGTCCGTACTGCTGATTGTTCTGATTATACTGCGGATTCTGTCCGCTGTAGGGATACTGACCGTAACCGTACTGCCACGGCTGAGCGTAGGTGTTCGGATTCGGATTTTGATTCTGCTGATACGGCGGAACATTTTCAGTCGGACTTGCATTGTTTGCCGTGTTTTGGTTGTTGTTGCCGAAAATATAATCACCGTACGGTGTGTTGCCGTTCTGCGGCTGAACATTCTGAGTCTGTTCTTCCTGTGTTTCGGGTTCGGAAACGGGAATTGTCTGTTCCGTGTTCATATTATTGTTTTGTACGGGTTTTTCGGTGAACGGCTTTTGCGGTTCAAACCCACCCATATTGTTGTTGTCAAAATTGTCCATAAAAGTTACTCCTACATTTATTTGTTACCGTGGGGTACAAGCTGCGTTTGTCTTTAAGTAATGAAACAAAATTTTTTGCAATAAAATATCTGTCATTACTTGCGGTCGCAAGACTACCTCTACGGGATAGTTTACAAAAAATATTATCATACAACGCTTGACCAAAATCAAGTATTATAATTTACATTTATATTATACCTTTTCACAAAATCAAAATCAACCTTGTTGTGTTACGGAAGTGTGAGTTTATTTTGAAAGTTTAGTGATAATTTACTAAAACAGGACAAAATGAAGAATTTTTCGACTAATTGTTAAAATTTTCACTAAATCTTCTTTTTAGGTCTTTATATTTTCAAAAATATATTGTATAATAAACTTAAATCGGCAGGTGGGGACGCTTGTCTGCTGAAATTTTTTAAAAAAGGAAGATTAAAATGCCATTAGTAAACGCTAAAGAAATGCTTACAAAAGCAAAGGCAGGCCACTATGCAGTAGGTCAGTTCAACATCAACAACCTTGAATGGACAAAATCAATTCTTTTAACAGCACAGGAACTCAACTCACCTGTTATCCTCGGTGTATCTGAGGGTGCCGGTAAATATATGTGCGGCTACAAAACAGTCGTTGGTATGGTAAACGGTATGCTCGAGGAACTCAACATCACAGTTCCTGTTGCTCTCCACCTTGACCACGGTTCATACGAAGGCGCTAAGAAGTGCATCGAAGCCGGTTTCAGCTCAATCATGTTCGACGGTTCACACTATCCGATCGAAGAAAACATTGAAAAAACAAAGGAACTCGTTGCAACTTGTAACAAGCTCGGTCTTTCACTTGAGGCTGAGGTTGGTGCAATCGGCGGCGAGGAAGACGGCGTAGTCGGCATGGGCGAATGCGCAGATCCTAAGGAATGCAAAATGGTTGCAGACCTCGGCGTAACAATGCTCGCAGCAGGTATCGGTAACATTCACGGTAAGTATCCTGCAAACTGGAAGGGTCTCAGCTTTGAAACTCTTGACGCTATCCAGCAGCTTACAGGCGAGATGCCGCTCGTTCTCCACGGCGGTACAGGTATCCCTGCCGACATGATCAAGAAGGCTATCTCACTCGGCGTTTCAAAGATCAATGTTAACACAGAGTGCCAGCTCGCATTTGCAGCAGCTACAAGAAAGTACATTGAAGAGGGCAAGGATCTCGAAGGCAAGGGCTTTGACCCAAGAAAGCTCCTCGCTCCCGGTGCAGAGGCTATCAAGGCTACTGTTAAGGAAAAGATGGAACTCTTCGGTTCGGTTAACAAGGCTTAATTGTAAGCACGCAAACTTAATCTTTACAAAAATTTCAGGGACAGCAAAACGCTGTCCCTGTTTTTATGTTCTGTTTGGTTAACTCAGTTGTATTATAAGACGGTTGTAAAGTCAATTGTTACATCAAAACGGATTGTAATTGTTACTTTAAAACATAAATCGGGTTGACAAATGCGATAATCGGTACTATAATAATTGTCAACCGATAAAATAATTTGGTTGACAATCTGCAAAACAAAAGAAGCGGTTTTGCAAAGGAGAGGTAATTTTATGACAGAAGCAAAAACAAACAGTAAATCAAAAAGTAATGTATTAAGCCTTGTGTATATGGCGATGTTCGTCGCAATCATCACAGTGTGCGCACAGATTCAGATTCCGATGACAGTTCCGTTCACACTTCAAACTCTCGGCATCTTTATGGCTGCGGCTATGCTCGGTTGGAAAAGAGGACTCATCAGCGTTGCGGTTTATGTTCTCCTCGGTGCAATCGGTGTTCCCGTGTTTGCAGGATTCTCAGGCGGAATCGGCGTTCTCGGCGGTCCGACAGGCGGTTATATCATCGGTTTCCTCTTTACGGCGCTTATCGTTGGACTTATGACTGATTTTCTCGGCAGAAAGCTTTGGGTGCTTGCGGTTTCAATGGTTGCAGGTCTTGCAGTATGCTACCTTTTCGGTACAATTTGGTTTATGATTGCAATGCACACAGAATTTGTTGCCGCACTTCTCACCTGCGTTGTTCCGTTCCTTCTTGCAGATGCTGCAAAGATTGTTGTTGCAACAGTTTTGGTGAATCGTCTTGACAAAATCGTTAAGCTTTAAGTTCAGACCGCATCACAGCCTTTGTGTGCAGTTTTTTGAAGGCAAGGGTTACAGCGATGAATTTGTCTGCGGAATGGCAAAAATAGTGTCGGTTCTTGAAAATAACAACGCAAACCTTACGCTTACGGGCGGTTGTGACGAAATTTGTTCATCGTGTCCGAACCGTGACAACGGCAGCTGCGATGTTACGGGCAAGGCGTCATGCTATGACAAAAGATGTCTTGATTTACTCGGAATGAAAATCGGCGATACTGCCGATTGGAAAGAGCTTTCGAGAATTGCAAGAGAAAATATAATTTTAAAAGACAGGCTTTCGCAGGTGTGCGGCGACTGCAAATGGTCGCATATATGCCGTGATAAAGCCGATAAAATGAAAAGTCTTCATTAATCCTCATAGATATATCATGATAAAAGACCTCACGAATTTCGTGAGGTCTTTTGTTTACGGCGAGCCGCCGTTCCCTGTTCGTGCAGACAGTTTGTATATTTTAAAACATATTTTGCCCGAGCAAATATTTGTAATTGTCTTTGCAATTTGTGTTGTAGGGGCGTTCATTGGACGCCCGCAAGCAATGGCAGAAATATTGTGATAGAAATAAATTATATGAATGAAACAGAGTTATCGAAATAACGCAGCGGCGAACCGTGTTCGCCAATCAATTCGTGTGTACACACGAATTGAATAAACAGTAACTATATTTAGAGCCATAAATCAAAATTGATAAAATGTGTATGTGTATTTATTCGCTTTGATTTTGCAATCAAACCGATTGGCGAACACGGTTCGCCGCTACATTAGAATACACGATTTTTATCACATCAAAACATATATGTTTAAACAAAACCATTCATCAAGCGGGCGTCCGATGAATGCCCCTACAGGTTGGTACAGACAATAACAATTTTACGCTCGGGCATTTTTAGTTTTCTATTGTACAAACTATCTTCACGAATTGACTGCCGAGGCACTCGGCTACAAAGTTACCTTAATATAGAAAATAACGCTCGGGCATTAAAGTATTTGACTTAAAAAACTATCTTCACGAATGGGGCGCCGAGGCACTCGGCTATTGACTTTTGGAGGAAATTGGATTATTATTTAAACTGTATAACTTTAAGTATGCTTATTTTTAGGACAGATGATTTGTGAAGGAGTTGAAAAAAGTGCCGGATCTTTCGATAATTTTCGATATGGGTGTTGTTGCACTGCGTTTTCTTATGCCTGTTTATGCAATAATAATTGTGTACCAGTGCTTTGCCGCAATGCGCCGTCGCCGCCGTCCCGAAACTCCTTTGATTTCACTTTTGAACCCTGCAACGGGCGAGATGCTCCCCGTGCTTTTCTGGGAAAATTCAATCGGCAGAAGTAAAAGCAGTGATGTAACCGTTGATGATCCGACGGTTTCAAGAAATCATTGTGTACTCCTTCGCCGTAAAGACGGTTGGTATGTAAGCGATACCGACTCAAAGAGCGGCACAATGCTCAACGGCAAAAGAACAAGAGGCAGAGCAAAGGTGCTAATTGACGATACAATAACAATAGGCGGTACAAGCCTTATAGTAAAAAGAGGCGAGGAGTTCCAACAGCCGTTGCAGTCGAGCTGGTTTTTCTCAAAGGTCAGTGATAAGCCTGCAATGAAATCGTGGAAGCTTATGCTTCTTATTACATTTTTTCACTTCTTTATGTGCGTTCAGGCAATGTTCTGGAATGACGGCACAAATACAATGGCTCCGCTCGTGCTGTTCGGCGCTCTTGCGGCTGTTGAATGGGGATTCTTCTTTATCTCCTATTTTGTAATCCGCAGAGTAAATTTCGAGCTTGAATCGCTTGCCCTGTTTTTGACGGGCATAGGCGTAATGATGCTTATCAGACAGTCGGAACGCTCGGCTTATGTTCAGCTTGTTGCCGCCGCAATAGGTATGATTTTCTTCTGCGTAATCATCAAGCTGATTGAAGATCCCGACAAGGTAAATAAACTCAGACTTCCGGCAATGATTTGTGCGGTCGGTCTTTTGGGTGTAACAATTGTATTCGGTAAGATTACAAACGGCGCCGCCAACTGGATTTATATCGGCTCGTTTTCATTTCAGCCGTCAGAGCTTGCAAAGATTATTTTCATCTTTATCGGCGCAAGTTCGCTTGATGTGTTGATGACAAAGAAGAACCTGCTTGAGTACATTATCTTCTCGGCAGTCTGCGTCGGCCTTTTGGCTCTTATGGGTGACTTCGGTACTGCGCTCATCTTCTTTGTAACATTTTTGCTCACAGCGTTTATGCGCTCGGGTGATTTCAAGACGATTATTCTTGCTGTTGCCGCCGCAATTTTCGGCGTAACCTTTGTTCTCAAGTTTAAACCGTATGTTGCCGACCGTTTTTCGGGTTGGCGTCATGTGTGGAAACATACTCAGGACAACCTCGGTTATCAGCAGGCAAGAGTTCTCACATATATGGCAAGCGGCGGACTTTTCGGTGTAGGTATCGGCAACGGTTTTTTAAAGCAGGTTGCCGCATCCGAAAGTGACCTTGTTTTCGGACTTGTTTCGGAAGAAATGGGAGTTATCGTTGCGTTCACACTTGCCGTGGCAGTAGGTGCAATGTTTATTTATGCGAGGGCAATTACAACCCGAAGCAGAAGTACCTTTTATTCAATTTCAGCGTGCTGTGCGGCAGGACTTTTTGTCGTTCAGCTTTCTCTCAATGTTTTCGGTGCAACCGATGTCCTTCCGCTCACAGGCGTAACATTTCCGTTTGTGTCTGCCGGCGGTTCAAGTATTATGTCTTGTTGGGGACTTGTTGCATTCATCAAAGCCGCAGACGAGAGAACTTATTCGGTAAAAAGATAAGTTTGGTAAATTGAAAATGAAAAATTGAAAATGGAAAATTGTTGTCGAGAGGAAAAACAGCAAAATAAAATGCTCTATCTCCCGACCGTATTCATAGTGCTTTGCAAGCAAAGCCGCATTTTCTTTAATTTTTCGATTGTTCACTTGATACACAGGGTGGTGTAAGGTTTGAAAAAAATACTTCGCAGAAGTACACTTATATATATAGTTGCGCTTGCGTTTATCGGCGGACTCGGCTATCTTGCCTTTGAGCTTGTAACAGGGGCAGACGATTGGGTTGATCAGGCATATAATGCGCATATAGCAGGTGACGGCGGCCTTGCACAGGCAGGAGCGATCTATGACCGCAACGGCATGGCTCTTGCACAGACGGTTGACGGTAAAAGAGTTTATAACGAAAGCGAGAGCGTAAGAAAATCTCTGCTTCATGTTGTCGGTGATGACAGCCTTAACATTTCAACGGCTGTTCAAAGTATGTATCGTTCTCAGCTGATAGGCTATAACCTTGTTTTCGGACTTAATATGCCGGAATCATTGCGTGCCTCTCACGATATAAAGCTGACAGTCGATTCCGCAACCTGTGCGGCGGCTTATGATGTTCTTGCAGCTTATAACAAAAAAGGTGCCTGTGTAATATATAACTACAAAACAGGCGAGGTTATCTGTTCCATAAGCACCATGGCTTACGATCCGCAGGCTCCTCCCGAAATTACCGAGGACAACGAAAGCGAATACGAGGGCGTTTACCTTGATAATGTGCTTTCGTCAACCTTTACCCCGGGTTCAATCTTCAAAATCGTTACATCTGCGGCGGCAATCGAGAATATTCCCGACCTTTATGACCGCACTTGGGTTTGTAACGGAAGTGAGAACATAGGCGGAAGTGAAGTTACCTGTACGGAAACTCACGGAACGCTGACATATAAAGAGGCAATGGCACATTCCTGCAATATTGTTTTTGCAAAGCTTGCCGTTGAACTCGGAAGTGACACAATGACAAAAACTGCCGAGAAAATCGGCATTAACAGCTCCTTTGATGTTGACGGAATTAAAACCGCAAAAGGTTCATATGATGTCAGCGATGCCAATGAAAACCAGCTTGGCTGGTCGGGCGTAGGTCAGTATAATGACAAGGTAAACCCGATGCAGATGGCAATTATCTGCGGTGCAATCGCAAACGGCGGTAAGGCTACAAACCCTACCCTTATCAAAGATGAGTCCATACTCTCCGCACTCGGCATAAACTACAAGAGCAGCGGACAGGAGCTTTTTTCATCCGATACGGCGGCAAAGCTTGATGATGTTATGAGATACACCGTTTCGGATTACTACGGCGACAACCTTTTCGGCGGACTTACAGTCTGTGCCAAAACAGGTACGGGTGAAGTCGGCGATGATAAGAACCCTAACGGCTGGATGGTCGGCTACTCAAAAGATGAGGACTGCCCTCTCGCCTTTGCCTGTGTTGTACAGGATTCGGGTTTCGGTTTCCAATATGCCGGTCCCGTGGTTGAGGCCGCAATGATTCAGGCTGCAAAAAGCCTTGGAGCGTCTGCGGTGCAGTAAATTAAAATTATATTATTGAAAATACAGTTTGACCGATTTTTTCGGTACATTGAAAGGAAGAACCCTGATGAATTTTTTAAAGGCTATGTTCGGCAACTACAGCAAGCGTGAAGTTAAGCGTGTGCAACCAATCTGTGACAAGGTGCTTGCACTCGAAGATAAATATGCGGCTATGAGCGAAAGTGAACTCAAGAACCAGACAACAATTCTTAAAGAAAGACTTGCCAACGGCGAAACAACAGACGATATTCTCCCCGAAGCATTTGCAACCTGTCGTGAGGCAGGCTGGAGAGTGCTTGGTATGAAGCACTTCCCCGTTCAGATTATCGGTGGTATCGTTCTTCACCAGGGCAGAATCGCCGAGATGAAAACCGGTGAAGGTAAAACCTTGGTTGCTACCCTCCCTGCATACCTCAACGCTCTTACAGGCGAAGGTGTTCACATTGTAACAGTCAACGATTACCTTGCCCGCCGTGACTCAGAGTGGATGGGCAAGCTTTACAGATACCTCGGTCTTTCGGTCGGTCTTATCTGCCACGATCTCGATAACGAGGGCAGAAAAAAGGCTTATGCCGCAGACATTACATACGGAACAAACAACGAACTCGGTTTTGACTACCTCCGTGACAACATGGTAGTTTACAAGGAAAACAAGGTTCAGCGTCCGCACGCATTTGCAATTGTCGATGAGGTTGACTCAATCCTCATTGATGAGGCGAGAACTCCTCTTATTATTTCGGGTAAGGGCGACAAGTCAACAGACCTTTATGCAAAGGCTGACGCTCTTGCAAAAACTCTTAAAGTTCAGCGTTTTGCAGAACTTGACGCAAAAGAGGATATGGAGGAATATTACAAGGAAAACGACATTGATTATGTTGTTGATGAAAAGCAGAAAACAGCAACCCTCACACAGAGCGGTGTTAAGAAAGCCGAAGAATTTTTCGGTATTGAAAACCTTACCGATCCCGATAACCTTACAATTCAGCACCATGTAAATCAGGCTATCAAGGCCAACGGCGTTATGAAGCTTGATGTTGACTATGTTGTCAAGGACGGCGAAGTTATCATCGTTGACGAATTTACAGGTCGTCTTATGTACGGCCGTCGTTTTAACGAAGGTCTTCACCAGGCCATTGAGGCTAAAGAGGGCGTAAAGGTTCAGAGCGAAAGCAAAACTCTTGCTACAATCACATTCCAGAACTACTTCCGTCTTTACAAAAAGCTTTCGGGTATGACAGGTACTGCTCAGACAGAGTCGGAAGAATTCCAGGAAATCTACAAGCTTGATGTTGTTGAAATTCCTACCAACAAGCCCGTTTTAAGAAAAGACCTTCCCGATTCGGTTTATAAGACAGAAAACGGCAAGTTCCACGCTGTTATTGACGCAATTGTTGAGGCTCACGAAAAGGGACAGCCTGTCCTTGTCGGTACAATTTCAATTGAGAAGTCGGAGCTTCTTTCAAAAATGCTCAAAAAGAGAGGCATCAAGCACAATGTCCTCAATGCAAAACAGCATGAAAAAGAGGCTGAAATTGTTGCTCAGGCAGGTAAACTCGGTGCGGTAACAATCGCAACCAACATGGCAGGTCGTGGTACCGATATCATCCTCGGCGGTAACGCAGAGTATATGGCAAAATCCGCAATGCGTAAGCAGGGCTTTACAGAGGAGCTTATTGAAGAAGCTACAGGTTATGCGGAAACCGATGATGAAGAAATCATCAATGCAAGAAATACATTCAGAGAACTGAATGACAAGTATAAGGAAGAAATTAAGGGCGAGGCTGAAAAGGTAAGAGAGGCCGGAGGTCTTTACATTATGGGTACGGAAAGACACGAGTCACGCCGTATTGATAACCAGCTCCGTGGTCGTGCAGGCCGTCAGGGCGATCCGGGTGTCAGCCGTTTCTTCCTCTCAACCGAGGATGACCTTATGCGTCTGTTCGGCGGTGACAGAATGAAAATGATGATGGAGCGTATGAATGTTGCCGAAGATATGCCTATTGAGAACAAAATGCTCACAAGTATTATCGAAGGCTCACAGGAAAAGGTTGAGCTTCGTAACTTCGGCATTCGTAAGGATGTCCTCCAGTACGACGATGTTATGAACAAACAGCGTGAAATCATCTACGGTCAGCGTGATCAGGTTCTTAACGGTGAGGATCTCCACGAAACAATCCTCAAAATGGTTGAGGATACAATCGCAACTTCAATCAAGCAGTATCTCCCCGAAGGTCCTGCAGAACATTGGAACTTCCAAAGCCTCAAGGATTATTACGCAGGCTGGCTTATCAGAGATGATTCTAAGTACGATTTCAGTCTTGAGGATCTTGAAGATATGGAACCCGAAGAGATTCAGAAGATGCTCGTTGACGATGCTCTTGAAATTTACAAGGAAAACGAAGAACTTCTTCCCGAGGAAACAATCCGTGAGATGGAGCGTGTTTACCTCCTCAAGAATGTTGATACACATTGGATGGATCACATCGACAATATGGATCAGCTCAAGAGCGGTATCAGACTTCGTTCATACGGTCAGCACGATCCTGTTGTTGAGTACAGAGTTGAAGGCTTCGATATGTTTGATGAGATGATTGAAAGCATTCGTGAAGATACTGTCAAGATGATGCTCATTATGCCAAAGCGTGTTTATGAGATTCAGAAAAGACAGGATGCAATTGCAGCGGCAAAGAGAGCAGCTCAGAGGGCTGCCGCAGCGGCACAGTCTGCATCCGATGATGAAGAAGCTGTTGAACAGTCGGACGCCGTAAAGCAGGCGCTTCACCGTGAGCAGGTTGCTCAGCCTACAGAAACTTCTGCAGACGGTACGGATTCTGTCAACAAGACTATCCGTAAGGGCAAGAAAATCGGCAGAAACGATCCCTGTCCGTGCGGCAGCGGTAAAAAGTACAAGAAGTGCTGTGGCAGAGATCTTTAATATGTTTGCATAAAGCGGTTTGTATAATTGCAATTTAAGTGAATTACATTTTGAGGGGCAGAGAGCAATACTCTGCCCTTTATTTATGCCGAATTTTCAAGGTGTTCGGTGATTAATTTGATGAGATATAGATATTGATTATAAAAATATATCTGAAAATTTCTGTAAAATGTTGGTTTTGTGGCATTTTATGTTAAAAAATAACAATCGCAAAATAATACATATTTCTGCATGCACAGCTTGGAGTAAACTTGCATAAAAATTTTTGATATTTTTGAAAAAAGAATTAAAAACCAACAAATTTAGTGCCGAAATTGACTTTTTAACTGCCTGTTAAGGTTGTACAATGGGTATAATTTATCTTAAACACAAAAAATGGTGATAAATAAGTAATAAAGTCACATTATGGTCGAAAATATTAAATCGTATTTGCAGATATGCAAAATAACCAAAAATATTACCCGAAGTTTGGCTATATTGCCTCTACAAATGTGCAATAAAATATTATATAATTGTATGCAAATCAAAAAGAAGAACAAATTCAAAAATTTGCGTTTTATAATTAGTTGGCAGATATATTGGACTGTCCTATGCAGTTCTGTTTAATTGTATTTTGACTGCCAAAACAAAGTAATCGGCAATGAAGGAGAAGAAAAAATTATGAAATTAGGTAAAAAGCTTTGCAGAACCGTAAAGAAAAGCTTTTCCCTTGTGCTTGCACTTACCATCATGCTTTCGGTATGTGCCGTGTCGGGTATGTCGCTTAATGTATTTGCGGCAACATCTTCGGGACAGAAGATTTATATTAACCTGACCAAGAATAAGGAATGGAAAGATTTTTCTTCTGTTACATATCGTTTTGCTAAGGATGACGGCACGGTTCTCAGTACGGGTACTGTAAGCAAAAATTCTTCGGGAGTTTTTGAAACCACTGCACCATCCGGTGCAACAAGAATTGAGCTTTCTTCGGGGGTTAAATTTACTCTTCCCGAAAAGACTGTTGCAAGCGATTCCCGTCGTATCTATCTTCATAACAGTAACACCTATAACGAAGCTTATGCATATTCTTGGGTAACCGATACTGACTGCAATGAAAAGTGGCCCGGTGTTGCAATGAACAAGCTCACATCTTCGGACAGCGATTACTACTATGTGGATGTTAAATCATCCTATAAATATGTAATCTTCAACAGCAAGGGCGAAAAACAAACAAGCAACCTCAGTATTAACGATTCATACAGTACCGATAATGCTCTTTATGACGCCTCAAAAAGTCAGTGGACTAATCCGTTCATCAAGACCCTCGATCTTTCGGGTACTTCGGGTGACACGGAATTTTATCTTACAACTGACGGCTCGTTCAAAGAAAGTAAATACCTTTCTGTTGAATCTCCCGACAAACAGTCAAAGGCAACATATAAAACAGTTTATGTTTCGAACGATGACTGGAAGTCGCTTCCAAAGATTTATGCAACTTTTGACTACAACGATGCATATGAAGGAACAGTTGAGCTTACACAAACCACGGTAAACGGTCATGTGGTGTTCAGCGGTAAAATTCCGACAGATGCGGTTTTAAGATTCCATCCGAAAAAATCTAATCTCAACGGTGCATCTTCCGCAACTTCATATCCGACAGGTTCGGGATATGATGATTCGGGCTACAGCGAGAACACGGCTACATATGTTAAGACAGCCAGAGGCGAAAGCTGGACAAAATTCTCGGAAATAGGCAATGTAGACTATAACGCTGTTGTTGAAAATTCATTCTCAAATAATCCTAACATAGTAGGCGTTGACGCAACATACTTTGACTACTGGTCTGATATGGAGCAGGAGAAAGGGTATCTTCAGTGTCAGGGTAATGGCAATATGTATGACTATTGGTATCAATTTGATAACTTCAACAGCTACATAAGCAACATTGCTTTAAACTATAAGTCGGACTGGAAGTATCCTCTCTACTTCGGCAATATGTATAAGGGTAATGAACACTACGGAACATTTGAGACTCACGCAAAAGGACTTACAAACATCAACAATTATGATGATAACTATTACTATGCAGTAAACAACTCCAACGGTATGAAATGGGGCGGCGGTAATTATAACCAGTCCTTACAGGGTCTTATGTACAACAGGCTTGACAGCAAGGGCAATCTTCAGGTTATAAATGGTGTCAAGGCTCCGTACTTTGATACTGAGGCACTTTCAACCGCAATCTACAACGATAAAAGAGTTGCCAATGTTTATAAGTCGTCTTTCCCGTTCCGTACAACTACTGATAGTGAAGGTGTTACTACTTATGAATTTACTTCAAAGAATGCAGCCGATAACATCTACTTCACATGGAACGGCCTCACACCGACAAAAATTAACTACGGTGCGGGTAAGGATTATGGAATCAGCGATGACCTGAAAAAATTCGGCGGCGAAAGCAACGGTTATGGTATTTTCCCGTTCAACAATACTTCAAATACATCATCGGGCAAGGGTACTAACTCTAACCTTGACTATGGTTTTGGTATCAGACTTGATATAGACTTCAGAGTTCCGAAGGACGGTTTACTTGCAGACGACAAACCTGCAACCTTTAACTTCAGCGGTGACGATGACCTTTGGGTTTATATCGGTGAGGATTCAACAGGTGCTGATGCAGAGCTTGCTCTCGACCTCGGCGGTGACCATAAAGAGGCAAGCGGTTCAATTAACTTTAATACAATGAAAGCAACTGCCGACAATGTATTTGCCGACTACTCACCTTCATCATCGTCGACAAAACTTACAGTTCCGAGTGATGAGTTTTGGGTTAAGACAGGTAATTATACAGACTTCTGTTTGTATGTTTGGCAGGATGAAAGTGTTGGTACACCTAATAATGGTAAACGTTATGTAAAACCTTATGAAGTATCAGACGGTTTTTACAAATTCAAAAAGTCAAAACTTGGCAGCAATACAAACGCTATCTTCTGTAAGTGGCAGAATATAAATGACGGCAAGCTTACAAAAGAGCTTACTCTTTCAGACCTTTACGGTAAAATGTGGAACGGTGACGGCACTCCGTATTCTGCAGACGTTTCGTCACATCCTACAAACCTTGGCACCGTTACAAAGACAATCAACAATGGTACTAAGCTTGATCCTAACAAGACATACCATATGGTAGTATTCTATATGGAGCGTGGTGAGGCTGAGTCTAACTTCTCAGTAAACTTTACAATGACACCTGCCAACAATGACCTCAAGGTTACAAAGGCACTTGATACAGGCGATGTTGTTTCTGAAATTTCAGATGACCTCAAAGCTAATGAAACTTTTGATTATACAATCAAAGAGAACGACAACGATACCTCCGGTAAAGGCTACAAGCTTACAAAATCAGACGAAAGCACAAGCAGCGAAATTCTTTCAAACAGCGGTTTCACACTTAAAGATGATTATATGGCTGACTTTGACAACTCATTCAAGACCGGCAATGGTATGACGGTTAACGAGTCAACAGACAGCAGTAAGCTTAAATACACAACGAACTGGGGGCTTGTTAACAACAGAGACGGTTCACCAATCAGTAGCGGTTCAACTACGAACTCGGCATTCAATCTTGCGGATCCCGCTGATAAAAAGGCTTATGCACAGCTCCAGCTCGACTATACCAACAAGATAGTGACAGCACCTCTTGAAATTTCAAAGAATGTTGTTGATGAAGACGGTACAACCGACTACGACACAAATCAGCAGTTTACATTTGCAATTGCTCTCGACTTTGACGGCAACGGTTCAACCTATGACTACAAGACCTATCCTCTTGAGTATCAGCTCAAAGAGAAGGGCGCAAGTGATTATTCAAGCACAGCTTACCGTACACCCTTGGACGGTTCGTTCACAATCAAAAAGGGCGAAAGCATTAAGCTTCTCAATATTCCTGTAGGTGCAACTTATAAGATTACAGAGAAAACCGTTACAGGTTATATTCCCTATAAAGTAGGCAATCAGAGTTTCAGCGGTACATTCGTCGGTACTCTTGCGGAAGCAGGAAATGTGCTTAACTTTGTCAATAAGGTTAATCCTACAAACTTTGCTGTTTCGGTAAATAAGACTCTTGACGGTCAGCCTTACAGCGGCAGCAAGTTCGTTTATACATTGACAGGTCTTGAATCAATGGATACAGCAAAACAGGATACCGATGGCAATACTATCAAGACAAACAGCACAGCATTAGTTTCCAAGAAATCGGCAACACCTGACGCAAGCGGTAAGGTTGAATTCAAAGACCTCAGCTTAATCAATGTGGGTGTTTACAGATTTAAGATTACCGAGGCTCTTGCCGAGGGCAAAAATGCATCCGATTATAAAATGGATACAAATACCTGGCTTGCTGAGATTGAATTTCTTGAAGGCGGTGAAGTAACGCCGCCTAAGTATATTAAGGTTAAGAACTCAGATATTGAAGGCAAAACCGATGCTCAGCTTGCAGATTACTTCAACAATTCTCCTTCTGTTGAAAAAGCCGTGTTTGAAAATGAAACCACACACGGAAGTGCAACAGTAAACAAGAAGAATCAGACAGGCGGTAATGTAAGTGATACGGAATTTGCTGTGATGAAGGTATCCGAGGAGGGTATCTTTACTGCAGATGATATCAATACAATCATTAAAGATGCCACAAAAGATACCACAATGAAAGCTCATATGACTTCTAAAAATACAGACAGCAACGGTCAGGCTGTGTTTGACAATCTGACAATCTTCAAGGACGGTCAGGGCGAGTTCACAAAAACAAACGGTAATGTTGTATGGAGCGACAGTTCCGACAATTATATATCAGGTACTTCAACATATCAGACATACTGTCTGTTTGAGTACAAACCGTCAGAGGGTTACACCCCGAACTACACACTCACCTACTTCACACTCCCTGTTGAGGGTAAGTACGATGTTACATATGATTATGTTGACGGCGCAATTACAATGCCTTCGGCAAGCGGTGACGGTATGAACGGTTATTTTGTTCTCGGTGTATCGGTTGCAGGTCTTGCGGTGACAATGTTCACGGGTTATGCAATCTATTACGGAAAAGGTCGTAAAAAACGCAGAGCAAGACGCAGAAAGTAACCCAATATGATTTAACTTGTTAGAACAGGTGATTTTTTAATCATATGTTTCTTTCATAGAAAACCTCTTTGACTGCTACGGACACCGTTGTTAGCCGGTGTCCGCCATGCAGCCACCCCAACCCGTTTAACCATTCGGTTAGAATATAATTACATATATTAAATCAAACACAAAGGAGAAAGAAAAATGAAAACTACAAAGAAAATCTTTGCAGCAGTTCTTGCAGTAATGATGATCGCTCTCATGATTCCATTCTCAGCAAGTGCTGCTACAACACTTACAGTATCATGCAACCCTAATGCCGGTACAACAGGTGATAAAGCCGACTATGTTGGTACTTATGAGTACAAATTCTTCAAGCTCGCTAAAGTTGATACTGGTAACGGTACAGTAACAGTTGAAGATGCTTATGCAAGCAACACTGCCCTTGTGGACGCTCTCAACTCAACAGAAACAGACAAGAGCCAGAACATCATCACAATTTGTGATGGTATGTCATGGACAGGTACAGCTGATAAGACTGTTACATTCAAATATGACGGTTCAGCAGATGTTCCTACACAGCAGATTACAGACCTTGATGACGGTATCTATTATGTATACTGCTCTAAGAAGCCTGGTACAGTTAAGTCTGTACAGGGTTCACTCATCTCACTTCCTTTCTTCAATGGCACAGACTGGACATACGATTATGAAACAGTAAACCTTGCTTCAAAGATTGATGTTTCAGGTATCACAGTTACAAAGACAGTTGCAGACAACAAAGTTGGTACACAGAAGAACGCTGATTACACACTTACAGCATCAACAGCAGGTTCAACAACTAACAAGATTGCAAAGTATGCAATTGTTGATAACATGGACAACGCTCTTTCACTCATTGACAGTACTGTAAAGGTTTACTTTGTTAAGGATGGTGTTGAAACACCTGCAGAGGATGGCGACTTCACAGTAGATTCTAATTATGCTTATAAAGATGCCACTGGCAATGATGCAACAGCTACATTCGCAGTCGTTGCTTCAGACGCACTTCTTCAGAATGACAAGTTCTACGGTTATGATACAATCAAGGTAACATTCTCTGCTAAGGTAAACGCTGATATCGCTGAGAAAGTTACTAAAGACCTCCCTAACACAGACGGTCTTTACTATGGTAATGAAGGCAACTTCACATACAAGCCCGGTAATAATACTGTAAATGTTGCAACTGCAGGTCTTGATGTAACAAAGGTTGACGGTAACGCAACATCAACAAAGCTTGCAGGCGCTGAATTCACACTTTATAAGGATTCAGCATGCACAGAGGCAATTACAGTTGATGGCGTAACTGTTAAGGCAACAACAACAACTAACGGCAACGATAAGTTCTGCTATGGTTCAAATGAGTTCTACTTTACACCGGATGTTACATATTATGTAAAGGAAACAAAGGCTCCTGCTAACTACAACATCAACTCTACTATATTCAAAGTAACAGCTGTTTCTAAGACATACACAGCAGATGGTACAGTTGAAAACGGTGCTACAGTAGTTAAGGATTACCCTGTAACAGTTCCTTCAACAGGTGGTATGGGTACAATGATGTTCTATGTGGGCGGTGCAGCACTTATCGCTTGTGCAGGCGTTCTCCTCTTTGTTCTTAAGAGAAAGAAAGCAGCTAAATAATTAATCGAATATCTTTATCTTAAAATCTGTGATATATGTAATTTTCAGGGGATGCGGAAACGCATCCCCGTTCTATTTACAGAAGAGCTGTAGAAGCGGATGAATATTTATGTTTATATAATATGTTTTGATGTGATGAAAATTGTGTATTGTCTGTAGGGGAGAACCATTACATTTTTACAGTCGGGCATAATATGTTTTTTACATTACAAACTGTCTTCCCGACATTAATTTTCCATTTTCAATTTTCAATTTTACATTTAACTAAACCTTTCGCTCGGGCATGATATGTTTTGGTATTGCACAAACTATCTTCACGAACTGGGACTGCGGCACGCAGTTGCGATAAATAGTAAAATATAGTATAATAACAACGGAACAAAACACGCAGAAAAGGAAAATTTTATGAAACGAAAGCTGTCAATTTTACTAATAGTTTTAATATTCGTTGCAGGAATCGGCATAATGAGCTATCCGCTTGTCAGTTCCGCAATTAATAACTATGTCAGTCGAAGCAGGGTTAAGGAGTACACCAACAGGGTTGCTCAGATGCCGAGTGAGAAAACTCAAAAAATGTTTGAAGAGGCTGCTAAGTACAATAACAGCCTTTCAAATAATATGATAATTACCGACCCGTTCGACGAAAAGGCTTTTCAGAAAATCGGTGCAAATTATGAGAAAACTCTCAATATTGATGATAACGGTCTTATCGGCTATATTGATGTGCCGAAAATCAATGTTTATCTGCCGATTTATCACGGCACAAGCGAAGAGGTTCTTTCCAAAGGTGCAGGACATCTTCAAAATACTTCCCTGCCTGTCGGCGGTACAAGCACACATTCCGTAATTTCTGCCCATTCGGGTTATCCGGGTGAAACATTTTTTGATTACCTCACCGATATGAAAGTCGGCGATGAGTTTTATGTTCATATCCTCGACAGAACGCTGAAATATGAGGTTGATCAAATCGAAGTTGTTCTTCCCTCGGAAATCAATTCCTTGCGGATTGTTGACGGCGAAGACCTTGTAACGCTCCTCACCTGTACCCCATACGGCGTTAATACTCACAGACTTCTCGTGCGTGGCAAGCGTGTCGATTATGACGATACAAAGTATATTGAAACGGGCGAGTCGCTTGCAAAATTTGACAACGGTTACATATTCTTTCTCGGTTACAAAATCCCTTATGCAGTCGCAATCGGCATAATTGTCGGCTTTGTTGCACTTGTTGTGTTTGTGGTTGTATTTCTGCTCAAGCGTAAAAAGAAGAAGTCAAACGGTGCAAAACGGCTGAGAGATGACTCGGCTGACGAAAATCAGAATGATTTGGGCGGTGATTCCGATGATTAAAAAAATACTTACGGGTGTGGCAATAGCAATGCTCGTTGTCGGAATAGGTCTTGTCGCATTCCCCCCTATATCGAATTTTATCGGAACACAGATTTCAAACGGTGAGGCTGACGGCTTTGATACCCGTGTTGAAGAAGCTGAGGACGGCTCTTTTGAACAGGCGGTCAAGGACGGCAAGGTTGACGAAGATGGTTACAAAATTGACAGGGACGGCAAGCGCACCTCCAAACAGCCCGTTGTTTTCAAGGCTGACCTCGACAGACTTTTCAATGACAGCGTTGCCTACAACAAAAAACTTGAAACGAACCAGTATGAAATGCTCCGCAACGATACCTATTCACAGGCTGCCGTCAATCTTGAGGATTACGGCATAACGGACGGCATTTACGGTTATGTTACCGCCGAAACAATAAATATGCGTCTGCCGATTTACCTCGGTGCGAACAGCTCAAATATGAGCTACGGTGCGGCACATATGAGTGCAACATCATTGCCGATCGGCGGTAAGAATACAAACGCAGTCCTTGCAGGTCACACGGGATACATCGGTCGAATATTCTTTGACAATCTCCGCAACCTCAAAATCGGTGACAGGGTTTCAATCACAAATTATTGGGATACACTCAATTACAAGGTCGTTGAAACCAAAGTCAATAAGCCGAGCGAATCAGGCGACTGCTATTTGCAGAAGGACAGAGATTTGCTCACGATGTTTACCTGCATAAGTAACGGCAACGGCGGTTTTGATCGTTACTATGTAATATGTGAGCGTGCGTCATAATTTACAGCAGACTGCAATCACGGTGCAGTCTGTTTTTTGTTTAAAGACCAATTGTTTAAAACAGAAATGACCGAGTATTTTGTCTGTCATTTGTAATAGTTAATATTTGAAAAATACGCATATATTGCCGTAAATGCCGAATTTATTTTAAAATTATTGACATAAGAAAAATAGATTGATAAACTTAGACAAGTATTAACAATTGAGAGGTATAATATGAAGTTGAATCTTCCAAAAATCAAAAGTATTATCATTGGACTGTTATAGATTTGCTCGCTTCATCCGCAGGCAAGCATTACAAATATGAGTTCAATAATACAAGCGGTGAAGATGCAACTGTTTTGCAGAAATATGTTGTCGGTTCGGACAGATAAACAATAAAAACGGAGGATAAACAATGAAAAATATAATTAAAAAAATATCTGCAATCGCAATGTGCGGTGTGCTTACCGTCGGTTCGGTT
>ULXE01055060.1_pt1 | contig 28175 bp, 20 predicted proteins | sample 1961001 | NCBI WGS metagenome assembly ULXE01 (sample SAMEA4835831, study PRJEB28245) | human gut metagenome | biome: gut microbiome; material: fecal sample | place: Denmark | collected 2008
ACCGCGGCGGAATTTTTTCCAGCAATAGCGCGCCGCCATAACAATTGCAGCAAGTAAAACAGCACTGATAATCCATGTAGCCACAGCTGTTTGCTCCTTTCTTTAAAAGACGCTGTAAACTGCGCAGGAACAAAGCCCGCGCAGTTTACGTTTTAACATTATTATATCACAAAGGTTTTAATTAGGCATTTACCGAACGCAGGGATTCTTTAGCTTTCGGCGCCGGGCGGAACATCATGTACAGCATGATGAGCGCAACCACGCAGGCGGCAGCAGTCATGCCCGTAAAGGCTTCGCCCATAATAAGCACAAGCCCGAACTGATAAATCATAAAGGTCATGGCATAAGCAAATACGTTCTGGAAGATGATGGCAAACCACAGCCATTTGCGGCTGCCGAGCTCTTTGTTCATGGTGGTAATTGCTGCCAGGCACGGGCTGTCAAGCAGGTTGAATACCAGGAAGCTGAAAGCCGCCATCGGGTTTTGGAACATGCCCATGGTTGCAGCCCACAGGCTTGCATCGTCTTCGGCAAGTTCGCCAACACCAATCAATACGCCGATGGTGCTGACAATGGCTTCCTTAGCAACAAAGCCGGAGATAGAAGCCGCAACAGCCTGCCATTCGCCGAAGCCAAGCGGTGCAAAAATCCAGGCGATTGCCCCGCCCATGGAAGCGATAAAGCTGTCTTCAGGTTCTACCATGCCGTAACCTTCAGCACCAATGCCGTAAGTGGAAAGATACCACATTACCACGCAGACAAGGAACAGAACGGTTGCAACCTTTTTAATGAAGGCAAAGCAGCGTTCCCATGTATGCAGCAATACGTTTTTAGCAGCCGGAATATGGTACTGCGGCAGTTCCATAACAAACGGTGCAGGGTCGCCTGCAAACATTTCGGTTTTCTTTAAAATCAGGCAGGAAAATACAACGGAGATAATGCCGATGAAGTACATAATCGGTGCCATGTACCAGTCGCCGCCCATAATCGCACCGGCAATCAAAGCGATAACCGGCAGTTTTGCGCCGCAGGGAATGAAGGTTGTCGTCATAATCGTCATACGGCGGTCGGTTTCAGTTTCAATAGTACGGGTTGCCAGAATACCGGGCACGCCGCAGCCGGAGGAAATAAGGAACGGAATAAAGCTTTTGCCGGACAGGCCGAATTTATGGAAAATACGGTCCATAATAAACGCGATACGCGCCATATAACCGCAGTCCTCAAGCAGTGCCAGCAGGAAGAACATAATTGCCATCTGCGGCACAAAGCCAATCGGTGCACCAAGGCCGCCGATAATGCCGTCAACCACCAGCGATACCTGCCATTCGGCAGCACCGGCATTTTCCATAGCTTCCTGTACGGAAGGCATAATCATTTCACCGAACAGCACGTCATTAGTCCAGTCGGTAACATCCGTGCCGATTGTAGTAACGGCAATGTAATAAACAAAGAACATTACGGCTGCAAAAATAGGCAGAGCCAAAATGCGGTTCGTAACAATCTGGTCAATCTTATCGGAAGTAGTCATGCCTACTTTAACTTTTTTTACACAATCGGCCATTAAGCCGGTAATGTAATCATAACGGGCGTTGGTAATGATGCTTTCGCAGTCGTCATCAAGCTTTTCTTCAACACCAGCAATAATTTTTTCAAGCTGCTTTTGAATAACATCCGGCAGATTATATTTAGCCCATACTTCGCGGTCGCGCTCAAACAATTTAACAAGCGTCCATCTTGCACCGGTTTCCGGCAGCGAACTGCCCATAATGTATTTAATTTCTTCCAGCGCTTTTTCCACATCAGCGTTAAAATGCAAGGGTTTGCACTCAACGGTTTTGGCTTTGGCCATTTCAACGGCTTTGGCGGCAGCTTCTTTCAGCCCCAGCCCGCTTAAAGCGGAAGTTTCAACAACCGGGCAGCCAAGCTTTCTGCCAAGCGCAGCAGTATCAATTTTATCGCCGTTTTTACGGACAATATCAATCATATTCAGCGCAATAACAACAGGCACGCCCATTTCAAGCAGCTGGGTTGTTAAATACAGGTTGCGTTCAATGTTGGAACCGTCCACCAGGTTTAAAATAACATCAGGATGTTCATTAATAATATAATTACGGGAAACAACTTCCTCCAAAGTATACGGAGAAAGCGAATAAATACCCGGCAGGTCGGTAACAATTACATCGCTGTAACCTTTTAACCTGCCTTCTTTTTTCTCAACAGTAACGCCCGGCCAGTTACCAACATACTGGTTTGCGCCGGTTAAATTATTAAACATGGTTGTTTTGCCGCAGTTAGGGTTGCCAACCAATGCAATTTTTACAGCCACTTCAATCCCTCCTCAAATCATTCAACCACAATGTTTTCAGCTTCGCCTTTGCGCAGCGAAAGCTCGTAGCCCCTTACAGTTACTTCAATAGGGTCACCGAGCGGCGCAACCTTACGCACATAAATTTCTGTGCCCTTGGTAATGCCCATATCCATAATGCGGCGTCTTACAGCGCCTTCTCCCCCAAGCCGGCTTACTTTAACAGTCTGGCCGCACTCAACATTTTTAAGCGTTTTCATGGCATACCTCCGTTAAATCATTATTTTTGAAGCAAGATCTTTGTTTAAAGCAACACGCGCGTCTTTAACATTGACGATTAAATTTCCGGCAAGTTTGGATACGACGGTAATAGCTGCCCCTTCTACAAACCCCATGCTTTCCAAAAAACGTACTGTTTCATTTCTTCCGCGTACGGCTTTAATGGTATTTACCTCGCCGGTTGCGGCAAAAGTCAACGGCATAATTGGAACCAACCCCTTCTTCTGTATAGCCGGAGCTAACCTTATATTGCTTTTTAAGTTAGTTTATTCTAACTTTCTTTGCAAATTGTAGTTTACTACCGCTAACAAATTTTGTCAATAAGTTTTAGTAAACTTTTTTGTAAATAAACTTTTACAAAACATACTTGACAAAAAAACAAAGCCTTATTACAATTTAGTTAATCTTTTTGCACTGCAACTACAGTACAAGCTGATCAGGCCGTAAAACCGGCCGGGCCTTACGGCAGCAGATTATCCTACATCTGCGGGACAGGAGTAGTTCCGCAGATGTATTTTGTTTTAAGGAGAAATTTAAATGCAGCAAGACCAATCTTTAAATCAAACCCTTGCCCTCAGCACGGTAAAAAAAGGCATTGCCCTTAACGTGTTTCTGGCAGCCTCCAAATTTGCCGCAGGCATTTTGGGCCATTCGGCCGCCCTTGTTTCGGATGCAGTCGATTCGGCCTCTGATATTTTCAGCAACCTTATTGTTATGGCCGGCATAAAAATATCGCACAAAGCCTCCGATATGGAACATCAGTACGGGCACGAACGCATGGAATGTGTTGCCTCCATCATCATGTCGGCGCTTCTGGCACTGGCAGGTGCAGGCATCGGCTTTGCCGGAATACAAAAAATACTGCACTTTTCCGCCGAAGGCGAACTGGCCGCGCCGGACGGCATAACGCTTGCCGTTGCAGCCCTTGCAATTATAAGCAAGGAAGGCATGTACTGGTACACCCGCAGCGTAGCAAAAAAAATAAACAGCGGTGCGCTTTTGGCAGACGCCCTGCACCACCGCAACGACGCCTTAACCTCAGTCGGCAGCCTTATCGGCATCAGCGGAGCCATGCTTGGCTACCCCATTTTTGACCCGCTGGCCGCTATTGCCATTTGCCTGATGATTATTAAAGGCGCATACGATGTTTTTACCGACGCCATTGACCGTATGGTAGATCGCAGCTGCGACGAAGAAACAGTTGAAAAAATGCAGGAGCTTATTGCCGCACAAAAAGGCGTAGACCATGTAGACAAACTGCAAACGCGCATTTTTGGCTCGCGCGTATATGTGGATGTGGAAATAAGCGCAGATGACCACTTAACTCTTGTTGAAGCACACGCCATTGCCGAAAACATTCACGAACAGATAGAAAAACAGTTTCCGGAAGTTAAGCACTGCATGGTGCATATTAACCCCTGCAGCGAAACGCACCATAATTTTTAAACCGCTTATCAAGCAAAATAAAAAGCCTGTACGGCGTTCAGCACTGTACAGGCACAACATATAATTTGACTTTTTTACCGTGTTTGCTATAATAAATATAGAAATAACAAATGTGCTGCCGATAGACGGTTAGCCGCAAATTTATAACTTGGTTATTGATAACCGTCACAAATTGGGCTTGTGGCGGTTATCTGTTTTTCCGTGATATATCTTTTCCCAGGGAATAACCCACAGAAAAGATTGTTACCGTATAGCCTATTACAGCTAACAGCGATAATATATCCACGCTATTCCCCTCCTCAATAGTATTTCCGTCAAGCGGATTCTATATTACCGGAGGGTCACAGTCCCTCCGCAGAGGGCTAACCGCCTACCGTTATGGCAGCACACTTGCCTGTTTATTTTAACAAAAACTATATTTCTGTAAAGATAATAAGCATGCCGCTGTTATACAGCAGCATGCTTATTTATTTTTTATTCACTATCAGCGATACAGAAGGCTGGCTCATATTAAACAAATTTGCCAAAAATAATTGTGATAAGCCTTCTTCGTGATACAGGCGGTAAATTTCTTCGTTGCGTCCGGCACGCTCGGTAAAAGGCTTTATTTCTACCGTTTTGCCGTCAACCTTATAACCGTAATCGCACAAAACTACTATCGTATAGTCACCGTCGGGCTTTTGTGCTTTAATCTCCCAGCAGCGCATGCCGTTTTTGCCGCGCGGCATATAGTTAATGTATTCTGCCGTGCAGTTACCGGCCAGAGTTTTAAACTTTTCTTTATTGTAAGAAACATCTTTTTCCATATTTTTTCTTTCCGTGTATAAAATAATACTTTTTTATTTTATACCGAAAGATTATACTGTGACGGCTCTGCAAAAATGCTGCGGCTCCTCCGATTCCGCCCGGGCACAGCACCGGACTCTCTAAAGCAATTACCTTAAATTAAGCCGCCGCAGTTTTTGCCTGCCGCCTTACAGTACAATCTTTCTTATTTTACTTTTTATTGTTAAATTCAGGGTACATAAATTTAGCTGACAAAATTATTAACTTTGCCTTCGCCTTGTTGCTAATTAGCACTTAATTAAAAGCTCCACTGCATACCTGCATTAATTTGGTAGGTTTCGTCATTATCGTTGCCGAAGGATTTTTCAAAATCCATAAAGGCATAGCTGTTTTTGCTCATCTTAGCTGCAAAGCCAAAGCCTACGTCATACCAGGTGCCTTTGTTTTCAAATTCTTCACGCAGTGTGCCGGTTGCGTCCGCCGCCGTTACCGTCTGGTCGCCCATAAATTCATGCAGCAAATCTGCTTTTAAGTAAACAGTGCTGTTTTCGTCCATGTCGCGCCCAATTCTAAAGCCTGCACGGCCGATTAAGCTGTTAATACCGTCTACATTTACCTTGCTGCCCTGAGTTGTTACATAATCGGCACCGGTTACACGCGCAAGCTGAAGCTGTGCCTGCGGCTCAAAATACCAGTTATTGCCCATATCGTTTTTCTTGCCGTATTCCGCGCTTACGCTGAACACATTGTTGCTGTAATCGCCGTTAATTTTTTCGCCGGTGGTTTTGGCAGTAATGTCAAAATCATTGCTTAAATGTCCCCATTTAGCTACATAATCAACATAATGACCTTTTTCACCCAGCCATGTATCATACAGCCACAGGCCGTAACGTTTGGTTTCGCCTTTACCCATAATGTCATCATAGGTTGTGCTGCCGCGCATGTAATCTATTGCCATACCAATGCGGTGCTCGCCGTTATCGGTGGGTTGTTTAACATCATAGCCTACTTCGTACATGGTGTTCATGCTGCGGAAGTCGCCGCTCTGCCCGATACGGTCATGACGCAGGCGCACCCATAAGCCCTGTTCTTCCTCACCATTAACATAACGCATTTCGCCCATACGCTTGTTAAGCCTGTCCATATAAATAGCGTTTTTATAGTTGGCGCGGCTCATGTTGATGATGGTTTTACCGGCGTCAGATTTATTTTCCGCACTGTTTTCCTTGCGTACAAGATAAACATGTTTAGGATTAGACTCCGTTTCTGTTGTTTCTTCCAAAGTATTTATTTCACTAGTGTCTTTTTTACCACCATAAACATTGTCTACATAATCCTGTCCCGGTTTATTAGTGCTAAAGTTACCACCGTTATATGTCTGGTCCGTGCCTAAATCTCCCTCCATTTTGTCATTATAATCTTTGTAAATAATATCAAAATCTACATTAAAAATACCTGCGTCGTTGATACTTGTACTTCTTCCAAAAGTTTCAGCACCATCGGTTATATTGCCAAAACCTTCGCCTGCCTTGGTAACCGTTGCAAAACGTAAAGCATCGCCCGCTTTCATACCGCTTAATACTTCATCACGATTGTTAATTTGCAGGGTTTGTGCTTTGCTTGTGCCGTTTTTAACATAAATCATATCGCTTGTGTCAAGTCCGTCAGGTTTAAGGTTTACAACAAAAGTATTCTTACCTTTTACCGTGCCAATGTGCACGGCGTCACTGCCCTCGCCTTTGGTTAAATCAACAACGCCATTGCCGTTAAGTTCGGTAATCCAGCTTTGCCCGGTTACGTTCCACTTTGCTCCCTGCGCAAGGTTTACTTTTACATCACCGCTGGCAGCAATAGAATTGCTGAATTTAGGGTTAAACTGTTTTTCGTGTTCATCTTTCCAATTTGGCAAAGCTGCGTCCTGATAATCATCAGCACGACCGGTCCACGTACTGCCGCTTGTTAAGTTAATGCTTAATTTGCCGCCGTTGGCGGAAAGTGCGTCGCCGTTTAAAGTAAGCGTTCCACTGTTATTACGCGCACTAAAAGTGCTGATACCTTCTTCTGTACTTTCCGGCGTGCCGATAACAATATGGCCGCCATAGCCGCTTATAATATCACCGGTAATTTTACTGCCAAATCCATAGTTAAGGTTGATGTTGTTAGTACCGCCATCCGGATTATCTTTAACATCAGTCCAATTTTCTGTGCCTGCCACAACAGCAATATCCTGCCCGCCGCTGGTGCTGATAGTTGTTGTGCCGTTAATGGTGATATTGCCGCCTACTGTTGACCAAATGCCGTAAACTTTAGAACCTTCTGCCGCGCCGCTTGCGTTTGCGGAAATAGTTGCCGCGCCATTAACTGTAACATTACCACCGTCAGACCTTATACCTACATTTTCAACCTTACCGCCAGTTGAATTTGTTGTAATATCTATATCGGCAATATTAACAGCAGCTTCATCGCCTTCTTGTGTAATCTCTCCCTCATAGATATATTTATTTGCATTATAAATGCCACTAATAACAATATTACTATCACCATTAGTTTCTGCTTTAACATCTATTTCACTTTTATTTGCTATTTCTATTACAGCATTTCCCGTTTCAGCAAAGGTTCCATTATACACACCATAAGCATATAACGTAGAAGCCTGCTCTACTCCTATTGTCGATTCTATATCAACACTTTTAGCAAAAATATAATTTGTTGTGTTTCCAACCAAATTACTGTTATTTATACCATAAGTACCACTTGAATTGTGCCCTTCAGCATTACCTTTTCCTTCAGCTATTGCTGTTATAATAAGATCTCCTGCAGCTATAATATTATTACTATTTTTATCTGCCGTTCCAGCAAAGCCCGACAGTTCAATACCAGTGGCACTAACCTCTGCATTTTTTCCTGTATTATCATTTTTTGCTTCAATTTCTATTGTTACTGTTTCTAAATCATTAACAACTTTTGGTAGCATATCCAAATCATTAAATTTAGATAAATCACCATCAGAATAATTACCTGTATAGCCTAAAATAACTTTATTATTATTTTTATTATTAGTAGTAGTAATTCTCACACCTATGCCTCTACTATAATCATCATTGCCATTAGCATAATGTAAAATTTTCTTATTTTCACCATAACCATATACAAGTAAATTATCACTCCCGTCAACGTCCAAGACAGAATTCGGTGTTCCAGAATTTGTAGTTAAAGTAATATTACCGTTACCTAAATACATTTTATTATTATTTCCATCTATAACAGCCGCACTACTACCGGTACCGCCTGTTAATTCAATATCACCGCCACCGCGTCTGTCCAATACTAAATTCGACCCATTTATACTCATTGCAGAACTAACACTGCCAGAATTTTGCGTTTCACCTTTCTGCATTTTTATATTCAACGCACCGTTAATGACAATATTTTTATTTTCAGCATTAATGCCTATAGTATTAAAATTCCACGGCTTATGGTTCTGATAATAAGTTTTTAAGTCAAGTATTGCTCCATTACCTAAAGTATAAGTGTATGTATTCGTATTTTTGTCATAAGTTCTGTAATCAGTATATGTATCATCAGCGCCGGTAATTGCATATTCAAAAGTTTCAGCCCACGCCATACCATACGGCAACATTAAGAGTACACTTAAAGTTACTGCTTTAGTTAAATTTTTACTTACCCGTTTCATAACATAACTCTCCCCTTTTTTTGTTTTGCTTTTTTGCAAAACAATTTTTAGTAATATTATTTTACCATATTTTTACCCCCCCGCAAGACACTTACTAAATAAATAATCCATACTGTACGTTGTCTTGCGCACTGGTAACTTTTTTGTAAAGCCAAAACTTTTAATTTAACATATAAAATTTTTTAAAACAAGGTCTTTACAAACAGTGCGGCGTTCCGTTATAATCTTGCTTACGCCGCTTTTGCGTGGCCACGGTAAAGCTGGTAAGTTTAAAATTTGGAGGTTTTTGTGATTCAAAGAAAAAATTTGTCATCTTTCAGCCAAATACCGGGCAGGGTTTTAAAATCTGCCGTGCCGGAAATGGATATTATTCCCAAAACCGTACGCCACAAAACTTTTACCACTTTGGCAAATAAAACAAAAAGTTTAATTACTGCTGCCCAAAATGGCAATAAACAGGCTTTGGAACAGCTTTGCCTTTCTTTTGAGCCTTTGTTCCGCAGTGAAATGCGCCGCGATATGTTTTACAATGCCCTTGGCTTTGATGAGGGGTTAAGCCTTGCAAGGTTAAAGTTTATTGAGCTTGTATTAACATACAACGGCGCTGATTACGAGCATTTTGCAGGGTATGTAAGGTGCAGAATACACTTTGCACTGTATGATGAAGTGAAGAAAGTTTGGGCGGATGAAAATAAAAAAGCGCCCCTGCCCGACAGTAAGGCAGAAGGCGCTGAGTTCAGCGACGATGTTATTGAACGTGAGGAATTAAGTATTTTATTGAAACTGGCACTTAATAAGTTAAGCGCCAAACAGCAAAAAACTATTAACGCTTTATATTTTGAAGGCTTAAGCGGCAAAGAAACAGCCGGATTATTAAACTGCACGCCTGCCATGGTTACCAAACACCATAAACAGGCTCTTAAAAATTTAAGGTATAAAGTTTCATAATAAAAATAAAAAAGGTTGTACTGTATGGCTTTTGCCAGCCGGTACAACCTTTTTTGTTAGTTTGTTATTTTGCGGCAATTACTTCAATTTCGCAAAGTACGCCTTTGGGTATGCCTTTAACGGCAACGCAGCTGCGTGCAGGTTTGCCGGTAAAATATTTTGCGTAAACTTCATTAAAGGCGGCAAAGTCTGCCATATCTGCCAAAAAGCAGGTGGTTTTTACTACGTTTTCGTAGCCAAGGCCTGCTTCTGCCAAAATTGCGCCTACATTTTTGCAGCTTTGTTCTGCCTGTGCGGTAATGCCTTCCGGCACTTCGCCAGTAGCAGGGTCAACAGGAATCTGCCCGGAAGCAAAAAGCATGCCGCCAATTTCAATTGCCTGAGAGTATGGGCCAATAGCGGCCGGAGCTTTTTCGGTAGAAATTACTTTCATTTTAAAACCTCCTGAAAATATTTTTTCTGTTTTAAGTATAACAGCAAAAGAGATTTTGCTCAACTTTTTGCGGCAAAATAAAACAGCCGCCGTAAAAGCACGGCGGCCAAAGCAGCACCTGCACCCCAACGGGCACTGCAAGAGGAGTAGAGAATGAGTATCTGAGAACGTTAAATGAATTTTAAAAATCAATATTCCAACCTGCGCAGGCAAGATAAAAACCCGTCTTTCCAAAACGAAAAGACGGGTTCAGATAATTACAATCAAGAGGCCCTGCTACTCTCACATAAACAAAGCCGGTTGGTTAGTAAACATCTCCTTCCTGTCTCCCGCAGGTCAAGCAGTGATGCTTATACAGGCTGGCTGACCGGCTCCGGCTTTTATTGCCGTTACGGCGACGGGATCGCATCGGATTTGCACCGATAAACATTTAAACAGTTACTGTACCTGTACGAAATATTGATTTGTTGCCCTAATTATAACTATTACTAATAGTGTTGTCAAGCCTTTTGGTAAAAATTTACCGTTTTTATTTTTGCGTTATAATATCCTAATTGATATTATTTATCTTTAAAGTACCACGTCAGCCCCATTGGCACGGTGATATTTAAAATAAGCATTCTAACCAGCTGATAGGTTAAAATTATCGAAACGTTTTCGCCCATGCTCATGCCTGCAAGGCACATTTCGGCAATGCCGCCGGGGGCCATTGCCAAAAAGGCGGTTATAAGCGAAAAGCCGTAAATGCCGGAAAGATAGTAAGCCATAGCAACGCTGACAGCAATAATTATTAAGATGCCTGTTATTATAAACGGCATAAGGCGGGCGGTTTCTTTTATGCGCGCAGGGTCAAGCAGCATGCCCATGTACAGGCCGATGCTTATTTGTGCAACCGTCATGAGAGGGTCGGGCACGGGCTGAAAGGTACCGAAAAAGTATGAGCAGGCAGACGCGGCAAGCGTTGGCCCCAACAGGCGCGGCGTTGGTATATGCAGCTTTTGCAGAACAACAGCGCCAATTGCTGCGATAGGCACCATCCACAGCCAGGTGTAGCCGCCTGTTTGCGCTGACGGAAGTACGGTGTCTTTTATTTCCGCACCAAGGCCGTGCACTACCAGAAACGGTACGATGATAATGGCGCTCATGAGGCGCAGGGTTTGCATTACCATTACCACGCTGAAATCTACGCGCTTGTCGGTTTCGCTCATAAGCATCATTTGCGTAAGCCCGCCGGGCATACAGCCCATTACGCAGCTTTGCAGATTGGCGTAGCTGTGACGCGATGTCCACCACGCTATAACAACCGAAGCGCCTACGGCGGCGCCGGTTGCTTCAAGCACACCAAGCGACTGCATGGAAAGTTCGTGCATGGTTTCTGCCGTAAAGTTGCGCCCAATGCCGTAACCGGCTACGCAAAGGCCCAGTTCGCGCCACTGGCGCGGCCAGTATACCTGTGCGCCTATAACTTTCCAGAACATGGATGATACTATGCCGCCGAGCAAAAACGGTATAGGTATTGCCATATATTGAAAAAGAAAGCCTATAAGCACTGCCAGCCCGAACATCATCAGGCGCCTTACATGCAGCATTATGTCAAAAATCCCCATTCAAACCACTCCCTACAATCTGTGCGCTTACAAAATCATCTGTGGTTTTCCAGTGCCGTCATAATACGGTTAATAAGTTCACTGCGCATAGTGTTCTGCGTTACCGAATAAGTTATAATGCGGCTGTCATCAAGCCCAAGTTCGCGTTTAAAAAGGGCTTTCTGGGCCATGGCTGCATTTTTGGAAAGTTTATCGGCTTTAGTGAGAATAATCTGCACGTTAAGGCCGCAGCCCAGCAGCCAGTGGTAACACTCTATATCGCTTTCCATCGGCTTATGGCGGATATCAATCAGCTGGCATACTAATGCCAGGTTGTCCGAACCTGAAAGATATTTGCTGATAAAGCCGGACCATAAATCTTTATTGGATTTGCCTGTTTTGGCAAAGCCGTAACCGGGCAAATCGACAAGGTAAAACTGTGCTGTATCGGCGCCGCCTTCTACATTGCGTTTGGCATTCAGCAAATAGTAGTTAATTGTTTGCGTTTTGCCGGGGGTGGCGCTTACGCGTGCCAGCCCGTTGCGGCGGCAGAGCGAGTTAATAAGAGAAGATTTGCCGACATTGGAGCGCCCGATAAAGGCAGCTTCAATCATTTGCGGCGAAGGGTACTGTTCTGCCTTAACGGCAGACGTGACAAACTGCGCACGGACTATGTCCCAAACTCCTTTGTTCATCGCGTTTAATCCTCCAATGCTATTTTTAACACCTCGTCCATATGTTTTACGGGAATAAAGTGCATTTTTGCACGTACGTTTGCGGGCAGTTCTTCCAAATCCTGCTCGTTTTTAGCCGGCATAATAATGGTTTTTACGCCGTAGCGGTGGGCAGCCAGGAATTTTTCCTTAATGCCGCCAACCGGAAGCACTCTGCCGGAAAGCGTTATTTCACCTGTCATGGCAAGGTTCTTTTTAACTTTGCGGCCCGTTAACGCCGATATCATTGCCGTTGCCATGGTAATGCCGGCCGAAGGCCCGTCTTTAGGTATTGCCCCTTCCGGAAGGTGAATATGAATATCGGTAGTTTCGTAAAAATCTTTGTCAAGGCCAAGTTCATCTGCCCGCGAGCGGATGTAGGTATAACCCGCCTGGGCAGATTCCTTCATAACGTCGCCAAGCTGGCCCGTTAACGCAAGATGCCCTTTGCCTTTGCAGGCCACAACTTCTACCTTAAGCAGTTCACCGCCGACGCGGGTCCAGGCAAGGCCGGTGCAGATGCCGGCTGCTGCTTCGAGGCTTACATCGTCTTCCAGATAAATTACCTTGCCGAGATATTTATGTAAATTTTTAGCTGTTACTTTTGCGCTTTTGGCTTCGCCGTTAACAATGCGCAGAGCGGTTTTACGGCAAACTGCCGCAATTTTGCGTTCCAGATTGCGCACGCCTGCTTCGCGCGTATAGCCGCGTATAATCATGCGCAGCGCATCTTCCGTTATGGAAAGCGTTTTAGCTGTTAAGCCGTTATTCTGGCGTTCTTTCGGCAAAAGATGCAGTTCGGCAATTTTTACCTTTTCATCTTCGGTATAGCTGGAAAGCTGCACCACTTCCATACGGTCGAGCAGTGCGGGCGGAATTGTTTCCACGGTGTTGGCCGTTACAATCCAGAATACCTGCGACAGGTCAAAAGGTATTTCAACATAATGGTCGCTGAAGGTGTTGTTCTGTTCCGGGTCTAAAACTTCAAGCAGTGCAGAAGCAGGGTCGCCGCGGAAATCGGACGACATTTTGTCCACTTCGTCCAGCAGGAAAACCGGGTTCATTACGCCGCAGGTTTGCATGCCGTGAATAATGCGGCCCGGCATTGCGCCGATATAGGTGCGGCGGTGGCCGCGGATTTCGGCTTCGTCATGCACGCCGCCCAGCGACATGCGTGTAAATTTGCGGTCGATAGCGCGGGCAACAGACTGCGCAAGCGAAGTTTTGCCCACGCCCGGCGGCCCGACAAGGCACAGAATAGGCCCTTTGCCGCTTTTGGTAAGAGCACGCACCGCAAGATATTCCAAAATGCGCTCTTTAACTTTTTCAAGGCCGTAGTGGTCTTTGTTAAGCACTTTTTCGGCGTGTTTTAAATCAAAGTTATCTTTGCCGTAAATGCCCCAGGGCAAAGCAAGAAGTGTTTCCACATAATTGCGGATAACGCCGCTTTCTGCTATCATCGGCGGCATTTTATACAAGCGGTCAAGCTCTTTGTTAATTTTATCTGCTACTTCGGGCGGCAGGTCGCGGCCTTCCATCTGTTTTTTGTATTCGTCAACTTCGGCCTGGCGTTCGTCGCCTTCGCCAAGCTCTTTGTTAATAACCTTAATTTGCTCGCGCAGATAATATTCACGCTGATTTTTTTCTATTTGTTTGCGTACTTCCTGCGTAATGTTTTTTTCGAGTTCGGCAATTTCAAGTTCTTTGCACAAAAAAGTATGCAGCTTGTGCATACGCTCTTTTACATCGGCAAGTTCCAGCAGTTCTTCTTTTTCGTCAATGCTGATTGTTAAATAACCGGCAATAATATCGGCAATTTCACCGGCGGTAGTTATGTTTTTAAAGTTAAGCATAACTTCGGTGGTTACTTTTTTGCCGGTAACAAGCCATTTTTCAAAACTTTGCAGCAGCACGCGGCGCATGGCTTCGGTTTCGGAATTTTCTTCCGGCTCAATGCTGGCTACCGGCATGGCAAAGCCTTCAAGGTAAGTATCTTTAAAAGGCGCGTCAATTAACGAAGTAAGTTCTGCCCTTTCAAGACCCTGAATTAAAATACGGATTGCACCGCTCGGCAGTTTTAAAAGCTGCTTAATTTCGGCAACAACGCCATAATTATACAGTTCTTCACGTTTCGGGTCTGCGGTTTCGGCATCGCGCTGAGTTACCAGCAGTATTTTTTTATCAAGCTGCATGGCAGCATTAACCGCATTTATTGATTTATCCCTGCCTACATCAAGGTTTACCGTCATTCCTGGGAATACGATAATTCCTCTTAACGCCAGCAGGGGCATTAATTTTCCTGATGCTTCCATTTATATTAGCATCCCCCTATTTTATATTAAAATTCAAATCTCTTATAATTGTATCACAAAAGGCCCATAAAACCAAAAAGAGGGAAGGTTAAAATCCCCTTCCCCCATTATTTTTCTTTCAGCCTGCCGCCACAATCATTTTAGGTTCTGCATGATTGCGGATGGAATCGGCCGTTACAATACATTTTACAACATCACTGCGCGAAGGCACGTCGTACATTACATTACGCATTACCGCTTCAATAATGGCACGCAGTCCACGCGCACCGGCACTGCGTTTCAGTGCTTCTTCGGCAATGGCGTCCAGTGCATCCGGCTCAAATTCAAGTTCTACATTGTCCATAGCCAAAAAGTGCTGATACTGTTTTACCAGTGCGTTTTTAGGCTCCTGCAAAATCTTAATCAGCGCAGCCTTGTCCAGTGCTTCAAGCGTTACAACAACCGGCAGGCGTCCGGCAAATTCCGGTATCAAACCGAATTTCATCAAATCTTCCGGCAATACCTTTTTAAAGGTATCCGTCAGGCTGATTTCGTCTTTGGTTTTAATATCGGCGCCAAAGCCCATATTCTTTTTGCCCGTGCGTGCGCTGATGATGCTTTCCAGCCCGTCAAATGCGCCGCCGCAGATGAACAGAATATTTGTAGTATCAATCTGCAAAAATTCCTGGTGCGGATGTTTGCGCCCGCCCTGCGGCGGAACATTGGCAACAGTGCCTTCCAGAATTTTCAGCAGAGCCTGCTGTACGCCTTCGCCGGAAACATCCCTCGTAATGGAAGGATTTTCGGACTTGCGCGAAATTTTATCAATTTCATCAATGTAGATAATGCCGCGCTGTGCGCGTTCAATATCGTAATCTGCATTTTGGATTAAACGCAGCAGAATATTTTCCACGTCCTCGCCTACATAACCGGCCTCCGTTAAAGCGGTGGCATCGGCAATAGCGAAAGGAACCTGCAATATTTTTGCCAGAGTCTGCGCCAGCAGTGTTTTGCCGCTGCCGGTAGGCCCAAGCATTAAAATGTTGGATTTTTGCAGTTCAACATCCTTATCGCCGGGAACATGGTTAAGTTCGTAGTCAATGCGTTTATAATGGTTGTAAACGGCTACGGCAAGGGTTTTTTTAGCTTCTTCCTGGCCGATTACATATTCATCCAAAATTGCTTTTATTTCTTTGGGTTTGGGCAGTTCGGCAATTTCAGTATGGTTTACAGCCCTTGCCCGCATTTCTTCTTCAAGCATTTCATTGCAGAGTTTTATACACTCATCGCAAATAAACAAATCACCTTCGCCAAGCACTTTGCTGAACATTTTGCTGACCTGCGCTTCGCGCTTGCCGCAGAAAGAGCAAACCGGGGCATCGTGGTGATTGTCCCCACCGAATTTCATTTTGAGTATCTCCTTAAAGCCTTTATTTTTCATTAGCAGGTTTACGCGATACCACTTCGTCAATCAGGCCGTATTCTTTGGCCTGCTGGCTGGACATGTAGTTATCGCGGTCAGTATCCTGCGCAATCTTTTCTTTGGTTTGTCCGGTATGGCTGGCTAAAATACCGTTCATTTCATCACGGAGGCGCAGAATTTCGCGCGCGGTGATTTCAATTTCGGAAGCCTGCCCCTGAACGCCGCCCAGCGGCTGATGAATCATAACTCTGGAGTACGGCAGGGCAAAACGTTTGCCCGGAGCACCGGCAGCCAGAAGCACGGATGCCATGCTGGCGGCCATGCCCATGCAGATTGTGGAAACATCAGGCTTTATGTACTGCATTGTATCATAAATTGCCAGGCCGGCGCTTACGCTGCCGCCCGGGCTGTTAATGTAGAGATGGATATCCTTATCGGGGTCTTCCGACTCTAAAAAGAGCAGCTGGGCGATAACGAGATTGGCCATAGCATCATCTATTTCGCCGGTAACAAAAACTATCCTGTCCTTTAAAAGGCGGGAATATATATCGTAAGAGCGTTCTCCGCGGTTTGACTGTTCTACAACTATTGGCACATAATTCATTATTGTCACACCCCTTTACTGTGGTTTAACCGTGCTTAAATTATTTCGCGCTGTCAATGATTACATGGGCAGCTTTGCGGCGCAGAATGTTTGCGAGCAGCAGGCCCATAGTGCCATTGGATTTAATGATTTTCTTAACGTCTTCAAGAGTTGCGCCATGCTGGGAAGCGATAGCGGAAAGTTCGCTGTCAACATCTTCCATGGATACCTGGATGTTTTCAGCTTTGGCAATAGCGTCAAGAACGAGGTCGGTTTTAACGTTTTCAACAGCAGCGTCATGCTGGCGTTCACGAAGCTGTTTCATGTCGATGCCGCTGTACTGCATGTACTGTTCCAGAGTGAGTTTGCGTGCTTCAAGGCTCATGCGCATTTCGTCAATCATCTGGGTTACGCGGTCTTCAATCATAATTTCGGGAACTTCAAATTCCGCATTGGCAACTGCAAGGTCAATCAGTGCTTTTTCATAAGCAATCTGGGCATTGTTTTCAGCTGCTTTCTGCATACGTTCTTTGTAGCTTGCGCGCAGTTCTTCAACGGTTTTGCAATCGCTGTTTGCTGCTACATATTCATCGGTAAGTTCCGGCAGTTCTTTGCGTTTTACATCCTGTACGTTTACTTTGAAGATTGCCTGTTTGCCGGCCAGTTCCTTAACAAAGTATTCTTCCGGGAAGGTTACGTCCACATCGGTGGAATCGCCTTTTTTAAGGCCTACAAGCTGGTCTTCAAAGCCGGGGATAAAGGAATTAGAACCAACTTCCAGAGGATAGCCTTTGCCTTCGCCGCCGCTGAACGGTTCGCCGTCAACGGTGCCTGCAAAGTCGATAATGGCAAAGTCGCCTTTTTCAATTACAGCGCCTTCTTCAGCTTCTACCATTTTTGCATGGCGGCTGCGCAGGCCCTGTACCTGTTCTTCAACTGCTTCGTCGGTAACTTCAACTGCTTCTTTTTCTACATGCAGTTCTTTGTAATCGCCAAGTTTAACTTCCGGTTTGAGGGTTACTTTAATGGTAAGTTCCATATCTTTGTTTTCTTCAAATACGGAATCTTCAACCTTCGGGTCGGATACCGGAATCAGTTTTTCCTGTTCCAGAGCTTCGGTATAGCACTGGTTAGCAACCAGTTCAAATGCTTCTTGTTTTACTGCTTCTTTGCCATAGTGCATTTCGATAATATTGCGGGGGGCTTTGCCTTTACGGAAGCCGGGGATATTTACCTGGCCTGCAATTTTTGCAACGGCTTTTTTAAAGCCTTTGTTTACTTCCTCTGCGGGCAAAGTGATTTTAAGAGTTGCGTCGTTGCCGACTCTTTCTACTGTTACGTTCATTAATAAATCCTCCCTTAATTATATGTGCTGATTATTACAGCATGTTTTTTACATCGGTTTTATTGTTAAAAATGCAGCTGTTTACACACATTGCTCATAATATAATATCACAACCAGCGGTACTTGACAAGAATTTTACTGCTATTCCTACAATATATCATTATTCTTTTCTGAATAAATTCAAAAAACCCGGCAGTAAACTGCCGGGCTGACAATTCATGGAGCGGAAAACGAGATTCGAACTCGCGACCCCCTCCTTGGCAAGGAGGTGCTCTACCACTGAGCTATTTCCGCGTCTCTCAACAACGAAATTAATTATACAGCAGTAAAATCTGTTTGTCAACAGTTTTTTTAATTAATTTTAAAAAATTCCCAAAACAATTTGGCTTATATTTTTGGAATGGTCGGAAACACGCTTCAGGTTTATTAAAATTTCCATCATCATAAATCCGGCAACAGGGTCGCAGCGTTTTTCGTTAAGGCGCACAATATGGTTTTTGCGGATTTCCTTCTGCGCTTTTTTTACCTGACGGCAAATATCCCACGCTTCCTGTGCCAGCACCTTATCGTTATTGGCAAGCGCTTCCATGGCTTTGCCGCTGGCCTGCATAACCAGTTCGCCCAAAGCGCGCAGTTCGGTTTTGGCTTCTTCGCTGAATTTAACATCGTCTTCAAACATGCGGCGTGCATCTTTGGCAAGCGCTTCGCCGTGGTCGCCGATACGTTCAATATCCGTGCAGGCGTGCAGCAGCCTTGTATGCATTGCCGAAAGCTCGGCGCCCATTTCCTTTTCGCTCATTTTGGTAAGGTAACGGGTTATGTCTTCTTCAAGCGCGTCAATTACAGGCTCATGCTCCAGTACGTATTTAATTTTATTTTCGTCCTTGTCTTCCAGTGCCTGCATGCCAACTTCAACATTATGGCGCGCCATATTGCCCATGCGCACAATTTCCTTAACGGCAAGCCCCATGGCAATAGAAGGAGTTACCAGCATTTTCTCATCAAGATATGCAGGTTTGCGCGAAATAATTTCGCCTTTGCCCGGCAGGCATTTTTCTATAAATTTAATGTATAAACCTGTAAACGGCATAAACAGCAGCGTATTTACCACGTTAAACGCCGTATGCGCGTTGGCAATCTGGCGTGCAATATCGTCCGCCGGGGAAATTGCCAGCACCAGTTTTATAAACAGCCCCATAAAGGTTATAAAAATAATGCTGCCGATAAAGTTAAACATTACATGCGCCAGCGCTACCCTTTTGGCAGTAATATTGGCACGCAGCGAAGCAAGCACCGCCGTAATGCAGGTGCCGATATTATCGCCCAGGAGCACGGGAATTGCGCCTTCCAGCGGAATAAGCCCCTGATTGGCAATGGCAATTAAAACGCCGATTGTTGCACTGCTGGACTGAATGACCATGGTCATCACAAGGCCTACGCCCACGCCGAGAATCGGGTTATCGGAAAAGCGGCCGATAAAATCAATAAAGCCCTGGTATTCGCGCAGCGGCATTACGGAATCGCTCATCATTTCCATGCCCAGCATTAAAATGCCGAAGCCCAAAATTACCTGGCCGATATATTTGCCGCGCTGGCGTTTTGCCAGAAGATGCACGGCAAAACCGATGGCAAGAAACAGAGTGATGTAATCGGTAAGCTTAAAGGCAATAAGCTGTGCTGTCATGGTTGTACCAATATTGGCACCCATTACAACGCCGAAGGCCTGCTTTAAATTCATCAGCCCTGCGTTTACAAAACCAACCGTCATTACCGTTGTGGCACTGCTCGACTGCAAAATACCTGTTACAACGGCGCCAAGCGCAACAGCCACCGGCAGAACGCCTGTCAGCTTTTCCAGTATTTTTTGCAGCTTTTCGCCTGCGGCACGCTGCAGGCCTTCGCCCATAAGCTGCATGCCGTATAAAAATAACGCCAGTCCTCCCAAAAATCCGAAAAAGTAAACCATAAGCCCTCCTGTAAGTTGTTTAACTTAATTTTTACTTATACTTTACATTTATTATACAAGATTAAAGAGGAATGGCACAAGTGATTTTCATTTATTTTGTAACAGATAATACAAAAGGCCCTGCAATTTGCAGAGCCCCGTTTATTATGCGTTTGCCTCTCCGGCAGGTTTATAATGTTTTTCTTTCCATTTTTCAAATTCCATATACACAACCGGCACAACCAAAAGGGTAAGCATGGTTGAAGTGATGAGGCCGCCAACAAGCACCACGCCCATGGACTGGCGCAGTTCTGCGCCTTCGCCGATGCCCATGGCGATAGGCAGCATGCCTAAAATGGTTGAAAGCGTCGTCATCAGTATCGGGCGCAGGCGCAGTGAGCAGGCTTCCAGCGTTGCGCTACGTATATCAAGCCCTTTTTCGCGCTGCTGGTTGGCATAGTCAATCAGCAAAATAGCGTTTTTAGTAACAAGTCCCAAAAGCATGGTAAAGCCAATCATACTCATCATGTTGGCCGTCTGCCCCGCCATTAAAAGGCCAAGCACGGCGCCCACTACCGCAAACGGCAGCGAAGCCATAATAATTACCGGCTGGCTGAAGCTTTCAAACTGCGCCGCCAGAACCATATAAACAACTACAACCGCCAGCACAATAGCCTTAACAATTTCGTTAAACGAACGTGACATTGTATCGGCTTCGCCAATCAGCTTGTAGTTGTAGCCCTGCGGCATATTCATGCCGGGTATCAGCTCATTTTGTATTTTGGCAATCAGTTCGCCCGGAGATGTGCCTACCGTGTTGGCGTAAACAACAATCTGGCGCTGCTTGTCCTCGCGTTCAATACGCGTCGGGCCGCTGCCAAGGCTTATGTCGGCAACGTCGCCCAGGCGGATGAACTGCCCGTCCGGCGAAGATACGCGCAGATTTTTAACGTCATTAATATCGGTACGTTTGCTTTCCGGCAGCTGCAAAATAATATCGTAGTCATTATCGCCGATTGTAAAGCTGTTGCCTGTGCTTTTGCCCATAAAGGCCATTTCCACAACTTCGCCGACGGAATAAGAATCGAGCCCCAAAAGGCTGGCGCGCGCCTGGTCAAGCCTGATTAAAATTTCCGGCTGTTCGTCCGAATCGGAAATATCGACATCCGTTGCGCCCGGAACCTTACGTACCAAATCGGCAAGCTCCAGCGCGTATTCTTTAAGCTGTTTAATATCGCTGCCGCGCAGGCCAATCTGCACCGGCCTGCTGTCGCCGCGGCCGCGCCCCTGATTGGACACTACCGTAACGCTCAGCCCCTGAACGTTGCGCACTTCGGCACGCAGGTCATCCATAATCTGCTGCATGGTGCGGTCACGCTCGTTACTCGGCACAAGGCGGATATCAATAGAACCCTGGTTTACCGGGTTGCGCCCGTTGCCGATATTCAGCGCCGCTATTTTCACTTCCGGCATAGCCGTTATTTCTTTTTGCAAAGGCGTTGCCAGTGCTACCGTTTTTTCCATACTGGTGCCGATAGGCGCTTTAAAATTAACGGTAAATTCGCCGGAATCGTACGTCGGCTGGTATTCCGTACCTACAAACGGCAGCAGCACAATATTCATTGCCAACGAAACTATACCGGCGGCAATAACTTTTTTAGGGTTGTTCAGCGCTGCTTCCATAATGCCGCTGTACAAACCGCGGAAAATCTGAAAGCCCGCTTCAAATTTATCAAGCGCCAGCTGCACATATTTGTTGCGGTGGCTTTCGCCCGGCTTTTCTTCTTTCAGCCAGTAGGCGGAAACCATTGGCGTAAGCGAAAACGCTACCAGAGTGGAAAACGCTATGGCAAAGGCAACCGTTAAGCCAAACTGTTTAAAATACTGGCCGATAATTTCGCCCATGCTGCCAACCGGCACAAATACTGCCATTAAAGAAAGTGATGTTGCCAGTATTGCCAGGGAAATTTCCTGCGTTGCTTCTTTGGCTGCCACAAACGGCGTTTTGCCCATTTCGATATGGCGGAAAATGTTTTCAATTACAACAATCGCGTCGTCTATCAGAATGCCTACCGCAAGGCTCAGTGCCATCAGCGACATGTTGTTTAAGGTAAAATTCATTGCCTTCATCATAAAGAAGGTTGCAATTATTGATGTTGGTATGCACAAGCCGCCGATAATGGTGGCACGGAAGTTGCCGAGGAACATATAAGTTATAAACAGCGCCAGCGCACCGCCAAAGAAAATCGTGTTCCACACGTCAGCAATGTTTTCGCGTACGTAGGTAGACTGGTCGCGCACAATATCAACCTTGATATCAGGCGGAATTACGCGCTGTTTAAGCTCTTCCATTTTGGCGTTAACACGGTCGGTAACATCAACCGTGTTGGTTTTGGATTGCTTGCGCACGAAGGTCATAACGCAGGGCACGCCGTTGGCACTGGCGAAGGTGTCCTCATCTTCCCAGCCGTCAATAACGTCTGCCACATCGCCAATGTACACGGCTTTGCCGTTATGGTTGGCAATAACAACTTTTTTTATATCGTCGATATTGCTGTATTTGCCAATGGTACGCACGGTTATTTCCATGTCGTGGTTTCTGGCTTTGCCGCCCGGCGTATTATAGTTCTCGTCGTCTACTTTTGCAAGCAAATCCTGAAAAGATATGCCGTATTCCATTAACTTATCCGGCTTTGCCACAAGGCGTATTACACGCTGGCTGGCGCCTACCGCAGTTACTTCGGCAACGCCTTCAACCATCTGCATTTCGTCAAGAATGCTGTCTTCTATCAAACGGCGTATTTCGCCGCGGCTGCGCGATTCGGAAGAAAACGTGTACGCAACAATGGACTGGGATGTTAAATCAACCGTTTGTACTACCGGTTCGTCGATATCGTCCGGCAGGCGGTTGCGCACGCTGGCAACCTTTTCGCGCACTTCACTGGCCATAGCCTGCGGGTCTACGCCCATGTTAAACTCCAGTACGGTTTCGCTGTAGCCTTCAAGCACGGTACTGGAAATTGTTTTATAGCCTGCAACCTGGCTGACGCGGTTTTCTATCGGCTTGGTAATAAGCGTTTCCATTTCTTCCGGCGAAGCGCCGTCGTAAGTAACGCGCACGCTGACGATAGGCATATCAACGTCAGGGTTCAAATCTACGCCGATTTCCGGGTAGCAGCGGATGCCGAACACTACCAGCAGCAAAATAAACATGGTAGTAAAAACCGGCCGGCGGATAAAAGTCTCTATCATAATTAATTACCTGCCTTATCAGTAACTACCTTGCTGCCTTCGCGCAGCTTATTGTGCCCTTCGGTTACAATTACTTCATCGCCTTTCAGGCCGCTTAAAACCTCGGCAACCTTGTCGTCCGTATAGCCAATGTCAAGCACCTGGCGGCGCACGGTGTTATCATCTTCCACGATAAATACTGTTTTCTGGTCATCACGCATTACAATGGCATAAACCGGTATTGTAAGCACATTCTGCCTGGGCTGCGCGGTAAGCTCTACCGTTGCAAAAACGCCTGCCAAAAGCCCTTCAGTGTTGTCAACACTTACTTCGGCGGCAAAGGTATGCGCAGGTAAATCGGCAACAGGGGCAATGCGCGTTATTCTGCCGATAATTTTATGCCCGGCAAAGGCAGGCAGTTCTATTTCGGCTTCGTTGCCAACGGATACGCCGCTGATATTGCCTTCCGGAATATTGATAACTGTTTTTAAAACACTGATATCGGCAATGGCAAAAAGAGGTGTACCGGCCGTTGCGTAATAACCTTCCTGATGGTAACGTTTGGAGATAATGCCGTCAGCCGGGGCTGTTATTACAGTACCTTCAAACTGCGATTCCATAGCCTGCACGGTGCCGCGGGCTGCATCCAGCTTGGCAGCTGCGTTGTCACGCGCAAAAGCATAATCGTCGGCAACCTGTTCGGAAACCGCCCCCTGTTTATATAAAGCGCTGTAACGTTCAAGGTCGCGCTCGGCTTTGCGGAGATTAGTCTGCGCGTCCATGTAATTGCCGCGTGCTTCACGCAGGGCAGCGTCAGTATCGCGCTGTTCCAGTTCCGCCAGCACCTGCCTTTTGGTTACACGGTCGCCCTCATTAACATATACGCGCTCCACACGCCCGTCAACCTTGGCGGCAACATCTGCCTGCCACTCCGGGTCAAGGCTGCCGCTGAACTCCAAAAGCGGGGTAATCGTCCTGCGCTCCGGCTTTGCCGTAACAACCGCCACCGCCTGCACGCGCGACATTCTTTCCGCACGGGCGCGCTCCGTTTGTATATTATCAAAAATGCGGTAACAAACAATTAAAACAACGGCAATGCAAATGCCGATTAAAATTTTCATATTACGGTTATGCCAGTCCATAGTACGCACCCAACCTTCTGCAAGTATAAGTTATTTTAATTATATAACTTTTTAAACTGTTTTAGCAAACAAATATCCTTGCATTAATGAAACAATTGTGTAAAATTGCTTAATAAATTCTGCTTGCGCTTAATTCTGCGGCGAATTATAATGGCTTTGGGAGGCGAAATTATGGAAGCAATGTCACTTTTTGAAAACAATTTATCACAGCCGCTGGCGGCAAGGCTGCGCCCCAAAACGCTTGAAGAATACGTTGGCCAGACCCACCTTTTGGGCAAAGGCAAAGTGCTGCGCCGTTTAATTGAAAGCGACCAGATTTCCTCCATGATTTTCTGGGGGCCTCCCGGCGTGGGCAAAACCACGCTGGCGCGGATTATTGCCAACACCACAAAAGCGGCGTTTATTGATTTTTCGGCCGTTACAAGCGGCATTAAAGAAATACGCAGCGTAATGCAGAAAGCGGAAGAAAACCGCCGTTACGGCGAAAAAACCATTGTTTTTGTAGACGAAATACACCGTTTTAACAAAGCGCAGCAGGATGCGTTTTTGCCCTTTGTGGAAAAAGGCAGCATTATTTTAATAGGCGCAACAACGGAAAACCCTTCGTTTGAAGTTAACAGCGCATTATTAAGCCGCTGCAAGGTTTTTGTTTTGCAGGAACTTAAAACAGAGGAACTTGTGCAGCTTTTAAAACGCGCTTTAACGGATGAAAAAGGCTTTGGCACCCAGAAAATTAATATTGAAGAAGAACTTTTGGAAATGATTGCCGTTTTTGCCAACGGCGATGCGCGAACAGCGCTTTCCACATTAGAAATGGCAGTATTAAACGGCGATATGGACACTGGCGGCACAACAACGGTAACACGCGAAACGCTGGAACAATGCACCTCCAAAAAATCGCTGCTGTACGATAAAACAGGCGAAGAACATTATAATTTAATTTCCGCACTGCATAAATCCATGCGCAACAGCGACCCTGACGCCGCCGTGTACTGGCTGGCACGCATGCTGGAAGCAGGAGAAGACCCGCTTTACATAGCGCGGCGCGTTACGCGCTTTGCCAGTGAAGATATCGGCCTTGCCGACCCAAAAGCACTGGAAATTGCCGTTGCTGCCTACCACGCCTGCCATTTTATCGGCATGCCGGAATGCAGCGTGCATTTAACGCAGGCCGTGGTGTATATGTCGGTCGCGCCAAAATCCAACGCACTTTATATGGCGTATGAACACGCCAAGCGCGACGCCGCCAAAATGCTGGCCGAGCCTGTACCGCTTGTTATCCGCAATGCGCCCACAAAACTGATGCAGGAACTTAACTACGGCAAAGGCTACCAGTACGCGCACAACACGGAAGAAAAACTTACCAACATGCAGTGCCTGCCCGATTCGCTTCTGGGAACGGAATATTACAAGCCAACAACCCAGGGGCTGGAAGCACGCGTAAAAGCAAGACTTGATGAAATAAAGCGCTGGAAGCGTGAGCACGGCGGCAGGTAAAAAACAGCAAAAATTAATATAAATATAAATTAAAAAGTGCAAAGAGTATACTGTTTCAGCGTTGCAAAATGCTGCGGCTTCTCCGATTCCGTCCGGACTTTACAGACCGGACTCTCTAAAATAGAATCTAAAATTTAGCCGCCGCAGTTTTTGCTGCCGCTTTACAGCATACTCTTTGCACTTTTTTAATCAATTACATTTCATATTGTTTTCGCAAAGCCGAACAACATAAGCATTGCATTAAATTATTCATTTAATACTTAAGGTTCGTAAATTTTGCTCATTATTCAATCGCCAAATTTGCGTAACTTCGCTGGCACAATTATTGCCTTCGCTATCACTTGGCACCAATTGGCGGCTCAGTTAAAAATACACTTTTTTATCTACCGGCGCGGTGGAAGCAATAAGTTTGCCCTTGCGGTAATTACGCAGCACCGGCGCATTGTTGTTTAATGCGTCATACCAGTTTTTAGCGTCAAGAATAATAAAGTTTGCATCTTTGCCAACCGCAATGCCGTAAGCATCACCCAAATGCAGGGTGCGGGCTGCGTTTTCGGTAACAAACTTATAAGAATTGCAAATTTCTTCATAGCCAAGCATATGCCCGGTATACAGCCCCATAAATACCTGGTCACGCATATTGGCATTGCCAAGCGGGTTCCAGGGGTCAAAAATATCATCCGAGCCGAAAGAAACATTAATGCCTTCGGCGGTAAGTTCTTTTACGCGCGTCATGCTGCGGCGTTTCGGGTAAGTATCAGCACGTCCGCCCAAATGCACGTTAACGCACGGATTTGCCACAAAGTTGATGCCGGACATTTTCAACAGCCGCATCAGGCGAATCATATAAGCATTGTTGTAGCTGTGCATAGCGGTAGTGTGCGAAGCCGTTACCATATCGCTCATACCGGTTTCATAAGCGCGGGCGGCAACAGTTTCCAGCCCGCGGGAAGCCTCGTCATCAATCTCATCGCAGTGTACGTCAATCAGCCTGCCGTATTTCTGCGCCAGTTCAAAGCAGATGTTAAGCGATTCGACAGAATATTCACGGGTGAATTCAAAATGCGGAATGGCACCGGCAGCATCGGCACCCATTTTCAGTGCTTCTTCAAGCAGGCCTTTGCCGTTGGGGTAACTTAAAATTCCGTACTGAGGGAAAGCAACGATTTGAATGTCAATATAATCCTTAACTTCCTCGCGCAGCTCCAAAATTGCGCGCAGGGCGGTCAGTTCCGGGTCGTTAATATCTACATGGGTGCGCACATATTGAATACCGTTGCCTGCCTGCAGGCGGAGCGCCTTGTTTACACGGTCTTTTACTTCCTGTTTGGTAAGGAAAGGCTTATATTCTTCCCAGCGCTGAATGCCTTCAAACAGCGTGCCGGATAAATTCCAGTGCGGGCGTCCTGCCGTAAGGCAGGTATCGAAATGTACGTGCGATTCCACAAAAGGCGGCAGCACCATTTTACCGGCGCAGCAATCAACCACTTCTTCGCCGGGCAGCGCTTCCAGCTGAGGAGCAATAGCGGCAAATTTACCGTCCGTAACACGGATATCTACCGTTTCCGTGGCATTTGCCAGATACAGTTTTTGCAGCAGCATAACAATTCATCCTTTCTTTACAGTTATTATTTATTTTTGCCAAGCATTTCGCCGATAAAGAAGAATGCAGCAGCAACCACCATGGCATTAATGGCGGCAATGCCCCACTGCAGCAGGTTTGCACAGGCAGCGCCCACTATAATACCGGCAATGTTGAACCAGTTAATGGTATATTCGTTAAAATCGCTGCCGAATTTTTTATGGTTAAAGAAATAATCTAAAATAACAATAATGCCAATCGGCGGCAGTGCGCAGTTAAGAATGCTGAGCCAGCTTACAAAATTGTAATAAAGCCAGATTGCAAGCGCCGTGCCGATAATGCCGGAAATCCAGGTAGTCCATTTCATGCGCACTTTGGAAATATTGGAAATGGCAAGGCCGCCGGTGTAAAGGGCATTATTATTGGTAGTCCAGATATTGGCGCCAAGTACAATCAAAGCCGGAATAGCAAGGCCCTGTGCAATCATAACGTAGAAAATATCATCCTTGCCGGTGTAAGCGCCGCCAACCGCGCCAAAGCAGAACATCAGCGTGTTGCCTAAAAAGAAGGCAATAACCGTAGTCCACACGGCAATGCTGCTGTTTTTGGCAAAACGGATAAAGTTAGGCGTTGCAGTACCGCCGGAAATAAAAGAGCCAATAACATAGCCGATGCCGGTAAACAGGGTAATCTGCCCGGCAGACTGCGCAAAAATGTAAGCCAGCCCGCCGCCTTCTGCGGCAGCAGTAACCATGGAATAAACGCCCAGAATAATAATAAGCGGAACGGAAATATAGCTGACAATTTCCAGAGCCTTCATGCCCGTGGCTGCGGTTGCCGTCATTAAAAGGCCGGCAATAATGGTCAGAGTCCATTCGTTCATGCCCATAAGTTCCGCCGCGGGAATGGAAAACATTGCCACGCCTACGCCAAACCAGCCGATTTG
>ULXE01000774.1_pt1 | contig 26635 bp, 25 predicted proteins | sample 1961001 | NCBI WGS metagenome assembly ULXE01 (sample SAMEA4835831, study PRJEB28245) | human gut metagenome | biome: gut microbiome; material: fecal sample | place: Denmark | collected 2008
TTATTCCTTTTAGTGAGGAGCATTTCTCTAAATGCGGTGCAAAGATACGGCTTTTTTTGAAACTCACAAAATTTTTCGGACTTTTTTTCAAAAAAATCGTTTTTTTCTTCAATCCATACGATTTAAGTAGTCTTCATACGTGAATTTCCTCAATATTTCAAACTCTCCATTTGTATGCATAATGGCTATAGAAGGATGGGTGATTCCGTTAAACATATTAGTTTTTACCGTTGTATAATGCAACATATCTTCAAATATGACATTATCTCCTATTTTTAATTCATTATGAAACCGCCAACATCCCATAAAGTCACCAGACAAGCAACTATTACCACCCAGCCTATACACATTATTGTCGTCAAGCGAACATTTCATATTTACATCCTCTATAATCTCTGCCCCCCTAACAACAGGCATATATGGCATTTCCAGACAATCTGGCATATGACAAGTGAAACTGACATTTAAAATAGCCGTCTTTATACCTTTGTCTTCAACCAAATCTACTACTTGAGCCACAAGACATCCTGTCTGCCATCCAAAAGCGCTTCCTGGCTCCAATATAATCTTCAGCAAAGGATACCTGTCATGGAATCTATTCAAAGTATCAATCAAAAGATCCACGTCATAATCTTTTCGCGTCATCAAATGCCCGCCGCCGAAATTAATCCATTCAATCTGCCCAAACCATCTTGAGAATTTATCTTCAATGTGTCCTAATGTACGTAAAAAAACATCAGCTCCACTCTCACAGTGACAATGACAATGAAAGCCCTTAATATCATCAGGTAAAACTTCAGGCATCTTATCTGCGGTAATGCCAAAACGAGTACCGGGCGAACAAGGATTATACAAATCCGTGCCGATTTCAGAATATTCCGGGTTAATCCTCAAACCAAAGTTCAAATCAGGATTCACTTCTTTTGCCTTTTTCCCATAACGTGAATATTGTGACAGGGAATTAAAAGTTAGAAAACTTGAACATCTCGAGATATCCTCTATTTCATAATCCGTATAAGCAGGAGAATACGTATGCGCCTTTGTTCCAAACTTTTCATAAGCCATACGCGCCTCATAAAGAGAACTTGCAGTTGTTGCCTTTATATATTCTCTAAAGATAGGGAATGTCTTCCATAAAGCATAAGCCTTGAACGCGAGTATTATTTCAACGTTGGCTTTTTCTGCAACACTTTTTATCAGCTCCAGATTTCCACGTAGGCGCTTTTCTTCTAATATATAATAAGGAGTAGTCAATCCTTCAAACGTATTTAAATCAAATGTCATACTAAGAATTTATTTTTTGTCCGCAAACTTACACATTTTTTTTCATTCAGTACCATTTACAATAAAGATTTCATACTCATTACACCCATCCAAAACTATTATTCTGCAAAATCAATCAAACAATGCCTTCATCAACACGCCTCAACAAGATATATTAATGCTAAATACAATTGAATTACGCTAATGTCCAAAAGTATTTTCCGAGCCTATTCGTTTAATCACAATTACTCCAAATGCCGCACAAATAATATATGTCAAGAATAATTATTTGTCGAAAAAATACATTCTTCATTTTTATTGCATTATAGATTGTAGGTTTGGCTTTTTTTTTATACATTTGCATTTGAAAAAAAGAAATAAACGATGAAACTCGTTATAATGACTCAACCTACGTTTTTTGTAGAAGAAGACAAGATCCTGACAACTCTTTTCGATGAAGGGATGGACAACTTGCACCTATACAAACCGGGAGCATCACCAATGTATTCCGAACGCCTGCTCTCGCTTTTACCGGAAGCTTATTACAACAAAATAACCGTCCATGACCATTATTATTTAAAAAATGAATATGGTCTTGCCGGCATACATATCGACAATAAAGAAAAAGAAATTCCCAAAGACTATAAAGGAAAATTCAGCAGAACGTGTACAAGCATAAACGATCTCTATGAAATAAAGAAAAAAGCTGAATATGTGTTTTTATACAATGTGTTTGACAACCATAACAAAAATGCTGAAGATAAACTCATTGCATATAAAGACATAGAAGGCGCAGCGAAAAAGGGACTCATTGACAAACACGTTTACGCTTTAGGAGGCATCAGCTTGGAAAACATAAAAGCCGCTAAAGACCTTGGATTCGGCGGTGTTGTCATATGCAATGACCTATGGAACAAGTTTGACATCCACAATGAATTGGATTATAAAGATTTAATAAACCATTTTGAAAAATTAAAAAAAGCTGTATCATAATAAATAATAAAACAAAAGACAGAAATGAGTGCCAAAAACTCTTTTATGGTATTTTCTGGAACAAACACCAGGTACCTGGCAGAAAAAATCTGCCAAAGCCTTGATTGTCCGCTAGGCAATCTTCTTATTACTAAATTCTCTGATGGAGAATTTGCCGTATCGTATGAAGAATCTATACGTGGACGCGACGTGTTCTTAATCCAAAGCACATTCCCCAACTCTGACAATCTAATGGAATTGTTGCTTATGATAGACGCTGCCAAACGTGCTTCTGCCAAAAGCATAAATGCTGTCATCCCATATTTCGGCTGGGCACGTCAGGACAGAAAGGACAAGCCGCGTGTAAGCATTGGTGCCAAATTGGTGGCAGACCTTCTCGGAGTAGCAGGTATCGACAGACTCATAACAATGGATCTTCATGCAGATCAGATACAAGGATTCTTCGATGTTCCAGTGGATCACCTATATGCGTCAGGTGTAATACTCCCATACCTTCAGAGCCTAAAACTTGAAGACATGGTCATTGCATCTCCAGATGTAGGCGGAAGTAAACGTGCTAATACTTACGCTAAATACTTTGGATGTCCTCTTGTTTTATGTAACAAAACACGCGCAAGAGCAAATGTTGTTGAAAGTATGCAGATTATCGGTGACGTCAAGGACAAGAACGTAATTATCATTGACGACATGGTAGACACTGCAGGCACAATAACAAAAGCTGCAGACATAATGAAAAAAGCTGGTGCAAAAAGCGTCAGAGCATGCGCTTCGCATTGTGTAATGAGTGGCCCTGCAAGCGAAAGAGTTCAGAACTCCGCACTCGAAGAAATGGTTTTCACTGACTCTATACCATATTCTAACAGATGTGCAAAAGTAAAACAGCTCTCTGTTGCAGACATGTTTGCAGAAACAATCAGAAGAGTCGTAAACAACGAAAGCATCAGTTCGCAATATTTAGTATAATAAGTATGAAAATATTTCGACAGATAACATTTTCAACCATTATAATTATGTTTTTGACAGCGTGCCATTCACAAAAGAATGGCACGCCTCAAAACGACAATACGTCCAACGATACAGAAATCAGCGAACAGAAAGAAAGCGAAACACAGTCTGAACAAATCAGCTTCGTAATGGAAGACATCAATGGTAATCAGGTATCTGTAAAAGACGTATTTTCAAAAAACAAAATAACAATCATTGACTTCTGGGCAAGTTGGTGCGGTCCATGTAGACAAGAAATGCCTAATTTAGTAAATACATATAATAAATATAAAGAACAAGGATTGGGTATTGTCGGCGTCTCTCTTGATGAAGACAAAGAGCAATGGAAAGACGCCGTAAAAGAAATGAACATGACCTGGATCCAATTGTCCGACCTTAAGGGTTGGGGCAACAGTGCCGCTCAGATGTATGGAATACAAGCCATCCCATTCACTATAATTGTTGACGAAAAAGGAAATGTTTTAAACATCGGACTGAGAGGGGAAGCACTTGAAAGCTTCGTACATAATTATATAAATAGCACAAAATAATATTGCAATATTATTTTGTGCTATTTATATCAAGGCAAAGACACAATCATCAAGAGTACTATACATAAAATACTCTTAACCTCAGATTAAGGCAACAGTTAGCGTTTACGCTATTTGTCAAACATTCACACACATAAACATAAAACAAAAAAAGACAAAGGAAAGACCTTTTTGCTCTGTCTTCTGCCCTAACATGAGTTTATATTCAATACCGCATTTTCAAAGATTATTTTACCTAACGACACTCTAATTAGAGACAAATTGGGTAATCACTTTATTGTTTTTGCATCTTTATAGGTAAAAATCAAATAGCGACAAAAAGATGCGATGATTATCGAAAACAAAATTATAGAACTTTATTATATAATTGACGAGTTTTTCAAAGAAATTTGCCTCTGAAGCAGACTAAGGTCTGAAAAACATATAGTCGTAACGACAGGTAACGTCACCTCAAATGTCCGTGCCGTTTGTCGAAAAGTGAAACAATGTCCCTATTTGTATATTTTCATTTTGGCACATTCTGAAATTTCAAACACCATTAATCCTTCTTTACCAGGCAACACCTTCAATAGACAACCTTGCAAATTCATAGACTTATAGCCACCTTACCGAACTTACTTCAAACATGCACATGAATAGGACGATATACAACTTATGCACTTTTAACCGATGCCTTGTATGGACTCAAATTGATTAAATATCACTATTATGAGTACAATACGCAAAATGCCATCTTTTATCACCCCAAAAGTGATCTTTCACAAGCCCAAAAGCCACCTCTTGCAGGCTAATTTTGGCGCAGTAGAAATTAATGGGGTATCCGTAGAGCTTTGCGATTCTAAAGAGCAATAATTCAAAATTCATCAAGGTGAATATGAATCTCTGTCGAAGATTCTTCAACACTTACTATACTAACAGAATCAGTATTTCTGAAGGCAGCACTAGGCGAGCTAACACTTCCAATTGATTCGTTTCCATATTGCAAATGGTCGGGATTTCTATGGAATTGCAACAAAAAATCCCAATTAAATTTCTACTGTCCCTAAATTTCTATTGTCCCCAAAAGAAAACACAAGCATCAAAACTATTTATACAAACAAATTAGGATACCAATAATAATTGGTAGCCTAATTTGTGATCCCGACAGGATTCAAACCTGTAACCTTCTGATCCGTAGTCAGATGCTCTATTCAGTTGAGCCACGGGACCATTTCTCAAATGCGATGCAAAGGTACGCATATTTTCTAATACAGCAAAATTTTTCCGTATCTTTTTAATGAAAAACTATTATTTTTCTTCCATTTCATGTAAATGAGGCAAAGAAATATGATATTTCACAGCCATAAGCCTTACAACAACAACAGTTACAAAGCTTGAAATAACAATAATCTCCAAATTTAATCCCCAATAATAACATATCTGATATACAAAACCGCCTAATATGCACGCAACAGCATAAATCTCCTTTCGGAATATCAGCGGAACTTCATTTATCAGTACATCACGAATAATACCTCCGGCCACGCCTGTGATACACCCCATTATGATTGCGACCCAAAACGGGAAGCCTGCATATAATGTTTTTTGTATACCGGCTATAGTAAACAGTGCAAGTCCCAAAGTATCAAACAGGAACCATGTACTAGAAAACTTTACTATAGCCTTCTTAAATATTATAGCAAGCACCAAGGCTGCCGCCGTACATATTAGATATATAGAGTTTGTCATCCAAAAGGGAGTTACGCCAAGCATAACATCACGAATTGTACCGCCTCCTATTGCCGTGGCCAACCCTACAACATACCCTCCAAACCAGTCAAAGTTTTTAAACGCCGCCCATCTTATACCAGATATAGCAAATGCGAATGTTCCCAAAAACTCTATAACAAGCTGCACTGTATTCATTAGCTGACAACATTTACCGGCTTACCGTCAAGAAAAGCCTTAATATTAGAGGTCACGATATTAACAAGACGCACACGAGCCTCATAAGTAGCCCATGCTATATGAGGAGTTATATAGGCATTGGGGGCGCTGAAAATAGGATTATCCTCAAGTGGAGGTTCCTGACACATAACATCTGCACCATACCCCCCGAGCCATCCTTCATTTAAAGCCTCTGCAACGTCATTCTCGTTCACCAATGGGCCTCTACCGGTATTTATCAATATCGAACCTTTCTTCATCTTTTTTAAAGTAGCCTTATTTATCATCTCTTGAGTCGTTTCCGTCAAAGGACAATGCAACGTTACTATATCACTGATACCTAAAAGTCCGTCCAGCGTCGTCTTCTGGATACCATCAGGAAGATCTGCAGAATTCTTGCTTGTAAAAGCAAAAACATCCATACCAAAATCACGTGCAATACATGCCACCTTATATCCAATACTACCAAGTCCAACCACACCAAGAGTTTTTCCGGCAAGTTCATTCAAAGGCGTATCCCAATAACAGAAATCTTCATTACTGCTCCATCGGCCATTACGATTTTGTTTTGAATAATGAGCAACGCGATTGGTAATGTTTAAAATATGCGCAAAAGTCATCTGAACCACACTGTCTGTGCTATAAGCAGGCACATTCGTTACGATAACACCACGTTTCCGCGCTGCTGCAATATCAACAATATTGACTCCTGTAGCCAATACTCCTATATATTTCAAATTAGGCAACTTAGCCATTATGGCATCAGACAACACAACTTTATTTGTCAACACGATATCAGCCTGCTCAACACGCGACACTACGTCATCAGGAGACGTTCTGTCATATACAGTCAAATCACCTAATTCTTTTATTCCGTTCCATGATAAATCACCTGGATTTACACTATATCCATCTAAAACAACAATCTTCATAGTTATATATTTTTGTTATTCTTTAAATCTGTTTCCCCAACACTTCAACATTCGTTGATACAACTTTTCCTCATTGGGCGAATGTTGCCCATGCCATATCCGCTCATTAACAAGTTCATCAGGCAAGAATTGTTGTTCAACAAAGTGTTCCGGATAATCATGTGAATACTTATACCCGTCACTATATCCTAGATCAGCCATAAGTTTCGTAGGAGCATTACGCAAATGCAATGGCACCGGCAGATTACCTGTCCTGGCAACAACTTCAAGTGCATGATTAATGCCGTTATATGCAGAATTGCTCTTGGGACTCGTCGCTAGATACACCGTTGCCTCGGCCAATGGAATTCTCCCCTCAGGCCATCCTATTTTATTTACGGCATCAAATGCTGCATTGGCAAGCAGCAGCGCATTCGGATTCGCCAAGCCAATATCCTCTGAAGCACTTATAACAAGTCTGCGAGCAATGAACTTAGGGTCCTCACCACCTTCAATCATACGTGCTAGCCAATACAACGCTGCATCAGGATCCGAACCTCTAATACTTTTTATAAACGCAGATATTATATCATAATGCATTTCTCCGTCCTTATCGTACGCAAGAGGATTTTGCTGCAAGCACCCTACTACAGTTTCATCAGTTATCTCAATTTTTTCACTATTGACAGAATCAACGACCAACTCTAAAATATTCAACAATTTACGGGCATCTCCCCCGCTATACCTTAGAATGGCATTAGTCTCTTTCAGTTCTATATTTTTTTTCTTCAGTTCAACATCTTCTCTTAAAGCGCGCTGCAAAAGTCCGAGCAAGTCTTCTTTTTCCAAGGGCTTCAACACATAAAGCTGACATCTTGAAAGCAATGGTCTGATAACTTCAAAAGAAGGATTTTCCGTGGTTGCGCCTATCAACGTAACTATACCTTTCTCAACCGCAGCCAACAAAGAATCTTGCTGACTCTTGCTAAAGCGGTGTATCTCATCAATAAACAATATAGGAGTAAAATTATTGAAGAAGCCAGCATTCTTGGCTTTATCAATAACATCCCTGACATCTTTCACACCACTTGTAACAGCACTCAATGTATAAAAGGGTACTTTTAGGTGATTTGCCACTATCAAGGCCAATGTCGTCTTTCCTACCCCAGGAGGCCCCCATAAGATAAAAGATGTCACTCTTCCGGCTTCCAACATATTACGGAGAACGGCATTCTTACCGACAAGATGTTTCTGTCCGATATAGTCGTCAAGAACCTTGGGTCTTAATCTCTCTGCTAAAGGCTTAACCATAAATGCAAAAGTAGAAAATATATGTCATTTATGCAAAAAATATCTATTAAAAACTTGCGAATAAAAGATAATATATTACTTTTGCAGCATTCATAGAAACTGAAAACGAGAATAAATAGTGAAAGTTACAATCCTCCAAACGGATATCAAGTGGGTGCAGCCTGATAAGAATCAAGTTGCAGCAGGTCAACTTATATCCAATAATCCTGGCTCTGATTTATACATATTGCCAGAAATGTGGGCGACAGGATTTATAACAGATCCGGCAAAATATTCTGCAGAAGTCAATTTTCAAAAATCACTTGAATGGATGAAAGAAACAGCACAATCCAACAGATGTGCAATATGTGGAAGTCTTTCTATCCTGACACATCAGTCACAGTACAGAAACAGATTATATTTTGTAATGCCTGACGGAGAATATTATTACTACGACAAGCACCATTTGTTTAAATACGGAGGAGAAGACGTATACTATACAGCAGGCGACAAAAGAGTAATTGCGAAATATAAAAATTTCCGTTTTTTATTACAGACCTGTTATGATTTAAGATTCCCTGCATGGATGAGATATAAAGAAGACTATGACGCTATAATTTTTGTGGCCAACTGGCCTCAAAACAGGCAGGACGCATGGAACATCCTATTAAGAGCAAGGGCCATTGAAAATCAATGTTATGTAATTGGATGTAACCGCACAGGGGAAGATGATAGATGTCAATATAACGGAAATAGTGCCATCATTGACCCCAAAGGCGCTTTACTAGCCCAGTCTGACGAAAAAGAACAGGCTATCACTGCTGAAATTGATTTAGACAAACTGAATCATTATCGTTCAAAGTTTCCTATACTGACAGATAGAGATATATTTTAAAAATAAAAAGAAATTAATTAAAAAGAAATATGAAAGATATTGATAAGAAGTCACTTACATTAAAAACCATCAACAAAAGTAACGTTTGGGATATTCAGGAGAATGATGTTTTCAGGATGTTGGAAGTTGCAGAAAAAGACTCCGATATAAGAGAAAACATCAAGCACTACATTGATATCATCAAAAGCGCATTTGAAGTTGAAGAAATAAAGATAGACCGCCCTGAAATAATCAAGAAGTATGAAGCCCGCGGTTTCCAGATTGGCACAATGCCTGTAGATGAAAGCCAGAAGGTCAAAATAGGAATAAAAAAACGTCCTATATTAAGGGTAACAGACCTTACATACGAGAACATCCGACATATTTCTGCAACAAAACTGCTTGAAGTTATCGATCGTAATTTTGGCGGAGGTTGGGATTCTTTGTCACAAAGCATTCAAGACATCATACAGAGCGGATTTGACATAAGTACAACAACTTTACCCAAAGACAGATTACATAAAGTTGGCGGAATGTACGAAAAGAAAGTTGCTGACGGATTTGAAGTATTGGAAATTTCAAAAGGTGCATGGATTGAAGCTATTTTTGCAAAACTTAAGCCCGAAACAGAAAAGCCCCGTCTTAAATTTGGAACAGACGACTCTCGCAAATACGATTCTGACGAAGATGACGACGAGGATCTGCCAGAGATTGATGAAAAGTATGACAATGACGATGATGATGACGCATTCGACGAAGATAAGCTGACAGAAGAAAGCTACAGAACAACAATCGAGGAAAATCCTGAAGACCTCGATCTTACAGCAGAAGATGTCGCAGATGATGACGAATACTAAAACACAAGCATACATTTAGCATCACAATTGTAAATATCATATAATAGCCATACCGTGCTTATCGCTGGTATGGCTATTTTTCGTACCACATCAATTTACCAAACATATATACGCACTTTCTATTAAAAGGAATGTATCATATCATCTTTTTAACTGTTTTATTATTAAAATTATAATTATTATCATTACCTTTGCACAATCAATCGGTTCATCATACGATGATTAAAAGGGAACAAGGTGAAAATCCCTGACAGTCCCGCTGCTGTAATTTGTCGTTTATGAAGCAAACAAAATAGCCACTGTGTATTATAGGGAAGGCGTTTGCTTTTATGACAATAAGTCAGAAGACCTGCCATTGAAACAGTTTATCCCACCAGCTTCGAGGAAAGCTGTTGATAAAACATTTTACACATGAAAAAAATAACGGCATTAGTTCTGGTATGCTCAGTTCCTTTTTGTGCTCAAGCGCAATCTGAAAAAAATGATACAATTGATAACACATATCAGTTGCAGGATGTTGTGGTCACAGAAAATAAAAAAAAGCACGAAGTTACCAGTACATCGCCATTATATGTAATCAACAACAAAAACCTTAATACTGCAGGCATCACAGATATAGCTGATGCCCTTAACCGTATGCCCGGAATAACCATACGTGATTATGGTGGTGCCGGAGGTATGAAAACCGTTTCTGTCAGAAGTTTCGGCACTCAGCATACAGGCGTTAGCTATGACGGAATAATGCTTAGCGACTGTCAGAGCGGACAAATCGACCTGTCGCGCTATTCCTTAGAAAACATCGATAACATATCGCTTGTCATCGGCGATAATGACGACATTTTTATACCCGCAAAAAATGCCAGTTTACCGGCATCCATTAACATAAGGACAATAAAGTCTCCTACAGAAGACACTGCTCCTCATCTGACCACTCAGCTGAAAGTTGGTTCATTCGGATATATTAGTCCATTTATAAGATACGAGCAGAATTTTTCAAACAAATTTTCTTTCTCGGCAATTGGAGAATTCGTCTATGCAGAAAACGATTATCCTTTCACGCTACGCAATATTTCAGTCGTTACAAAAGAGCGCCGCACAAACAGTCGTATGAAATCAGGGCATGGTGAGACTAATTTTATATGGAACATTAATACCCGCAATGAATTAAGCGGCAAAATATATTATTATGATAACGACAGACAACTGCCCGGACAAGTCAGATATTACACAAATATAAGCAATGAAGAGCTCAGAGACCAGAACTTCTTTGCCCAAATCGGCTACCGCACATTTAACAGCAACAATCTATCTTTAAAAGTTAATGCAAAATATAACTGGGCAGCTTCAAAATATAAAGACGGTTCATATAGCGACGGCATAAAAGATGCTGATTATTGGCAAAGAGAAGCTTATACATCTGCAAGTCTCCTATACACTCCATTTAAAGACTGGGCGTTCTGCTATTCTGCCGACTACAGCTATAACAACATGAACAGCAGCCTTTCAACAGATACACACCCATTTAGGCATACCGTTCTTCAGGCAGCTACAGCTAAATATAAATCAGCAAGACTGTCTATCATCGGAAAGTTGCTGCTTTCACTATATTACAATGGTGCAGAATATGGAGAATCTGCACGCGACATGAGCAAACTCTCACCATCTCTGTCACTCTCATATAAAGTTTTTAAAAATAATGACTTTTATATTAGAGCATCATATAAAAATATATTCAGGGCACCAACATTCAATGAGTCATATTTCTATCATTACGGCAGCACAAATCTGCTTCCTGAAAGCACTGATCAATATAATATAGGATTCACATTATTACAAGATGTCACAAAAAAGACAAATATCAAAATAACATTAGACGGATATCTCAACCATGTTAAAGACAAAATAGTTGCCGTACCATACAATATGTTTATATGGACAAACATAAATGTCGGAAAGGTAAGAGTGTTGGGCTTAGACGCAACGGCTAATGTAATGCATAAGTTTTCAGACAAGCATTTGATAACTCTTACAGCCAGCTATAGCCTGCAGAATGCAGAAAACCGTACTAATCCGGAATCTCCATATTATGGATACCAGATTGCCTACACACCATTACACTCTGGAAGCGTTTCTGTTTGTTACGAAAATCCATGTGTAAACCTCACAGTACACGGCACCGGTATGAGCAGCCGCAGCTCAAATAACGAACATTATGAAGACTCTAACATACCGGGATTTTTCGAAACCGGCATAACCCTTTTCAGGTCGTTTAAAATAGCCAAAAACACGATTACCCTACGAGGAGACATCAAGAACCTTCTCAACAAGCAATACGAAATTGTCAAGGCATATCCGATGCCGGGAATAAGCTATCAATTTTCAATAAATTATAAATTTTAATCAAAAAAAGAAATGAAAAAATTTTTAAGTTTTGCAGCAATTGCATTATGCGTATCATTTACATCGTGCAGCGACGATGACGATAATTACGTTCCGAAACCTATTGATGTAAGCACAGGTGCCTTCATTGTAAACTCAGGAAACATGAGTTCTCAAATCAGCGGCAGCATCACATCTATTGACTATTCTACACAGACAGCCGCCCAGAAGGTATTTCAGACTGCCAATGGACGCAATCTTGGTACAACACCTAATGACGCTCTGATTTATGGTGACAAGATGTATATTGTTGTAACGGGTGAAAATACAGTTGAAGTTGTCAACAAGAACACAATGGTGTCTGTCGGAACAATAAAGACAACCGAAGTTATGGGAGCAGACAAGGGTGAGACACCCAGACGTCTTGCAGCCGGAAACGGAAAAATTTATGTGTCAACATTCAAAGGCTACGTTGCAGCAATCGACACAGCATCTTTAAATCTGGATAAGATTTATCAGGCTGGTTCATATCCTGAGGGAATTGCTATAGACGGCAATATGCTTTATGTAGCAAACAGCAGCTATGGCAATGGCCAAAATCCTTCTATTTCATACATCAACCTTACCGATGGAAGCGTTACAAATCTCACCGACCCATTGATAACAAACCCTGTTGGCATCAGTGTTATCGACGGAACACTTTATGTGATGGACAGTGGTCTTTATGATTCTAATTACAACCAATATGGCGCCGGTGTAAAGAAGATTACTGCAGACAAGAAGGTTACAAACCTTATCGACGCAACAATGATGGCGACAGATAAGAAAAACATCTACGTAATAAATGCTCCTTACAGCTATGTTTCTCCCGTCACTCCTACTTACAGCGTCTACAACATTGCAAGCGGTGAAGTTAAGACATTCATAACAGACAACCTGCCGTTCAGCCCATCTGCAATTGGAGTTGACCCTGTTAACGGATATGTGTTTATCACTTCTTACAGCAAGAATCCTGACACCGGATATGCAAGCTATACTACAGATGGCTATGTCAACATGTACAAAGAAGACGGAACCTTCGTTAAGATGTTCTCTACCGGAGTTGGCCCTAATGCAATAGCATTCAATACTGGTGTTGTTTATGAATAAAAATTTAACGATAACCTCTTTACTGATATCAGTGCTGATTACCCTGTGCGCATGCCGGGGTAACAGCACTGATACATCTTTTAGCGGTGACACCCTAGAACTTAAATATGCCAAGCAGCTTCATATAATCAAATGCGACGGTTACAACGTTGTCACCCTGAACGATCCTTGGAACAAAGGAAAAATACTTCATACATACATCCTTGTACCGTCAGACAAAGAACTGCCGGCCAATCTGCCACAGGGCACTATTGTCAGAACACCTTTGCAACGTGCGGTTGTAACGACATCTGTTCACTGCGGCCTGATTATGTCTTTTGGCAAAGGTCAGAACATCAAAGGGGTTTGTGATGTCAAATATATTAATCTGCCATGGATTCAGCAACAATGCAAAGAAAACAAAATTGCTGACTGCGGCAGCGGAATAACCCCAACACTCGAAAAGATTATAGGTATAAATGCTGACGCAATATTGATTTCTCCATTTCAGAACAGCGGAGGCTACGGACGTCTTAATGAGTGGGAAAAGCCCATTATTGAAACTGCTGACTACATGGAAACTACAGCATTGGGAAGAGCAGAATGGATGAAATTCTATGGAATGCTGTTTGGTGCAGAAAAACAGGCTGACAGCATCTTTAATGACGTTGAGACAAAATACAACAGCCTCAAGCAAATTGCTAAAACTGCCAAGACAAGACATTCTGTAATTATCGACAAGATAAACAGTTCTGTATGGTATGTGCCTGGCGGACAAAGCACCATCGGACAGATAATTGCTGATGCAAATGCGGCATATCCTTTTTCTGCCGAAAAAAGCAGCGGCAGTCTGCCCCTACCGTTTGAGATAGTCCTCGAAAAAGCCGGCAACAGCGACATTTGGCTTATCAGATATAATAGTCCTCAAAAAGCCACCTACAAATCATTGTTGACGGAAAACAGCGGATACTCACAGTTTAAGGCATTCAAGAACAAGATGGTCTTCGGATGCAATACTTACAGTAACACGTTCTACGAAGACACCCCATTCCATCCAGACTTGTTGCTGCGTGATTTCATCATAATAACACATCCGGAAATAACCGAACTTGGCAAAGCGAAATACTTTGAACATATAAAATGAAAAAATATTGCAGATTTTTTGTTGTAATAACTTTGGCAATAATTACTCTGTTTGTAATTAACATCATCTATGGAGCCGTGAAAATACCGATAAACAGCATTATCGATATTTTCAGCGGCAACGATGAGGTAAATGAAAGTTGGAAATATATAATATTGCAGACTCGCCTGCCCCAGGCTCTTACGGCCATTTTATGCGGTGGAGCATTAGCTGTCAGCGGATTATTACTTCAGACCGCATTCTGCAATCCTCTTGCCGGTCCGTCTATATTCGGTATCAATAGTGGTGCCAGCCTTGGCGTGGCTTTCGTTATGCTTCTGTTTGGTGGAAGCATAACGGCAGGAGCAGTTTCTGTTACTGGATTTCTAGCAGTACTTATTGCCGCATTTGTAGGTGCTGTGGCAGTAATGGCTGTATTATTGTTTTTCTCTAATCTTGTAAACAATAACGTCATGCTCCTTATCACCGGCATTATGATAGGCTATATATCCTCATCTGCAATATCACTGCTCAACTTCTTTGCGACTGAAGAGGGCGTTCACTCATATATGATATGGGGATTAGGCAACTTCGGAGGAGTGTCTATGGCTCAGATGCCTCTGTTCGCAGCTGTTACAATAGTAGGTCTAATATGTGCCTTGCTTCTCATTAAACCTCTCAATGCCGTGTTGTTAGGCGAACAATATGCAGAAAATCTTGGTATAAACACCATCAAGTTGCGCAATTGCCTTTTATTGGTAACAGGCCTTCTTACCGCTGTTACTACCGCCTATTGTGGCCCTATTGCATTTATCGGACTTGCAGTTCCACATATAGCACGTATGCTTCTTAAGACAGACAACCACCGCTATCTCATACCTGGCACTATTCTTTCCGGAGCAGCCATATCACTTCTGTGCAACATAATATGCGTTCTTCCTGGCGACAACGGCATCATACCCCTTAATGCTGTCACCCCTATCATGGGTGCACCGGTTATCATTTATGTAATCATCAAAGGGAGACATCAATAACAGCAAATATTTGCATAACAGAAATAAATAATACATAAGACTTTTTATCTAACGACCTATACAACAAGGCTAGCATAACTCTTCCGTATTTGCATTGTGCAGACATGATTGTCTGCCATTCTTTTACAGGCTTGTCTGCCAAACTCAAAAAGCAGAAAAGCAGGAAAATAGGCTCTATATGAAGACTTAATCGGCAAAAAATAAATAGGGCCGAACAAAACCTACTTTATTGCAACATATAATTCAATTCTGATTCACATTTACACAATATAGGATCTGCATGTACCGGAAGTAAGTCTATATAAATATTCCTGTATCTCATTTTCCATCGTACTTACCAGTCCATTTCGTTATATATATACCAACAGTCCTGTCTGTCACTCCAACAGACCGCCCTATCAAATAAGCAGAAATAACAGTGCCCAAACCAACGCCAACAACCTTGTTGACTATTAATAGTCCTGATAAAATTGTAAATACAACCAAAGATACATCGAAACGTATGCGAAGATAAGAAAACGGCTTATGCAACACTTTACATAGAGTGTCTACTATCGCATTACCAGGGTCTAATATCAGGTTAGCACGAGTCATACAATAAACTCCTATTCCCGTAAGAATATTTGACATTACCAATAATAGCAATCCGACAATAAATTTTGGATGAATAACCGGAATCACTATATCATATAAATCAATAAATAACCCGACAAGAAAAGCCATCGGTATCTGCAAAAGCAGTTTATACGACAATGACTTTAACAATATTGCCTGAATCGTTATAAAAATGATATACAATATAAAATTCGCCGTTCCGAATGAAATATGCAGGAATGTTGAATATGAATAAGCAACAGAACTTATAGCCGCAACACCAAGCCCTGTACGTGTACTCAATAAAATACCGACAGACATTATATTCATTCCCAATAAATACAACACAGCTCTTTTGTCACAAATTTTACTTAACATAATACCTCTCATGTTTTTTCAATAGTTGTTTGTATGCCAAAGCTTGACAAACATAATCTTTAAGTCCACTGCAAATATACAAAATATTAATCAATACTCAACAATCTATAATAAATAAACCTCATCTATACAAAAACGAGATGTCCGAAGCTCTGCAAAATGTCTACATGAACAAGCTTGGCACACACTTTGCTTGTTAGAATTACAAATAAGTTATTAATTTAATCACGAAAAGCGATGGAAACTTTTAACGACGTAATATCCGGCAATGGTCTCGTCCTAGTAGACTTCTTTGCCACATGGTGTGGTCCATGCAAAATGATGCACCCTGTATTAGAACAAGTTAAGGCAACTCTCGGCGACAAGATACGTATCATTAAGGTTGACGTTGACAAACACAATGATACAGCCGGACGCTATGGCATACAATCTGTCCCCACTCTTATGCTCTTCAGAAATGGAGAAATTCTTTACAGACAAAGCGGCGCAATGTCTAAATCAGATCTGATGGCTCTTCTCGATCCGTTCTTGAATCAATAAACATCGCAGATACAATGCTGTAGTTGGCACAACTGATAAGAGTAAGTCCAAACCGACAAAAGTCAATAATCGGTTTGGACTTATTTTATTATAATGTCATAAGGTCTTAGCTCTAAAATTTGATAATAAGTCCACAGACAATTGAGCTACCTCCACTAGCCGTCGGTCCATCTGTTTTATAAGCATTTAATATCTATACTTATTCTGTCCACACAAAGTTCTCCAGGCCTGCTCCTATTTCGAAATGCAGTTTGGCTATACCTAAATCCATTTTAGTATAACCTACCAATGAGAACTGACGCCTTGCACGTACCATTGCAGGATTTATTCCGTCGGCGCTAACATACTCAAAATAAAACTTCTGCTGATTCACTGCTGTAGGAGCGAGCAAGGCGGCCTCAACTCCACTCTTAAACCATTCAGGAGTTGCCCCGTCAGCATTGCTCACCTGCTCCATGCGCTTTATTTTGTGCGACACGCCGTTTGTCTCGCCGTAGCCTATCGAAATATATGCTTTTATTGCTTCATCATCATCAAGCACATACGTTCCAGGCACTTTCTTATAGCTCAATCCTACCCAACAGGTATTCATCCCGGCCATCTGCGCTGCCAGCACCAGTTGTTCACCATAATAGCCGATACGCTCATCAAGGTCATCTGCCTTCTTTCCTGCCATAACGATATAGTTGTTAACGTTTCTGAACTTGCCATACTTTGCCAGCATACCCTGAAAAGCCTTAGGCTCATTCTGTATCAGCTGCATATGCAGATGCCCCATAGCATTAAGTTCTTCTATCTTACCCTCAAGCAGTTTCACATCGTTGTCTGTCAGAGGCATGTTCTTATAAGCCCTCACGCTATGCCTTTGCTTTATCGCGTCGTCTATTGTCATCATCAGTCCTCCTTTGGCAGATTCTTCCAAAACTTTCTTAAATCATCTATTATGCTGTCGTAGTCATTTTGCGTAAACGTTCCTTCCCCCAGCAACAAAATTGTGTAGTCAATACCTTCAAAACTCTTTGCCGTCTGGGTGTCGCGGAATCCGTTACGCTTATAAAACTCATATCTTCTGCAACGCTGCTCCTTGTTGTTGCAGTCTGTCTGCCATGGCGATTCTATATCTATAACCAGTCGTCTGTCTGCATATTTTGCCTTCAATGCAGTTAGAATATGCTGTCCGTATCCCCTGCCGCGTAACTCTTCCCTTACGGCGAAATACCAGCCCCAGTTAAAGTCTTTGCGGTTAAGAACCATCGTCAAGCCAACAAACACGTCTTCGTCATAATATGCCATAAAGTCTATGGGCATAACTCCCAACAACCCTTTTAACTCATCATATGGTATACGCTCTTCCTTCGGAAACGCACTCTCATACAGGTTTTTCAGTTGAACACTGTCTACATTCTCTGCGGTTATCTTTTCTGTCCTCATAATATCAATTATTAACATTTGTCAAGATAAGAAACACTTTGCTTCCTGCCGTTAGCATTTACAGCTATAAATTTTGTACCAGCATTTTTTCAGCCAGCGGCACATACCATTCCTTCACCTCATCTGCCGTAGGTGTATGTCCTCCCGGGAAATGATAAGCATGTTTATAATGCTCCATAAACAACGGTTCGAAATGCGCCAGAGTATCATTCTCGCCGAAAAGTCCCCATATCCGTTCCTTGTTTTCATCCTTGCAGCACTCAAACTGAACAGCTTCCATCTCCGCAAATTCACTGATAAGTTTCTCGTCAATTACCAGACGTTGCCTGCCGTTTTGGCGCGGCGATTTATATTCATGCTCACCTATTCTGGTTTTCAGAAACTCCGTCATCATAAAATACGGATTGCCCAGCAGCGCCGGTATGCCTTCTATGTTGGCCGCCATCTGTGCATAAAACGACCCGCAACTGTTGCCTACAAGCACGTCAGGTTTCTCACTGTCGCAGATGTCTTTAATCATCGTCATGGCCTCATCTGGATGTATCGGCAGGTCGGGCGTTATCACCTCTGCCTTTCCCTTTAGAGCCTCTCTAAGACTAAGTGCCGGCACACATTGGCCACTGGCAAAAAATCCGTGAAGGAATAATATCTTTTTATCCATATTCGTCATTGAAAAATTCAAACTATACATGCCACAAACAAATGAATGCCCAATGATTCTCTATACGAAAACCACACAAACCGACACTATTCATTAAGCGACAAATATTCTATACTTTACAAAAGTACAAAATTAAATCCAAATACATCATCACAAAGCCACAATATCATATAAGTTTACACTGCTGCTACAGCTTTTACGCTCATTGCCTTACAGCTGACATGCATTTATACTATTTGCCGCCAAACCTCACATTCTGTAATCCTTGCCGGCCGTTTCTGACATATATTTCATATTTTACACAACATTTATCGCCGCAGCACATACTGATATAAGTAAATTTCCTTAACTTTGTCATTGGCATTATATGCCATGACATTTATTCGTCAAACTAAAAACATTTGCATTATGATTAAAATTTATGTAATGAACACATGCCCTGACTGCACCGACGTTAAAGAGCAAGTTAAGGGGAACGACAAATATGAAGTCGTCGACATCGGCGAACATGTAAGAAATCTAAAAGAGTTTCTAAGGCTGCGCGACAAAAATCCGGCCTTCGATGTCATGAAGCGTGTAGGCTCTGTAGGCATTCCATGTTTTGTTCTTGAAGACGGCACCGTTACATTCCGTCCGGATAAAGCCGGCTTACAGCCGCCTATAAAGGAAGAAGGACAATCATGCAGCATTGACGGAAGCGGATGCTAGAACGCTCCTTGTTCCCATTTTATGTTATTGTCTACGCAAATACGATACGTAGACAATAACATATGCAGTCATCATTCCCGACACCACCATTGTCATGAATTGACATATCCTTTTATCACATCCACAAATCTCTTGCCGTAGGTATTCAGTTTATATTCGCCTATGCCATATATGTTGCTGAAGGCATTCAGCGTTGTGGGCTTTTCTTTGGCAAGTGCGTGCAGTGTCTTGTCAGACATAACCACATACGCCGGCCAGTTGTTTTCTTCTGCAATATTCTGTCTCAGCTTACGCAGCACACTGAACAGGGCCGGGTCTTCCGTCTTATCGCCATTACTATACAGCATGGGCAATTCCTGCTGCGCCTGCTTGATTTTATTCTTCCGTCTGTCCTCTCTCCTAATCATCGCAAGCTCCACTTTTTTGTCGCCAAACAATGCCTCACGTCCCAGCATCGTAACCTTCAGATGCTTGTCTTCGGTATATGCTATCTCTATAAAGCCCATCTGCAGCATCTGCAACAGATAGTCGCGCCAGTCGCGTGCCGGAACGTCGTGCCCCACTCCAAAAGTCTTAAGCAGATCATATCTGTTTGCCGCCACGTCGGCAGACATCATGCCGCGCAGAATATCTATCGTCGTAGTAAAGCCTATACGCTCTTTTGTGCGCATTATTGCCGACAGTGCTTTCTTCACTATCATCGTGCCGTCAAAATGCTGCGGAGGATTGTTGCATACATCACAGTTGCCGCAGTCGTGTTCGCTCACCTCACCAAAATAGTTTAGCAGTATGCGCCTTCGGCACACCTGTGCTTCGGCATACTCCTGCATTCTGTTCAGTTTCTCGTTGTTAAGCTCGCTCTGTCCACTCTCGTCGGCAAAGCTGCGCAGGGTTACAAGGTCGCTTATGTTATAAAACAGCACCGTCTCCGTGGGCAGTCCGTCGCGTCCTCCGCGTCCTATTTCCTGATAAAAGCTCTCTATGCTCTTAGGCAGGTTATAGTGTATCACATACCTCACGTTGCTCTTGTCTATGCCCATGCCAAAAGCCACCGTTGCCACCACTACGTCTATCTTGTCTTTTATAAAGTCCTCTTGTATTCTGCTGCGCTCTTCCATCTCCAGTCCGGCATGATATGCTCCGGCGGCAACGCCCTCACGCTTCAGCTTCCCTGCAAGCCGCTCTGTCTCCTTGCGCGACAGACAGTATATTATCCCACTCTCATAAGGATGCCTGTCTATTATGTCCAAGATGGTGTTCAGCTTCTCCTTTGCCGAGTATCCGCGCCTTACATCAAGACTAAGATTTGGGCGGTCGAACGAACTTACAAATATCTGTGGATCGCGTAGGTTCAGTTTGTCTATTATGTCTGCCTTTGTCGTTTTGTCGGCAGTAGCAGTCAATGCTATTATAGGTACATCGGCAAAGCGTTCATGCAACACGCCAAGATGTACATATTCAGGCCTGAAGTCGTGTCCCCATTGTGATATGCAGTGAGCTTCGTCTATTGCGAACAGCGACACCTTCATCATCTGTCCTATCCATACTATTTCTGTCATAAAGCGTTCAGGCGAAATATACAGCAGTTTTATCTTTCCCTGTCTGCATTGTTCGCGTATCACTCTGTCTGTTGCCTCATCGTTACCGCTGTTCAGTGTTGCAGCCATTATTCCGTTTGCACGCAGTGCCTCCACCTGGTCTTTCATCAGTGATATCAGAGGCGATATAACCACAGCCGTGCCTTCGAGCATCAGCGCCGGCAGTTGGAAGCATATCGACTTTCCGCCGCCTGTAGGCATAAGCACTAAAGAATCTTTCTTTTGTATCACATTCTTTATTATCTCTTCCTGCATCGGTCTGAAACTGTCATATCCGAAATATGATTTCAATATCTGTTTTAATGCTTCCATTTATTGCTATAATTATTATATTGGAACTTTACGATTTTGCGTTTATATTATTTACAAATTAATCATTAATACACTAATGATAATCTTAATATAATGCAAAATTACTAAAATGGAGGAATAATATAAAAGAAAATCATTTTTATCTTACATTAAAGAAAATGAATATAGATTTTCTAGTTCTTGTATTCTTTTAAATTGATATTATCAATAAAAATACTTCAGACAACAGTCGTTCGAATCATGAAAAGTAACATGATAGACAAGATTTTCCCATTATAAATATTTAACATGAGTTTGACAAATTCAGAATAAGACAATCTCTGTGTCTATCATCCTCGTAACATTGATACAAGGCTTTTTGGAAACGGCAATATGCGACAATTTTACTCAAAAGGTTAACAATAAAATTACCAAATGTTCTGCGTCTTGAGCCGAAGGTAACTATTCGCAAAATCAGAGAAAGTAATGTTCCATTTGTGCCATATCATATTTTGAAGAAGGCCAACCTCTTTTTCCAATTCTACCCAATGGTTATAAGAAATAACTTTTAGAAATAAATAACGCATATGTCTAAAAAGTATCATGATAAACATGATTTCCGCCTTGTATATGGTGGATTCACGGTTATATTTGCACCTTTTTGCAGGTTTTAGCATATATTTTGCCATTATTGCATCAAAAAACGTGCAAGAAACATCTGCCTTACAAAATAATTCTATAACTTTGCTCTTAATTAAAATTGAATCTCTTCTGGTTTTCTTAAAATGCGACTATAATGGCAGGATTAAATGGATGGCTATTGCTGGTTATATTACAATTATAACATTTGCTGTATACCAGTTTGGTTCAACTTAAACTGAGTGTCATCTTAACCAAAGATACATTATGATCTTGTTGATAAAGGAGCAATAATATAAGTTTCATTATTGGCAGTTACAGTTCTTGTACAAGCAGCATTTTGTAGACCGGTAACACAAGCTATTAACATTAGTATTGGTATTGTGATGATTAGTTAATCTATATATAATGTCTATCATGACAAAACTCATGAATAAAATACATTGCTATAGTATAAATAAATCTTACCCATAATTATTAAATGATATGACAATAGAAGAATTCGTAACACGAACTAAAAAACAATATTCAAGAAATACTTCTGAAACTTATGATGGTGGCGTGTCTAAAATACCTTCAGAAATCAAAGATTTTTATATTAAAACCTACCCAATTGAGATGTAAATTGAATCTCGAAAATTTTGGAATATACATTTCTTCCCTTTAGAATAATTTACTGAATTAGTAGGATTAATACTGAAAATACGACTCAATAACAGCGAAATATGAATGTATTAAAATTCAAAGTAAGTACAGGTCTAAAAAATATTTTAGGTCAAGATTTAATTACAAGTGATAATATTGCAATATTAGAGCTTGTGAAGAATTCATATGATGCACATGCTACTAGAGTATTAATTACTTTCAATAAAGACTCCATAATAATTGCAGATAACGGCAAAGGTATGAGTCTTAGCGATATACAGGATAAATGGTTATTTGTTGGATATTCGGCTAAATGCGACGGAACAGAAGATGCATCATATCGTAGTAAGTTCAAAAGAAACTTTGCTGGTGCTAAAGGTATAGGAAGAATTTCGTGTGACCGACTTGGTAGTGAGGTCTGGTTAACAACTAAATCAGAAACTTCAGAAACAGTTGAAATAATTCATGTCAATTGGAATGATTTTGAGAAATCTCTTAAAAAGGAATTCGATAAGATTCCTGTTGAACATGAATCAAGAACTGATAAATATTACTTCCCAAATGATAGCACTATTGGTACTGAAATTAGAATTACAGGATTTAGGCCAACCACCCCTACATGGACTAGAGAAAGAATTAAGGATTTAAGAAAATCACTTGAAAAAATGATAAATCCTTTTTCCGATACAGAGGATTTTAGTATTGAAATCAAGGCTGAAGACTTTATGGCTGAAGATTTTAAGATTCAAAATCAAATAGAAAATGCAGATGGCAACCTGTCTGACGATAGAATAGCGCAATTAAGAAACAATATTGTAAATGGTGTGATACATAATACCATTGCGGATGTGCTAACCATAAAGACCACACTCATTGAAAGCCGTCTTTCAGATGGTGTAATCACAACTAAATTAATTGACCGTGGAGAATTAATGTATGAGATTCAGGAAATAAACAAGTACGATAAATTAGAAAATGTATCAATAGACCTTTATTTTCTGAATCAGTCAGCTAAGAAAACATTCTCGCAAAGAATGGGAGTACAACCTGTCCAATACGGAAGTGTTATGCTTTTCAGAAATGGATTTAGAATTTGGCCATATGGAGAAGAAGGTGATGATAGTTGGAAACTGGATAAAAGAGCACAACAAGGTATACGCAGATATTTAGGTACACGAAGTCTATTTGGACGTGTTAATGTTGAAACCTCTGATGTGAATGCATTCAAAGAAGTGTCAAGCCGTGATGGTGGTCTTATAATGACAGATGCGGCCAATGAACTCATGGAGTATTTTACACTTATACATAGAAGATTGGAAAGATATGTAGTGGGAGTTTTATGGGGAGAAGGATTTATTAAAAACGAATACTTTAAATCTATAGATCTTGCAATGAAAGCACGTGAGTTGCTCAAAACTACCGAAAATTATTCCGACACATCTGATAACTTGTATTCTAACATAGGAAGCAAAGTTGATTTCCTGCAACTAATAAAGAGTCTTGTAAATGATAAAAATATTATAGTAAAATACTATAATACACAACTTGCAGATGTAGTTTCTGATGTCACTTATGCCGAAGTTCTACAAACAGATTTTGTAGAAACATTAAAAGATATAGCAGAAAAGACATCGGATGAAGCCCTGAGTGCTAATGTTGCTTTTTTTGAAAAACGTCTAGCTAGCTTACAACAGGAGAAGATAGCGGCAGAACAGAAAGCAGAAGCTGAACGTAAAGCTAAAATTAAGGCTGAACGCGAAGCTAAGGCCGAACGTGAAGCAAAAGAAAAAGTAGAAAAAGAGTTAGAAGCTAAAAAACAGCAGAACCTTTATCTTTCCTCAACTCAAAATACATCTGCTGATGCTAAAGACTTCATGCATGCTATCAAATTATCAGCAACAGCATTAGATTCAATACTTCATGTTACAACTAAAAAGATAAGAAAAAATACAATCACTACAGAAGCTATTTTAGTAAAACTTGATGAGATGGCATTTCGGACTAACGAAATATTACAGATAAGCAAATTGCTTACAATGGCTGATGTTACGATGCTTAGCAAAGATACAGAAATAGACATCCAAGAATTTGTGATAGAGTATCTTATGAAATTTAAAGGTGACATCAAGATAACTATTGGTAAGAAATATAATGAAAGTAAGAAAAAAATAATATCTGCCTTAGCTCTTTCTGTTGTTATTGATAATTTAAGGGATAATGCAGAAAAAGCTGATGCTACAGAATTTGTTGTTGATTTTTATACTGACAATGATATAATTCAAATTTTATTTACAGATAATGGAAAAGGTGTTGACTTAGATAAATATACAAAAGAAAGTATATTTGAAGTAGGTGTTACAAACAGGCGTGGAGGTTCTGGTATAGGACTTTATACCATTCGAACATATATGGAGAGATATTTAAATGGTGAAATACAATTTATTGGGAATGCGTTACGATTTAACACGGGCGCTAGTTTTAAACTCACATTTATTTAAATTATGAAAGCAACGAAAACTATATTAATCATAGATGACAAAGACCAAAGTAGTGAAATTGAAGAAATTAAAGAAAGTCTTGACGATATATTTGAAATTAAATGTAAATGTATTTGGGTTGCCAAGCCACAATTCAGAGCAAACGGAAGCAACCATCCTGATATTAATAAGTTGAGAAATGAAATTAAATTATCATATGATGAATATGGACATTTTGATTTAATTCTTACAGACTTCGACCTTAATGCTAAAGGAATTGTTGATGGCATCGATTTAATAGAATATATTAAGGAAATTCGGTCTAGGGCTAAGATAATTATGTATTCTGGCAATTATACTGATGCCGTAAGAAAACTTATTCAGAACCCAGAAGGACAACTAAACGAAATTCAGGTAGCAGAGGCTGTATCAAAATTTATAAATTATAAATTAGTGGATTGTACTGATAGAACAAATTATAAGGAAAAAGCAATAGCTTTCTTCAAAAGTAATAAGGAAATGTCTATTTCTGACGAGCTTATAAAACTTCTAAATGAACATGGTGATATGGTTTTCAATTCTTGTTGTCCAAAATATAAAGGAAAGAAATTCTCAGAAATTGCAAGAGAGATAGAATCAGGTAATAATTCATACACTGATGAATGGGTTATGACTATGATACATCAAACAGTTGCTTACCTTGTTGAAGTAAATAATCTATGAAAAAGACACTTTGCTTATTTCCTAAAGATGGAACAACAGAATTCCTGCGCCCTATATACAATGAATTATGCAAGAAGGATAATATTGTAGGATTTGATAATGATGCTATTGAGAACGATGATTATTTTGAAATCCTTGAAAATCATTTACAAGAAATAGACTCATTGATTTTTCTTGGTCATGGTTCAGGAACTACTTTATATGGTACTAATTTTAATCCAATTATAGATAACGTGAACGACTATATACGTTATTTAAAAGGGCGCAAACTTTTACTTTTTTCCTGTAAATCGATTGATTATATTGATAACTATGGACTTAATGATGCAATTGGCTTTGGTTTTATTCCAACAAGCATAGACGACACCCGTGAAGGTAAACTTCATAGTTTGGATATATCTTGCCTAGAAAGCCCTGATTTGCAGTTATTTAGAGATTCAATTATCAGAATTTGGTTGAGAACTATTAAATACGCAGAATGGGATGCTCCATATTCGTTTATTATAAACTTTTCATTCTTTACTGATATTGAAATTGTTGATGTCCTAACAAATCATAAAGATGTCACCCATTATAGATTAGTGGCCGATATGCTATATTACCCTAAATTCCGCAGCATTTTAGTTTAACTTATTTT
>ULXE01006753.1_pt1 | contig 26024 bp, 19 predicted proteins | sample 1961001 | NCBI WGS metagenome assembly ULXE01 (sample SAMEA4835831, study PRJEB28245) | human gut metagenome | biome: gut microbiome; material: fecal sample | place: Denmark | collected 2008
TCAACACGCATACTGATAAGATAAATGTAAGCACTGACGACTCTTACGAATTTGCATATAACATCACTGAAAATAGAGTTAAGCCTTACAACCTGATAATTGAGGAGGGTGCCAACGGCAATGAGCGCGTATTTATGTGGAATTATCCTAACGTGTTCTTTGATGACTTTGAAAGCCATGAAGACTTCGCAATAAACTCACCGGGCGCTATCGGATGGCAGTATATCGACGGCGATGGTTGCGAGACTGGCGGACTCATGGGATATGAATGGCCGGGTATATTTGAGCCTATGGCATACATGGTTTTCAACCAGAGCGCTACTACGCCTTCATCTACAGATATATCTTATCTTGCACCATACAACGGAAGCAAATGCCAGACAGCATGGGCTTCTTATGGAGACTCTAATGACGACTGGATGATCACTCCTAAGCTCTACTTCAAGGAAGACTTCAAGTTCACATTCTATGCTGCAAGCGCAGACTATTCTTATCTTGAAAACTTTGAGGTTCTGTATTCAACAACCGATATGCAGCCGGAAAGCTTTGTAAAGGTACAGGAGGCAACTGAGGCACAGAGCTATTGGATGCAATATTCATATGACATACCAAAAGAAGCCAAATATGTGGCAATACGCTGCATATCAGACCAAAAACGCGTATTCCGCATTGACGATGTACGCTACGGACTCGCAGATGCATTGGCAGCACCAGCTTACATAAGCAGAAATACAGGTTATAAATCTCCGTCTCTGCGTTCTCCTTCTTTAGACGGTTTATATGAGGTTTACCTTGACGGCAATAAGGTTGCTCAACAAGATGCTACTACATACACGTTCACAAACCTTAGTGCAGGCAATCACACTGCAGGCGTGATAGCATCTTACACTTCAGGAAAGACAGAAATGAGCACTATCGACTTCTCTGTTGACGCTAGTGGCATTGTTTCTGTTGAGAATGGCAGCTTTAACATCTCTGCTGACGGACGCTCTATTACTGTTAACGGAGAATACGACTACATCGAAGTATTCTCAACAGGCGGAATGGCAGTCGCTGCCACCGAGGTTGCTCCAGGCAGTTACAGCCTCGGCAATGTTCCGGCAGGTGTTTACATCGTTAAAGTTTACATCGACGGTAACGTAAATACAATGAAGTTTGTCGTTAAATAACAATTTCACAAATAGTTTTCATAGGGGTTGTGCGCAAAATAGGCACAGCCCCTATTTTTCATACAAATCACTTATTATAATCCGGTCTGTATTTTGGACTTTACATTAAGCGGATTTTCGTAAGATTTTTCTTGATATAGCGGGCTATGTCAAGAAAAAGCAAACAATAAGACGGGCTGAAAACATTAATGCACAAAATTGAAAAAGAGATGTGCGGTCTAATGACCAATTTACATTACATATCTGTTACTGCTGTACAAAAGTTTCGTTTTCTGTTTTATTTCTTAAATTTATTACGCTATCTTTGCAGCATCATGAGATGCCGGTGCCGTCAGCATCACTGAAACAATGGCTCTTGTGCAACAGAGCCGCGAACGAAATAAGTCAGACAAAAGAATATACACTGAAACATGGGAAACATAAAAAAGACATTTCTCCACAAGACATTACGCATAGCAGCATTATTTATTGGCGGAATAGCCATAGGCTTCGGGGTTGGTTTCGTCATAGGCAAAATCATCAAGCCTGCGCTTCATGCCGACATATCAGCCGCCGACGTGTTTCTCACGATACTCCTGGCAGCGATATTCTTCATCTTATCTTTCATCATACACATCGTCATCCACGAAGCAGGCCACATGCTTGCTGCCATGGCGCGCGGCTGGAAGTTTCTGTCGTTTATGATCATGGGCGTTGTCCTGAGCCGTCGCGACGGCCGTTTCCGTCTGTCACGCTTCAGCATGGCCGGAGCCGCAGGCCAGTGTCTTATGCTGCCGCCCGAAAACGGCGACACACCCTTCGGTATAGCCCTATATAATGCTGGCGGCGTGTTGGCAAACCTTCTGCTCACGGTGATTGCATCTGTCATTATGTTCATGCCGTCGGCACATCATTCGCTAGTCACAACGGTCTTTCTGCTGTGCATCATCATCTCCGGACTGTATCTCATTGTCATGAACGGCATCCCGAACAAGCTGGCCGGGCTGCCCAACGACGGGCTCAACATGCTCAATCTTCACAAAGACGAGTTTTCCACGATGGTGTTTCTGCGATCCATGCGCCTCATCGGATATCTTATGCAGAACGACACATCACAGCTTGAGGCCATGACATATATGTGCGACGACCGCGACATCAACTTCAGCAACCCCATACACGTCATGGCACTTTCGTCCGACTTATCGTTAGCCATGCTGCACATGGACTTCGACAAGGCCAACGCCATCATGCAGCGCGCCGAGCCGCACATGAGTCGGATGGTTACTATCTACCGCAACGAACTGACCTTGGAACGCATTTACCTCACGCTGATACGTCCCCACTATCCTGAAGACATCAACAGGCTGCTGGACAAGTCAATCAGCAAATACCTGCAAGTGCAGTCTGTTTTCCGTCCTTCAGCCCTGCGCGTTCAATACGCCCTCGCCATGATACACGAGGCAGATAGCAGCAAGGCCGAAAAGATATACGAGAAGTTTCAGCGTGTAAGCCGTAAATATTACATTCAGGGCGAAGCAGAATACGAACAGCTGCTTGTTGATTTTGTCAGAAGCGGCAGATATCTGCAACAATAATCTTTCACGCGGGTGATAGGTTAAAAACTGCTTTTATCAAAGATAAATGACCATAAGGTCATTACCTGACACCATCAATATGAAATGCTCCTCATCTTGCCCCAATTTACAGAAGTCTTACCATTCTTGTTCCAAAGACATTCCCTCACTGTTATGACCCGGCTTTCTGTATCTATGCATACCACCTGATATGAAAGCAGGCTTTCATCGTCTGCCGACAACTCTCCCTTCATCGGCGAGTCAACCCTGAACACAGGCAAGGATATGCTTCCCTCCGTGCCCTTCCAGTCATAGAATTCATTATAGTTGCAGTCTCCGTGGAAATATGCCTTTATCTGAGGATGAGACTTAAAAAAACTCTCCAGCCTGTTCCAGTTGCCAACAGGCCTCATGTCAATGGCATTTACGCTACACGTATCGCTCAACAGGTTTTCAAATTTATCCTTACTGTTTATGTCATACGGAAAGTTAGGATTTGTAAAGTGTTTGGCATCAGCCTCAACCGGATCATGTGCGAAGAGTATTGTGGATGTTGCCGGGTCGTCTTTAAATATGCTGTCTAACCAACAACGCATAAAGCCGTCCGGCCATATCCCCACAAAGGCAAACCGGAGATTATCTTTTATAAAAGTATAATGAACTTTATTGGCGGTATAATCAAAAGACGAAATTTTCCGACTGCCAAATTCCGGCATGTTATGATTGTATATTTCTATAGCACTTGTTTCATCCTTGGCAGGTGTAAGCGCCTTCGGATATCCTATGGCATTTGATATGTCATGATTACCGGGAACAAGATATATGGGACATCCGAGGGTTTCTATCCAGTCTTTTTCAAACTGCCTCCATGATGTGCATGCCTGCCACACCCCATCATGCATTCTGTTCGATATATCGCCAGTACACACAACAAAATCCGGCTCGCCAAACTTTGTTCCCTCACCTACTCCGCCGTCAGAGGGCAAATCTGTTTTATTGAGCAGATAAAACGACTTCACCATCTCGCCAATGACCTTATAGGCATCAACCTTCTCTCCTCTAAACTGTCGTTTTATTCCGTAGTGAAGGTCAGAACAATAAATAAATCTTATCTCATGGCCGTTTGCGGCAAATGCACTGACAACACCTACGAGGCATACAAAATAAAATAATATTATGCGTCTAAGTTTCATAAAAACTTTAACTATTTTCAAAATTCAACCTGTAACTGCAATCAAATTATAATTATGAATCAGTCCGTAATTTTAACCATCTCTATTCTTCAGGCTCAGTTGGCTGATTTATCATCAACCAATTACAGGGCCGTATAAACGAGCCGGCCATTGATCCGTTCCGACTTCATTACATAAATCTTGCTTACAGTCATGCTTTCGCTCTCCACGTCGATGTCAAGAGGCATTTCCGACGGCTGGCGCACAAGGGTGATATGCGGACTGAACTTGCCTTTTACATAGTCAATGCCGCGTTGGTCAAGATTGCGTCTCAGCTGTTGCGCTATAGCCTTCACCTTGTCCTCGCCTTCTATGCCGAGCCACACCACCCTGCTTCTGCCGTTAAAGCATCCCATCTTGCCCGTTCTGATTACAAACGGTTCAAACTTAACGGCATCAACAGCGGCCTTTATCTCCTCAACTCTTTCCGTCTCGCCGATAAATGCCAACGTAAGATGCAGGTTCTCCGGCTGCGTATAGTTGCCCCTTACTCCATATTCCTTCAGTCCGTCCTGTGCATCCAAGATTGAAGACTTGAACGCTTCAGTAAATCGTATTGCGATAAATATTCTCATGTCATTATAATTTTATACATATGCCCCAGCAACGCATGATTGCCTTTAAATTGTGATCTCATCAGTTTTATCCACGTGCGAATACTTGCATTATAGGTAAAAGTAATTTAATATAACCATAACGGCAAGAAAAACAGGTACCTATTGGGATTATTAGTACAAACGGCTATTAGGAATAAAGCATCCTAATCTTTACACTTCTCGACAATGCTATTCATCCATTCTGCAAAGCGCGGGCATTTTTCTATTATGGCCTCTATTCCTACTTCCAGCGCAATAAGATTGCCTTCAAGCACCTTGTTGTAGTCAGGTTTTATTGCCAATAGCCGTTTTGACGGCGCACCTTCAGGAGAAGAGTTTATGTTCTCAGGATTGTCATAAGAAGAAATTATTGAGGCTGTTTTACTTGCATGCTCGTCTGAAAAGTAAAATTCAAAACCTTTGTTGTTTGAAAACAAAAGAGCCTCGAACTCATGCAACTGTATGTAAGAAAAGAAACGCGAATCACACACAGAGTCATCAACAGCATTTTCCAAAGCCTCAACACATTGTGTTTTATCCTTAACAGCCGTACACTCTGCATAATTCGGCATATCATTAGGCAGTCTGAAAAAATCGATTAAAGTAGTAACAACAAAGTCTGTCTGCGATGACGCAAGCAGCATCTTTATAGTATTATACAGATGCTGATAGTTAACCATGCCTCCACGTCCGCTCCTGCTTGTGCGTATCAAAACGGGCGTGACGCTATATATTTCAGATTTCTGCAAATATGGAGCAATAAGACTGTTGACAAACTCTTGTTCTGTCTGCCCTTCCACAACGATATACAAACGTTTCACAGCTGCCCTCCTATCATGTTTTTCTCCCACAGGTCACTGATAGTGAGATTATAATCGTCCATCCATTTTTTCAATTCATCACCTGACAAATGACGGAACACCGACTGGCTGTCGGCACGGTCTACCACAATAATGTCGTCAACATCAAAGCAGTTGACAAGATTTGTTGACTGGGTAGACAAGATTATCTGACTCTTTACAGAAGCACTTTTCACCATCTCAGCCAACTTATTGATAGCAGCAGGATGCAGTCCGAGTTCTGGTTCGTCAATAATAATAACCTCAGGCTTTTTCGGCTGCAACAACAACGTAGTCAAAGCAATAAAACGCAGCGTGCCATCAGAAAAACTGTATCCGTCGAGATACATATCCGTGTCTTTTTCCTCCCATTCCAGACGTATCTTGTTATTATTGTTGGCGTCAGGGCGAAGCTTAAAGCCTTTAAAATAAGGCGCCACGGAACGTACAACACCCTCGATAAGGCGAAAAGCCTTTTCGTCGTTCTGCATCAGGTAATACAGATAAGCTGCCAGGTTTGAGCCATTATCACGCAGACATTCATTGTCGTTTATGTTGCAGTCACCACGCATAGGAGAAGTGAAGCTTGTATCGTGAAAATGATACACCATAAAACTTTTTAAATATGTCCTCAAATAGGCCGCTCTCCATTTAGTGTTATATGCCAACGAAGATTCTTCCACAGCAGAATCCCATAATGTTTTGTTCCACTGCGAATAATCTTTTATATTACTTTGATAACAATTAAAATAGTCGCCGGTATTCTCAAGATAGCCTTTGTTCGACTGTGCCGGTTTTATCTCAAAAAAGAAAGCATTGGTATTATCAAAATCTATCAATCCTTCTATTGACGCGGATTTCTTTCTTCCATGATACAACAAATTATCTATACCACCCTTTGACAACGTATAGCTTCCAAACCTTTGTTCATAGATAGCTTTAATCAATTCAAAGAATGAAATAAAGTTGCTTTTGCCCGCACCGTTTGAACCAATAAGCACATTAAGTCTGTTCAACGGCAGCGACAAGTCTCTTATTGACTTATAATTCTTTATCAAAACTTGCTCTATCATATTTTTATCTTAAATTCAAGATTTTCCGCAAGCCAATGCATGCTTAACTGCAAAGTTAGCATTATTTTTTTAAATCAAAACCATATATCAAGATTTTAGATTCTTACGTCTAGTCAAACCTTGACAATATTCTGAATTAATGGAGTATGATTACCCATATTCATTTGTAATTTTACTTATTTTTCTTATCCAATTGGAGAATCTATGGCATTACACCTTTTTCCTTTGATATTCCTTTTTTCAAAAGAGCTTCTGCTTCATCCGAGTTCACAAAATTATTTTTCAGTACATCGGGATATTTCAGTGCAATTTTCAATTGTTCTATGCCTTTCTTTATAAGAAAATCGTTTGTTATTGATAACACTCCTTGGTAATAACAGAATATAGCTTTATCATCGGGATATATCTTTTTCCCGTCTTCTAATATCTTCCATGCCTTTTTATATTGCCCGAGTTTAGGTAAGACATTCAATGAGTACACTCTTCTCCAATACAGTGTTTCATGTTCTTGTTTCAATTTTTTATATCTGTCCAGACATCGTTGCAAGTAGTAATCTGCCTCTTTCCATAAGCCAAGCTTATTCATCAGATCTCCCATAACGCCTAATGCATTAGGATCAGAGTTTTCACTTTCCAAGGCCTTCTCATAATAAACGCGTAATTTGTCTATTGATTCTTTTTCGTCTTTTTGAATGGCCGTCCACAAGAAAGCAGAAATGCATGAGCCTGAAACTGGTAATTCTTGTTTATAAAGAGTTCTGTTATTTTCATTTATGCTTGTAAAAGTCTCCCATAAAGTACAGTCCGAACGTTCTATGGCAGCGTATATACTGTCTATATTGTAATATTTGTCATACAAGCTTGTCAAGGCTTGCATAATCCCTGCCGGAATTACAGACATATGGTCAGCTTTAATACTGTGAAGCTTAACGTCATATTTCATTTTCTGAAAGTTCTCATACAAATTCCGGCCAAAAGTCTGTCTTTCTTCTGTATCATCCATAGCTGTAATTATGCGGACACTCGGACTCTTTGTCTTGTACTTGGTTTCAAAGCCAGGCATCCGTTCCATCTTTTCAGGCGAGAATAGAATATATGACGTCATATTATCATTCCCTGCATCGATATAATAGTTCAGATAGCTTGCCGTATATGAATGGCCAACTAACGTATTAAAACCTGATGTTGGAATAATTCTGTCTATTTCCTTTGCCAAATCGGTATTAACATATTTATAAAACATTTCTCCGCTTGAATCAAGACTGTTGCCGGACAAGTCGTATCCTACATCATTTCTATTTCCGGGAGTTGAATAGTCGATTGCTACAACTGCCGTTGGAGGAATATAGTCAAAGGTCTGTAAATAAACGGCTGTCGAAGCGATCACATCAAAGGTATAATCTGCATCCAGGACAAACAGCACATTATACTTTACATTTGGATAAACTGAAGCAGGTAAAGCAATCCTGAAAGAACGTGTATCATTATAAGTTAATGACCTAAATGAATATTGTTTCACATCCATTATGTTCTGTGATATGGCGATATTACTGAGAATAACACACAAATATAAAAGTAGAAATATTTTTTTCATAACTCATATCTTAAAAAATTCATAACAGCCCATCAGCTGCGGTATAGATAATTATATTATTTTCTTCCATACTTCAGTACATTAGAGAACCTTTATATTCTTCATCCCAATCAAGTTGCAATAGGCCTTATTCTCCCTGGCGCTTTTTACTTTTTAAAGTCATTGTCTGCCAGAAAGAACACCAAGAAGCCGGAATCAATGCTTTTATATAAAAAATAACCAACGATGACAAAGTTATAGATTTTTTCTGTATTGCGGATGCCTTTTGCAGAACTTTTTTTGACGCTCTAATAAGGAAACATACGCTGATTACATCAGCAGTCTGCCGTTATCGTTCCACTCACCATAAAGAACGCCTTTTCGGGTGTTTTCTATAAATTTATCAAGCCGCTTTCTGAACAGCTCGGGCTGACGTTTCTCTATAATGATTATGTTTTTCTTACCATTGTAAAAACACCTAAAAATTTAATTTGAATTCAAATTTTGTAATTTTTCTACGAAAACACGCATTATATTTTTTATATATAAACTTTATTCCTATCTTTGCATTATGTAACAGATAAATTCAACAAGTATGATAGCAGAATTCACCATTGAAAATTTTTTCTCAATAAAGTCTCCACAAAAGATAAGTTTTGAACCATCATCAGACACTTTTATGTCTGACGAGTATTCATATGAAGTTAAGGATGGTGTAAGGTTGCTGAAATTGGGTATCATCTATGGTGCTAACGCTTCCGGCAAGACTAATATCTTGAATGCTGTGGAATTTTTCAGAATGCTTGTTCTTAGGATGCCAAAAGACCGGAATGAGAAGACAGGGGTTGTTCCTTTTATGCTGGATGACACGTCAAGAAATGAAAGGACGAAGATGTCTATGGTATTCTATATCAATAAATCGAAGTATATCCTTACTTTTGAATTGGACGCAAAATATATCTATTCTGAGACATTGATTGTTTACGACTCTGTTCGTCCTACCAAGTTATATAGCCGCAGTTATGACGCAACAACAGATTCCACAACAATAGATTTCGGCGTAAACCTGAAAATGCCACGGAAGAGTCAGGATGTGATTTCCGGCAACACTATCAATAATTGCAGTGTGCTTGCCGCATTTGGCAAAAGTAATGTGGAACGCACCAAGTTGAACGATGTGTACGATTACTTTGCCAAACAGGTTAAAGATGTATTGGCTCCTGGTATGCTGCTTTCGAGATATGTAAAATCACGATTGGATAAAGATGAAACAGGAGATTTAAAAAAGTTCATATTAAACTTCCTGAAAGCATCTGATTTCAACATAGAAGATGTTGTATTGCACGAAGAGGAAGAACTGATTACTCCGGAATTGGAGCAACTGATTCAGAATGCCCCTATTGATAATGAGGCAAAAGCTGAAATGCTTAGAAAAGGGAAAATCACAAATGCTGAATTGACTTTCAAGCATAAGGTTGGCGACAAACTATACGACTTGTCTGAAGAATACGAATCCAATGGTACAATGAGATTTTTGGGAATGGCAGTAATTCTGAATTTCTTGTTGAAGACCAACCGGTTTGTGCCTATTGACGAAGTAGAGACAAGCATCCATTATGAACTGCTGGCTTATTTTATAAAAGTCTTTTTAGCAAACAGCGAAGGAACATCTCAAATGTTACTGACAACACACGACATCAATCTTCTTAATGAGGATTTCATTCGCCGTGACACAATATGGTTTACGGACAAAGACGAATATGGCGAGACTAAAATAGTACGTCTTTCATCTTTAGGCCTGCACAAGAATCTTTCCCCGTATAATGCTTACAAACAGGGTAAATTAGTTAAGCTTCCGTTCCTTGGCAGTCAATACATCAACCTTAACGACTAATGATATGAGGCGAACAGTGACGAAAAGTATCGCCATCATAGGCGAAGGAGAAACCGAGTGGTTCTATTTTGATTCATTGAGGGTGGCGTGTCGTTATCCTTTCAAGGTCGCACCTGACTTTCCACAGCATAGCGACATCAAGCATATACTGAAACTGGTTGAATCGTATTTGAACAAACAATATGATTACATCGTATGCCTGTTTGATATGGATAGGCTATTTCAGTTTCCCTCTGAAATGCAATTGTATCAACGGGCAAAGAAAAAGTATAGCGCAAAGAAGTATGTAAGTAAAGTAATGTTTGTAGAAACGAATCCACGTACGGAATTTTGGTTCTTGCTTCACTTTCTGCCCGGTGTGGTTTGTCGGCGATATGAAAGTTACGACCAACTGCTTCCAGAGTTACAGAAATATATGCCGGGGTATGAAAAGACCAAAAGATATTTCATACGCACTAATCTCTATAAATACTTAACAGAGAATGGCGATTTGGAACGGGCAATGGTAAATTCAGAGAAACTTTGTCTGCTCTGCCAAGAATCACCGGAAGATTTGAAAGCATATTCTGAAATTCATAAAGTTATAAAATTACTAAATATACTAAGTTCAATATGAATAATCAAACATTTAATAGGCAATAAGCATATGGGATTAACATACAGTAAATTTTTTAATGTAAAGCACAGAGATTTCCTTCAAAAAGGAGTATATAATGCTTTTTTAGATCAGGACTCATTACTTCATATAGATCCACTTCTTCTTAAAGGAAGTGAGATACCTGAGTTTACGAATGCATATACAGAGTTCTTCGATTACTTTAGATTATTTATTCCTTTAGTAAAGGCTTCAAAAGCAGATAATCTTCAAGACCCATTCTTTAAAACAATGGTAAATATGTTTACCTTCAAAGAAATTCCAAATACAGGATTGGGATTTTCGAAAGGTAATACAAAAGGAAGAGGTATTAGCGGTGCCCTTTCCATACAACTCGCCCATAGTGCTTACACCATCATAAATGCAGGTCTTGAAGATCCTGAAATATTTGGCTTAATGCAATTAATAGAGGATAATATGGCAGCTGATAGAATCAGTGATATGACTATTGCCATCCTACAAAAGCATTTCTTAGAGTATACACAAAGGATTGCACAAGAAATGGGGCTAACAACTCACCCATACACATATGAATACGGGCTTGTATTTCAAGTTCCTTATTACAAGGGAAAACCAATTCATTTTATTCCAGAATTATTTTTGGCAGACCTTCCTGTAGCTCTGGATTTTGAGGATATAGATTCTGTATGTAATTACAATAATCGACTAAAAAGAAAAATTGCTAAACTGATTGGAATTAAATGGTCTGATTATAAGAACTATAAAAAGGAAGATTGGAAGAATCTTATTGTAGGTAATAAGGATTGTTATGAAGCAGCAATTAGCTTTTATAAAAGTCTCAATGCTGTTCCATATGATTTTGTCAAAGATAATAAAAATCAGTATAGATATATATTGCTTCAAGAACTCTTAGACGAAATTCCATTCCAAAAACCAACTGAATATGAGAACGAAGATGAAGAGGTTTACAAGCTCACGTTGGCAATGTGTTATCAGTTCAAACATTTAGTTGAGCACAATAGACTTTCTGAGTTATTCTATCGAAATAATCGGACTCCAGATGAAACAGACTGGCAACTTCTGTTATATACTGTAGCGGATACATATAAAATTGCAGGTAATCTAGACTTGGCTATAACACGTGAAGACAATCCTGGTGTAGGTGAAATTGATTTTCATATAACGAAAGGTTCAAAGGCTAATACTGTTATTGAAATCAAACGCTCAACTAACGAGAATCTTATTCACGGATATCGTACTCAGTTGCCTGCCTACATGAAAGCGGAACGAGCGAAATCTGGCATTTTTATGATTATTATGGAAAAGGACAATATTGAAGAGGTTAAGCAGAAAATTGCAGAAGTACAAAAGGATATGGTAGTTAACGCTGAGTATATACCAGAGATTATTTACATCAATGGTATGAAACAACATTCTGCAAGCAATAGAAACTACAAATTTCCAGAATTTACTTAATATAACTTAGTTCGACAAATTCAGTACAAAGCCCGCTGTGTGTCAATCGCTCTCGTAACATTGATACACAGCTTCTTCTGAAAGCAACAGTATGCTGCATAGCACTCAAGATGTTGACAAAAAAAATTATCAAAAGTCATATGCCTTGAACCTAAGGCCACTGTTCGCATAGCAAGGAAATGTAATGTTCCACCTGTGCAATATTCTTGAGTTCGCCATTGACGGTTTCGATAATGGCTCGCTTCCTAAAAAAAGTCTGTCTTTGAGTAATATCAACGTTCATTGTATATTATTGCTTTTTAGCTTGTTTATGCCGAACTCACGAATAAAACAGTATAGAAAACAATCTTGGGGAAAAGATGGCGCATATGCCTGCTGACTTTTTCCATATAGAAATGCTTTAGACAACGGAATACCTAATCATGGAAAAATATTATGACAAGCATGATTTCAGCCTTTGATATGATTGAGGTACGGTGATATGAACGTTTCATGACAGGTTAAAGCGTATATTGTGACATAATTAAATCAAAAAACTGCAAAAATAAGACACTGTCCAAAATTTTGTGTAAATGTAAACAGGATTCAGTTGTAAGTTACTTCTTATATCTGGATTCTGTTTTCAAACAGGGCACTATAAGATATTTTGTGTAAATGGAAAATATTTTATAATGCCATGCCTAGATGCCTTTTGCAAAACTTTTTTACGCTCAAACATATAAACTTTAACTGATTAGATCAGCAGTCTGCCGTTATCGTTCCACTCGCCATAAAGAACGCCTTTTCGGGTGTTTTCTATAAATTTGTCAAGCCGTTTTCTGAACAGCTCGGGCTGACGCTTCTTTATCTGTATGGTGTCAATGCGCACACGCTTATACAGCTCGGGCAGGCGGCAGAAATTATGCCACACCACAGGGTCCGACTTCAATTCTTTCATTACATCATCGTCTATCACAAAGCCCTTGTCCGTCATATCCGGCAACACGGCTCTGCCAGCATCTGTCATCAGTCCGAGCCTTTCCATCCTGCGACATCTTTCCTTGTTCAGTTCCGACCAGTTGCTGCGCCGCTTTCTCGGGCACAGCCTCTGTGCCGTCACCCCGTCTGCCAGCTTCTTTGTCGTGCTGTCTATCCATCCGAAGCACATAGCCTCTTCTACAGCATCTATATACCAGAACGTGCCGTCGTCAACAGGTCTTCCACGCTTCACCACAACCCAACATTCCGGCTCCTTATCATGATTCTGCATCAGCCATTCGCGCAGTTCATCACGAGACTTGACGTTCAGCAAATTATTTATTGTCATATACTATCTTTGTTCAAACACGCATACTGATATCAGCTTTAGTACGCAATTATTTTTGAAAAATGCCTGTCGCAAATTTATAAAATTTTCCGTAACACAAAAACTTTTACTTACTATTAATAATAACTTTAATCCCCTCGAATCCGAGGGGATTAAAAAGCATATATCTATAAACAGACCTAAAGCATTATATTTTATAAAAAGTGGCATTGCATAACCTACGCAAACCACTTTTGATTATTCATAATTAAATTGTTTCAGCTTAATGTCATCAAATATTCAAAGCTCTTGTTCCTGTCAACAATATCATGTCGCAGCAAATGATATCTCCATGGCTTACCACCATTCGCAGAAGTGTACTCCGTTGCGTTTTTACAATATTCTTCAGCAGCTTTCTTCTTTGCTTGAACATCATCAGTTGACAAATCCTTTGCAGCTTTAGTTTCAACCATGTATATACAATCTTTTGTTTCAACGATAAAATCAGGTTCATAACGCCTTGAGCCATTACACCAATAAATATTAAATTGGTTAGAGGCGGGTCTTAACCATTTTAAGACATCCGTGTCTGTTTCAAGTACATTAGCAAAATCAAGTTCTGTCTTACTGTCAAATTTACATTCAGTATAATACGATTTCAAGAATCCTGTGAATATATATTTTTTGACAAGACCAGGTTTTACCATATCACGATAATCTACTCGCCCATATCCCTCTGTCTCAACAAAATGCTGTTCGATAATTCCCGCAAAAGGTAACACCTTAGGTTTCAAATATCCTAAAGGCGTCATAACGAAATGCCTTTGCATCTGATCAAAGATATTCGATGCTATCGCTTTTTTAAACTGATTAACGACCTTTGCTATATCATCCTTATTGTCAAGATTGTTTAAGATAGCATCCACAGCCTGCTCCGCGAGGTGAAACAACAGCTCTGAGGCTTCATCATAGTCAATCTCATCATAATCAATTAAGGCATTAACAATCTGATTTACAGGAGGTTCAAATTTTCTTCCGTCAATAACTTGCAATATTTCGGTTGTTTTCTCTCCTACTCCAATACTTACTCTTAGGATTTCATCACGCAACGCCGGCAAATCATATCCCATTCTTGTGTCAAGGTCAAACCATTTATATTCTGCTTTATATGCCTCTTTCTGTATAGTCATTCTCGGTATTTCGATAATATTGTCTATAAAGAATTTTACAACAATCTTAACAACATTATCCACTTCTTCCAACAAAGGCTTGGCATATTCATCTGCAAACAGCGGATTGACTTCTTTAGAGCGTTTGATTATCTCATTACAAGTCAGATTTTTTATCACATTTATGGTTTCAGGATTTGCCAATTCTTGAGCATTTTTAACTGTAGAGCTCAACTTTGGAATCACTGTCCATACTGCCCTTTTAGCGTCAAATACAGCTTTTGCGTTTTTCTTCTCATATTCTGTTTTGGCTTTCTGTATTTCCTGCTGCTCCTGAAAATCAAGTTTTGTTTCAGCTTTTACAACCTTGCCCTGAGCCGAAGACACATCTTCATCATCAAGTTCAACATAGGATAATTTACTCAAAACAGAATTTGGGTCTTTTGACTTCTCTATTACAGCCTCAAAATTCTCATGTGCAATAACTGTAAGTTTATCAACATCCGCATCACCAGTACGTTTACCGCCATAAGGCAAGCGCAGTCCGCGCCCAATCTGCTGCTCAACCAATATGGGGGCATCAGCAGCTCTCAACGGCACTATCGTATAAAGATTATTCACGTCCCAGCCCTCTTTCAGCATATTAACATGAATAACAATCTCTATTTTATTATCAGGCTTTTCAAGCGAAACAAACTGTTCTTCTATTTCCTCGTCTTTCTTTGTCGAACTGTCTATCTGCAATGTTTTATCAGCATAACGGCCGTCAAACATTTCGTTCTTAATCAGATTATATGTATCTGTTGCATGCTGTATGCTCTTGCAAACTATAAGAATAAAAGGCTTAACCACCGGCAGATTATTATTCTTTGCATACATCTCAAGATGCAGTTTTGTATGCTCATGAATGCTTATTGCATCTTCTATTTTCAGTTTGTCAAGCTCATCATCAGACATTCCTTTCCGTTCAAAGTTCCTGCGCTTTGCCACAGTAGGTATTTTTACATATTTCCCGTCTGCCAATGCCTGTGCCAGATTATATTCATAGACGATATTCTTAAAAGGCTTATTCTTTTCATCTATTGGCGTGGCAGTCATCTCAAGACCAAGAATAGGCTTCAGTTCGTTTATTGCTTTTTTCGATGCGTCAGCATGATATCTGTGAGCCTCGTCCATCAGTATAACGAGGTCATCCAAAGATGCAAGATAATCAAAATACGACTGTCCTAAATATTCAGACAACCGTCTCATCTTTGGCGCACCTTTTTTACCTACCTTACTGTCTTTATTGAACTTTGATATATTGAATATGTTTATCTGTATCTGGTTTTCCGAGAACAGGCTTCTTGCCATATTGTAATTTTCGCCGGTTATTATATATGGCTCATTATGCACAAACTCAGATATGCCTTTAAATACATACTTTTCGTATGAAGGGTCGCCGAAATCTTTCATCAGCTTTTCATACAACGTAAGATTAGGCGCCAGCACCATAAAATGTTTTATTCCTTTAGCAAGATACAAATACGCCATACAGGCTCCCATAAGCCGAGTCTTGCCAATGCCTGTTGCTATCGAGAATGCAAAAGAAGGAAAGTTACGTTCAAAATCTTTACATTGCGGACAAACATATTGCACTCTTTGAAGCTGCTCTTTCAGATAATCTGAATATGCGTCACCTGAAGGACGGTTATTTATATCAAGCTGTCCCACCAAACGCGCAACTACATCCAAAGCGTCAGCCAATGGCTTACGCAATGAGAGCCTTTGTTTTATATTATTTGTTATCTTATTGTTCATACCTTATTCCATATTATTTCATTTCTGAACTCATTTTCCAGATGACAATCAATAATAGTCCAATACTTAAATCCCAACATTTCTTTTTCCACAGAAAGTTCTTCTGCAACGATATCCCTATTTTCACGTGTAGAATCCATCTGATAATTATAAACCTTTCTCAAGAAACTAATCATTTCTTGTTTAGCTTCATCAAAGAAACGTTCTTCTTTTATAAGGCGTTTATTTTGTTTACCATTATAAAATCTACATAGCATTTCTACCGTGTTACGGTGTTGTTCATCATCAATTACAGCCCTAAAAGATGCTTTATTATGATTGAAATCTATACGTTGCTCTATTTCATCCTCTACATTTACATCTAAAGGAGATATATTATTATCAAACCTATCAGACTTCTTCCCATTACAATATCCACAGGCCAAAAATAAGTTTCTCCAATCCTGGCGAAGATTACTATAATTTTCCTGACTTTTAAAATGGTCAATCTGAAAATCAGTACCTAACTTTCGTTCACAAATATAGCATTTTTCATGTTGGTCTTCCAACAATTGTCTCTTCACGTCCTCACCATCATATCTTGCTGTAGCAGACAAAGATAATGGGACTTCTTCGCTTTTCTTTTCCCTTATCATGCCAACACAGATTTAATAACCGACGCATACTTTGTTTTAATAGCAAAATAATCTCCAACTATGTTGGGCGAAACAGACTCTGGAACTTTATCCAAATCTGCAATGAGCAGCCTTATTTCATACTTATCAGAATCAGTTAATTTGCCCTTCTGCAATAGATTTGCCAATTTTTCCAATTGCATTTTCATGTAACTTGATTCAGAAGATACGCCAAAATACCCTTCTGCCAAAGCTTCATAAGAGTATTGTGGCAAATCACTTATAACTTCTTGATGCTCCAAATCGTAAGCTACTGCATTTTCTAAAGAATTTAACACGAAAGGAGAATGTGTGGTAACAATAAATTGTATGTTCGGAAATACTTTTGTCAAAATTGGCATAATCATTTTCTGCATCTCCAAATGCAAATGTGTCTCCACTTCATCTATCAATACAATACCTTTCTTTTTGTATGCCCTTGTCAGACTGTTTTTAGATTGCATCTTTAATATTAAATCAACAACAATATCCAATATTGCTGCATAGCCGTCTGACAGCTCCGTAAACTTAAATTTTTTTCCATGTGACAATATATGGAAACTATAATCTTTATAGTTAAACTTTAAACACAAATCATTATCTTGAAATATTTGGTGAAGTATTCCTATAAAATCAACAAACCATTTATTGATTTCATCAGCATCGTTTATCTGATTTTCATTACGTGCTAAAGCTTCCTGTATCTTCAAATCAGATAAAAAATTCAAGAATTGATCGGTTGAAGTCTTTCTAATAGGGGCATGATTAGCTAATACAGGCTTCGTTGGATTGTTTGGCTCAACCATTTTTACCTTTCTCGCAGCTTCGTAAAACGCTATTATAAAATCACCCTCTTGATAATCATCTATTAATGCCGCAACATTTAAAAAGTCTAATTTGACCTTCCCATATATTTGCCTTATATATTTAGGGTATAAATTAAAAAAATTTTTTATATCCATTAATTTATACTCATCATTAGAAACATCACTATCGCTAAGCATTTTTCTTACTTGATCGTATTTTTCTCCAACCTTTGTAATTTCCAAAGTTGTATCATTCTTAATACTATCTAAAAAATCAGCAATAGCATTCAATAACACAGTTTTACCGCTACCATTCTTACCTGTGATTATCAGATGCGGAGCCTTCTCATTAGCGATAGGAATATCTATGTTCCTTAAATGAAACAACTCATTTATATGAATTTTCTTTATATAATAGTTCATAATTGCCAAATTTAATATGTTTGATATTTCTTATTCCATCTCTTCTGCGTCCTCGTCGCTTTCAACTTCAGGCGCACTTATTATGTGGAGCGAATAATCGTCCTTATCGAACTCGCAGCGGCCTAAAAGCATTTGAGGAATCTTCTTGATTGAGATATTATTGAAAGCCTGTTTACATTCACGTTGGAATGACGTACAACAGATAAGTAAGGTTTCGTCTTCTGCCATTGTTTCATGAATAGCCGACAAAGCTTCAACCGTCATGAATTGTGTTGTGGTATATATATAGTCTGTCTCTGAGCCAAAGCCTTGTTTCCAATATACTTCCTGGCTTGGCTGATATGTATAGCCCTCTTGCTTTGCCATGGCTGCAGCAAGCATGTCGGCATTATATTCCTTATTGATAACCAAATTTCCAAACTTATCTTCTTTCAGCAGGCTTGGGGCAAGTTCATAAAATTTAAATCCGCTTCCTCCTTCCCAATTCTGTGCTTTGCTTATACCGCCTTGGTCTGTTCCGTCTGTAACCATTTTCAGACGTGGTACACAATGTGTATAGGCATGATTTCCTAACTCTATACCAATATATCTTCTACCCATCTTCTGTGCCACAGCAGCCGTTGTCCCTGAGCCTAAGAAACTGTCAAGAACGATGTCTCCAGGATTACTTCCTAACGTAATAATACGTTCAATTAATTTCTCGGGTTTAGGTGTATCAAAGACTGTTTCAAAACCAAAAGCTTTTATTTCTTTCTTTGCATCTTGATTATGCCCGACTTCTTGATATGTCCATAAAGTCATAGGTGTAACACCTTTTTTAACTTCTGATAGAAATCTTTTTATAGATGGAACATTATTACCTTTCGGACCAAACCAGATTCGATTATCATCAACATATTCCTTAAATCTCTCTTCTGATAATCTCCATGAATACCCTTCCGGTGGTAAACAAATTCTTCCGCTTGGTGTTGTTATCGGATATATATTTTTCTCTACTGCTGGCCCAACTGATAAATCACTTGATTTCCATTTTCCACGTGGATCATTATCAGGATTTTTATACCTATCATTAGCATCTTCTGTACGTGGAAGTTTATTTAATTCAAAGTTTTCAGTTCTATCTTTAGTGTAAACTAATATTGTATCATGACTCCTTGATAATGTTTTTTTTAGATTAATTGGAGCATATGAACGCTGCCAAATCACTTCATCAACAAAATTACGTCGTCCAAATATCTCATCACAAAGAACTTTCAGGTAATGACTTTCATCCGCATCTATTGAAATCCACAATGATCCTTCCGGCATAAGAAGATTATATAAAATCTCCAATCTGTCACGCATCAATGATAACCATATCGAATGTTCTAATCCGTCATCATAATGCGTAAATGCATTTCCTGTATTATATGGAGGATCAATATAAATACACTTTATCTGATTCGCAAAAGTATCTTCAAGAGCTTTTAAAGCAAGCAAATTATCGCCATGAATCAACATATTACCATTCCATGGTTTACCATTCGGCAGTACTCCAGTTTCCGGATGTCCGTACGAATATTCTTTATTTTCAATAATGATTCGAGGCTCTAACGGCTTACGCTCATCATATTTGCCAATCCAAGTTAATTCAAGTTTATTTTTATTATTCTGTTGCATAGTAAATAATATTCTTCTACTTCTTTTTTATTAATGAACTTATATTATCTAACTTTTTTGATATGGGCGAATAATCTACACTACGGATGAGATTTATTTCATTTAGGAACATTTTATAAGTACCTTGTTTAACGTTATTCGTTGTTATTGCAACTTCAATATATTCCCCTTCATAATTTCCATCACCATAAGCTGATATATTTAAATTTATATATTTTTTTTGCAATGGTGGTATTAATAAATGTGATTTATTTAATAAATCAATACGTTCTTTAAAAGTAACTTTGTTTTGTATATTTGAATTTATTTTTATAGTAGTATCCGCAGCAGTAGAATTAGATACATTAATAAATACTAAAATTATACCATCATCACTTTTTTCTAATGAACAAAAGACTTTAGGTAAATTCAGTTCATCCCATTGTCGTTTTATTTCATCTAATTGTTTATTATTCTGTTTGAGAGTCAGCCATGTTATTATAACCATAGCGAATGAAGCTAATGCACTTAAATATGTCCCCCAAAATTCAGTCCACTTCATGGGTTCTTTAAATATATCACAAGTAACAGGAAAGCAATAGCATAAATTAATCCCTATCGGCAATAGGAGAATAAAAAGTAGTAAAATAATAATTATTATTAACCACTTATATGATATTTTCTTTTTCATTATCTTATTTCCCATTTTTCACTGTAAATATATATCACAAACATAGCTTATGTTTATTGTTTTGTTTCAGTATTATTTTGTTTACTTTTTCTTGCTCGTAATCAATTAATTCTGATATTATTGAAATAATTTCATCCGGAGAAATCATTTTGACTCCTTCATATATTCTCTGGTTTGCAATCGAGCTTATATAAATTTTGGTTGCGCCCAAATCTATTAAATTCCAAACTCTTTGACTTTTTATATTATTATATTGCTTAGCCTTTTTCTTAAAACTTTGAGTAAGCTCATTTCTTACAATACAATCCTTTCTAAATTTCTCATTATCATACAAATTTGCCAACCAATTCAAATCTTCAAGTAAAGCGTTAAATTCTTCGGTATATGCCTTTAATTTAAATAAGCATTCAGACTCCTTGTTATCAAGTTTATTTGGGAATAATAAACCTGTTGCAAAATCAGCAATTTTCATTTTATCTGAAATACGCTTTATTTCTTTGTTAATGTATCCATTATTACTATTACTTACAAAACAATCACCCAGCATAGTTATATCATTTTGACTAAACGCATAATAATAATCAACCATTTTTGATTTTAGCTCTGTAAGCCATTGACTTTTTGTCTGATATTCTAAAATTGATATTTGAAGTTCCCGATTATAACGATTCTCCGCATGGTTTTGCTCTAATTGCTTATGCAAAACATAAAAAGCAACTACACTGCTAAGAATGGTACCAATATATGCGCCCCAGAATCCTAACCAATCAGTATCTTTACCCACAAAGCAAAAAAATGCAGGGCACAATATAAACCAATTTATTATAAGTGGAGCTAAAACAACAACAGGTATTGCCAACCAATATTTTTTTAAGAAATTTGTTCGCATAGAATTTTTAAATAAAGTGACATTATGACTATTCAAGAATCTAATAGACTTATGATTTTATAAAAACATTTTCTATCTCTATCATACTTTTTATTATCTTATTATCATCCTAATTTCCATTTAATCGCAAATAAACGTTTCCTTTCAACTTTCTGTTTCAACATTTGTTCCGTTTTATTCAAAAGCAGTTCCTTCTTATCTTCTATTTCATCTTGAGCCACAAAAAGATTCTGTCTTTTTTCGATACGTTTTCTCTCTAAATCCTTGATAATTCTTTGAGCCTTAACCTTATCCTCAAGACGGTTTAACTTTTTAGCCTCCGATTTTTTTAGTTTTATTTCCTGGTCCAGATCAGTAATTTCACGCTCTAAGGCAAGTTTCATGTCGTCAGCCCAGCAATCCAACTTTTCTATCTCTTCATCGAAAAATTTATTGTTACGTTCTGATGAAGCAAAAAGTATGTCATCATTCATTTCTGCTGTTTTATCGTCAAGCCACGCCATCAGGTCGTCGGCCATGTCTACAGGATAAAGTTCTTCGGCAGGCAGTTCCAACATACGCTCCGCTATTTCCGGATAAACCCATTGACCTTCATCTGTCATGCAAGCAACGACAATATGGTCTTCATGCTCAAAAGAGTCAATCGAGATTTTCTCAACACTCATAACTCCTTCGTGTCCGACAAGATCTTCAAGCAACTTTGTACGTCCTTCTGTACGAGTATAATCAAACTCCACACAAGAGCATCTGCCTGGCGAAGCACTGTATTTTGTGACAATACTTTTAGCCAAACTGCTGCCTATACGGTAAGGATATCTATCCCCTGGCTTGTTATTCTTCAACAACGAATAAACATTGCCGTCAGAATAAAGTTTGAAAGCAAAATTCTGTTCGTCAAATTCAGCCTTTCCATCTAAAGCATGTCTTGTGAGCAGCCAAAGACGTTTCTCAAATCTATCGAGATTCATCCTGCTTTTAGCAAGATTATCTCTTAGCTTTTCTTTCACGGATTCATCAAAATTCTCAAGTAGGGCTGTACGTGCCTTGAGCATCTTTTCAGATATTTGCTCCTTGAGCTCATCCTGCAGAGCGTCAAAAGCCTGTTCTATTTCGTCAGTTGTTCTGCATTCATTATATATTTGTGCTATTCTTTTCTCAAAGTCAATACCGCTCCCTATGCTGCCCAACACTTCATCGCTGGCTCCAAATACTCCGTTAAATAGTTGGAACTTTCTGTCAAGCAATTCATATACACGCACATCGGCTGCATTTCCTTTATTCAGGAAATTAATAACAACTACATCAAACTTCTGACCATATCTGTGACAACGCCCTATGCGCTGCTCTATACGCTGAGGATTCCACGGCATATCATAATTAACAACAAGCGAACAAAACTGAAGGTTTATGCCTTCGGCTGCAGCTTCGGTAGCAATCATGATTGTTGCTTCGTTACGGAAATAGTCAACAATGGCGGCACGCCGGTCTGCTGTAGGTGAACCGGTTACTTTTGCCGTTCCATTGTAAGTCTTTATCCATTCTTTATATATTTGAGTTGACTCATGGTCTGAATTTGTACCATTAAACCTCACCACCTTGCCTTTATAGCCATGACTTTCAAGCAATTCATAAAGAAAATCTTGCGTTCTTTTAGATTCCGTGAAAATAAGAGCCTTTTGGGCAGCACCCAAATTTCTTAATTGTTCAAAACCTTTATCCAATGCCACAAACAAATGCTCGGCCTTGCTGTTTTTCTTGATATTACCTGCAAGATCTTTAAATGTTTCAAGCTCCTTTATCTCACTCTTTATCTTCTCTATATCGTCAGGATGCAACTCCTGCACATCGTTGTCTTCGGCTTCATCGTCATCAACCCATTTATCATTGTCGTGCTCATAATCGGCAATAATATCGTCATCATCAGAATAAACACCATTCTGCGACAAAAGATGTTTCAATCTGTTTATCAGCGAACAGAACGTGCCATATATGGCATAGGTAGAAGATGCCAACAACTTTCGCAGAATTAATGTCATAAGCTGTCTTTGACTATTGGGAAGAGCATATAATCTTGGTCTTGCCAAATAATCAGACACCATGTCATAGAGTTTCTGCTCGTCTGTTGTTGGGAAGAACTCCTCTACAATCGCTATTCTTCTTGTGTATCTTATATATTCAAGAACCTGACGCCTTAAAGTACGTTTACAGACAGGCTGGAGCCTACGTCTTAAATCCATGTAATCCTCTTCAGACAAATCATGCCCGTACCGGCTTTTAAAACTTCTCAAGTCTCCAAATACATAATCGTCAATAACAGAAACAAGTCCATAAAGTTCAAGTATTGAATTCTGCAATGGAGTTGCCGTCATCAATATTTTTTTACGTGAAGAAATTGCCGACTTTATTGTATTAGCCGTTACATTTTGTGGCTTGTATACATTACGCAATCGATGTGCCTCATCAACTATCACTAAATCCCAGGCTGTCAATTTGATGTATGATGACTTTGATTTAGCAAATTGAAAAGAGCAAATAACAATCTTGTCTGTTTCAAACGGATTTAAATGTCCCTGCTCGATTGAAGCATTAAATGATTTTGACTCCATGATGACAGATGGAAGAAAAAACTTCTCCAGCAATTCACTCGACCACTGTTTGCGTAAGTTGGCAGGACATATCACCAGCAATCTCCTTTTATGTTCAGACCAATGCTGAGACAATATTATACCGGCCTCAATAGTCTTTCCCAAACCGACTTCATCGGCAAGAACAGCCCCTTTAGACAAAGGTGATTTAAATGCGAACAATGCGGCTTCTACCTGATGAGGCGTTAAATCAACTTGAGCATCTTGAAGAGAAGCTGTGAACTTATCTAAATCATTAGCCGGCATTCTTCTTGTTAAAACGTTGGCTAAATATGTTGCCTGAAAGTCAGTAATACCATAATTCATATTATTTGTCTTTATCAAGATGCGTCAAAAGTTAATGTTACAAGCAAATATTTACAACTTATGCAAATATTATGCTTAACTGCAAAGTTAGCATTATTTTTTTAGACAAAATCATATAACCCATATTTTATTTTACACAAAACAAAAAATAGGAAATATTCATAAATACCATTTCCACAAAATAAGCCGATGTTTATATTTAGCCAACAAACATAATAGCGTACAAGCAACAGAAAGCTTTTATCCTATTCTGCATTTATTTCATTCTTTAAGCTATCCGACAAATACGGACAGCTCGATTTTTATTGTTATTCTATTGTTCATTGCGACACGAAATATTATCTTTGTCAACACCTTGTTTTTAAAATGCGGAATTTGCGTAACGTGCCGGCTTTTCACGCGAAAACATTTTGAGATGATGACATCTAAAGAATAAAAGGCGGTTTCACTCTATCAATACGCAAAAAATGCGTGTTGTTCTTATTCTCCACTTCGCGGATATAATCCGCCTAAACGTTTGTAGTTTGTCTTACTCATAATTGTTCTTGTTAATCAGGTTTACAACTATTTCCACCATCACATCCTTTTTCTTCTGTACGGCTCTCGGCTATCATCAGCGTAAGGGCAACAAGAGTGTTGTCGGCAAGGCGCTTCGTGCAGTCAGGATTATAGAGAATGCCGTTACCTGCCATAAACCATAAGAAGAGTGTTGCAGCTATACTCTGCCCAATAAGGTAACAAGCTGCTTCAACTCCGTATAGCGTTGTTCTGTCAGAGCTTTATTAACGGCATAACCTTTAATTAAATATTCTTTCAGCACCTTGTTTGCCCATCGGTGAAAGTCCACACTTTTTTTTGATTTGACCCGATAACCGACAGAGATGATGACATCAAGGTTATAGAAACGTACATCATGTGTCTGGCTTTTACCTTTTATCGCACCATGTTCTGTGGTTGTCGCAAAATTTGCGACAACCACTTCGCCAGCTAGTTCTTCTTTTTTTATGGCATTGGCTATATGCTTACGGATTGTTTTTGAATCGCGCCCAAACAGTTCGGCTATCTGATAGGCATTCAGCCATACCGTCTCTTGGTCTATTCTGACCTCAAGCTGTGTTTCTCCGTCTTCTGAACTATCCACCTTATTATTTCCCAAAAACAAACCTATGACTTACGCATAAAAAACCTATGACTTTTGATGCAAAAGTGGCCGAGTTACGAGGCAAAACTCAGCCGTTAACAGTTTAGAAGTAAATGCATTGAACTTGCTTAACAAGAAACCACATACAAAGACACAATCTTTCAATTTAAAACATAAAACAATAGAAATGCTTACGATTTTTCGAGACTATTTTTATGACGCGAATATCTGGACATAAAAAGGCGACCGGACTGGAGAGCTGACAAATATTAATCGGGCGATTCGGGATAATAAGTGTCGCTCATGTCAATGTTACGGACTACGGGGCGACTATGGTTTATGGTATTGCGATTGATAAAAAAGTCATAAATAATGTTACGCAAAACGTGATGTAACAAAGCAAATTGACTGAAAAACGTCATTTTAAAAGGCAAGGACGAAAAATAATGGCTCCGTTGGCAAATTTTTATTTTGTAGTTATGCCAATTTGCATTATCTTTGCAATAAGATAAGCTGCATCTCGGCATAACATTCAAGCAAGCTTGATGATTCTGCTC
>ULXE01044462.1_pt1 | contig 25550 bp, 37 predicted proteins | sample 1961001 | NCBI WGS metagenome assembly ULXE01 (sample SAMEA4835831, study PRJEB28245) | human gut metagenome | biome: gut microbiome; material: fecal sample | place: Denmark | collected 2008
CTTTGAGGCAGGCGGCATACTTGGGCCGCGGGTAGGTGTGGTATGCCGTGTTCTTGACGAACAGCACAGAGGACGGGACGCTTCTCGCATCCGGGATGAACTTCGGATACACGAGCGTCTTGACCATGGAGAAGCGACGATTCCACGTCTCGGAGTAGTAGAACACCTCGTTGTCCTTGTCGCAGCGCAGATTCTTCATGTCCATGGCGTACAGCTCGGCAATATCTCCGCTCTGACTGCGGATCACCTGCACGGCGAACCCTCCGTATGTGAAGAACGAGATGGCCAGATCCCGGACAAGGTCGTCGGCCGTCTGCTTCTTCCGGTTCATGTACTGGCCCTGCAAGGTCCTCGACACGTTGACCTGCTCGCCGCATACATAGTCGGCCGACCCGTCGATGATGCTCTGCAGGGATGCGACATTCTCGCAAAGGTCTTCGAGGTAGTCGGGGTATGCGTTGCGATCACCCCACTGGATGAACTCCCGGCCGGGATATTTCTCTTCCCTGGGTGAGATGATCGGCTGCTCAATGTACGGGCTCAGAGCTGCGAAGGACAGCGATATTTTCTTCTTGTCATCTGCCATACTGCTTGTATTGAATTGATTGAGCGAATTCAGACCTTGAATCGTCGCAATCGCCCACAATCATAAGACCTGAAGCCATCAGACACCCTCCCTGCGTGAGCTCGTACTCGTATTCGCCCTCCGTCATGCCATCCGGGAATGACACGGTCACCTCGTAGTACAGCGGGCCGAGCACAACGCCGTCCGGCTTGATACCCATGCGATCAAGCCCCACCGTATTCTTCACGGAGAGGACGAACACCCCGGCCTGCGTCATGAACATGTTGCGCGGGATGTAGAGCGTCTGGACGTCGGATGTCTGCTTGGCGTAGATCATTGCTTTTTCCTTTTCGTTCGGCGCTTGGGCGCCTCGGTCTCCGGCTGTGCGTTTTTGGCCGCTTCCATCTCTTCGAGATCCGCGAAGTAGATAGTGCCAATCCGCTGCAGGAAGTCAAGAACGCAGGCCCCGCAGTTGCTGTTCACGCGAATGTGGTAACCCGTCGCCCGCTCGTAGATAGGCACCATCGTCTCAATGGCCATGCGCCCCACGTGCCGGAGGTACTTCGACCGGACCGCCGTGCGGAGATTCATCTCCCACTTCGATACGATTGCTATTTCTTCTTGCGTCAGTTTCATGTTTCAGAAAAAAGGGCGCACCGGTTGTCGATGCGCCCCGGATGGTTGTTGGTTAATCGACGATAGTCTCGATGACCGACGCCTCCACCTCGTAAGGAAAGGCGCGCGACTGGTCCTGCAGCGTGATGCTGTACCGGTTGGCGTCCGACGGCGCCGTCCCGGTCTGCCCGTCTCCGGCGCTGGCCATCACCGGCTCGTCGTAGCCGAGATACCAGAATTTGCCGTTGTTGTCCTTGACGATGACGGCCATTTCGCCCGTGGCCATTGCGTTGATCTCGGTGCGCTTCGCCGTCTCCATCTTGCTGAACAGCATGACCAGGTCGGTGCTGACGTAGTTCACACCGTTTGCCTGGTCGACATTCAGCGTAGACGTCATGCTGCTGGTGCCCTTGCGGAAAAGATACTTCTTGAACTTCTTCTCCGCGGCCATTGTGATGGCGGAGATCTGATCATCCTCTGCGGACACGGTCTCGACGTCGTCGTAGTTGGCGATATAGACTTCACGAATGCCGCCCATGGTCGAGGCGCAATCGTAGGGGATACCGTTAAAAGTTTGCGAACATGTCATTTTCTTGAAGTTTATGGTCCGAGCGAACCGAAGCCCGCCCGGACCTGGTTTCTTATTCCTCGGCGATGGTTCCGAGTACCACGCGGTCGGGGAATGCGAACTGCGTTCCCGCGTTCCACTTGACCTTCAGCTTGAAGACGTCGTCGTCGTCCGAGAACCACAACTTAATCTCCTCCTTGTCGCTCTCGACGTCGCAGCCGTAGAACATGTTCTCGCGGTACGTCGCCAGGATGTTCTGCTTTCCGGCGAGGCCGAGCGCACTCGTTACGCGGACGTTGGTGCCGGGGAAGATGAACTCGCGGGGCGTCTCGTTCTGCGGGCCGGAGTAGTGGTAGTAGTTCTTCTCCACCATCTCCTGCGTGAACTGACGGAACAGCTCCGGAGAGACGAAGATGTAGACGTCGCTGCGCTCGATGATCTCCTCGGGGATGGCCATGTAAACCTGCTTGATGGCGTCGTAGGCCGTGGTGCCATTGGCGATGGCCACGTCTACGACATCCGATTCGTCCGTGGCGATCTTGATCAACCCGTCGAAGTGCTTCAGGTCGTTATCTTCGGACGCGGTGTCACCCTGCCATACGGCCTTCTCCATCTTCGCGTTGATGTGGCTGATGATGTTCTCCATCAGGTACTGCTCGAAGGGCAGCTCTTCGCTGTTGGCGCCGATGCGCACGAGGTACTCGGCGTATTTACCCAGCAGGGTGTCGGGACAGAAGTCCATGTTCACCTTGATCAGTCCCGTCTCAATCTCACGCTGGGTCAGCGTTGCGGTGCCCTGTGCAGTGAATCCGCAGCCCTGTCCCTCCTGGAATACCGGGTCGGTATCCAGGTAGTTGATGGCTGCCTTGGTCTTGATGCCCGTCTGCTTGGTCATCATACCGATGGTGCGGCCGCCGAATACAACCATGTTGATCAGCGGCAGTTTGTTCTGCTCCACGTACTCGGGGAGCGACGTTGCAATGATGTTGTTCGTTGCCATGTTGTCTGCTGTTTTTTGGTTACTTTTTCGCGCCTACGACTGCGGCCAGATGGTCGAGCCGCGAATCACCGGTCTTGCCGGGAGTGAGGTTCTTGAATTCCTCGTGCGCCGACGAAGCGGCCGGAGCCTGCTTCATGGCCTTCACGTCGGATTTGGTAGATTCAATCGCACCCATGAGCTTTTCGACCATGTCGCGGATTTCTGCTACCTCCTCGCGGATTTCCTGCAGCTCGGCGACACCGGGCGACGGGTCGCCTTCCGGGGGCGTCGGTTCGGTGCTGCCTGCGGGAGGCGTTTCGCCCGCGCCGTCTACCTCTGCCTTCGGGTCGACGATCTCGGACACCTTTCCGTCCACGACGACGATGGTCTTGCCGTCCTCGGTGGTGTACTGGCCATCGGGAGCCGCGCTGCGTTCGCCGCTTTCAGATTCCTTGTGCACCATGTCACCGGCCTTCAGGTCCTCGTCACCGTCCCAGTAGAGGGCACCCTTATCGGTGGAGACGACGCCAAACTCGGCCAGGAGCTTCGCCAGCCGGGTCTTGAGTTTTTCGAGTTTTGCCATTTCGTTGATTTGATGTTTGTTGAACTGATGATTGGATACAGAGAAGATTCCCTCGATGGAGAAGCCCTTGAACTTCCCGGCCTTGATGTCCGCCCACACGTCATCATTGGCCACGTGGTACTCGCCGAAGAGGCTGCCGTCCTCCACGTCCTCGAATCCCGCCGGGTCAATGCCGGCCGATTTGTCCTTGATGAAAAGCTGCACGAGATTGACCCCCTCGACGTCGGACCCGGGGGCGTGCATTGTGTTGACGTTGCCCTGGTTGCCCTGTTCGAGAAACCGTTCGGTCATGCGGCGAATAGTGTGGGCCGAGAAGATGATGTAGAACTCCTCGCCGGTGGGAGCTACGCGATAGATCGGGAAGTCGGCACGCATGAGAACACCGCGCACGAGACGTTTCTCCTCGTTTGAGATTGCGCACACGGGGATCTTCTTCTCGGCCGAGAATGCCATGAAGTCACGAACGACCGCCGGGTTGTCGACGAGAGAGACGCACACCATGCCGTCCTCGTTGTCGCTCAATTCTGCCCAGTAGAAGGGAATATTTCGATTCAAAGTTGCCATTCTACCGGAAAATATTCATTGCCCGTTTTCTGTCCAATAGGCACAAAAAAAAGGCCGCAGTTGCCTGCGACCTTGACCCGTGATGCGGGCTGTTAGAAACTCGTCTCCGACTGCTGGACCTGCACTCGCCTCCCGGCCTGCTCGACGTCCGAATAGACCAGGTAGACACGCTGGTCGCTGGCCATCTGATTGAGCCGTTCCTCCTCGCTGGCACCGGTGAGCGAGCGAACCGTTTCAACCTCCTGCACCACGGCCGGAGGCGTGACGATTGCCGGAGTGCTGACCGCAGCCCCGGAGGAGCTGGACGACCCGTAACCGGTACCACCGGACGAATCGACAGAAAGGATACTCTTGATGTTTGCCAACCCCAAGGCAATGGCCGCCGCCATGTTGATGGCGCCCAATACCGGACTTGCGTAGGTGGGAACCGGCATAAATGCTGACTGGTAAGCAGCTTGAGCAGCCTGATACGTAGATATGGTCGTAGCAGCGATAGCCATTGCCTTGCCTACCGCCGTGCTCTCTCCAGCCAGCTGCGCACCCGCCTGCAGGAGTGCTCCGGTCTGTTGTGTAATCATCTGTTTGTGCTTGTACTCCGCATCGGCAATCTTCTTTCGCTCCTTGGAGTTCTTCAACTCCTGCGAAACGCGATCCTTGTCTGCCTTGAACTCGGCGGCCATCTCCTCGTCGAGCGCTTTGAGAAGTTGGTCGTTCTCCTGCTTCAGATACTTGGCTTGAATATCGGCGAACTCCTGCCCGAATTGTTCGAGCATCACTTTCCGACGCTCCATCGCCAGCTCCTCGGTGATCTGCTTCTCGTCGACCATCGCCTCGAAGGCGGCCAGCTCCTGGCGGAACTGCTCTTGCGCCAGGGCAAGATCCCCGCTCTGCGTGCCGGCGCCCTGCTCGGCCTGCATCAGGGCCGTTTCGTCCCGGAAGGCGGCGTTGGCTTCACGAATGGCGGCGTTCGTCTCTTCGGCGATGCGCTGCTTCTCGGCGGCGGCCTTTGCCCATTCCTCTTTCAGCTTCTCGCTCTGCTCGCGTTCCTCTCGCAACTCCGTTCTGCGGCGTACTTCATCCTCGTGGATTACCTCCTCCCACGCGTCGATTCGGGCCTGCAAGGCGTCTTCGTACCCCTTCAAAGTTTCAGCATTCGCCTTTTGCTCCTTGGCGGACATCTGATTGTACTTCTCGCGATATTCATCCACAGCCTGCTGTGCCTTGTTCATCGCATCGGTAACCGATCTGCGAGCCAACGCATTCGCCTCTTGCTCTTTCCCGTCTGCCCGAAGCAGTTCCACTTCTCGGGATATTTCAAGGTCGAATCGCTCCATCTGCTCCTTCTGCCTCTCCAACGCTTTGGCGCTGGCTTCGGCCTGCTTCTCAATCTCCTTGTTACGGGCATTGAACAGCGCAAATGCGGCTCCTGCGGCGGCAGCAAGAGCCGTCAACACCATACCCAGCGGCGTGGTGATGAAGGCAATGGCTGCCTTCGTCATGCCGACGATGCTGTTCTTCATGCCGGTGAACAGCGACGGAATACCACCGCCCTCGACGCTCAACTTTCCGAGGTCGACAATCAGCCCGGCCTGCGGAGGCAGCACCTGCTTCAGGGCCTCTTCGTATCCGCCGACGTTACGCTGAAAGTTACCCATTGAGGCGTCAACATCCTTCAACTCCGCGTCGAGCGTTTTGATCTGCCCCAGCATTTCGGTGCCGACGGCGCCATCCCGCTGCTCCTTGCTCAACTGGCGATAGGCATTGCGGAGCTGGCCCAGCGTCTGCGACATCTCGACGTAGGAACCTTTGGCAGAGAGCAAGGCCTTTGTCGAGGCGTTCAGCGAGGAGCGGACATCGCCCTGCTCCGTGCGGAGCTTCTGCAACTCTTCCAGGTTCTCCTGCAACTCCTGGTTGTAGTCGTCGACGGCCATCCGGCCCTCGTCGTAGTCCTTGGTGATCTGCTTGATCCGGGCATTGGTAGCGTCGATGCCGACCTTCAACTCCTGCATCCGGGCCACGAGGAAGCCGAACGACCCCGTGTTCTCGTCGATGATCGCCCGCAGCTCCTGCATACTCTTGACCTGCGCATCTTCGTTTTTGGCGCTGATCTCCATCGCCTGGTTGACCTCCTCCTGCGCCTGCGACATTCGGGCCTGCGCATCGGCAAACTCCTTGGTGCCGGCCGTCAACTCGGAGAGGGTCTTTTTCAGTTTCTCGATCTCCTCGCGGAGTTCCCGGATGGTCTTCGAACTGGATGTCGCATCCACCTCGATCACTCGTTTGATATCTTCTGCCATTTTTTGGATTTTTACGAAAAATGTCTATCTTTGCTTTTGGCTTGGAGCATTGTCCAAACGGCTAGCCTTGTTTCACTTCGGTGGGATGAGGCTTTTATTTTGACACAACGAACTCCTGGGTAAGTTCATCGCCCCTTATGTGAGCCCTTGATTCGAAGTAGCAACGGTTTGAAACCTCCTTTGCCCCGGTGTATTTTCCGGTTACCACTGCTACCGCAAAAGTGACGACACGATCCATATCTCCAGTGATCTTGTAGCCGAATCCCCTAGACCAATTGGCTTTGGATATGTGCAGATATCGAAGCCCTGTTTTCACGTTCGTATCTATTCTCCACCGATAGGTGTTTGTCAGGCCGGGAGCAGGAACCGTTATTTTCCCGTTTTCAGACACGGAGAAATTATTGTTTGGTATGTGCCATCTACGCTTGGAACGTCTATGGACACGTTTGGCTCCATTTTCCGGAGGTAGACTAAACCTACCGCACCCTCGCGTCAAAATAGCGATTCGCTCGCCGTCCTTCAGTGGCCTAGATGTTTGCACGTACAAATCTGTGCCGTCGGTGGTAAGTTGAAGCCCAATATCATACGGGACATTCTGTCCTTCGGTGTAGGCCGCTCGATCCATCACCTTTACGAACTCGCATTGTGTCGTGCCGACGGTCGTCAGCGAGTAGTTCGATATGCCGTTCATCCGCCAGATAGCCCCGTCGAAGAAGAAGAATTTGCGAAGCAGCTCCTCACCTACCTGGATGCCTCGAAAGTCGACGTATGCCGAGCAGATCCGCGTGTCGACGTTATACATATCCTCGATGTATTTCTGCCAGTAGCGGGTGTAGATCGAGGCTTCCGAGTTCACGGACAGATTGGGGATGTCAATCTCGGCCGGGATGCCGAAATCCATCGTCTGCACAATCTCGTTGCCGTTCAACCAATGGCGCCCGAATATCGGCATATCGCTTGCGGCTATTCCGTTCGACAGCTCCCAGCAGGGGCCGCCGTTGAGATTCTCCATCGCGCTTGAATCATCGGATATGATGAATCGGGCGTAGGCTGTTGCCGCAGCCTCGTCGTCCGCGATACTGCCCCGCAAGAAGAGCAGGATGCCTTTGCCGTCGGTGGCGCTTCCGTCGTCCGTGTGGCATTGCAGCTTCGGGATGATGTCGTAGGCCGGAAGCGGGACGTTGAACGGCGTGATTGTCGCCGTAGCATCCGGTGTGATGCCTTCGAGGTCCACGCTGTCGTCCTTGTCAAAGCCGTTCAAATAGAGTTTGTAGGACGCCGCCCCATTGAGGAACGTCGAGCAGATGCGCGTTCGGCCATTAAGCCCCGAAGGCCCATTCGGTCCGCTGGTGATGTTGTTGTAGTAGATCGACTTCTCCAGCACTTCGGCGCCGCCGGTGAACTCCACGCTTTCGAGCACGTCGTTGGTGTCGGCATTGAAATCGTAGCCCGTGTTCACCTTCTGGTCGCCATACTCCCGGCCATACTTCTTGCGGTAGAACTCGACGAAATCCCCTTCGGCCTTGCCCGGAGCGAAGGAGAGCCACTTCGATTCGGAAACCAGCGGCGTGGTCTTGATCTCCTTCGACCGATCTATGCGATCCTCTATGTCCACGACCTCAGGTGTGTAAAGTGAATTTCGGGTCAGCAGCGATACGGTCTTCGATCCCTTGTCGTATGTGTATGACAGACCGAAGGTCTTGGAATACGACAGCAGGAATTCCGCCGGGGTCATCGTATCGGACAGCAGGATGGATTGCGTGATCTTCGAGTCGCTTCGGTATCCAGGCGTGGCATCATAAGTGGCGACGGCATCGGTAACGAAGGCCCCCCACGCATTGATATTCTGCCGAATGGATACCGATCCGTCGAAAATCAATGCGTAGGCCTGAAATTCATATAGCGGATAGACGGTGAATCCCTCCGATGTCTTGTTTAGGACGGCCGCGTATGCGTTCACTTCAGCGCGCGACACACGGGTTCCGATTGCTTCGAGACTCACGCCGGATACCATTCGCCACCAATACATCTCCGTCAGCCCGAAATAAGCTTTACCGTAGTATGGCAATTCTTCATAGTGTATGTCGGGAGCTACGCCGAATCTCTTTTCGTAAGGAACGCCAGATATGTCTGCCAGATCCTGCGCAGTGAATGTGCCTGACACAGGCTGCGTCATGAACACTTGAAGCGGACTTCCGGAAGTGACCCGCCCGTATGTGTCGTACAATAATAATTGTACGAATATGGCCGTTCCCTCAACGCCGGTAGCATTCGCCGAAAGACCGCGGTTTATCCAGAACTTATTCTGCTTGAACGTCTCCGTGGTCATGGCGATAGCGGGGTGAATCGTACAAGTAACCGTCACACGCGCATCCGGTGTGGTTAGGTAAGGTGACAAATTCCTGATTACAGGTATTCCGGATCGTCCAACGTTCACATCATCGGTGAAGGCGTTCCCTGATAATGTGATCTCTTCCTCCTCCCCATCCCGCTCGTATGTAGTCAGCAATGGAAGCGTGACCCACGCCTTCTCGTAGGCTTCATTCGCGGAGTTGAAGAATGTGCTATCGAGATTCAGCGTGAAGCCCTTCGATGCGACGTAACGGCCAATCGCCGCAATCATTCCCTTCACCGAGAACACGGGCCGCTGCAGATAACTACGCAGATCCTTCGTTTGCCACTCCGTGAACTCATCTCCGAGATCATATAGGGCGTTGTTGTTGATTGGGCGATAGTAATTGCTGCCTTCCGGATGCGATACGACGCCCCCGACATTTGCGGGGTTTCCGACGCCCACATCGGCGCTGAAATCACCCTCCGGCAGTCCATTATATGCCGGGGCGAAATTCACGACCTGCCACGGTCCGGCAGTCCCGGCCCGGAGTGCGGCCCACGCCTCGGCCACGGTCTCCTTGTTGATCGTGAACTCGATCTTGTCCTCCGGGTCGTCGCTCAACAGCGGGAGGTCGGCCAACGTGAGCTCATTGCCTTCGTCGTCATACGACAGCGTGTAGAAGAACGACCCAAGGCCGCCGTATAGCGTAACGCCATACGTTACGGTGCCGTTCTTGTCGGTCACGGTGTCGAGCTTCATGTATCCGGATTCCAGCAACTCACCGGCCTCGTTGTATATCGAGAACGGAGTGCGGACCAGCGGGCTGAAATCCGTGCCGGTGCCGCCACTTCCGGCCGTAGTTCTCCGGTCGGCCCGGAACATCATGCCGAAGATCGCATCATTGTTGCGTGTCGACGGCAGCTTCACCTGCTGGGAATAGCTGTTCTTGACGACGGCCGGGTTGTTCAGGTCGTCGGCCTTGTAGTTCATCTGGACCAGTGAATCGGTCGAGAGATCGGCCTCTGAATCGCCAATATATAGTCTGATTTTACGTCTCATAATCTCACGAAATCCTGCGCGATAGTTACATCGATCTGATAATTCACGAGCTTGGCCCCGTTGTTTCGGAATGACTTTTCGGTCCACGACTTGGCCGTGATTGTCACGGGACGGATGATGTCATCCACCAGGTCATGCAGCAGGACATTCGTCGACCCGAAAAGATGGTACATCCGGGCAGACTCCTCGTCAGTCAGCCAGTCGGTAACGAGCGAGATTGTCCGCTCGATGTCGTTTCGGTAGTTCACCGTACCGCGGTCGGACAGATCGGCGGGCGAGTAGACCTTCTTGTACGTCGACCGGGTATAGTTGTCGACTCGCTTGTCGTTGCCTGCCGTCAGAAGCGAATCCCATCCCCCGAAGGCGTTAACGTAGTAGAGCGCATACCGGGCGCACGGCTTCACGACATCGTAGGTCTTTGCCGAGGTCTCGCCCGCCGAATTCACGGATACCGTGACGGATGTTGCTCCGGAAAGAATGTCGACACAAGCCACCCCCGATGCGGGGTCTCCATCGTAGAGGGTCTGGGTCTGAGGCGACGATCCTTCCGTCTGCACAATCACACTGGTTGCCTCATACATCGAAGCGAGCAGAAGCTGCCTTGGGTCTATTGTACGCTGCACCGGGTCCGATGCGAAGTTCGGGGTTGATCCTTTGTAACTCCAATCGTTGGAGAAATCTACGGTCGCCAAGACCGTCCCGGACAAATCCTCTACGACAAATGTCCTTTGCATTTCATTGATTGCCATGAACCCCGTGGCGGCCGTCTCTATTTCGGCGTTCGATGACAAGAAAGGAGCGCATACGTCTCCGATGTTGAACGATATATCGGAAGCGCCCGGGCGCTTGTATGCCTTCCCGGTGTAGATTGTGGCTCCGCCACACTTGATAACATAAGACAGCGAACCATCTTCGGTCTGCTTACTCACGGTGTATCCCTTCCATATAGGTGTTGCCATACTTGTGTCTTTTAGGGGAAATATACAATCTTCGGATTCCGTCCGCAGTCATCGCGTCACGAGGCTGTCGAGAGCCCCATCTACAGCGTCGGAAAGGTCGGCCGTGATCGCCCGGCCGATCTCATCGATGAGTTGCGCGTAGGTCAACCCCACGGCAGTGTCGAGGGCCGGCGTAGGCTTGATGCCGTCCTCAGCGATCTTCCGCCCTATGAGGAAGGCGAGTTGCTTTTCCGTGGGCAGCTTGCCGTTGTCCATCGGTCGGGGAACCACCGGCTTTACTTTGATCCATTCCAGGATTTTGTCCAACGGAGGGAACCGGCTCAACGGGCGGCGGCCATATTCGACATACTTCCAATAGTCCTGTAGCGACAGATCCACGGCGTATGTGGTGCCGTCCCGGTTGACCATATACCGGACACTCTGCGACAGGAGCCCCGAAGCATCCTTGCCTCGGTCGCGCAGCTCCTTGCGGTATGCTTCGCATACAGCCTCGCCGTATTTGGCCAACACGGCGGCGAGGTTCGAGAAACTGATCAATGTGTTCGAATCCATTCCTGATGCTCTTTTTTCTTCTGTTCGATCTTATCCCGGCGATATGCCAGCATATTGAGAAATTCAATGACCGGCATCTCCCACACCTCGGCCCACGGCGTGCGCGTCAATTCAGAAACGGCATCGACATTGGCAATCCATCCCCACTTTGCAGTGAACGGATCAACCGGTTCGTCGCCTGGATCGCCTTCGCCATCTGCTGGCTCTTCGGCATCCTCTTTACCGAAGAGCGTAGGGTACTGATTGTTGAACGATGCAATCTTCTCAAAAAAAAAAGCGAGCAGACCCAAAGCTGCCGTCACCGGCATGAAATCCCGGATCGCCTGCTGCACTTCGAGAATGTCGTATCCGTCGTTGTACTTCATGCCCTTCGGCACCAGGAAGCAGGAGAGCAGTTCAGCCTGCCGTCCCTCTCCGGCGTTCGAAAAATTCTGGAAATCGATGTACTGCGCCGCCGTCATCTTCCGGACATCGGTCACGGGCACGAGGACCAGATCCCCGAACCGGTACTGCTTGGCGACCTCCGACGGCCGGGGTGCCGTGCAGAGGAATCCCGCCCGGTCCATCATAGCCCGGAACTCCGGGACCTTCAGATCGAGGAGCTGATCGACGGTCATATCAGAGAGAATCGACAACACGTGAAGGTTCAATTCGTTCGTGTCACCTTCGTGGTCGGCCCGTGCTCGAAGCAGGGCCTCATACTTGCCTACCGTGAGGCTGTTGTAACTGGTTATCATAGTCTGCTATCTGTTGATGATCTTATAGTGTCCCGACTTGCGGAAGTCGGCAAAGGGTGAATAGGCAGCGTATCGCATCGCATCCATGAAGTGGTCGGCGAATGCCTGCGGCTCGTTCAGCGGACGCCCGTCCCTGTCTTTCGCCCAGCAGTAGTTACGGGTTTCCTTGATACCCTCGACGCTTCTCTTCGTGATAAACAGTTTATACTGTTGCATGAAGGCGATCTGCTCGGCCTTGCGTGTCGCCTTGTAGCTCGGCTTGCAGTTGAATCCGGCCTGCGCGATCTCGGCAATGCTCTTTGGCTCTGCGGCATCCGCGAAGATCGGGATCGCCCTCTTCGGCACCTTGTACGCATCGAGCGTGCGGATGATATCCCGGTTGAGCATCCCGGTGCGGTATTCCAGCTGGTCGACGTAGATCTCCTTGCGCCCGGTGTGCACCTTGACGTGGACAATCACCGTCGGGTCGTTGGTGAATCCGAAGTCAATGCCGTATGTCTCGACCATATCCGACGACTCGGGCATGGCTTCGATCTGCGTGAAGTCGAAGATCACGCCTTCGGCCTGCCCGATTAGGCCCTCACCGTACACCCGCCACCAGTTGCCCGATCCCTTGTTGCTCTCGATCTCGGCTACCTGCTCGGGCGTGAGGAAATCGTTGTCCCTGTACGTCGAATGAATCGACACGCACTCGGGACGTCCCTGGATGTATTCGTGCACCCAGAACTCCCGCACGGGATTGTAGTCGATGATGATGCGGTCGCGGGTTCGGATGAAGAGCTGGCGGGCGGTTTCGTAGTCGACGTTCTGCGCCTCGTTGATGAACAACCTGTCTCGGGCCGGGCCGTGCACCTTGCCGGGGCTGTCTGCCGAAAAGAACTCGATCATGCCGCCGTTAGAAAAGGTGAAGATGTTGTCGGTGCGGTTCCATTGGCGGTCATTCCATATCTCCCAGCTCTGCATGATGCTCTTGAAGTCACGGATGGCTCCTCGCTTCAGGTGGGGAAGAGTCTCCGACACCACAGATGTGATCTTCGCCGGGCTCCCGTCGGCAGCCTCGGCCAGGGCCTTCAATACAAGCATCTGCAGAATCGAGTATGTCTTCCCCGATCGGGCACCTCCGCACGAATCCAGGTAGCGGGGGTGAAGGTTCCACGCCGGGAGCAGCTTCTCGCGGAAGTTACGTGAGAATGTCGATTCCGCGATCATGTCATTTGTCCTTTACGGCCTTCGCCAACTCCTCGGCCAGCTTGGCATCCCCGACCTGAATCACGAAGCTCGGAGCAATGACCTGCGCCTGCTTCAACTCGTCAAGGAGCGTTGCTATGAACTCGGCAGCCCGGGTGTCTGACTTGTCTATGGCCTGCTTGTACTGCGAGGCTACGACCGCCGCCAGATAGGGAACCTCCTGCTCGGTGCCGTCCTGGTTGACGATTGTTGTCTTCATGGCCGCGAGTTCCCGGGCGTATTCGCGCATGGTCTTCAACTCGCGCAATGCCTTCTGTGACGCCTTGCCTCCCTTGCTGGAAAGCCTGCGATGCTCCTCCGGCGGCAGCTTCGATATGTCTCGCAGATTCTTATTCGTTGCCATGACCGTTTATTTTGGAGGTGAGGAAATCAAAGAATGCGTCGGCCGCATCCTGCAGAAACTGGATGGCCCGATGGATGCGGGTCGACATGGCCGACAGAACCGCCACCCACGTGAGAGTGGGAAGCGAGAATTCTCCGACGGCTATGATATAGATGATGCCCGCCCACCATGTCATGCATAGCGAGCAGTCGAAAGGGCGAATCCTGGACACCTTGGCTCCGAGCCATCGGGATAATGCGCCCTTGATACTTTCCATTACGCCGCTGACGTCGATGATATAGACGATGACAACGGCGAGGAGGAGAAGGTCAAAATATGGTCTCATTTCATGCTCTTTTTAAGTTTGCGACGAATTTCGGATACTCGGTTCTGCACCGTGGACTTGCTGACCCCGAGCATCTGCGACAGCTTGCGGACGCTTCCCGTGTCGGCGTACAGGATGAAGAGACGACGGTCAGAGTCTGACAACTTTCGGAGCGCCGCCTTGCACCGGCGTACCCGGGCGTCGTCCTCGTCGAACACTCCCTTGCAGGCTGTGTACTCCTCATCGAGGAGCCGCAACCGGATGTGGCGATTGTCATTCATCTTTCAAGATGTCGCTATGCTGGGCGAATCTCCGAATCTGCCGATAATAGGGACTCGTCCGTGAGAAATATAAATTCTCGATAATTCGTACAATGAAAAAGTTGAGCGCACCCCGTCTATGGATGCGCATCAGCTTCTCTTCGTCGTAGTTGAGCAGGGCCTCGTAGCCCATTTGCACGAGGTCCGAGAGGGAGCGATGGCGGCGGTGACAGACGTTTGCCACCAACCGCTCGACCAGTCCGTCCCTTGCGATGTTGTCGATAAGTTCTCGCTTCGTCATGTTGCAAACCCGTGAAAAATCACTATCTTTGTTTTGGCTGGGGTGTTCGTTGCGGGATTTGATTTCTCTCTTCATATCTTCTTGCTATCTGAAAATGTCTTTAGCTATTCTGCTACATATCCGGTGCTCGATCAGCGATTCAAGTCCGTGGATGTAGAACGTCCATTCCTGCATTGCGGTAGGATGTTTGTCGGCAAGAGCGACGAACTTGTTGTGAGCCTCGGCCAGCAGGTCAAGGATCTCGCGTTCGTCATCGGTGATATATCCGATCCCGTTCATATCGCCTGATGTTAAATTTCGTGAATATACCTCCATCCGATCGGGATATATTTGGCGGCGCACCATCCGCCGCCCGGGGCCTTCTGCCACCATCCGTGCTGGTTGTACTTCATGATGTCGTACTTGTTGTGCAGCGCGTCGATCTTCACCAGTACCTCGACGTCAGGTTCCGGCAACTCCATTTTCGGGTCATGCCAGCGAGTCAGGTCTTGCTTCACGAAAGCAGCTCCGTCAATGAATCCTCTCCTTTCAAGGTTTACCAAATGGCCAGCTCTTGCTGGTAGGATTTCGTCGGGGTCAAAAGCATCCGGTATCTTCTCAATGGCTATTTCTCGGATCGTTTTCATAATTATTTCGAGGTTTTGCGAGAATCTCGCTATTTTACCAATTCGAATCCGTATACTACTACGTAGGTATTCGATTCCCACGTACCACGGCCCGACACCTTATCGATAAGCGCGGCGAAGGCTTCGCGGGGAGTGCTGAAATAAAATTCTTCGTCACGGCCGGTTCGTTCGAAATAGTATTTGTTGATCTCCGGAATATAACGTATACCCTCCCGCAAACAATCCTCATCGCTAATGTCCTGCAGCCTCTCGACCCGGACGCTGGTGATTTGGATTCGGTGCGGCATAAGGTCTGCGCGTACAAACATCTTGTTAAAAAATCCGCTTCTCCTCGGCATAATCGGGATCCCTTCCTCATCAACATCGAAATCTGGAAAATTCCCACAATCTGCGTAGCTCTGCGAGACGGCCACAACCTCGTCGATATAGTACCTTGATTTGCCTAACCGCCAATTCGCTGGAACTTGTCGTCTTGTCATAGTCTTGCGCCCCTCCAGCACTGCCTGCGTCAGACCGTATCGGTCGTTGAACATTATCTTTTTCATGGCTAACTTTGAAACTCTTTGTACCACTTCGGTCTCGGGAATCTTGTGGTGAAGGTTATTTCATTCACCTCCTCGCATTCGATCATATAAGCCTCCGGCCATAGATCCTTTATTTGCTCGACATTTTCGGCATAGGTGACAATAACGAAAGAATCGCCGCTTTCGCCCGTGCACCAATACGGATACTTGATCGGCCATTTGACCGGCCGAAAATCGTTTCCGCAATCTTTGAATTTGATATAGAATCGCGCTCGTATCATTTTCTGCTCTGTCTTTCCAGTTCCTCGATTTTACGTTTCATCCGTTCCTCGGCGGCCTCTACTCCGGCGACCTTCCGGGCCAACTTCGCCCGGAATCGGGCGAGCTCTTCGTCCGTGGTCTCGTCGAAGAAGAGATTGTTCGCCCGATTCCACGCCACATATTCCTCCATCCTCCGCCGGGCCCTGGTGACTTGCGCCTTGGCGGCAACGAGTCTCCGGAGGTCGTCGGTCAGCCGGACATCATTCCCCAGCCTCCGGTCGTAGTACGAACAGAACCGGCTCACATTCGCCCGGGGAAACCGGCAGACCAACGCCGCCTCTCTCCATCGGACGACCCACGGCCGACGTTCGTAGACCTCGCGCGGGAGATCGTAGGCGAAGATCCGCTCTCGGGATCCATCTCCGGCATCCTTCGTGAACTCGATGAAGACCCAACGCTGGACTCCCAGCTCCGTCTCGGCACGGGCATAGTCGCGGGCCAGTTCATACAGATCGCCGCTGTTTTCCTGTTTGCTCTTTGCCATGGCTTTGGTTTTTACGATGCGACCCGACCTGCCGCCTGCTCCGAAAGAGCTTCGGCCAACGCCTCGCACAAAGCGGTTGCGACCTGCGTCACCACGGCATTGCCGAGGTATTTCTTCTGCTCCTCCTGGGTGCCGACCAGCACGTAGTCGTCACCGAATCCCTGGATGCGCTTCATCTCGGAGATCCGCAGCATCCGCATCGTCACGTCGACGATACCGTACAGCGCGCAGAACTCCTTGATACGCCGCATCGCCGGGGTATCCTCCGCACGGATCTCCCATGCCGGGCCCGTCTCGTTCGTCAATCTCGGGAGCACCACCTGGAAGCGGTCCTTCGTTGTAAGGGTCGGCGCCGGGCTCTCGATCGACGAGTTGTAACCGTTGCCGTAGTAGGCCGAGACGAAGGCGTGATGGTCGACCGTCGTCAGAGTCCCGGCCGGGCCGTCGACACCGATGTTCTTACTCTGCGGATCTCCGCCGAACTGCTTCGACAGGAAGTTCACGCGGGCCACACCGAGGCGGTTCTGCGTGGCGACCGTCGGGCACGGGGCATCGAGATCCGGGGCAATGTATTTCCCGGTCCGGCCGTTCACCGAATTCCACTTCACGAGGAAGGCATCCTGACCGCCGGCCACGAACTTCACCAGCCCGGCATGGATCCGGTCGAGCGTGGCATCGACAAGCGGTTTGCGGCGCGTGAAGATTGACTCGCCCCGGTCGTCAAAGTCCAGCACGTCGCGCACGGCCCGCCAGGGTTTCAGCGAGCCTTCGAACAGGTCGGCCGTCGGTTTCCGGGCGTGCGTCGCCCGGGGCCACACCATCGGCAGGCCGACCCGGGCGAAGAGCCCGAAGTAGCGGACCCGCGAGGTGTAGGCGCCGAAATCGGCCGAGTTCAGCACGCGATGGTCGAACCGGTAGCCGCGGGCACATACCTCCTCCACCCATTTGCGGTAGAGCGTCCCCTTCCGTTCGGGATCCGGGATCCAGACGGGAGCGACCGTCGACAGCTTCCGCCTGCGGTCGTGCTTGATGTCGAGCGGACAGCTCTCGGCACCGGTCTCCGAATCGCGGACGACCTTCACCTGAAGCGGGCCCCACTCCATGAACTCGACGACGTTCTCGATCTGGATGTAGTCGGGGCGCAGCTCCTCGATATAGCGGAACAGATGTTCGGCCAGCGTCCGGCTGTCGGCATCGCGCGACATGCCGCCCTTGGCCCGCGAGTGGTTCGTGCATTCGAGCGACGCCCAAAGCACGACCTTCGCGTCGGGATTCTTCATGCGCTCGACGGTCGTGTGCACCTTCAGGGGCCCGAGGTCGAGCGTGCGGATGTCCTCGGTGAAGTGGCGGGTGTGCGGATGGTTGGCCGCGTGCGACAGAATCGCGTTGGCGTCGTGGTTCACGCAGGCGATCACCCGGGCACACTTCCGCCCGTCGAGGCAGGCACGTTCAACACCCGTCGAGGTGCCTCCGGCCCCGCAAAACAGATCGATGTAAAGAAGTTCGGTTGCCATGTCAAAATTCCATTTTCGGGTTATTCTTTTTCTCCATCACCTTTTCCACCCGCTCGATCTCGTCGTCGATCTCCTTCTCCAGCCTCTTGCTGTCGGAGAGAGCGCGACCCGACCGTGTGCGGAAATACTCCTTCTGCGCCTCGCGCATCCGGGATACCTTGTCGAAAAACTCTTTGGGGCTCATAGATTCAGATAGTTTTTCACCAGCGCCACGGCCTCGTCAAAGGTCCGCGCAATGGCGTATTTGTTCCCCACCTTCTCGAAGGCCTCCTGCCAGCGCTTCTGCGCCGGACTCTGGCGGCTGCTCTTCTCCATCGTCTTGAACTCGATGCCAAGGGCACCATATCCGCCCATCGGCACCAAGAGCAGGAGATCGGCAGCACCGGCCGTCACTCCTTCGGCCTTCATGATGGCAGCTTCTTTTCTACGCCGGGCGCCCCCGTTGGGTACGCTTGTCAGGTTCAGCGCATATTCCGGATACTGCAGCCGGAACCACGTGACAAACGCCTTCTGAATATTCGATTCGATATGTCTCATCACACGCTCATATTACCGTTCTTCATAATCTTCGCAGATATAATCCTGCGATGCTATAAACTTGCGATTCTTCGTACACCATGAATTGTAATCGCAATCCTTATCAGCTTTGAAGTGAATGCAGTTTTGGCACTCGCGCTTGTCGTCCATCATGTATATGAACGCATCGCAGTCTTCAAAGACATCTGACGGCTTCGCATGATAGCCCTGTTTCGGACACCAGAAGTCTGGTTCGCCTTCATCTTTCGGAAACCGAACCTTTAATCTCCGACACATCACGCACCACCCTTTGACTGGGCACGGAAAGTATTTTTCGCTAAAGTCTGCCATTTTCGGTCTTTTTTTTAGGTTCAAAAAACAATGTGGGTCCTTGCCCTGACATGAAGTCAAACAAGAACATTAACTCGTCGCACTCATTATACGGAGAGGTCCGATCGTTTCCGAGTTTCACTTCGCATACGCGATCCTTCTCTCGATAGTAGATACAGTTTTTGCAGATAGGTCTCATCTTCTTAAACTTTGGCCGTTGAACGATATGCGGTGGCAGAGGTACTTCACCCGGTCGAAGATCCGATCGCCGTATCGCTCGCGGATTGCGTCTCCCGAAAGATTCGACGACATGATCACCATCGTGTCGGGGTTATCCTGCGCCTTGTTGATCGCCTCGACGACAATATTCCGGCGCGTTCCGTAGTCCACGCGGTCTACCTCTACGCCTATATCGTCCAGAGAAATCAATTTTCGCCGCAAAATTTCGTCGATATTACCCTGCTGGCTACCGCAATCCACAACCGATACGATGCGCTGGCAGAAAGCGCGAATCAGCATCGGGATCGCGTATCTCACAAGCAGCGACTTCCCGCGACCGCAACTTCCAAAGAGCAGCAGCCCTTTGCCGTGGTTGTCCAAAAGCCACTCAGCTACCCGATCATATTCAGGGAGCCATACCAGCGTCTCCCCCATCGACGACATCACGACCGTCATTGCCTTCTCCAGCTCCTCACGGGCATTCGGTATTGCGATCCGAATCCGCTGCGACGGGGTTGGATTACCCTCCACCCGTAGCTGCCGTAATACTTCTGCGTAGTCCATGGTTAAAAATCGTCGAAGTGTTGGTTGTTGTCGTACTGTGTCGCCGGATGCCTGGCCGTAGTTCTCGACTTGGGGCTGGATGATGGCGCCGGTTGCTGTTCTACTTTCCGTAGCCAGTAGTTGAAGTGCCGCTTGCAGTCGCCTTTGTCCTTGGCCGTCTCGCCGTTGTTGGCGCAATGCGCCGCGAACTCGTCGATCCTGCGTTTGATGTACTCGGGGTCCTTGTGCCAGTTGATGCAAAGCTGCTCGATCCATGCCGTTTCGGACTTCATCCACTCGGCCAGTTTGTCGATTGGCACCAGCGAGCATGTTCCCGGCGGCACCTGCGGGGGGACTTTTTCCGCGCAACCTTTTTCGGGGGTTGCCGAAAAGTCATTTACCGAATCATTGGAATCGTCCAAATCCTCGCGCGCGGTAGTAGTCGTAGTAGATATTATTCTTTTCTTTACTTTACTTTGTGGGGTTTTTGCCGTCAATAATTCAGTTGCGGCTGGGTTATTGTCGTCAATAACTCCTGTGCACCCATTTTCTGCTAACAGATACTTTGTGTCATGTGGCAATCCGCGTCTGCGGGTTATGGAGAAGAATCGCTTCTGAATGCCTCGACTCGTCAGAACCTTCACCGAGTCAAACAGGGATTCGTCGAAGAATCCCCACCTGACCAAGCGGTTTACTATTTGGTCGATCAATTCAGGACTCACACCCGGGAGATCACGGAGCAGTTTGTATTTCAGCGGCTCATTCCACAGTATGAAGTATCCGTTCCGGTATACCGCACAAAGCAGCTTGATGACCGTGATTTCGCCCTTGATCCCAAATTCTCCGGATATGGCTGCAATCTTTTCATCGGCAAAGAAGTCAACATCCAACGGGAAATAGTCTAATCCTGTCTTGTTGGGTCTTGCCATGTCATTTTCGATGTACTTTTCGGTGACACTCTTCGCAGAGAGTGATCAGTTTATCCAGGAAGTCAGCCTCCCGGCCCACGATCGACACGCCGTTCTCGTCATAGTATGTCGTGTGGTGCACTTCCAGCGAATAGCTTCTGCCGCAAATCTGGCAGCGGTGGCCGTCGCGGAGTCTCACCCGGCGGCACACCTCCTGCCATTCCTTGCTTTGAAGTTTCTTCACATAGTTACTCTTCCGTCCCGGACGGTGCTGAAGCCTGCTCATACGTCTCGTTCATGTCGATACCCAGCACTTCGAGAAATGCCTGCTTGTTGGTCTCAAGATTGGCGAAGAGACTCTGCTCGTCACACGACGGAATCTTGTCAACCCGGCACAACTGGAATTTCCCGTCGATCCAGGCGTAATACAGGTAGTGGCCGCAGAGGGCCATGCGAACCGTAGACTCCCCCGGAAGATCCACCTCCTTCTCGCCCCGCTTGACCTGATAGGCCAGATCCCGGATCTGCGTCATGACGGCCTGCAACTTGTACTTTGCCTCCTTGATGATGGTCTTGCATTGCGCTTCCACTTCCGCCAGAGCATCTTCCAGTTTCGGCAGATCGTCCTCCATCAGCTCTGCGTAGTTGGCCCGGATCGAAGCCCGTTCGTAAGCATCCAGCAGGCGGACAGCCTTGGCGCTCTGCATGCTTTCGGCGATGAATTTCCCGGACAGATGCTTGCGGATCTCGTCCATATTCGTGGCACCCTCGAAGATCACCTTCGGGAATGACGTGTTTTTCGGCAGTTTGAATTCCGGATGTTCCGGAACATAGTTTTTCAAATCGATCATGATGTTGTGAATTGGATTGGGTTATTCGGAAAGATATTGCGGCAGCAACTCCGCCTTGATGTAGTCGGGCAACTTGCACTGGATGATCCCGTGTGCGCCCTCTTCGGCCTTGGCATCGAATCCCGGCCACGTGTCGGTCTCCCGGCATTGCTTCACGATGTCGAGCGCCTGCGCGTACTTGTACTTGCCGACCTGCAGATCCTCGGCATCCCAGTAGAACACCGCGACCTGGTACGGCAGCACCGTCTGCGCCATGACCATCAGCGTGGCGGTGAACTCGCGGCCTGTGATCTCACCGGCGACTTTCAGATACATCCCCTCGGCCAGCTCGTAGCGGTACTTCGCGCAGTCCCGCATAAATGCCTCGACGGAGGTCGCATTGGTAGTCTTCACCGACAAAATGGCGTTCACGCCGAAGTTCTCTTCCAGGAGCATCCCGTCGGGGCGGATCTTCACTTTGAGGCCCGTCGACGCATCGCTCCCGTACATAGACGTCTCGGTCTTCACATAGGGCATGATCCGCGGGAGAATGCCGCCGCCGTAGGTATTGAACGATACCTTCATGGCCCGGATGATGTCGTAATACGTGCGGTCGATCAGCGTGTACCCGGCCTTTTCGCATTGAGCTTCCATGTCCGCGGCCATCCCTTTGAGCGTCGGCAACTTCCAAGACGGGTCGATCTCAACCTGCGATATATTCAACAGATCGGAAAAGAATCGGATCAACTCGACACACCCGCGGATGGTTCCCCGGTCGGCCTTGGGTTTCACCACGACCTGCTCGAAACGCCTGGGTTCGAGGATCGCCTCATGTGCGAATGTCCCCAGTTCGAAGTGCTTGCCGTCTGGCCGCGCGATCTCCTCATTGCGGGCGATCAGATAGTGACGCGGGGACTTCAACGCCTCCTTCAGCAGCGAGGAACTTTCTCCTGCCGCTTTGAGGTACGTCTCCATCCGATCGTTCGCCACCCGACCGTTGACCGAAAGCGCATAGTTGTATACGCGGCGGGGTTTCTCGGGGAGATTGTCCAGACGGTGGATTAACTCCTCAAAGGGCGTGTATTCCGCCCGATCGAACTGCAACGGGCAAAGTTCCTCGCCCGCTACAGTCGCACCGGACAGATCGTATGTCTGAAACTCTACCTCCATGGCTATTTCTTGATGACAAGCCGCTTGACGCTCCAGTTGTCGGACTTGTAGCTGTTCGTCGAGTTCTTCTTCTTGCCCAGATAGGTGATCTCGAAAGCATCGCCCGGTTTGATCGATGCCTGGAACGACTCGAAGATCCCCACCAGGCGGCGCGATCCGTTGCGTACGGCCCGAAGTTCACCGTTGACGTGCTCGGCAAACTGGGCCACCAGCAGCTCGCGGGTCTCGCCGGATTCCATTTCGACGACATTCTCCATGTTCAGACCCACAAAGAACAGGCGGCGGGTTTCGCCCTCCTTTTCGGGCGTCCAGTATTCGCCCGACATTTCGATCGGTTCGGGCTCTGCTTTCGAGAGGTCGGGAAGGTTGCGGAAATCTACCGTTGCTACGGCGTTCATGTTCGTGTTTTCCATAGTTCTGATTTTATCGGTTCAACAAAATGTTTTCGTGATCTTTGTAGTATTGATTGAGCACCCGTACCAGCCCGTGCAGCTCGACGTCGTTGTCGCAGTCGTATGCGCCGACTACCTCGAAGCTCTCTTCGAGTTCGGCATACGGCTCCCAGATCCCCATATAGGTGTAGCCGCCGGGCATATCCGTCCACTTGTAGTCGTGCCGGATGTCGATGTCCCACGGCCCGAGAAAGACATCTATCCCGTCGCTGGTGTAGACTATGCCGTCTACGTCGCCGTCCGATTTCCGACGGATAGCCTTCACCGCCTCACGCCAGAATTCCGCAATCGTCTGCTCTTTGAGGCAGAATTCGGCCGTTGATCTCGGGATATTCGATTCGCGGCCCGTGATGTACTCGCTGGGATAGTACCCGAGCGATTCGGCAGGTTGATTCTGTGTGTTCATGGTCAGTCGAATTTTTCGAAAATACGGTTGAGAATGGCATCCACGGCATTGTAGATGCGGGTGTCGGAATACACGATCCCGAACACCGCTGCAATGGCTCCCAGCCACAACAGCAAGGTTACAAGGTGTGCCATAGTCAGAGATTCTTGTAGATGTGGTGCAGGCTGTCGAGCGTCGACTTGACGCTGTCGGTGCAGGCGAAATTGCAGTTCCGAACCTGGTGGCACCATTTCGAAACGGCCGCAATAGCGCAGCGGTAGAACTCCTCGAAGGAGAGGGGATGATTCATGACGTTGCCGTTGATGATGGCAACCAGTTCGGCTTTCGTGAGCCGCGTGTAAGACGTGGTCGGTGTACCTTGTACCCGGGTTCCACTTGTGTCGGTCTTTGGCATTTTTTGAACACAAGTTTGTTTGACGTATGTATAAAAAGAGAGACGCGCCCCCTTAATCTCGCCAAAGACCCACGACTACGCAAGTAGAAGTGCAACAGGGACACGCCTCAAATCAGCGTTCGTATGTACTTGTTATCACGTTTCCGTGAGTCTTTGGCAATGGCAAATATACGAATTCATTTTGAATTGGCAAAATTATTTTTCACAAATCGCTCGGTGTCCGGGTCGGGAAGGAGGATGTTTTCCATCGTCACGCTGACGAAATTTTGGCCCGTTTCGACTTTCAGAATGCCGTCCATGAGTAGCTTTTCGCCAATCTTACAGGCAATGCCCTTGGCTACTAACTCGACGTACCTCGTATGCTTTAACTTTTCGCGCAACGGATCATTCGGAAAGAACTGTATCACTTGGACCAATTCCAAATCGCACACCCGGTGTGCCCCGTCTCGGAGCTCCACGATCTCGTCTTTGAACCTGTACCCTTTCATATCAATGGACCTTATTGTATCTGATTGCCGATTCGGGAGCCAGCTAGAACTTGAAGAACCACAGCGGCCAGTCCATCGTGTCCGTTTTGACTTTTTCGGACCTTCTCGGCACTTCCGTCGCCGTATCATTCGGCTGTTTGTACCGAACGAAATACTCGCCTTTGATCTTCATGCCGCGTTTTGCTGCTGCCGTGATCATTTGAAGGGAGACCCCGAGATATTCGGCAGTCTGTCGGCGTCCTCCAATGAAGACCACCCGGTCGTTGAGAACCACCGAGTATTGCATCGCCATCGCCCGGCAGTCTCCGGGAGATATGAAGTTTCCATCCTTGCGCAGTCCGTTCGTGTACGCAAATCGGGTTATCGAATGAACGCTTCTGCCAAGATGCGATGCGAGCTGCTTGTTTCTGGTCCTCGCATAATTCTCGATGATGTACGCCCGTTCTTCGTCTGTAAATGGAATCCTTTTCATATATCAGATGTTTTGTTGACCCTCCCGGATTCGAACCGGGGCCAGCAGAACCAAAGTCTGCGGTGCTACCGTTACACCAAGGATCAAAATGCCCGTCTTTCCGGGCCGCCATTGGTTTTCGTGTCACCTGTCCGATGGAGTCAAGCGTCCTTTTCCGCTTTGCCACCTCCTTCATCCGTCGGAGTAATCCCGTTGCGCCATCGTCGCCCTACTTGCCAAACACACAATCCAAAAGGGGTTGCGGAGGGTGAGGGATTCGAACCCCCGAGGCGTTGCCGCCTGCCTCGTTAGCGGTGAGGTGCATTCAGCCACTCTGCCAACCCTCCAAACCGCCGCGGGCCTCACGGATGGCGGCGGAAGTGAGCAAGTTTGGGAATTGCCCGGCTGTTGTCAGGCGCCGGTTGCCTGTCTGATGAAGTATTCCTTGAACTGGACCCGTCGGCCCGTCCGGGTCGTGTCGTAGTGCATGACGTCCTCGATCGGCTGTCCGCGGCGCCGCAACCGGCTGACGATCTTCCGTAGCTCGGTAGTCTCGAACAGTCGCGATGCCTTCTGTACCGTCAGCCTCCCACCCGCCATCAGGTAGGCAAGAATCTCGCGTTGTGGGTTTCGTACCATATTAACCTTTTTTTGCTTTCAAACTTATCGCTGCAGGAAACACTTCATCGAATCCGTCAAATGCTTCCTCTACGTGTCCAATTTCTATATCGTACTGCCATCCGTCAATCTCAATAAGGACCTCCTCTTCGTCACTTGACAATAGACGTTCTATCAGCTCTGATTTGTTCATAGGTCCATCGTTCTATTTTGTCCAGGTCTATACATCCAATTTTCCCAGCAGGGTGATCCATGAAAAGGAAAAACATCTGCGCGCATCCTTTGCTTCGATCATTCTCGTCCTTGTATTTGTAGATTATGTGAATAGTTGCAGGACCGCAGTGACCAATCGTTTCACAGAAGTGCGGCTTCATCTTGAACCGCTTTTGGCAGAAGTCGATCATTTGCTTCTCGCCTTCAATCCATTTGTAGACGTACATATTTTTTAGGTTTAGTTTGCACCCGGTGTGGCGGTCAAGCCACACCG
>ULXE01068728.1_pt1 | contig 25447 bp, 44 predicted proteins | sample 1961001 | NCBI WGS metagenome assembly ULXE01 (sample SAMEA4835831, study PRJEB28245) | human gut metagenome | biome: gut microbiome; material: fecal sample | place: Denmark | collected 2008
GGAGCCGGTTGATGTAGCTAATATAGCAATTGTCAATGATGAGATTGTTTACGGTTATAGAGATAATCCTTTAGCAGAGCCGAAGAATTTCAAACACAGCAAGCTACTGAATAGTCTCAGAGATATGTTCGTCTGCATTGAGAGTGACTCAGCTACTATTGAGTCATTTTGTGATTTCCTTGTTAATGGCTGGGGGTCTGATAAGTCTATGCCATTTTACGAAACATTATGTCAGTTCTTAGCAGATGTGAAGGCAGGAAATTACTCGGAGATTGAGGACGTCCTGCTGAATAAGACAGAGCAGTGCTATGGCAGGTTCTTTAGCTGTGAGGAGTACTGCGAATACGGGTTTATGCAGGAAATTTGTGTCAGATTCTTTTCTGATCTTTATAATCTCCTTAGTAGAACCAAAAGTATTGACGTACACCCATTATTCCTGTTTGCTTGTAAGAACTTCGGCTCTACAACATCAAATAGGATAATAGAAGATTATGATACTTATTGTCCTCTAGCATGCCGTGCTGAACTCAGAGCGTATGGGCAGCAGATAGAAGGTGTCTTAATAGACATTAAGACTGTACTGCCTAATTTCTTCAGATGGATACATGCTAATGCACGAATTCTATTTGAAATAGCTTTTGCATTATTCTTTTTCTTTGCATTTGGAGTATCTTTGACAGCAGGTATGTATAATCTTGCAATAACAAACCCATTTGTTATTACTATGGGAAGTTTTGGTATAGCATGTTTTCTTGCCATGCCTGCTGTTGCCATTATAGATATGCTTTATCAAAGAGGTACAATCACAAGAGCGGGTGAGTACAAACATAAGGGACTTCAGACTTTCCTCTCTAGCAGTGGTTACACTTACAGACTGCCTACTGCAAAATAAAGAAACATCGGGAGGTTGCAAATGAGTTACATATTTGATAGTAGCGTTGTAATAGAAAATATGATACTTAAATTTATCAAGCAGAACAATTTTTCCATTCCTATCAAAGACAATCAGCTACTGATCCCTAGTTCAGATGATCGCAACAATTTCATACATCGATTGACCAGATATTTTAGAATCGGTGTTCGCTCTCAGGTTATTCGCGCTATAGAGGACGTTTGTGCTATGTGCTGATTTAGGAGGTACTATCGTATGAAATCTATATATTCTTGGGATTACAACAAGAAAATCTTAACAGTCTACTCATGCACAGGGGTGCATGACTTCTTAAGGGAGCATCTTATCAGTTCGATTGACTTTAATTATCCAGTTGTTATCGCTGATTCAGTAATATGCTGTGATGAAATGTTTAGTGGTTGTGATTCATATAATCAGGCTACTGTAATTCCCAATTCGGTTACAAGTTGCCGAGGTATGTTCAATGATTGCGTAGCATATAACCAGCCTACTATAATCCCTGATTCTGTGACTGACTGTGCACGTATGTTCGCTGGCTGTACATCATATGATCAGCCAACGATCATACCTCCTTTAGTAGTTGACTGTCATGGCATGTTCATGTTCTGTGAATCTTATAATCAGCCTACAGTGATACCTAGTTCGGCGGTCGATTGTACATGTATGTTCTGGGACTGCGAGGCGCTTGACCAGACTATAATTGTTCCAGATTCAGTAGTTGCACACCGTGACATGTTTAAGAATTGTAAGAAGATGCAGCATCATTTAGCAGAAGGCAAAACCACCAATTTCTTCAATTAAGATAACAAGAGGAGACTTTAGTAGTCTCCTCTTTTATATTATAAATTAGTATTCGTTTTACCTATACATATGAATAGCTTTTCTATTACAACAATACATGATTAACTAAACTGGAGGAACAAATGAAAAGAAAATTTGAACCAGGTTCAGAGGAATCTATTAATCTGATTATGGAATCTCTAAAGTTTGTGGGGATTGATTGTCGCAGAACAAAACCAGGTGAAGAAGGTGGCCTTTACTACAAAGATGCAGACGGAAGCATAAAAAGAATAGAACCAACCTTTGATGAAGTATTTCCAGAATTGAAACTAAAAAAAAAAAATGAGGTAACTAATGACTGACACAGCAAGAACAATTATGCTTTCTAATGCTATTCAGGATATTCTCAAGGTATTTGCAGAGCAGGAGATTGGCTGCAGTATTGACGTCAATGAGAAAGCTTTAGCAGATTACCTTGATAGCACTAGAGGGATATCCGATTATTTTGAGGCAAACACAAAAGAAGAAATGTATGAGGTGTTTTTGACACAAGTGTTAGATGGATATCCAATATGGCAACTATTAGAGCTCCCAGAGTGGACAAAAGCTATGTTAGAACGTGAGTTTCAGGCAGAGCTTGTTGCACAGAAGAAAAAAGCAGAGAAGGAGTTTGCATGTTTGAGGTGTAAGCATTATAAATGTAAAGAAACCTCGTGTGGTTCTATACAGACATGTCATGGTTCTAGCTATAAAGTTAAACGCAATGTAAAAACGTATTATTCAGTGCGTTTTAAGCCACGGAAGACAAAATGTAAAGATTTTGAGGCCAGAGGTTAATAACATGATATGTTAGCCATATTGATATAGGAAAAAACGCATCTCTTTAGTAGTAAGTGTAAGGGAGTATATTGATGCAAATCGAGAATTATAAGCTCTCATCAAAACAGATCAGTGATCTTGAATTATACTCAAGGTCAGTTCTTGGAGAAGAATATTACAAAATGGTCGGCAGATTCTACGACTCCATTGTACAGTCCAGAGCCCAGTACCGCGTTGTCCTGACAAGAAAATGCTTTAATCTCCTCAACATATACCACTGGTGCAGGAAGAAAACACACCCTGATGACAACACTGAGTTCAGTTCGCTCTTTTATTCCGATAATACTTTGATTGCAAAAATTCCGGATATTGCGATGGATTATATCCTATTTAACAAGATCCCCGACATCACGATAATCAGTGACATACTGATCCATGGCAGATCGGTAAATGCTCTGATAGACAATTTTATTAAAAAACTCACGGATTATCTTCAGCTCAACGGTATAGATATGACATTCGAAGAGGTCAAAAACGATGTTTTGTGTTTTCTCAAAATAAAGATAATGGTCCAGAACGACAAACCGCTGCTGATGAACAGACAGTATATTCAGCATATAGAGCTGCTGGACGGCACAGGAAGTGTCTGGGAGGCAGTAAAGTGGCATGATCTTTCCTTAAAGATCTCAAGGCTTATTTCGGAGAATGTGTTTTCAAATACGTCATATGCGCTGTCAATGTTCGAGGTGGACGAGAAGGACATCGCTGAGCGCGTCGGGAATCTGGGATTTGTCAGGTCGGAATGGCAAAGGCGCGGCACCAGAGACGTCTGGGTAAAGCCGCTGTACCGTCATGACGGCAGTATTACTGCGTTATATACAATAAGGCTCAATCAGAACAGCATAGACGATAAATACAGCGCAGTGCCGTTTGTTATCATGTCTGATTTCGATCTGTCTGCTTCAGATGTGATATATGAAAAGCTTGGACTTATAAAACAAGGAACACTGGGATTTTCAAAGCTGATACCGGTGATACTGAGCTACGACCTTCTGTTGCTTATTCTTGATGGGTATAACGGAACAGTGAAGATCGACAAAGACAAGATATTCAGTGGCGCAGGCAATGGCACGAATTTCAGGTTTGAGTTCATGGATATGGTGAAGCGGACTAAGCCTTTCCTGTCCTGGGAGGAGCTTAATAAACTGATACTGGACGCCACGGCAAACTCAGCCCCGCTGATGAACGCCGATACTGGAGGATCCCTGTCAGTAGACGAATTGATCGCAGCCGAAGGCGAACAGCTTGAAAAAGAGGCGTATCTTGAATACAGCTGCCAAAAGCAGAAAGAATGTAAAGTTTGCCATAAGCCATTAAATGTGCTGTTCAGCATGGTAGATACAAGCTCCGAGGAAAAACTTGCCGAATCCGTCGGGGATATTCTCAGACTCACGGATACAGGATCACTGGCGCTCAGCTCTCAGCAATCCGAGAACGAAAATGAAATAATTTCATGCGTTTACAGAGCTGGCGAGCAGTCGCAGTTCATACATCCTAAAAAGTATATGGAGCAGCTTCCGGTGCTTTGCGAGATAGAGCGTGACTGCATGGGAAACATAGATGATATGCTTAAAAGAGTGCGGGCAATGTACGGCGAGAATGAGATTCGGTGCAGCGCGCTGTGCGACTATATCATCACGCTCTACAGCTCAGGACAGCTCCTGAGCGACTGGGATATAAACTATTACTCATGGGTAGAAACTGATTTTGAAAAATACCCTGAATTAAAGAACCGTTCCAAACACGATCGGATAGAATTACAGATGATACTGAATTCAATCCAGAGGATGGACGCCATCAAGCAGTATCATAATCTCTATCCGGATACACATTAATAAGCGACAAAGGATGACTGGCACACTGTAGTGCTTTGAAGAAAGAGGTTAACTAATGAACATTAATGCAGAAACCCTAATTCAGGATGCTTTTGATAGAGCTACAGACACATTTAAAATCATTGAGAAAGGCCGTAGACTGACTATCCACGGCTGTTACAGTATCAATATTAGCAGTATTCTTACTAAGTTAATTCAGGACACTGGGAGATTCTGTGATACACATGCTGATGATATTTTATTCGATCTAGAAGATATAGTTAAAATCGCTAAGCATGGCGTTGAGAACATGATTCCTCATGTGACTGTAAAAGCAGTGGGCATACGTGCAAGTGGTGTTGACGGTGCTGAGTACATTTTCAATAATATGAATAACAATTGGCATGATGATTATTATAGACGTATATATGGCATCAAGATAACTCATTTAGTAGAGCACGATGAGGATACGGTTACTGTTGAGCTACGCGACATTAAGGCAGAGGTAGATATAGCAGCTTATAGAATGCAGATAGCGGGCACAGAATACGAAACCTGCCAAATGAAGCACAACGGCACTAAGCCCGAAGAGCATGCTGAGAAAACCAATTTATTTACACATTTGGAGGATTAAAATATGAACATTTATTCAATTAAACCAGCAATTATAACTAATGTCTCACTGACAATGGCAGACCACGGCACCCTAACATTTTATATTACGTTAAAGGAGTGCAACAGTTCTGAGAATCATTGTTTGGGTGGATATGCTATTGGTAAAGGCTATTTAGGTGCTGATAATTTTGAAGGAAGTGCTATAGGGTTAGAGGCAATGATGCGTATTATGGATACCGTAGGCGTTGCTACTTGGGAAGATCTTGTGGGTAAGAAGGTGCTATTAGGTTTTCATGAGCCTTATGGTGGTATGGAGGAGATTACAAATATTGAAACAGAAAAAAGTTTTAATATACAGAATTTTTTCAATTCTAATACAAAAGTTGCAACTCAGACGACTTCATTTTTTACAGATGTGCTATAAAACAATGTATATATTGCCCATTAGATTGTAATGGAGGTTCAAACATGACAGTATTTGAAAAGATTGTTGACATAATAATTTCGCATTGTACTTTTTCTGAAGAGGAGGAAGCCATATTGAAACACATGAAGCCTTCGCAGGAGAGCATAGCCAAACTGCGTATGATCGCAAATGTATCGCATGCTTTAAACTGTGGAGTATACTCACCTTTCCATATAGAGGACAGTTTCACTGGTGAAACTTACGGTGACTTTAAATCATTTGTTGACTTTCTGAATTCAGATTTAGCAGTCAATAGAAACCTCTTAAATGGAACAGTAAAAGACTTCTTTTATCCTACTGACCTACATCTCAGATTTAAGGGAACAGTCATGTGTGTAAATCATGTTGACTTGAACTCCGATGAGAACTCGCTTAAGGCTACACAAAAATTTGAGAGCTATTCTCTTACAGAGATTACAAGCAACATTGCTAGATACTTGGATGAGATTTATGCAAACACCAAAGACAAAAATATTCCCAAAGAAGCATACAGCAGTTGTGTACGCCTTTATGAAGAGGCTAAACATATTCTCAAAGTTGTGGGATTCGATATTGATTTCAATATATCTGTTGAAAAGCATATAGTCAAGCCAGGCAAGAGATCTTCAGGTTCTGAAACCCACTTATTTAAGTAAGAATACTTGACTAGCTCTTTATAGTGTACTATACTTGTATTAGAAAGGCGGTTATCATGGATCTTACACTTATTAGGCTTTTCTCATTCACAGGTATCTCTTCATTCTAATTCTCTTTTGCATGGGTCTACTTGTTATGCACATCTGATACGAGATGATAAGCATTATTTTATTAAGTTTAAATGAAATCCTATAACAAAGCAATAGAACAGAATGGCTCTATATAAAGTTGTTGCTTCTCGTCTTGCAAAATATTTTGGCTTAGACGCAATTGAGTATAGTTTATGTTTAGTAGATACGATGGATGGCATAACACCAGTAGTAGGTTGTATCTCGGAGTATTATTGCTTTTATTACAAACAATTATAATGAATTGCTGAAACGAGGTCTTATTGATGAGAGAAGAGTTTAAGCTTATAAGTCGCAGAAAATTTCCGCATAAGCACATTGCAACAATAGGTAGGGACTTCGAGGACAATGCTTATACTTATTATCTTAAGATTCATGCATGACATCCAAGGTTCGTGTTTGAACTTTGTCGGGGGGATTACCAAGTTTGATAGTGAGATGACATTAAATTTTGTACGTAACAGGGTCTATGAATCTGAGTATGACTGAATTGATAAGGTCTTAGTAGCATATGGATTAAAATACTATGATGCTTGGGAACTATTTAAGGCTATGAAGGCAGAATGTGCTTATGATGACTTAACTATCAATGAGGACTATGAGAATACTGAAGAAATCATAATAAGAGCTGATAGCTTTAACAGAGAGTAAGGATGATATTTATACTACCCTTATTTCTCTTTAGTAGGGAGGTCTTTATAATTAAACAATCATGTAAAGCAATTGTTTCGCGATTGCGCAAGAAGTATCCTAAAGGGACTCGTGTTCGTTTAGTGAAGATGGATGATCCACAGTCTCCAGCTACAGGGACATTAGGAACTATACAGGGTATTGACGACATGGGCAACATTTTAGTAGCTTGGGATACTGGCAGTTCTTTAAGTTTAATTTATAATGTGGATACATGGGAGGTAGTATCATGAAGTGTGAAGCCAGTATCATGGTATCCCGTGGCATAGATACGACGCAAGTCAGCCAATGACGCAGGTTCAGATAGAATTCCTGTGCAGATTCTATCATGATCATGATCGAAAAAAAAAAACGAAGCTGATACGCTTGCGTCAACAGCGGTTCTGTAAAGCATAAACGTTCGCATTTATATGTAAATATTTAGCAGGAGGTAATATATGAAGTACGAAGTAAGAGTTTGCAATTGTGGGAGAATTCATGTATTCTATCATGAGAAGATCGAGAACGCAATTTACAATGACAAGGAGCTACTACTCATTTGTGGTGGCTGTGGTTCTGGGACGATAATAGGTGCAGATTATCGTCCTGATGGAGCATATGGCTCTAATGAGCCATGCTATGATATGTACAGCTTTACACTTGACAAGACATACAGTATAACATCTGACTTCAAGACCCCAAAGGGTCATGAGATTTCTGAAATCTTTTTTGATGAGGGTATTAAAGTACCTATGATGACAGGTGAATATGCAGGACTGTACACACCTTTTGTTGGATTTTCAGATATTTGGTTCCCAGACTTGTATAAAATCTGGGAACCAGGAACTACAATGAAGGACGTTGCTGAGTTCATAGCCAAGTACCGCAAAGATAGAAAGACAGTTAACATGAACCGTCTCATCAACGAGAATAACAATCCAGAAATTCTTAAGGCCGTATCTAGCAGACTGATTGAGGGTCTCGACTGGACAGATACAGAGTATGATAACTGGTGGATGAAGCAAGATGACCCAGATATAGCAGAAGAGACGCACAATTTCGAATAATCCAGAACTTGACTATTCATTAGTAGTATGATATAATAAATTTATTGGAAAGTCTTGAAACCGCAATTATCTGAGGTGATAAGGTATGCAGGCAGATTACACATCAGCTTTTAGCAGATTCCCAGAAGATGTTAAGGCCGAACAAACAGGGTATGAGCTTTACTTAGCAGATAGCAGTGTGTTAACTTTTGACACAGCAACGCATATATGCATAGTAGTAAATAGAGATCTTTTGCCTGTTGCGCTATACAAGGTGGATGGCGCACAGATGTATTCAGCTATTGTTGACTGGTTGATAAGACGTGCTTTGCCTGTATCCAGACAGAATTATGAAGGAATAATTAAATCTGTAGGTCTCTCTAGCAACACAGACACGCTATCTTTGATTACAACGTATCATGCATTATCTTTAGTAGATAATTATTGGATACGTCCAGTAGGCAGTACCATAAAGTACAGCGATGTCAACTTGTACTTGAATCATTTCTCCGATTTGTTGACAGTATCGCTGCTTGGAGGCAAACCATTGACTATAACAGGCACAACTCCAGATATTAATCAACGCGGTTGCATGGCTAAATGCTATTCAAGGGAATCAGATGGAATTTATATCTACAAATACTCAAAGTATTCAGAAAAGATATACGCTGAGGTCTTTGCGAGTCGCATTGCGCAAGCTTGTGGGTTTGATACCATTGCATATACATTAGCACATAAACGAAAAAAGCTATGTTCTAAATGTCGTATAGGGACATCAAAAGAGATTGGTTGGGTTACTGCATCCGAAATCTCTTTAGCAGGATATAATCCTAAAGAACTAGCATTAAAGTTATCACCCAATAGGCTTTATCAGATGTTCCTTATTGACTACCTAACAGGTAATATTGATAGACATAATGAAAACTGGTCTTTTGCTATGAATAACAGTGGACAAATCCTAGGACTTACTCCTCTGTATGATTATGATAATTGCTTTCTAGCAGACGAAAACACAGTATCTAAAGTCACATTGCATAAGCTCAACGTTGATGCACAATTGGCTATGAGCAAGCTTTCTGGTTCAGATGAAATACTTGAAAGGGTGTATCTGTTAGTCAATAGCAACAAAGATACAGACAATGCTTGTTATCAAAGATTTATTCAGTATGTATACAATCAGCTAGCCAACCTTTAGCAGGTTGGCTTAACTATTTTGTAAAGGAGTGCTATAATGAACTGATTCACCAACGTATTTAACAGTAACAAGGAGAAGGTGACTAATATGGAACGAGATTATGTTTTGATGAATAAGAATATTCCTTTAACATCGTTTCATCTGAAAGATTTGGGGAGCGAACTATTTACGCTTTCAGACATTACTCAGCTGCATGACTCACCTTATAATGCTGAGGTTTTGGAAGAATTGCTGGTTTCTAGAAAGCCAGCCAAGAATCGTGAATATCTTGAAAAACTCTTGCAGCAGATGCGGATAAACAGTATATCAGAGTATCTTGATATCTCGTATGGTTTATCTTTAAACGACACACTCTGGTTTAAACCGGCAGATGCAGATGATAGTATAACTTGGGACTCTGTTAACCATTATACAAACACTTTCAATGTTGACATTGCAGAATATATGCTCACAGGACAAGCTTTAGCAGGACTTCATGTGCGTACAACCTCTCCAGAGTTTGGTACAAATGGTATTCTTCCAAAGTGTTGGCATAGGGAAGAAGATGGACAGATTTATCTGTACAAAGGTGGAACTTCTGGATGTTGTAATACAGGTAATGAGCCATACAGTGAGTATATGTGTTCAAGTATTTTAGCAGCTATGGGGATGAAGAATTTTGTTCCTTACACGCTGAAATGTTATTATGGACATCTGGTATCATCCTGTCCAATGTTTACATCAAAAGAAGTCGGCTATACTCCTGTTTGCAATTATAGCAACCCTAAGACATTTATGCAAATTGTCTCGCTTTTTGAGAGTTTGGGTTTACGTGAACAGTTTGAGGACCATTTGATCTTTGATGCCCTGGTGTATAACACAGATAGGCACCTGAACAATTATGGATTTCTCAGGGATAATGACACTTATAAGGTGGTTGGAATGGTGCCTATCTTTGATAATGGCTGTGGCATGTTACCATACTACACTCTGGATAGAGATATCGACGAGTATGCAAAGAAGTATGATTATCAGAACTCCGGACTGAGCAATGACGACATTTTTGCATTATGTCTTAAGGATAGACATAAAAAGATGCTATCTCATTTGATAGACTTCACGTTTCCGAAGCATCCTCTATTTGATCTACCTGAAGAGCGTATCAAGCGACTCGAGGACTTACTACAGCGACGAATTCAGTATATTCTTTCAAAGTAATCAGAAGCTCCAGCTAAACTTTAGCAGGAGCTTATTTCATATGAGGTGTAAATACGTTAAACATTGATAATATTATTGAAGAGATAGTAAGTGACCATGTGGATGAAACTAAAGAGATTTGTTCGGAATCACGCTTTCCATTTTATGATGAGTTTGAGGCTATGTATTTTTCTAATTTGCGTAGGAATTTACAATCTGATCTTGCGCATTTGGTGATACATTCTGATCAGTGTTTAGCTGACTTGACAATATTGAGAAAAATAAGAGCCATTTGAAGGAGGACATAGCATTGACAACAGAAACATCATTTTTTAGTAATCCTAAAGAAGTGTTATATCATATTACATCTAGAGCAAACTTACCAGGTATTTTAGCAAATGGGTTGTGTCCTAGTATAGGGAATAATTCAGCATTGTGCCGTGAAAACGATCAGCGAATATACTTAACAGATGAAAAAAGCTTACCCTATTGGGTTATTCTACTCAACATCAAAGATCCAGTGCTTTTAAAGGTTTCAGACATCTCTGCAGAGAAATTCGCCTATGATATCTATAAAGAGTTTATCTACACAGGCACTATCACACCAAAGCATATCTCTGTAGCAGATCAATCTTTGCTTCGGAGTGCGTCTGTTGAGGATATGCAAGCACTCTGCACTTCTTATGCATATGGTTTATGTTATCTTTGTCTAGTCATCGTTCGCGGATATACTTATAATAGAGTCGATGAAATCTTATTTGGTAAAATCGAAACTATCTTAGCAGTTATAGATAGATTAGACTTCACCTGTTATACACAAGATAAATGGAAAAAGATTATGCGTGATTATGGTGATGAAGGTGAATATACATTCTGTGATCACTATGCTGTTACAGATTCTTACGGACCGAAGCTTTTTGAGCAGGTTGTTCTCTTTTCGGAAGATGAACATTTAGCAGTTCGTAAACATTTGTCAGATACAATTAAAAGGATTTTTCCAGACTGCAAAAATTGGGAAACAGGAGGCTGGACAGGCTAATGAAAATAAAATATGAATCACAGAAGTAAGACTTGATATTTTAGCAGGGTTGTGATATACTTATAAAGAGGTGATCTTATGTTAAACATTTACTTTGGTACTCTCGAAGGTGCAATCCAGCATCCCTCAATCCTCTTTAATAATACATTTAGAGAAGAATGGTTTGAAGATCCATTTGTTAAGCATATCTGCAAGGTAGTTGATAATACTGACGTGGTCTCTGCCTATCAGATGACTAACCCTTTATTTGGTCCTGTTAACTGTAAGATACTATCAGGCGGTTGCAGGAACTGTATTCTAGCTTATGAAACTGATCGTATTATCGATGCAACGCTAATGGGGGATAATTGTGCACAAATTTTGGTTGAAATATCACAAAAGAAAGATCTTACTATCATGCTAAAGTATCTGATGAACTTTAGCAGTGTTCCTAATATGGAAGCTTACATTATGAATGCAAAAAAATATGTGCACTCATATGATGAGTATTTAGATGTAGCTATTGATTATGTTTGAGGTGAAATATGAATGGTGAAGTTACTCTTACAATTGAGACAGGTAGATTGAAATTCGAGTTAACATTCAGTAGAAATGTTTCATTTATACGTGGTGCAAGTGGAACCGGGAAAACTTATTTATGTGATTTAATTGAGCAATCACGGTCTGCTGATAGCGGTGTAGTAGTTAGTTTAACTAAAGAGGTGCCATTACGAGTCATGCCTATGAACACTTTAGATGATCCATTTGCTATGCCGTGGTATGAAGTATTTGGCAGAATTAATGACACAATTTTTATTATTGACGAAGAATGTGATTGTTTAAAGGGTAAACCTTATAATTTATCTGAAGTCATAAAGCGCACTTCAAATTACTATGTTATCATTAGCAGAGATAGATTCTCAGATATCCCGTATAGTGTATACAGCATTTATGAATTGACAGTACAGCCAGATCCAGAATATTCTAAACTCTTTATAAAGAACCAGCAAATTTTTAGTAATACATCTACAGACATGAATCCAGCGCTTATTATAACTGAAGATTCTGGAACAGGCTTCGATTTTTTCACCAAGTCAACAAATGCTCCTGTTCTGACAGCGCATACTAAGACAAGAGTTTCAAGAATGCTTAAAGGCAATCTTCAGCAAAACAAGCAAAACATATTAGCAATTGCAGACGGAGCAGCATTTGGTTCTGAAGTGGAAGAGGTTATGCAGATTATTAAGAAAGCAAAGACAAATGTGATATTGTATTTACCTGAGTCGTTTGAATGGCTATTACTTCACAGCTTAATATTTAAGAATGACTCCATGATTCAGCAAATATTAGAAGATTACTTGAATATGATTGATTACACAGAGTTCTTTTCTTTAGAGCAGTACTTCACAAAGATTTTAGAAGATGCATGTAAGAAGCAGAATGTTTTGTATAGTAAGAGCACTCAGTCTTTGCCTACAATCTTCCTAACAGAAGAAAATATAAAATACCTTTTAAGTCTTATTCCTAATGTGAATTTTCCAGAGAGTGATTCATCAACGCATTATTTCTCTTAGAAGACTTAGTAGCTACAGTATATCTTTACTGGCAGGAGGTTTCAGATGTTTGTACAGGTTTACAGAAAACGCAAACTCATTGCAGAGATGACTGTTGATTTAGCAGCCAAAACTGTCAGCAAATATAGAACTTATATTGATGATATAATTGATCTTCCTTTTGGAGTTAACAGGCAACCAAACTACATAGCATTCATTGACTTCCTTGAAAGTAGATGTCCACCTAGGGAACGTGCAAATATAAAAGAGCTCTTGGACAACTGGAATTTGTTAGAGTATGATCCATTAGCAATCACAAAACGGACTCATGGACTAATGTTTGGTGATTTCATCTGGATACGTTTTGATAACGAGGATACTTCTTATGATAAAATCAAAATCAGACCTGACTAATGAACTTGTGTTTGAGAAGACAGATTTCAAGCTTATTTCTTCAGAATCATCAAGTAAAGGCAATGTAACAAAATATACAGATGGGAAGCTATGGATAAAGACAAACAATCAAGGGTATGAAGCTTTAGCAGAGGTGTTATCTAGTAGAGTAGTAAAAGCTTTGGGATTTCAGACTGTCGAATATAAACCTTGTTTTATAAGTCGCAATGCCTATGAGGTTGAATCTGCATGTTTTTCAGAATCCTTTACCGAGAATAAAACAGAGTACACTATAGGAAGACTATTACAGCAGTATGGTGGCTTTAGTAACTCAGATGATATGTATGAAACATTCAGAGCTATCCCTGATGTTATATCCCGTATTCGTTGGGTTCTTGATTTACTTGCTCCTTTAGGCACCATGCAATACTTAGTATACGCTTTAGCAGAACTCATTTGGATAGATAGCATTATTTTAAATGAGGATAGACATTTATTTAATTTAGTCCTTCTACGCGATAGTAAGAATAGATTTCAATTAATAAATTTTGATTATGGGGCAGCATTGTTATCAGATTTAGTAGATTACCCATTGGCAATGCCATTGCAACAAGCAATTTATAGTGTAGAATCTAAACCATTTAGTAGACATTTCTCTTCACAGCTGCAGGCATTTCAGGCATATTTATCAACATCTTTTTCTGATGATATAACCGTTAATATTTCTGATCTGTATACTTACTTTAAAACAGAACATATAGCTAGATGTCTTTCAATTTTATCATATACTTTGCAAGGCAGTGAGATTACGCTAAGAATTAATCAGGCAAAAGAAAGTTCATTCTTTTAGCAGTTATAAATTTACTATAATATTACTATAAGGATGAGACATATGTCTCATCCTTATTTCTATATGCGGCAGCAGCTCAAGTGGTTTGAGCGTCCGACTTATAATCGGAAGATTGTGGGTTCAAATCCCACCTGTCGTACCAGACTAGCACAAAAGGAAAGGGCACTGTTGCCAGCACCCTCTCCCAATAAAGAATTGCTCAGTGATTACGAGACTTGCAGTGACCTGCAATCGCAGCAATACCCAGGACATTAATCCACCAAGCATGCATTACGAACGTTGCAATCAGCAGAGCTGCACCAGAGCCTGCAATAGCAAGCTTTGAAATGCGTTCTTTATTTAGATCATTCATGTTACCACCTCGATTCTACTGGCAGGGCTTGAAAGCCAGTGTATAATACTCCGAGGAAAGCAGTTGCGAAAACCAGCAGATGATAGCATCTTGACCTATCTAGAGTATAGCATAACATTAAGGATTTGTCAACACCTTTTGTGCTAGTCAGCTATACATAAAATCTATAACAGAATAAGGAATATGAACAAATGAGAACATTTAAGACATTCAGAGATCCTTTTGGGGTTGGTTTCAATACAACTAAACCAAAACAGATAGAAATCAAAGATGGTTTAACTGTCTTAGTAGGCTGCAACGGTGCAGGTAAAACTACTTTACTTACAAATATTGAAGATGAACTTAAGAAGGCTAATATTCCAGTCTTTCAGTATTCTGAACATTTTGATGGTAGGCATATGAAAGATAAAGCAGCAGCTAAAGGTGATATGTCTTTTGTTGCAACATCTGTGTGTTCTTCTGAAGGTGAGAATATTAACCTTAATCTCTGTAAGGTTATATCCCAACTAAGAGAATTCATAAAAGAAGGAACCTTTAACAGGTCGGAAGAAGTAACTTCAACAGAACGTTGGATTTTGTTTGATGCAATAGATTCAGGTTATAGCATTGATAATATTATTGAGCTTAAAGCTATCTTTAATCTTATGCTTGAAGATGCTAAAACATTTGGTGTGCAGTTATATATTATAGTTTCTGCAAATTCATATGAGTTAGCAAGCAATGAGAACTGCTTTGATGTTATTAATGGTGAGTATGTGGCCTTTAACTCTTATGGAGACTATAAGCAGTTTATTCTTGATTCACGAAAACTAAAAGATGAGCGTTATAAGGAGAGTTAACATTGAATGGCTTACTGTCAGTTCTAGAGAGGTGTTAGGAGGTAACTGATGCAATTCATAACAGATGTAATCCTATCAGCATCTGAATTTGCTGAATGCTATTCCGGGTGCTGGTTCACACACTGTGTAACATATACACAGATGAAAAACTGTTTATCTTCTGTAAACATCTGGGTAGGTAAACCAATACCTTTAGCAGCATTAACAGAGAAGGTCTTAGCAGATAATAACTACTATGCTTTGGTAGAATTTCTGCCAGAAGATACAAGCAAGCCTTGCTACTGTGGAGTTATGCGTATTCAAAAGAAATATGTACACCGATTTAGCAGAGCAGTAAAAGAGAATTATGAGGGAGACAGAATATGAACTGTACAAGTCAGCGAGTGAAACGTGCTAAACAGCGTATTGCAGACGAAAAGTATGCAACCGGGCAGAAAAAGCTAACACCTGAAGAAAAAGCTGCTAAATCACAGCGACTTAGAACAGGAACACAAGCACTAGCTGCAGCAATGTCTGTAATTACTATGACGAATGGTCCATACAGTAAACTTGTATGAAGGTGAAGTATTATGAATGGTAATTTGATGAAAGAAATAGATACCCTTGGCAGGAACATCATCAATATTAGAGGAATATTATATGAAAATGAACAAGAATAAGGAGCATTGGCGAGTAACATTTAATTGCAATATGGATGCAAGGAATAACTGTACATTAGACGTATGAGCATCAACAATCAGGAAAGCAGAGAAACACGCTATAGAGATTATGCAGAAGCGAGCAGACATTTCATTTTTCTCCTGCATCAGTATTGAGCTCTGTAAGGATTGACCTTTAACAGGAAAGGATATTATGGATATTCAGGATTTACTTAACTCACTTAATATAGTTATAGACACTTCTAAGGAAAATGGGTTCATATGGAAGTGTCTTAGCCTTATGCTCATATCAGCTGTGGGTGCAGGTTTGTTTGCAGTTATGAGAATTTGTATTAGGCAGACGGAGTCCGAAAAGTTGAATGCTTACGCTAAAAGAATAACAATAACATGTGAAACCATTACTGCTGTAGTAGTTAGTACAATGCTCATAATCTTTGGGGTTTCTATTTATAACACGGGGGATAAAACTCCTTATTCTTTAACATTTGTGGTAGACATGACAAATAGTGATTATGTACAGTTACATGAGTATTTTCATATTAAAGAGTGTCAGGAATATCAAAGTCCTAGCTATGCTGAGATATCTCCAAGAGACGAGTATTATAACCAGGTTCTAGAGTGGTACGCAAAGTGGGCAGGATATCCATTTAGCAGGAGGTAATTATGTTAGAAAAGATTTCTGAGTCGGCTATTCGTCAGAATAAGGTCAATACTCTTAAGGCTAAGATTCACAATGAAATAGAAGAATACACTGCCAGTATTCGTGAGAATATGAAAATACTGTTGGAAGAGGAAATCATAAATCCTGATATGTGGGACTATTGTGTATGTGTGGCATTTTTTCTAACGCAATTAACTGAGTTTGTTGATTGGGAAGGCGCTTTCCAGAATAAAGAAGCTGAGAATCCTAAGAAAGATGCTGTTATTTACACTATATCAGTAGACGAAATAGATATTTGGTTGCAAGAGGAATTTAACTTTGTTTCTCATCTGTTGTCTGTTGTTAAATATGATGACGGTTTTGCAAATATTGCAGGATATCTTGACGATAAGTTTTTATCACGAGGGTTACTGTGTATTATCGAACGAACAATATACGAACAGGATCTGAGGGACAAAACTGAGGAGTAATCATGACTAAAATATTAAAGATGGGCAAAGTAGCTTTAGCAGTCTTAATTGGACTCATTTTTGCAGCTGTAGCTATATTCTCGGCTATTACCTGGACTCATGCATTTCAGGGAATTCTTAAACCGCGATATTATGTGGGTGATACATATAAGGATAATTATACAATTACAGAAGTTGTGGGTAGACACATAACTGCAGTTGTAGACAACTCGAATCATGTCTTGTATGATGTACTGCGAGACTCTAGTGGAGATCGTTATTTAGCAGTTCACCTGGACCAGAATGGTTTGCCTGTAAAGCAGATAGAGCCTGTTGTCTCTGAAAGACCTATCGTTAGTACTTTTGAGTTCAATATTTTAGAAGAATTAATTCAGAGTCAGGCAATGCTGTATTTATATGAGATAGTCTTGATTTTATCAGCATTCTTCGTTGTTCCAATACTGAATGAGTTGTTGAAGGATTAATCATGATACTATACACTGGGGACATTCATGGTTCACTTTCTCGAATAGCCTATGCAGTTAATCAGGGAATTGTGAAAGCCGGTGATACCTTAGTTGTGCTAGGCGATGCAGGGTTTAATTACTTCGGGAATTCTCAGGATAAGCGTTTAAAATATCAACTTGGAAAGTATGGCGTGACCATATTCTGCATACATGGGAATCATGAAATGCGACCAGAGACTATATCATCATATAAGACAAAAATTTGGAATGGTGGCACCGTCTTCTGTGAGGAGCAGTATCCTTATCTGTTATTTGCTAAAGATGCAGAGATCTACAATTTAGCAGGACGAAAAACAATTGTTTGCGGTGGAGCTTATTCCGTTGATAAGTATATTCGTCTTCAAAGGGGTTCTGCATGGTTTGCAGACGAGCAGCCATCAGCCATAATAAAATCTTTAGTAGAGGAAAATTAGATTCACTCAATTGGGATATTGATCAGATATTAACGCACACATGTCCAAGCAGATATATTCCAGTAGAAGCATTTCTCTCAGGTGTTGATCAGTCAACCGTTGATCAGAGTACTGAGGTGTGGCTAGACTCTTTAGCAGACAAATTGAAATACAGACGTTGGCTGTGTGGTCATTGGCATATTGACAAGCGCATAGATAATTTCAGATTTGTCATGCAAGATATTATTGAATAAATTATATACGGGGGCTATTATGTGTATGCGTGATGACGATAAGGAATGGGTTAAGCTGAATTATTCCCTTGTAAAGGATGATAAATTCCTGTTAGATAGCTTGAGAGACTGCCACGTGGAGGGTATTAAGCTCAGCTTGGACATGATTTTGCTAGGTTTGATTTATCTGGGTCTTATGCTGTGGGTTGCTGTTTCTCAGCAGAGCGTTTGGTATTTTATACTTGTGGCTCCATGTTTAGGGATGCTCGCAATAGGGCTTAGTCATTTTGTTTCCCGGGCACATTGCTGGATTAACCCTAGATTCGATGAATTTAAGTATCTAGATGAGATTTCGAGCTTCGAAGCTTGCATGATACGGCATAATGTGGAGCGGGCTTACCATACAGATGAAAGTATAGAGGACATATTGACATGCACAGACTTCTATATTGATGGCTAAGCACATTTAGTAGGAGGTGAACATATATGAGTAACTGGACTCATGTTGCCGGGATAATACGCATGGATAAGTGTAATAAGTCAATAGAAGACTGGGGTACTATAATTCCGGGGGCTTATGTACCGAATTATGCTGACGAGTTGCCACTTGATAAGAATATTATGCTTGCTCAGGAGGCTGATAAGGCACATCCATGGTTATATCCAGAGTATAATATTCCTATCAAGGGCGAATACGATTATGGAGATGATGAGATGCAGCTCAGAGTATATCGTGACCCTTGTAGAAATTCGGCTTTGGGCTATCAACTTACAATAACGGCTGATATGAGATCATTTACAAGCCAGATGAAGATTCTTGATTGGTTTGGAGATATCTGCAATAGGATAGATAGTTCGGATTATGGTTATGTAAGACAGGCATCTATTACTATTGAGACAGAATCACTAGATAGTATAATTACTGCTACCTTTCAGGAGGATACATCCACTAAGGAAGTATATCTATTCTACACAACCTTTAGCAGAAAAACCGGTGATGGCACTGTGCATAAACAACTATTACACACTAGGAGGTAATGCTATGTTCAAAGCAGAATGTACTAATATTTTTTCATACGTTCCTGGGTGCAGAAACTGTGCATATGGCGTTCCAGGTGATACATTTGCTGCATGTAATGAATACTACTGCAAGAACGAAGAATGCCACGAACATGCTAATAAACCACAGTTTATAGAAGAATTAAACTGTGATCACTTTTGCCCAGTAGATGTAGCTGCAAATCCAAGTGATGCTTTAGCAGAAGCACTCAAGAACAGGGCCAGACTTCAGACCTATAGTGTAGTATTTCATATAGAAACTAGTGACTCAAGCTTCAGCAGGGAGTTCCTTGTTTCAGCTACCGCGCCAGGTGAAGCTGTCAAGTTTGCTCAGGCTTATTTCAATGCTTCAAGTGCACATCATAATCCTGAAGCTAAGGCTTCATTGCATTCAGTTTGCCTGGTCAAGGCTAAAGGTGTGATTGGCTCATCTGACATAAGCATATTTTAGTAGGAGGTAATGTTGTATGAGCAACGGTGGCATCTCAATATTTTAAATCAATCAGTTGCAAATGAGACATAATTCAATGTCCCGTCAGATAAATACTGGCGGGACATTTGCAATTACAAGAGGGCAATATGAATACAGTGAATCTTTATGAAAAGAACCTTGAGAAACTTTACTATATGCAGGAGTTAGGATGTAATATCAGTATCGTATCTTATGTGAAAGAACTACTCAAGTCACTAGAAGTATACCAGTCAAATATATTTCCAGGGGCAGACTTGCAGTATATACAGTTAGAGTTTTACAAAGGGCAATCTTATCTAGAACTGCAAATTTATTGTGATCATTGCGAGCTTTTTCAAACAGGTAGAGAGTTATCTAATGACATTTTTAAGACACTCGATTATGATAAGAAGCAGATTTTGAATATTATCAAAGAGTTCTTTAGCAGTCGGAGATGATAACTTGTTAAAACCAAAACACATGAAATATACCAGTAGGATAGTGGAGAGAAGGGTGGATCCTCTGCTTGCTAAAGGCAAAATAAGGACTCTAGCCTATGCTGATACAGAACTACATAAAATTTGTAGTAAACGTTTATCTCGACATTACTAGATGACTGGGCATACATGATATTTATTTTAGTAGTTGACAATTGCAGTAATTTGATATATAATTATTATGAGGTGTTATAATGACTGCAGAATTAATACTATCACTGCAAAAAGCAGTGGATTTCTTTGATAGTGCATGTGAGCAACTAGAATCTCCAGATGACTATGATGTTCTCATACTTGATACATATTTTAAACACTGCTTTGAACTAGCTTTAGCAGTAATGCAAAATACGCCTAAAGAATCTCCTGAAGTGATAATCAATCATGCATACTCAAAACATTTGATCTCTGATCGAGAACTTTGGTTTACAATGTCAAAGGCACACAGTAGCAGTCTTTCAACTGTAACTGCAGCAAATCAGTATTTAGCAGAATTCAAATATCTTATTAAACGTATAGATCCAACCGGATAGGAGTATCTTATGACAATTGACGAAATCACAGAACTTTTACGACCTTTTGCTATAAAGCATAATCTTGACTCTCTAATTCTCTTTGGGTCTCGAGCACAGGGATGCAATCAAGAGCGTTCAGATATTGACTTAGCAGTAATTGGCGGTGACTATAGAGAATTCAAGTATGACGTAAATGACCATGCACGGACTCTTTTAATTTTTGACATTGTCGATTACAATAGAGCTTCGTCAAGGTTGAGAAAGGAGATCGACGCATATGGCAAGTGCATTTATAGCAAAACTGATGTCACTCGAAAAGGTAGTTAATCATCTTAGCAGTGCAAATAGTCAGCCTGAAATTCCAGCTGAATTTTGGATTCCAACTATGATAACATATTTCAAATTATCCTTTGAGTTATCATGGAAAGTTATGAAAAAGCATATGCAGGATCGATCTATTGATTCAGCATCAACAGGCTCACCTAGAGACATCATTAAACTCGCGTATAAAGAACATTATATTGATAACGAACAGTTATGGCTTGACATGCTTGAGGATAAGAATATAATGGAGCATCAGTATAATGATGAGGTTTCAGCGGATATATTAGAGCGAGTTGCAATTGAATATCTACCAGAGTTCAAGCGTTTATTGCACTATCTGCAATCACTTCCAACAGATCTATTTTAACAGAATGTTTACTCCCGCAGTTATAAAAGCTGCGGGAGTTTTCTTATACTATGGGAAATACGAAAATTAGAAAACTGATAAATCAAGAATCTAAGTGGACTGATAAATCAGTAGCAAAACATGAGCATGACTTTTCTGTGCGAGCTATAGTCCATGTACACATGAACTCTGAAGTGATATTAACTTACAGTGCAACAAAGTGCACACAGTGTAGTTCATTTGTCGATGCTAAGTCGATTTCTTCAAAGCTGAACAGGCAACCTTTAGCAGGGGAAGAGATACATCTTTACAGTCCACACAAATGGATTATAGGATTCAAAGACGTAAAATTAAAGAGGTGAACGAATGCAAACAAATATTGAGAAGTAGAGCAAATATCGCAAGCAGATGAGTGGATATGTGTTAAGAACCAATACGCCATTGCGAGTATCAGATTATGAACCAATCAAGTGGTTTATTGGTTATGCGGTAGACAGTGACTTTGGTTACAGTCAAGAAGTGAGTAATTTCTGGTATGTATCAAACAAGACCAATTTTTCAGATAAGGAGAAAAATCATTATGGGTATTTTAGCAGAAAAGAATAATAGAAAGTTTGCAAATGGTGTAGTATACCTTATGGAGACACAAGATGGTTATAAGGTTGAAGTGACTGACACATTTCTGCCTTATTACACTAAAGATTGCATCAATGAAAATATTAATAAGCTGAAGGACTACAATCTGGGGACTAGAAATGAACGTTGGATGATTGGCGTATCATGCATGTCTGGATGTCCTGTAGGATGCAAGTTCTGTGCAACCGGTAAGCTTAAGAAGTGCAGAAACTTAACAGCAGAAGAGATTGTTGCCCAGGTTGATTTTATACTTTCAAAGAACCCGGATATCAACCCTGAAAATTGTAAAGAATTTAAGATTAACTATACTCGCATGGGTGAGCCATTCTTAAATATTGATGCTGTTAGAAAGGCAATCGAAATCATTGATGCACGATACAAGAATGTTCATCATTATATTTCAACAATCGGTATTAAAGGCAGTGACTTCTCTTGGATAAAGGATAATATCACGCTTCAGCTATCTCTACACAGTTTAAATGAAGATCGCAGAAATGACCTAATTCCCTTCAAGCAGAAGATGACTATTAAAGAGCTTGGCGAGATAAGAACCAAGAGCAACCTTAAGACTACTCTAAACATGACTCTAGTAAGTGCAGAGGACTTTGATATTAATGAGCTCAAGAAATACTTTAGCAGCGAATATTTTTTCATTAAGTTATCGCCAATCAATAGAAATGACATAAGTGATAAAAATGGTTTGAATACTGGAGTCATCACAGCCATTAATTTGGCATAAAGCGGAGGCTAATAATGCTTAATCCTAATGTTTTTCGATATAGAATTATCACAAATCTGCAATGTAATCAGAAATGTTATTTTTGTTTTCAGCCAGATAAGCGAGATAAGATTCTTGATTTAGACTTTATGAAGAAGACTATGCAAAAGGTTGGCAAGCTGAAGCGCGCAACTATTATGGGTGGAGAGTCTTTACTACTAGATAATATTGTAGACTATTTTAAAATAGCAAATAAGTATGCCGACACTTTGTGTTTAGTTACAAATGGTTCGCTTTTAACAGAGAGCCTTGTAAAAGACCTGGTTGCTAATGGACTTCAGGAAATGGCAATTTCCATTTCAAGTATGCAGCAATTTGATGCAAGACTTGAGCAGATTCTGTTTAGCAATAAACTTGTACCTAATCTTCGCTTAAACATTCCAAAGTGTAATGAGTCTACGGGCGAGAAGCTATATGCATTAGTAGATCGTGCTCTAACAAATGATATTGGTGTTGTGGTGTGTGAAGACCTTATGGGACGCTATAATACAATTCACGGGGACTGTTTAGCAGATCTAACACAGGGTATGAGAGCAGAGCTTCTTAATGACGATGGACATAACTTCTACACTTTGAGATGGAAGGGTAGAGAGTTTGGATTATTTGGGTATCATGGAAATGATAAAGCAAAAATTGGTACAGCAGAGTCAGGGTATGAGAAAACAGATATAATAATTACTCCTGATACAAGAAATGAGGATAAGTACTCAGGGCGTGTTTATAGTGTCTGGGCAGACTATTGTAGAGATGTTGGAAATAGTGAACTCGCTTAAAATTGACTTTGGATCAGGATACAATCCTTTAGCAGGATACAAAACATGTGACTTTATACCACTTCCAAATTTGGATTACTGGTATGATGAATCAAGGAATGCTATTATTGATTTACAACATGGTTCTGTTACGGAATTTTACGCTAAGAATGTTTTTCATCATATTAAAGATGTAAAACGTGTAGCCAATATGTTATATTCATATTTAAAACCAGAGGGAATCTTAGTTGTAATTGAACCATCTAGAGAATCTTATCCTGTTAATGTTATACTCGATGCAATTTATTATAGATGGGCGAACTATAAACCAGAGATTTGGTTCAGTTATGTATATCGTGATTTCACATTGGATTTCACAAGTGCAGGATTTGCACTGGAGAAGTCTGTGCAAATTGACGATATTTACATAAAATCTATTTATAGAAAGGAGTGATTTTGTATGAAGGAAATTATAGATAGTTTAGCAGCTGCTGGTTACGACTATGGTGTTGCCATTGCAACTAAGGCAGAAATTGAAGCTGGTGCAGCATGTGGTCAGCTTGCAATGCTAGTAGACTAATTGTTTTACTCAAAGCCACCATGACATACCATGGTGGCTTCATCCGTTATGAGGTGATTTTATGCAAAAGTACTCTTTAGCAGACATTGATCAAGATATTCTTAATCAACGTTGGAATAAACATAAAAGATCTTTACGTAGAAGTGACACTGCGAGAAAGAAACAAGAGCGTATGTACGCTGCAGATCATTCTGGCTATATGCAGATGCCTTATTATGTTAAGCGTGAAGTTTATACGCATAAATATGAGCGCATATTCGTTCCAGAGTGTACTGTTGAGGATAAGCGGTTCGTTATTAATGCAAGTACTGGTGCATATGAGATAAAAATTGTTGGAGTGAAAACAATTCCAGCTCATTGGAGTAGATGTCATAGAGGTTGCAAGATACATGAAATAGAACCTTATCTTAAGCAGTATGATAGAACAACAGCACGTGCAACATACAAACATTTAGCAGTGCGAAAAGAACGTCATGCTGACTATGATGAAGCTCCTTCCGCACATAGTTATTACAAGCGTGTTGCGGAAGTTGATTGGCTCGCATGGTAGAGAGGAGTAAATTATGCCAAATTGGTGTTATACAGATTATAGATTTTATGCAGATACAGAAGTTGGCAAGCAGCAGCTCAAGTCATTTTACGATGAACTAGAAAAATCACTTAAACCTGGAAAAAGATTTATAGTAACTGACTTCGAAGATACATGGCTTGGTAATGTGCTCTTGCATTTTGTCCCTCAGTTATTAAAATTATCGCAAGAAGATGTCTATTGCGAATATAAAAATGAGCGTATCAGGTTTAGAGGTTCAGTTATTTATCTTGCATACGATGAAGACTGTCATGTTATTTCAGTGCAAACAGAAACTGCATGGGAACCTATGGAAGCAATGTGGGCAATGATTTTAGCAGAATGCAAATACTCTGATATTAAATTTGTCTACTTAGCAGAAGAGCCTTCAATGGGTGTGTATATCAATACAGATAGTGAAGGAAACTTCTTTGCAGATAAATATCGTACAGAAGTGAAAGTTTCCGATGATTTTTACGATTATGATATACAATATTTTGAAACTGAACAAGAAGTATTAGCTTATCTGAATGAAGTTATTTGTAATCTGCGGACGGAATACAAGATCAATCCAAATAAATATCTATTACCTAAAGATTTCACTCCAGCAAGAATACGTAAACAGAGAACAGTTGCTGGTGCACTACATTTGATACAAAATAATCTTTTTGATGATGGATTTGTTTGCATAGATGAATTCA